>Ga0247774_1001949_pt1 | contig 10329 bp, 4 predicted proteins | sample UWRJL001104B6_FD_179933 | JGI IMG/M metagenome (GOLD analysis project Ga0247774, IMG submission 179933) | Plant litter microbial communities from Arlington Agricultural Research Station in Wisconsin, United States - UWRJ-L001-104B-6 | ecosystem: Environmental > Terrestrial > Plant litter >... | reverse complement strand
TCAAAGACTACTTCCCTTAATGAAGAAACCCAAGACCCGGCGGGGGTCTAGGTCCTGTCAAAGACGGTTCTGCTATGGAAGCGAGCTGTTCTTTTCTCTCCGTCTTCTCCTCGTCATGATGATCCAGATCACCCACCTCTGGTGCAGCCCGATTCCTAGGAATGCATCAAATGCTCTCTCTCTCCATACTCCATCGCTAAAATGAGCTTTGCTACCGCAGGTTTCATTCCCTTTCTCTCCAAGCCATCCTGATAAATCAAGGAAAGCCAAAACTTGCACACCTTGGTATCTCCAATCCAATCCAAACCAATACTGAAAATGATATCAAGGGAAAACCCAATCCATGATAATAAAACACTTTGCCGATGAGAAAAAAAAATATGAAAGATTCCTCTTCCCCTTCAATCAACTACCGCTTCATGTACACGGGTGGCTCGGCCGGACTCGGTGGCGGTTTCATCCGCGCACTCGTCGGTGTCGCCAACCCAGCCTCCAAGTCCAACACCCGATAGCCCCCCTCCCTCGTGCTTTCTTCCATCCCCCCGACGGGACTAAACGGGCTCACGCCGCCGAACGAAGGCCTCCCCGCAAGATCCGGGCTCGGACTCGGGCTGTCCACCACCTCCTTGTGCTCCGCCACAAACCCCTCGTAGCTCGCAAACGAGTCCCTCCGATCCCTCTCCCTGTACTGGTCCCTCTGCACCTGGCTCCTCAGGCTCACCAGGCTCCTCAGCGAGCGCTGCGACCTCTCCCGGTCCCGATCCCTCGACGGCTTCGTCCCGATGGTCAGCGGCCGGTCAAACACCTCATCCCGCTCGTCCACGGCGCCCCACGGGTCGTGGTGGCCCCCGCCGGCGCCGCCCCCGCCGCGGCCGCCGGCCGGGCCGGACGAAAAGCCCGGGAACAGCCGCACCACGAGCGGCTTCAGCGTGGTCAGGCACGCGCACACGATGCTGGCCGAGATCTCGATCATGGACCAGTTGGCCATGCCGACGGTCTGGTACGTGATGTCGAGGCGGCGGTCCTTGGGGGTCTTGGTGTCGAGGAGGAAGAGCACCATGCGCGACGCGCTGATGGCGCAGACGGCAAAGGCGAGCAGGAAGACGGCGAAGACGCCGATCTTCTGGCGCGGCGGGATCCGCAGCTTCGAGATGACGGGCAGCGGCAGCAGGAAGATGAGGAAGTCGGTCGCGACGTGGAGCCCAAAGTTGGACCAGTACACGGCCGCGTCGTGGCAGTAGGCGGTGCCGTTGCGCTGGAGGCCCATGTCCCAGACGGCGTTGAGGGGGATGCACGTGGTGAGCAGGTCGCAGATGATGTACGTGTGGGAGATGATGACGATGCCCAGCAGGATCTTGGCGGCGGCGTGGATGTGCTCGTACTTGAACACGCGGAGGTACAGGCACAGGATCGAAATCTTGGTAAAGGTGAGCGAGACCGTGTACAGGATGTTGGTGAAGAAGCGCGCCTTCTGATAGCCCTTGACCTCGGACCGCGTCAGCCAGTCGTAGTGCCGTCCCAGCCCGCACTCGATCATCAAGATGGTGCCGGCCATGGAGCCGAGCGTGAAGAGGAGCGACACTAATATGAACCAGTCCTCCTTGCCCAGGCGTCGTAGTATCACGCCGCGGGTGTAGAAGCGGCAGCCCACAAACAGCGTCGCCAGCCCCGCCGAGACGATGGCGCACGGGATGACGGTTTGGCCGTGGAAAGTGTCGGGGAAGGACGGGGTCGACTTGTCGGGGATGTTTATGCCCGTGGTGTTAAAGGTGATGTTGTAGGACGCCATGACTGCTAGCAAAGGAATTTGACGAGAAAAAATCAGGTCGAGGCAGTCTTAGCTGCTGGAGGGGGGGTTTTGTCCCTCAAGTTGTGACCATCCGTCCGGCCCTGCTTCGAGTCCCGCGTTGGGTCCTCCAAATCCGTCGCCGCCAGGTTGTGGTTGGAACTTGATGTCGCCGCCTTGTCGTGTCCACCAGGACTTCGATTTGTGCCGTCTAGTGAGATCACGGTGGCCGGTGTAAGTCGGCATCCACCAGATTCGTCAATAAACCCCACGGATGCTGGTCGTCTTCGTCGTGTAAGTCGTGTAAGCAACCGGCCAGGGTTGGGTGTCGCTCGTCTTTCGAGGGAGACGCAATATTTCAATCCCGACAATCCTCGGTCGTGGTACCGGTTCGATCTCGTCAATCTCCAGCAGCCGCGGAAGCAGACTTGCTCCTAACCAGGAATGTAGGCGGAAGATGTGGCCCTTTGGCGGCTTTATGTATATATTGCCCAGCACACTGGCCCCACGGCTTGTAAGAATCACCAACCAGCCAAAGAGGGACTAGCAGTATTTTGGAATGTGGGGACCCACATGCTCGGCAGCCATCGCCCTGTGCAGCGGCATCTCTCACCCGCCCAACATTGCCGGGATCCGTTTGGTCAGTCCCCCCCGCCAGAGGTTGGTTCTTGGGATGGCATGAACGCACGCATCCACCGCCACCGCATCGAAAAGGAAAATCATAGGCCATCAAAAGGAGTAGTCATCTAATCTACCTCTCCCACGAAACGAACGCAATCGGGTGATTCGGGAATCCTGGGATTGACTCGGGCACGACGCGGCGCATGCAAACGCTCCCACAGAATGGGGATCCCCCCGAACAGCAAGGGTGAGAAACCTTTGCCGTCGTGCGGCGGCGAGCCAAGGACCGCGCTTTCAAAGCGTCACCATGCTTTGCGCAATGGATGCGACTAGTACTACTCACATACCAGGCGGCAGCACGCCCCTCCAGTTTTCGCCAACTTAATTTGAAAAAAGGTCGATCTCGTGAAGGAGGAAACGGATCTGGTTTGGGGAGAGAGTGCCCAGAAACAGTAGCGGAAGGGCCAGCGTCCCTCCCCAATTTTGCCCCTGGCTTTAAACAGCAACCAGCCGGCGACAGGGTAATAAATTACAAAAATAAGATGTTTAAAAAAGACATCTTCCTTTTGTACTCGAGTAAAACTGGTCAGCAACGCACTCGCTTCTGTTCAGCCGTTTTTGAGGAACCTGCGTCCCAAAGGCGCAAGTTTTTGGCGTGTCGTAAAGGTGCCAGCGTCTCCCGCCAACTGCGAGTTGATTGTGACGATACGTTTCGAACCTTGCAGCTTAAAATTGGTCGGCGACATGACCGACATTACCCTCGTCTGTGTAGCCCCCCCCCAGCTGGATGCCATAGGCCCAGCGATTTTTCCTCCAACGACGAGTCTTCGGCTCTTTCCTGGCGAGGTGGCAAAAAGATTGGGTTGTGCCGTCCGCGACCGCTGCTCTATTAAGATACAGCGTATCGAGTATTGCATCTCACGCACCTCCATCCGCCCGCCTCCGCTTCCGGTCAAGTTATTATTGATATATTGGCCTTGCTCCGCAATTTCTGCGGTCTGCGACCCACGCAGGAGGACCCTCGACTTGAGCTGCCAACGGGGCCAAAAATTATCTCTGGGTGACACAGATTCTCGCCAACGGTCCATTTTTGGCCCGTTAGGTCAGCTGCGCTACCGTGGCGATGCCGCCGAGTCCTGTTTGAGGTAAGAGGCAGATGCTCGAAACGTACGTACTAGGATGCCAGCCTCATCTGGTACAAAGCACGTAACGGTCAAAGTGCTTTGCTTTGCATAAGATGACAAGACCTCTGCCTCGTGGCATCCTCACCGAAGTGGATTGTGGCTTCGGCACCTGCAGCGCCGTTTGTCAAAGCTCCATATCCGCTCGCGTCCGGTCAGCCGCCGATTTGGCGTGGCATTGTTTCTCTGCTCTTCTCAAGAGGAAGCAGGGCAGCCACCACGATTGAGATCAAACATGGCGCTGATATAGAGCGGCCCTTCCTCGGATCACCTCCTGCACCACCATTGCTGCCATTTTCCCGCTGGCTTGGCTTCTCCTGGGTTTGGTCCCACACGCTCCCATTGAGCCGTCCGGGAAGGCGGGAAGTAGCCGGGATCATTTGATGACGAACCCTTCCCCTCTCCAACTTCGTCCTCGATGATTCCCCTCCCCCTCCCCCGCTTCTCGACTCCCAATCGCGGGAGAAATCCTGGGCAACGTTGTAAGGAGGAGGGTGGTTGGCGATGGAAAAAAGTTTGGAAGCGGCGTTCCTACTGACACACGAATGGGGTGCCCAATAATATGCAGCCGCTTCACCCCGTCTCCAGACACCTGGTGACAAACGAGTGGCCCCATTTTCGTAGGCTTTACTCATATTACGCACTCCCCGCAAAAAGGTCGAGGCGTTCGAGAGGCTCTACTTTGTGTCACCGCCGCCGGTACTGTTCTTGCCAAGAGGCTTGGCAGCAGTTCTAGCCGTTAAGCACCGGCACTGGGCTGAAGGTGCACGATTGGGATGCGTCAGCACTTGTTGGTTCCATGCCTGCACAGTGCAACACCATCTTGCGACCGCAGGGCCGTTCTGCTTTCTCCCAGCATTCATTCGGTTGGTCGCCGACTACCTACAAGAGCCGACTTGGCAGACCCCGTATCGTCAAACCAGGCTGGCCGTCACCGCCTGAAAGAGATCAAGGGCGGCCACTCCCACTTTCCGTCCCGTCAGCTGACCCGTGCGCTGATCATGATTCGCTTCTCAGCCTCCGCCACGTTCAAGCAACATGGAAGAGACAAGATATTAGACATCTTCAAGTGCTCAGCCTAGATTGCAGATCATTAGCATACTAGTATTTGTACTAGTGCTAGGGGGCAGTGAGTCCCCCGTTCATCTGAACCCTAGCATCTGAGATTAGGTTGTCGCTCCGCGTAGTTTTTGTCATTGTGTCAATGTCACGCATCTCGCGCCCGAGGACATGGGAGGCTCACGCCCGCAACTGGCAGGTGGTCCCGACACCTTGCAGATGCCAGCCCCGGCGGTCGGGAAAGACCCGTCGACCGAAACAGCCTTTACCCCTGGCGATGGTACCCTATCGAGCGCTAGCGGCAGGGATCGCGATCCCATCCGAGATCCATCCACCGCCTGGGACGTGATGCGAAACTCTTGCACGTCCTCTCACTGTCGCATCGGGTGCTAGACAGGTAGACGCGGCAGGCAGCCCATCGTCGAATTTTTTTTTTGTTTGTCGGTCTACTGTGAAGAAGGATTTCGAATCAGGCGTGAGGTCTGTGTTGCGATTTCAGAAAACCCTTGCCCAGACGTAAGATTCTCGGGCACTTGGTTTCGACAAATCATCAGTCATCAGGCTCCCGACGTCGGTCGCGACCGGCCGAATCGACGCCGGCGGTCCGAGCTCCTGTCTGCTTCACTACGTTCTACGCTCCGCGTTGATATGGGAAGTCAGATTCGTAATAGTTGCCCGTTGTGATAGTGTTGGTGCCGGAAGAGTTGGAGGTTGTTGAAGCAGTACGACGATAACGGGGAGCTGGTGGCTTGAATGAACATCCGAATGGCTGCAAAAAAATTCGCCTAAGTTGGTGTGGCGAATATTTGGATCGCGGCTCTCGGCACCGTCGTGACTGTGTGACCTTAGGCCAAAGATAACACCATGTTGGAAGTTTGTTGGTTCATGGATAGGTCAGGGTAAACTGCCTGCTAATATCCCACGGCATGGTTCCGGATTTTCACCACCATCCCAGAGCTGAAAAGCGCGGTGTAGTCGCCGGTCTCTCTTTTGATGCTCGTCGAATCCGCTGAGGCCGGAGGTAGATTGACATTGCTCTTGCGCCTTGATTTTGTCAAACTGGCCACAGGTATGTTCTTAGCAGACCTTGGAATAGAGACAATGCCTTCAAGTCAATCGACTGGAATATCGGTGCGAGTCCGTCGTAGCACGACTTCGGTCATACTTTTCCTCGCTGTTAATATTCTCCAAGATTCAAAATTCCCGTCTGGCCGCACGGCTGAAAGTGGAAAGCGTGTGACTGGTCATACCTGGCCGTTGGTGTTCGGAATGGGAGTGGTAAGTGTGGTGAGACGATTTAGCCCTCTCCGCTCTCCTGTCGATAGGGGAAGACGTATTAGCAGCAGCAGTGGTGCGGTCTTTGATATTGCTAGCAGACTCCAATCGCTAGGAAGGACTCAGCCGCGTCATCATCACAAGTTTCCGCTTGGGATTTCTACAGCACCGGCCCACTAGTGCCACCGGCACAAAATAAGAGTGTCAACATGGAGCAAACAGGGTAATCAACCTAAAATTCTGCTTAAATTGATGGAGCCAGCTTCACCGGAAAAGCCGAGTCTGTTCATGGCAGAAAGTACAGGTCCTCTCCCGATTTCTCTTGCCAGCCTCAGAAACACCAAGCTTATTTAATCCATATCGGGAATGAAAACTAGCGAGTAGAATTTATGCTTCTGATCCACCGATTTGACACCTATCGTTCCCTCTCCTTTCTCTTTATTGATGGCGTGAGATGACCCTGAGGCGAAAGACATCATACCCTAAGCTATCCTATGATTAAACCCTCCCTATAACGCAAAAATTTCCCTTCTGGTCGCGATGCCAGAACCATCGACCGGGAAGAATTTCTCCTGGTGCGGGCTAGCGAGACAATGCTATCTAGTGTTGGTCGACGACTCTCTAGCAGTTATATCCTCGCTGTCTTGCGTCCCTGAGTGGAATAGTTCCATGTCATTGGATATTCATAGCCAGAAGCGGACGGAACTCTTCTATGTTTTTCCAAGCCTTGCTTCTTCCAAGTAGACTGATCTACAAACTGCCTAGAAGTGAAGAGATATCGGCTTCCAAGACTTGAAGTACCCTCGCTATTCCTCGTATCTCTTTCATTCAGACACCGACAGTGAGGGGAGTGGCTTCAACGAACTAGGACTTTCACACCGTGTTTCCAGGGCTTTTGGGTTCTGTTTAGGCAAGAACGAAGTACGTGGGAGTGGTGAGACGACGCTAGATGTCTACGGTGGGAGGCATGCATAACAAGTTGAGCCGGGAGCCCAAAGTTGGATTGATTGTAATACCAGCCTTGTCTAGTCTCGTCACAACGGAAGGAGGCAACCCAGGCCGGCTCACACACTCTAGCCTCTCTCCGAATAATACCTGAGTAGCCCTGAAAACACCTACAAACCCAGTGACTCAGGGCCTCGGCGCAGTAAAGCTTGCTAAGATATCGAATAGAAACACCGCTGGTTATGCAGGAGCTGCCTTATTATTAAAGTATCCAGCTGTGTCTAGATCGAGACCTGGTTTTCGCTAGAGCTAGTCGCCTCATGAGTAGATGTGGCGATGGCTACGTCGCCACAGCCCCTGAAAACATTGCCCTCGGTACTATGAACAAAAGATTATCCCAGGGGAACAGGCGACGTTGAACGGGCTATCTCACATGTATGACTCCCGATAAATCTCAATGAGGGATCGGGTGTTTATCTGAAAAGACAGCTTTCGCCTACGCCGTCTATCGAGTCTGTGGCTATCGCGTCCTTGAAAGTCATCAGGTCAGTGAGGCGAATGGCTGGTCATGCCTACCTGACTACAGCCTTCAGTATTACTTCATGTTCAATCCTGAAACAGAGACACGACTTAGTCGTGGTGGTGAAATAAAACCTCAATCAAACATCTGTAAGCGAGCCACAGCCCTTCCTCATGTATCCTTAATCTTCCTAGCCTAGTTACCAAGCCATCTCTCGTTGAGGACGGCAGCCATGTGGATTTTTGGTTTTAGACTACCTATGAAGGCGAACATGATTTACTTGCCACGTTGAATTTTAACTAGAGGAAGCGCTAAGAGCTCGTTCCCACGAGGGTTTAAGCACAAGTGCACAATCATGGCTAACCAGACGGCTCGGATTGGACGAATTTCGCTCCTAGGTCTACGAGCGGCAGATCGATGTCAATTGCGCCATAAGCCACGTAGGATGCGATGAAGGGTCCTGAAAAAAAAGATATTCGGGCTGCCTGTCGCCTTGAGTTTGAACCTTGCATATCCTGATAATCAGACGCGGAGGCTGGTGCGAGATTGCCAAGCCGATTGATGGCGTTTCTGGCACAGCCCTTTGATAACCTTCTCTTTGTGCCCTTTTCTTTCTTTTAGCGTCCAGAACGTTGTAGTGGTGAGAAGGGTTTGCAACTCCTGCTCACTAGGTTCTCCGCGAGAATGGTCAAGTGTTGGTCCGGTTGGATGTACACCACACCCGACTCGTAGTTGAGAATAGGCGACCTTTAGACATCGCCCGAGCCATTCTCAGAAGAGCATCAGACCAATCTGATGGCCGGAGGACGATGTGAGGGTTCAAATAGAGTCATGCAGCGCGAAAGAGGGCACGGACGGCCCCCCAGCTCTGCGGCGCGAAGAGAGAGCTTGTTGCCGGATCCGGGTTTCTGGAACGCCGAACGCGAGTCAGGCGCTCGGTGTCACAGCTCGGTAAAGATGGTGTGCAGGACACTGATGCTCTAGAAGCTCTTCAAAAGATGCGAGAGGACCGAAAGAGAAACTCGGCGTCTCGAATTCACCATAGCCCCTGGGATTATGCTGGACGACGAGTTCGGAAGAAATGGCGAGCCCTAAGAAGCCTGGGCGTCCTGGACTGAAATATGGCGGCGGCTCAGCGGTCGATTGTGGGACTGTGCGATATTGAAGCATTGAGTTTTTGTGAGGTTCGAGAGGAAAGGCCGCCAAAAAAGGGGCCCAGGCGTGTTGTCGCCGTTGATGGTAGAGATCTATTTGCTCCGCGACCCCTTCAAATATGCGAACAGGTCGAGACATAAATGTATGGAGACGAAATGTTGGACCGCGTGTTTGGACCGTTAAGGTCTCCAGTGCGAAGACATCAAGAGCCGACCCGGGTCTAGCGTCTAGCCGGTTAGTGGACTTTCTGTTAACTGCATCTCGAAAACAACTTGCTTGCTTTCAAGATGTGTTCAAGGCTATCCGTCTTTACCTATGATGAAGACTCGCGCTATTTCAGCGCCATCGAACGAGACAATCCGTACACTGAGCAGCATCGAGGACGTGCTCCCTTGCTTCGGAGGTAGGGTCACACCGATAGCCGGCAAATCTCCCGCAGCGGTACCACGCAAACGAACGGCGCGTCACGACCCCAGCCGAATTGGAACCGAGGTATCGAACTGACAGACCTTGCTCATTTGAGGCAACTATTTTTATGACTTTCCAGATGGCTAATTCGTTTGAGTCGTTTTCGCGAAGTTGACACGAAACCGGGAAATTTTCCGCTAGACTTCCTTCCTGCTCTGGCAAGGGTCTATTTGAGTTTTAGAAAGATAAAAAAACTCTTTCTTGGGCTGCATAACGAAACAAGGCTAGGATGCAGGTACGTACCAATAATCGGGGGTAGGGTACCTATCAATAATCGGGGAAAACGAGCAATTTCCATGGTAGTGGTGTGCTGTAACCTAGATTTGTTGGAATGTAACTTCCGGCAAGGGAAGAATCAGATCAAGCCCGACTTGCGTCTGGATTGTGCTGGGCGTGCGTGTGCATTGCAGCTCGCGAATAGTTGTACAGATATGAACAACTGTGCAATGTTGGCCTTCGAATTTAAAGAGAACCTCGACGATGACCAATTTCGGAATTGGACAAAATCCTGCAGAGATTTTTGAGCGGCACTTGAGGAGCTCGGATCGTTGGATGGCGGCCGTGCTGGCTTGGACGAACATGAATCGAGGCGTCGAATACGCTGTGCACGTGCCATCCTCTACAAACAGGGATCAAGCAAATTAAGTTCCTTTTTCTTAGACCCGGGACGGTGGATATCCAGAAGAACGGCGCCAAGCCTCGCTGTGTACTGGCTTCAAATCATCAAAAGTTGCCAAAAAAAAGTCAAATACGCAGTTGAGGTTCCAGCAAGATCTAGGGACTGGCGTCGAGGGTGCAAGGGAACTGGGCCGCCCCTTTCCTATGTTGAGCAAGACGGTGCCCATTGGAATGTTAAGTCTGGTTCGCGTTGAAGCAGATGAGGCGGCGTCTTAAGCTTCCACAAGCTTAGCTTAGTCCGAATGCACGAGATACTAGGCGCCGTGGCAGGCATCAGGTGCTTTTCCTGGTCGATTGCCAAGACAGCTGGGACCAGGCCCACGACGCTCTTTTTTGCACAGTCCATATTTCCTCTTGCGGCAACTTATACTGGGCCCCCCCACAACGGTCTGAGCTCCAGCTTTCCTCACCCGCCTGTCCATTTCCACTATTTGTGGTTGTCGATTGGCGGTACAGAGGTTGCAACACCCTGGTACCACTAGACCCAGTAGACTTCGTGCCTCGTTGATTGCAAGGTTGGTCATTGCTAAGTTTGAGCCTGTTACGGACACCCTCCAACTCGTCGACCCGTCGCCCGGGAAAACCGCTGCCTGCGCTATGTCAAACGCGGTCGCGGGAGGTAAAAGATGGACGAGCTTCGG
>Ga0247774_1001946_pt1 | contig 10330 bp, 5 predicted proteins | sample UWRJL001104B6_FD_179933 | JGI IMG/M metagenome (GOLD analysis project Ga0247774, IMG submission 179933) | Plant litter microbial communities from Arlington Agricultural Research Station in Wisconsin, United States - UWRJ-L001-104B-6 | ecosystem: Environmental > Terrestrial > Plant litter >... | reverse complement strand
GTCGAGCGATTCAGCGCTGTTTACGGACACGATAACCCCCCTCCGGTCAGTGCCATTGCCCTATAGACCGGTCAGGGAGTCGTTTTGGCCACCCCGTATTGGTTTCCAGGCCAGTGCTGTCGTCAGTCCATTGCTGCTACCAAGGCAGGGTCTTACCGTCGTAGTTGGTGAACTTCGCGGTGTCCGCGAGGGTGAGCGAATCGATCGTCTTGATCATGGCGCGCGCGGATTCCGGCGTTTCGATCATCCCGGGGACGTGCACCGAAGCCTGTTTTTCCACGCGAACCGAGCCGGGATGCATCGGCACGACGATGATCCCTTCCGGCTTCAGCACAGCTGCCAGCGTAACCGTGGCCTTGTTCAGCGCCGCCTTGCTGGTGCCGTACCAGAAAGCATTCGTCGCCACTTCCGGCGTGCTGATCGTGCCGATCGACGAGGTAATCGAGATCACCTTCTTCTGCTTGCCCGCGCGGACGTTGTCGATGAACGACTCCGTCACCACCACCGGTCCCCGTACATTGATCTCCATGAACTGATCGAACGAGGCGTAATCCAGCGTGCCGAAGCGCTGGCGCTTGTCCGTGCGGTCGAGCCAATCGCCGAGACTGAAAATGCCGGCGTTGTTGATGAGCACGTCGATCGGCTGCCCGCGCATGCGCGTGGCGAGCGCCTTCACGTCGTCGGGCTTCTGCACGTCCATGCGTTCGGCGCGCACGTTCTTGTATTTCGCGCTCAGCGCCGTCAGCGATTCGGGCGTCGTGTCACGTCGATGCGTGGCGATCACCGTCCAGCCCTTCGCCGCGTATTGAGTCGCAAGCTCGAGGCCGATGCCGGAATTGGCGCCCGTGATGAGAACGGTCTGAGCCTGGGCCGAAACGGCGGCACAGGCGACGAGGACGAAGCTGCAAAGAACACTGAAGCGCATGAACACTCTCCGGATCACCTGGGCGGATCGACGTTGTAAGTATCGGCGATGGCGCCCCACGACCCGTCGGGCTGTTTCTGGAACACGACCATCCATTTGCCCACGGTGTCCGCGAGCACCTTCGTCTTCGGATCCGGCGCGGTCTGCTCGTAGGTGCCGAACGCGTAACCCATATCGCCCGCGCGGGCGATTGCCACTTTGGCCGTATCCATCTTGATGGCGTAGCCCTCGGGGAAGCCGTTCTGCTTCGGCGCCGAAATGCCGTATTGAATCGGCAGACCCGGCAGCACCAGGGCAGCGTTGGGCGCGTAGAAACGGAGGTACGCGTCCATGTCTTTGCGACCCGCGGCTTCGACCGTCTGTACGACGAGATCGCGGATCGCCTGCTCGTCAGCAGCGTGGGACTGCGCCTGTGCCGGCATTGCGTCTGACGCAGGCGCCGCCGGCGCGGGGGCTGCGCCCCCGCTGCAACCGGAACCAACGATCGCCGCGGCGAGCACCGCGACCGAGCCCAACGTTCTCGCGAAAGTACCCATCAGAATGCCGCCTTCACACCGACGTAGTAGCGCCGACCGAGCACATCGTAATACCCCGGCATCGTGCTCCCCATCGCGTTGTTCACGCCCGGGTTCGCACCAACGACCGGCGGCTCCTTGTCGAGCAGGTTGTCGACGCCCGCACGAACCGTCAGCGTGCTGGTGACATTCCACGCAGCCTGCACGCCGAACAGATCGTACGACGGCACACCCAGGATGCGAGTCGTCGGGCTCTGCACCTTCTGCGAAGGATCCGCGCTCGGCAGATGCAGCCACGTCAACCCGGTGTCGAAGCTGCCGAACGAATAACCCAGCGTGGTGAACGAGCGCCACTTGTACTGGCCGCCCTGATTCAGCGTGCCCGCGCTATCCAGGAACGGCGCGGTGCTCGTCGCCTGCGTCTTGAAGTAGTCCAGGAAAGTCATGACGACATTTGCGGACACATGACCCGGCGCGCTCGCCATTCCCATGTCTGCAAGCGCTGCGCGCCAGTTGATGTCGACATCGGTTCCCTGCGTCTTGATCGCGCCCGTGTTCACGAACGGCGTGTTCACAGACTGCCGATCGCCGCTCACCGCGTCACGATGGATCAGCGAGCAGTATCCACCCGGATCGCTCAACGAATAGCCCGGATTGCTCGCGCCATCGGAGTTGAAGCACTTCGCATAGACGGTCAACGCGTCGGTCGGCGCGATCGCGTTGGTGATCTTGATGTTGTAGAAGTCGACGGACACGCTCAGGTCGCGCACCAGCGCCGAGTCGAACGGCGAGCGCATCACGAGACCCATCGTCCAGGTGGAGGCGTCCTCCGACTCGAGGTTGCGATTGCCCGAGACGATCGCGTTGTCCTGCGCGAAGAAGCCGAACGGGCCGACGTATGTGCTCGGTCCGCCCGGACGAATGTCGTAGCCTGATGTGCTGTTGCCGATGATCGCCCGGCAGAGTGCCTGCACCTGTGCGCGATTCGGATTCGCAGCGACGTTGCCCCAGGGCGCAACGGTATCAGCCGCGCACGGATCGCCCGTGGCCAGGCTGACCGTGCCGACCGTACCACCCTGGAACAGCTCGGCTACGTTCGGCGCGCGATTGGCGCGCTGATATCCGCCCCGGAAACGAAGCGCATCGATCGGCGTCCAGTTGAACAGTCCTTTGTAGGTGCTCACGGTGCCGGCCAGGTTGTATTCCGAAGTGCGATAACCCAGCTCCAGCTCGAGTCGCTTGATCGCCGGCAGATCTTTCAGCAGCGGTACGAGGAACTCTGCGTAGGCCTCTTTGACCGTCGTGTTGCCCTTGGCCGAGCTGACAGCGAACAGCCCGATCGGATTTTCCAGCACCGAGTTCGACGCATTGAGCGAGCCCGGATTGAACTTGAAGTCGTTGCTGCGATAGTCGGCGCCGAGCGCGAAACGCAGTTCGCCGGCCGGCAGGTCGACCGCCTTGCCCTGCACCGTCGCTTCGAAGATGTTCTGCTCGAGATCGGTGGTCTGGGCGAGGTTCGCGTCGATCGCGTCGAAACAGTCCTGCGACGTCGTGCCGCCGAAGATCGCGAGGCCCGTCGTGCACTTGATGCCCTGGCCGTAGTTGCCGGTGAGGCTCAGCCCGGCGCCATATCCCGGCGAGCTCACGACACGCTGGTAGCGCTGGTATGAGGGCAGATGCCCGGTGTTGATCGTGCCGCTCGTCGAGCCGTTCGACGCATACGCGTCCCACGTCCAGTCGGAGATCGGCAGCGAGCCCTTCAAGCCTGCGGTGATCTGATAGTTGTTGGTCTTCGTGTCGCCATCCATCGGGCCCCAGAAATCGAACTGGCGATACAGCGTCCAGGGCGCCGTCGGATCCGGTCGCGAGGCCAGCAGCGCGGCAAGGCCCGCCGGCACCGGATTATTCGGGCCGACCGGAATCTGCGCGCTCCAGATCGTGATCGCCGGGCTATACGCGTAGACCGTGCGCACGCTCGTCGACGACAACGTGCCCTGCACGTACGCGGTCACGTAGTCGTTGATCTTGAAGTTCGCCTTGCCGAAAGCGGAATAGCGCTGCAACGGGTCCGAGGCGAGACGGTCGAGAAAGCTTTCGTTGATGTTGCCGCCGGGGCCGACCTTGATGGCGAGGTTGTACGGACCCTTGTAGTTGGCCGCGCCCTGCGACTGCCACGGGCTGCCGTCGGAATTGAAATAGAAGGTGTTTGCCGAGCTCACCGTGCCGGGCGCCTGGTTCGGAAACAGGCTGTTGATGGCGGCCTGCGACGGCGCATTCGTGCCCGCGGCATAGCCGGCCTGATTGATGAGCCCGTAACCGGTCGTGCCGGGATCGCGCCAGCCGCGCTCGTAGAAGTCGCGGCCGGCGTACTGCGCTTCATTGCGCCGAGCCACTTCGACGCCGAGAAACACGTTGCCGTCGCCTTCACCAAAATTCTTGCCGATCGCGACGCTGACGCGCGACTCCGCGCCGTCACCGACTTCGGTCACGCCCGACTGCGCGTTGAACTCGAGGCCCTGGAAATCATCCCGGAGCACGAAGTTGACGACGCCCGCCGTGGCGTCGGCACCGTAGACCGACGAAGCGCCACCCGTGATCACTTCGATCGACTTGATGGCTGCAGTGGGAATCGTGTTGAGATCGACCGCCAGCGTGGCGTTTGCAGGCTGTGCACGTCGGCCATCGATCAGGACGAGCGTGCGATTGGCGCCGAGTCCGCGCAGGTTGGCGGTGGCGATGCCGGGGCTCGCCGTAGCCGAGCCGCTGACCGAGCTGGTGTCGAACTGCGTGCCGCTCGGTGTGAACTGAGGCAGACGGTTGAGAGCGGTTTCCGTACCCACCGTGCTGATGGTGTTCAGCACCTGCGAATCGACCGTCATGATCGGGCTCGACGCGTCGAAGTCCCGTCGCAGGATGTGCGACCCGGTGACGACGACTTCTGCCACGTCTCCGGTGTCGTCTGCCGCGGTTTGTGCAAATGCGGCAGGCGCGGCCATGGAGCCCGCGAGTGCTGCGGCCACTGCAGCCTGGATTTTTCTCATGATTCCCCCTCGTGAAAGCGTCACGGTAGAGGGTTCATGCGCGCTCACGCTTGCCCGTGCTGGAGTTGGGTCCTTGTCTGTGCTGGAGGCTGGGCGTTCGGCGACGCGCTCGCACTCCCAGCCGATTCGCATACCGGCTGACTCAGAGTGTGTCCCGTCTCTTCTTTCGTACAGCGATAACGGCGTAGAAAAGCGAATCACTTTCAGGGAGTCGCTACCTATGTCACGTCGCTCGAGCTGTGTTGCAGCAGCAATCGCTGCGCTGTTATTCCTCGTCACCGCATGCGGGGACCACGATGGAACCAGTTCCGTCACGCCGCAAGCACCACCACCCGACGTGCCCGCGCCAGCGATCCAGGGCGTCGCCACGCCGAGCTCCGTCTCGGTCGTCACCGCAACCAATGCGAACTAGGCACATGACTATCAATACATTCCGCGCAGGCGCCGTGGCGCTTGCGGTCGCCGCAGCGCTTGGCTCGCAAGCTCACGCCGCCCCTGGCAGCACCTCCGCTTATCGCACCGACAACCAGACGAGTCAGGTCCAGGACGCAACGTCGAGCAGCATCGGCGAAGTGAACATGATCGCCTGCATCATGCACGCGCTGAGCGCAGACCAGCTCGTCAACCAAGGTGCATACCTCGCGCTCGTCGACAAGAACAAGTGCGACTCCGAAAAGCGCTCCAGCACGTCCAACGCGGGTTCGACCAGCGACGGCGCGCAGGCCGCCGCCTCCTATCTCACCGCGACGGTCAATTCGACGCGCGCATCGAACAACGATCCCATGATCTCGAAGGTCTGGCTCGATCTCGAAGAAGAAGGCTTTCACCAGACGATCTACGTCCACGTCGCCGCGACCGCGGCGCCGACGGCCTCGAACGCGTATGGCGTTTTCCGCCTCGACTACTGCGGCAAGATGGAAGGCATGTCCGGCTGCCCGTCGCGCGGCTATCTCGAAGGCGCGACCAATGGCCTGAACTTCTACGAGCTCGGCAGCGACGGCACCGACACGGAGAGCACCGCTCTTCGTCTCGAAACTGCGAGCGCCACCGGCGGCAACGGCCGCCTGGTCAGTGACACGCAGAATGGCCTGAACGCGTTCCTGTTCGCGTATGACTCGAGCTACTTCCGACGCGCCGACGACAACACCGACCAGTGCTTCACGCGTGACGCGTCCGATCCGGACACGGGCATGTCGATCTGGCGCTATGGCCTTTACGACGCGAACAGCGGCGCGCGCGTCGATCGCAACTCCGGCTTCCCGATCGATGTGACGGCGGGCGGCACCGTGTATCACGGTTACCTCGGCTACTTCGGCCTCTCGGTTCCGTTCGAGGCGCAGACCGCGCTCCAGAACGGCAGCACCGTCGAGAAGGTCGACTACTCGAGCGGCAATACCCCGACTCGCACCAGCTACAGCGTGGTGAAGTCCGACGGCAAGCTCACGAAGTACACGCGCCACACGCGCACGCTGCATACGATGGACAAGATCCATTTCACGACCTTCGTCGGCATGGATGCGGCGGGCTTCTATTCCGGCGCCGAACCGAATTCGCAATACGAGCTGTACTGGGACGATGCGCGCGGCACCTTCGTCGCCACCGCCCAGATGGCCTGCGACCAGAACGGCTGCCAGAGCCAGGACCTTCCGAGCCCGCAGGACGTGAACCTGTCTTACTGGGCCATGCGCGGCGGCGTGCAGGGCTACTCGCAGTCGCTCGGCGGCGAAGTGTTCGTGAACCTGCAGGGCGTTGTCGGCTCGGTGGATTCGAACGCCGTGCAGGTCGTCTTCCGTTCGCAGGATCTCGTGTATCCGGCCGACCTGCCCGCGCAGCTCTATTGCGTGCAGAACTGCCCGACCGCGGCTTCGCTCTCCGCGTATTTCACCAGCGGCGGCCAAGGTGGATCGCCTTACGCTGGCAGCACAGCCAACAACTTCCAGCCGACAGCGGTGACCGAGGTGGTTGCTTACACGACGGACGCAGCATCAGTCGCGCTTCGCGACGACACGAGCACCGCCGTGACTTTCGCGGATCGTGACGCGCTCGACTCGCGGCCGGGGTTCGGCAATGGCGTACGCACGGGCCGCCTCTTCACGAACCTCGCAGACGCCGAGTGCAGCACCGCTTCGGGAACCTACTGCGATTACAAAGTGAACGATGCCGACGTCTACTATCAGTGGGAGACCGGCGCGAACAGCTGGAACCAGTTTGCCGCCGTGAAGGATTCGAGCGGCGCGTTCGTGACGTTCGATGCGCCGCTGCAGCTCGCTTACACCGTGCCGACCGGCGCGCAGTATGGCCAGTATGCGGGCAAGAGCATCGTGCTCCAGTACAACGGCTTCGGCGATCTCGGCGGCATCCCGGGCACCTGCGTGTCGATGCGCACCAATGCAACCGTGAGCTGCAATACGCAGGGCGCGCGGTATGTGCCGTCGTTCGCCATTCCGTATGACGAAACGAAAGGCCTGGTCACGAGCCTGGACGGGCAAACCTCGTACCTCGTGAAGTGGCTGGATCGCGAGATCCGCTTCGCGCAGAAGCCGCTGTCGTCATGCTCGACTGCGGGCCTGGCCCTGCCGGGCAACGTGACGCTGCCGACGCAAGCGAGCCTGAAAGATCCTTCAGACCCGGCTTCGGACGTGTACGTCGGCACGAAACCGACTGTGACTGCCACCCCGCGCGTGATTCACGGGGACGTGAAGTACTAGTCGGATCTCGTTCGGACGCGCGAGCCGGGCGATGTGCCCGGCCGCGCCGATCGCCTCACGGGCGCCTGGAAGCTTCGTCCCCAACGGAATGGACGCGACAGCCCAATGCATTGGTTCACCACCCTCACGCGGCTGCAAAATAGGGGTGACAACGATGCTGGAGGGGGAATGCGCAAGAGCGGAGCTTGGTTCAAATATGTACGGACGCTGACCGGCGCTTCCGCCCGGGCGGCTATGCCGTTGGCCATGTCGGTGACGTGGCTGGCCCTTTCCGCTCCGCTCGCACAGGCCGCCCAGGAGGCGGCCCCGGCCGCTGCGCCTCCACCCGCAGCAGGTCAGGCCCCCACTCAGGCCTTCAACGACCTGATCCAGAACAACTGCGCCAAGTGCCACAACGCCACGGACTGGGCCGGAAGCCTGGCGTTCGACATCCTGGACGTGAACCACGTCGGCGAGGATGCCGAGGTCTGGGAAAAGGCGATCACCAAGCTCCGCGGTCGGCTCATGCCCCCCGCGGGCGAAAAGCAGCCGGGCCAGCACGATATCGATGCCTTCGTCTCTTACCTCGAGACGTCGGTCGACGCCGCCGCGAAGGCCCAGCACGTCGGGCACGTGCCGATCCAGCGCCTCAATCGCGTCGAATACGCTGCATCGGTCAAGCAGCTGGTCGGCGTCGATGTCGACCCGCGACAGATCCTGCCGACGGAAATCGAGGTCGAAGGATTCAGCAACATCGCCGGCGCCCTCGGCATGTCGCCCTCGTTCATGGAGCAGTACCTGTCGGCGGCCCGCAAGGTTGCCCAGCGCGCCATCGGCGAGCCGCTGCCCAAAATGGCCACGGTGTTCTATCGGGGTGGCGGTGGCGGTGGTGGCCAGGCCGGCCCGGGTTTCGGTCAGTGGACTCATCGTGACGGCCTTCCCCTCGGAACTCGCGGCGGAATGAGCTTCACGCACGTGTTTCCGGCGGATGGTGAGTACCGTTTCAACTTCCTCGAGGGCGACAGCATCGACGCGGGTTTGTACCCGCGCGGCATGGAAACCTCGGCCACGCTGGTCATCCTCGTGGACGGCGCCGAAGTGGCCCGCCGTGAAATCGGCGGACCGGACGACCTCACACTCGCCGATCGCGACGGTCCCAAGGGTCGCAATGCGCTCGTCGCCAAGGTGTCGGGAATCCCGGCGCAGGTGAAGGCCGGCTCGCATACGGTGACGGCCACGTTCATCGAGCGCTCGTGGGCGCTGAGCAACGACGCCACGGCGGTCGGCGCGGGCAACGGCAAGATGAGCGGCATGCCGATCATCCGCGACGGCCTGCAGGTCGTCGGGCCGTTCCAGCCCCAAGGCCTGTCCCTGAGCGAAAGCCGCGCGAAGATTTTCATCTGCCGGCCGAAGCAGGCCTCTGAAGAGCGGCCTTGCGCGGAGAAGATCACGCGACATCTGGCGACCCAGGCCTTCCGCCGGCCGGCAACCGACACCGACGTGAAGCTGCTGATGAAGTTCTATGAGACCGGCCGCGCGGAAGCCGGCGGTTTCGACTCCGGCGTGACCGAGCTCGTCACCGCGGTGCTGTCGAGCCCCGACTTTCTCTATCGCGCCATCTCGACGACGCCGGATCAGTCGCGGCCGCTGAACGATATCGAGCTGGCTTCGCGGTTGTCGTTCTTCCTCTGGAACCAGGGTCCGGACGAGAAGCTGATCGACCTCGCCACCAGCAAGCGGCTTTCAGATCCCGCGGTCATGCAGGCGCAGGTCGAGCGCATGCTGAAGGATCCGCGCGCCCGGTCGCTGGTCGAGGACTTCGCGCTCTCCTGGCTGAACCTCGACGAGCTCGAGCAGGTCGAGCCGCTGGATCGCGCGTTCAACTCGGCGATGCGCAGCAACTTCGAGACCGAGATTCGCCTGTTCCTCGCGAGCGTGCTGCTCGAGAATCGCAGCGTCCTCGATCTGATCAACGCGGATTACACGTTCGTCAACGAGTCGCTCGCCGACCAGTACGGCATTTCGGGCGTGTACGGCTCGCAGTTCCGGCGCGTGAAGCTCAAAGACGAGAATCGCTGGGGCCTGCTCGGCAAGGGCGCGGTGCTGCTGCGAACGTCTTACGGCGACCGCACTTCACCGGTGCTTCGTGGCGCGTATGTGCTCGATCGCCTCGTGGGAACGCCACCGACTCCGCCGCCGCCTGGCGTGGTGACCGACCTGTCGATCCATGAAGGCCAGAAGCCCACGACCGTGCGTGCGCGCCTGGAGCTTCATCGCACGAATCCGACGTGCCAGGGCTGTCACGGACTCATCGATCCACCCGGCCTCGCGCTGGAGAACTTCGACGTGACCGGACGCTGGCGCGATGTCGACGCTGCGGCGAAAGAAAAGATCGACGCCACGTCGCAGCTGTCGAGCGGCATCGTGCTGAAGGGTCCCGCGGACCTGCGGCGCTATCTCACGAAGCGTCAGGACCAGTTCCCCACCACGGTGACGAAGCGCCTCATGATGTACGCGCTCAATCGCGAGATCGAATACTTCGACATGCCGCAGGTCCGCCAGATCGTGCGCGACTCGGCCGCAAACAATTACACGTTCGCCTCGATCATCACGGGCGTCGTCAACAGCGATTCGTTCCGTCGCCAGGGCCCTGAAGTGAAGGCCACGAAAACAGCGGCAGCGAAGGGAGACAAGTAAATGGCCGTGTTCCTGACCCGGAAATATCTGTCTCGCCGCACGTTCCTGCGCGGCAGCGGCGTGGCGCTCGGCCTGCCCTTCCTCGAAGCCATGGTGCCCGCAGCCACAGCGCTTGCGCAGACTGCCGCCGCGCCCAAGACCCGCGCCGGATTCTTCTACCTTCCGCACGGCGCGATCATGAACAACACGCCGTTCGGCAAGGAAGTCGACGCGTGGACTTCGACCGGCAAAGGCGCGGAATTCAAGCTCGGCCACACCGTTGCGCCGCTGGAGCCGTTCAAGAACTACGTCACGACGTTCGAGAACATCGAGAACCTCGCGGCGGGCGGTTCGGTGCACACGCTGAACCCGGCGACGTGGTTGTCCTGCGTTCGTCCTGATACCGCAGCGAAAGCCGCGAGCATGTCGATCACGCTCGACCAGGTGATTGCGCAGAAGCTCGGCCAGAAAACGGCGCTGCCCTCT
>Ga0247774_1001945_pt1 | contig 10331 bp, 7 predicted proteins | sample UWRJL001104B6_FD_179933 | JGI IMG/M metagenome (GOLD analysis project Ga0247774, IMG submission 179933) | Plant litter microbial communities from Arlington Agricultural Research Station in Wisconsin, United States - UWRJ-L001-104B-6 | ecosystem: Environmental > Terrestrial > Plant litter >... | reverse complement strand
TCAGCAATCTCGTATTGTAATACAAATTTTGGTTGGTACGACGATCGCCCGTCTTGGCGGTGTGGCGAGTTGAGCCAGGGATATGCCAGAGGCACGCTGGGGCGATTGCGCGATCGGCACGCTGGGGTGATCGCATCTCTTGCTTCCACGTCCCCATCAATCACAGACATAATCCCTGGCAAGTATTCATCCATCATCATCACGTTGGTATAAACCAACTGTTTTATTTGGGGAAAAGTGAGCGTCGAACCTTCTACATCAATACTGGTTTTGTAGCGAATTTCCCCAGAAACAAAGTCTAGTTCAAAATTGCCAATAATCGTGCTATAATTAGCTCTAGTAATGAATTCTGCTATTGCTAAACGCTTAGATTCTGGTACGTTAACCGGGCCTATCGAGTAAAAGACAAATTGTGCTTTTTCAGTTCTAGCTTTGGCGTAGCAAGTCCATTTTCCATTTTTCCCTTGAAAAGCCATCCGCAAAACTGGCGAGCCTTGAATTTTAGTAAAAGACCAGTCATCTTCTGTAAAGAAATTGACAATGGCTGACAAAATTTTATTGCTGAAGCCAGAAGAAGTAGATTCAGCTAATTCGGCAAAAGCTTGACCTATTGACTCTATTGCTTGAGCAATATCTTCTTCATTGAGATTGCATAAAGTGGTATCTACCCATTCTTCAAATCCCTTGGTCACTTCCTCAAGCGCCTGAGAAACTGCATCGTTACTCATTGTCTGAAGATTCACTTCAGCCCAATCTTTGAAAAAATCAATAATCGCATCGTTAACTTTTTCGCTATCGATGCTGTCGGCAGTCATTGTCCCTGGACTAAGATAATCCCAGAAAGTGCGATAGCCTGTTTGAAGCTGTTTTACCTGCAACACTAACCAACTTTCAGTAGATAAAAGAGGATTTTCGGGTTGTTGTTCGCTGAGGGTTTTAAGGTAAGTTGATACATCAGCGAGGTGGGGGGTAAGGTGTGTTAGTAAATCCGGTTTTAAACTCGCTGTAATTTCTATATTAGATTCGCTAATGAATTCTCCGGCTGTGAGAGAGCCTCGCAATTCGGGTTTAAGATTGAATAACGATTGAGTGTCGATGCGTTGGTAAAGTTCTGGGTTGACAGAGAAGGTGAGGCGACACTCGATCGGTTGGTCGTCAAGTTTTGTTAGGGATAGATTGGTGGCGCGAACGGTTAGGGGGGAGTCGGTGCGATCGTGTAGGGCTAACTCGTTGTCCAATTGATGATTTTCAGTATGAGTGGTCATGCAGGGTTATCTCTGGACTGAGGGGGTCTTTGTGTATGGGCAGGGGGGAGATGATCGCACTTCCACAGCTTAGTAAAAAACCAAAGTTACAAGTGTGAAAGTTCTGCTAATCTTGCTACTAACTTGGCCTAACGTTCGATTTGCGCGATTGCATCTGCTGGCGACACATTACTATTGATCACAGACATAATCCCCGGTAAGTATTCGTCCATCATCATCACGTTAGCGTAAACTAAGGATCCGATCAGGGCTGAACTCAGATTGTCATCCTCGACCTCAGCGCTGATTTTGTAACGAATTTCCCCATTAGCAAAATCTAGCTCGAAGTTGCCGACTATCATGCCGTAATTAGCTCTTGTCAGGAATTCTGCAATCTCCAATCGTTTATTTTCTGGTGCTTTGATGGGGGAAGTTGAGTAGAAAACAAATTGCTGTTGTGCTTCTCTAGCTTTGGCATAGCAATTCAATTGACCGTTTTTGCCTGGGAAATCCATTTGTAAGATTGGTTCTCCTTCAAGCTCAATGAATTCCCAGTCATCTTCTTTAAAAAAGTTGACCATTTTTTCAAAAATTTTACCTTTATTTTTCATCATTTTTAGTTGTTTCCTACTTAAACTCAATCTATTGGCTGACATATAATACCTAGTCAGCGATTAATGAAAAAATTTCTCGTATTAATTCTTTTGCATCTTCCATCTTCTGGGCAATAAGCTCTTTCTCTGGAATGTCTTGATTTTCTTCTAAAAATTTTGGGGTTGCAGAAATAAGGAAGTCCGATTTATAAAATTCCTTATAAGTCATAAACAAGGTATAAATATCTGCCAAGGCGCTAGTGTATCTATCTAGAAGATAATTATTTATATGACGATCATATCTCTCCTTAATTGATGTAAACAAAGTTACTAATTCGTGTAATTTTATTTTATAGTTTATTATTTTATCTTGCAAAATATGAGAACTCTCCAGAACTATTGTAGTGTATATCTGTATATACTTCTCTATTTCAAACAAAAAATATGCCGAAAAGGAATCTTCCTGAGTATGATAACCCGTGAAATTTATAGCATCCTTAAAATAATATACGGGAGGATCATTTCCCTCGGTAAGTTTAAAGAAACGAACAAATTCTCCTCCATGATGCTGATAAATCATAAACATATCCGCAGTAAACGCTTCTTTCAAGCTGCCATTATATCCATCACTTTTCATTAACTTTTCTAACTCCCCTTTTTTTTGCCTTTTCAGGATCTGGGAATAAAAGAACTCATCTCCTTGGAGGAAAAATCCCAGCCCATGTCCGCAAAAGTGGAGAAATTCCACATACGCACCAGGTAGTTTTAGGCCATTAGGAAGTTCTTGTTCTAGTGCTTGGATTTCTTGGTCAGAACAGCCTTTAAATTCCCAATCTTCAAATGTATTAAGGGCCTTAATCTTCTCAATACTTTTATCTAAGTACATACCTCATCCTCCTTGTCATTAAAAACCATGATAACTCTTCACCACTTCCACCAAATTGACTTTCAGGTTGCTAAATCTGCTCTTTAAAGCCCTGATAATGCCTTGACAGGAAGTACAGGCAGCTTGTTCATCATTTATATTGATAGTACCCGTAATTTCCCATTCCTGCATCGCGGTATCCAATTTTGTGCGCTCTTCCAAGTTAAGCTCTCTGTATATATCATGAATTTTCTGTTCACGCTCCTCAACTGTCATTACTCCTCCCATTTCTGCTAGTTTTTCCTGTGCAGATGCTACTAGTTTTTTAGCGCTATTAGCTGTTCTATACGGTTTATCGATTTGTTGTATTTCTGTTGGATTTGGCCTTCTGCGTTCTTGTCGAACCGTCGTCATTAAAGCAGTATAAGCACCTTCAAGATATTCAAATGAAGAGTATGCTGAACTATGTAATGCTGTTTCTGATTTCTGCTGCTCAACTTGAATTTGTTTCCTTAACTTGTCGGTTTCTTCAAATTTTAGTCTAATCTCTTTTTCTCTTTTTCGGGCTTCTTTTAATATACTTTGATCGATTTGATTATTAGGAGTTACAATCCTACTTATTTCCTGAATAATCCGCTCCAGCAGTTTGGTTTCGGCATCATGGGAAGGGTCTGGGCGATCTTTATCTTTTTTCTGATCGAGGTTCACCTCGAATTGCCGTACTTCTCTGTCTCTTATTTCCAGAACTTCAAACTCGTTTAGCAACCTCTGTTCAGTTTCTTTAAAGCGTTGCTCTAATTTTATAACTTGCTTATCCTGACCACTTATGGTTGTATATTTATTCTCTATCTTCTCTGTGCGAGTGCCATCTAATTTTTTCAGGGTTAACTTATAATCTCCGTAAATAATGACAGCATCCATTCGGACTTTATCTGTGCCAATTTCCTGAGAAATTTTATCTAATTCTTTCCTAATTTCTAAAATATTTTTCAAGGCTATGAACTTCTTCTCCGCCTTTTCAATATCCTTTTCTAGTTGTGGAGAATCTTCACCCTGAGATCTTCCTTTAAGTTGTTTAATCTCTGTTCACTCCGAGAGGGCGCTTCTACAGAGATATTTTGCCAATTAAAGCTACGACGAATTGTTTTTGGTTGAATCCCTCCTAATTCCTGCGATATGTTTGAATTGCTGCCCAAAGATTCTGATTGCTCATCAGTCAACGGGCGTCGCAATAGGGGCGAAGAAGCTTGATTCGCCACAGGTGGCGTCGCGGAGGTTTTACTTTGGGCTGGTACTCGTTCGCTCATTACCTAATTCCTCCAGGCACTGCCAGCAATTATTACAAGTTGTTAATTTCAGATTTGAGATTCGAGCGGGACTTACGCTCACCAACCCGGTTTCTCTTAAAAATCGTCGCTTCCCAAGCCGAGATTTACGCGAACCACCCTATTTCAGAATTGCTAGTAAGTCCTGTTGAAACTTTTAGGACTAGGATTAACCGCCAATTAATACGGTAGCACAGCCCGCTAATATTTTATTCGGTGGTCCAAGTGCTTCCACAATTGTATCTCCCAAGCGGCTGGCGGGAAGCCCGTTAATCAAAACTGTAGGACTACCACCGATTACAACCCCAGGGCCATGTGGGGGAACTGGCAAAGGTGTAGCGCAATTATGGATATCTGCCCCACCAGCCCTACCAACAATCGTACTGCTCATGCTTGCCGCAGCCGTTGCTTTCGTTGTTTCTTCAGCCAATTTAGCTGCTGGCAATCCTGGGGTTCCTGCCGCTGCTAGGGTGGCAGCTTCGGCTGCTTTAATCCCTGCCTCGCTAACTGCTTTTGCCGCTAGTATTGCACCTGCTGAGGCTAAAGGAATCCCCCGCCAAGCTGGTAAATTCCCTATCAATACATTAGGGCTACCAGGTCCTCCCGTTAATACAGGTGGGAGGGGGTGGGCTACGGCATCTGTAATTCTAGCTGCTGGTCTACTCATACAAAAATTCCTTAACTTTTAGTTCAGTTTAATCAAGCTACCTGTGATAGTAACGATGCCCTTGGCATTGATATCAATATTACCCGTAGAACTCAAAGTAATACTGCTCATCCTGTCATCCAAACGTAATTTATGACCGCCCTTAGTTTCAATCTCTACAAACTTTTGGCTGTCATTAATGCGTAATTTATGGCCCCCTGCTGTCTCAATATAAGCTCCTTTCTGACTAAGACCTTTATCCTCCTCCACAAACTGAATTTTATGCCCGACGCGGGTTTGAAAAGTCCGCAAGCGCACTTTACCATTAGCAACATCATTTGCCACCGGATTGGGCGGTGCATCTTGGCCGTTCCAAACTCCACCAATTACATAGGGACGATGAATATCGCCCTGTTCAAAAGCCACCAGAACTTCGTCATTAATTTCTGGCAAACAGTCAAACCCTCGCTGATTGCCCGCACCTATTGCTACTATTCTAGCCCAATTGCTGGCGTGTTCTTCTGTTAGTGTAGGAAACTTAACTTTAACTCTACCCCAACCTTTCGGGTCTTGGTTATCAGTAACAATTCCTACTAGGAAACTTTGTCCGGGCTGCAAGTGATTTCCCGGAGAAAGCGCCGTAAAAAGGTTTCCTCCCCGCAATCCCCGCACACTGAATTCTGTAATGTATACTCGCTCGTGATAGGTATGACGAGTTTCCGTAACGTAGTATTCGCCGCTGTGCTGTCCCATCTTTTCTAATGTGACGATGCGCCCCGGTCGAATATCGGTATTTCCTTCAGCTTTGGCATCGGCATAGATAAATTGGCCTCCTAATTCGTCGCACAAAGCTTGGGCTTTGGTATCGGCTTCTTTGGGGTTAAAGCAAGTCCAGTTTAAAATCATTTTAGGTTTAGGAGGCTTGCCGTTAAACTTATTGCTGGTATCACTACCTTTACCGCTTTGTGTTTTAGTAATAACTTGTTCTTGTTTTTTTGTGGATATAATGGCTCTTTTTTCTTTGTAATCCCAGGCTCTTACTTCTACTTCTTTTACTTGCTCTGCACTGGTGACTCGCACGCGGAAGCTGCGGAGGTCTGTCAACCATGTAAGGGTTAATTTTTTACTGTCAGCTTTGGGTTTGCGAAAGTTCAATTTCCCATCTTGAAGAAATAGTTCAAATCCAATTCTGTCGGCTCGTTGCCGCAAAAATTCCATGTTGGTTTGATTTTCCTGAAAAGCATAGTCATGCGCCACGCCACTAGCATCGATAGTGCCAGCCTTTATGCCAACTTCCTGGATTATTTTCTTCACAATGTCACTGTCGGTCATATTCTGAAAAGAACGGTTGTAAAGTCCCCGATGCAAACGGTGACCGACATCATAACCACGAACAATTACGGGAGCTTGAGATTTTTCGCTGAATAAGGTTTCAATTCCTGTAATTTCGCCTTCTATGACGTAATTTTTCTTGTTTTCATTGTAATTTCTAGATTCTGTTGTGCTAGAGGTAAAGCCAATTTTGACGGGTTTACCAATTTGTAATAAGTTTTGGTAGCGCCAACGTTCATCCTGGTTGCGACCGGGAAAATAATCATTTTGAATCACTAGGGTAAACATTCCTGGCAGATGCAGGCTTTCTTCTACGAGGACTTGAAGAATATCTTCCATTAAGTTTGGAGGAGCTTGCTTGCCATCTATTTCTAGTGTCGGTAGGGCGCGGTAATGGACTCCTGTCATAAATTTTGGGTAGTTTTATTGAGGTTTACTAGCTTATAAAAAGATATGGTATCTGTTAAATTTTTGAAGTTCGCTGATTCTTTTTACCTGATGAGGATTTCCGGTTAGCCAAACTATCTGTTTGACGGTCTACTTTAGCTGGAGGCTTAGCACCTAAAGGCCCGTTTTCTTTGGGTTCATCGGCTTCTTTTAAAGTTAGGCTATCGATGACAGCACGGACGGGTGTTCCATCTGGGAGAAACATGGTAAGTTTATAATTCAATTTTTCAATAAAGCAGCGCCGCAGGTAAACCTGTTTTCCCCACATAAATTGATAAATTGGCGGGCGTTCTTTTCCTTTGACAAATTCAACGGATTTTCTAAAATTCTCTATATATTGTTTAACAACATCTCCTCCATCTTCGTAAGTGTCAAACAAAATTTTATTGATGGTAACTTTGTAAGCTTTTACATGAGAAAAACTCACTTTAGGGGTTCCTTTATCTTCAGTGCGCGCACCGGGACTTTCGGAGGTTTCTACAACTCCCTCGAAAACTAATTCGGTGGGATTAAACATAAATTCAATTTGTGGCACACCATCATCAGATATTAAAGTGGCTTTAACCAAATTTCCGGATTTACTTGATGTTGATGTGATGGGTGAACTTGTAGCTGATGCCATAATTTATCCTCTATGTAGATGTTTTATTACTAATACAAGCGGGTGGTGTAGTAGCCTCCCTGACGCTCTCGATTGATTTCTAATCGCTGCCGAACTAGGTAATAAATTTCTCCGGTCAGTTTTTGTAATTTATCATCAACTGGGGAAAGTTCACCAGTAGCGCCTGCTTGTGGCGCTCCTGGAGTCGATCTTACTTTAGCAGAAGTTCCGTAGGTTGAGGTAATATTGCTCAGCCAAGCCGGATAACCTAATGATTGGTGGCCTTGACGCTCTTGTTCTATTTCTAGCCATTGTCGCATAAGAGTGTAAACTTTTTGAGCCAATTTCTCTAATTGTTCGTCGTCTAGTGCTCTGTCTTTCCCTGGCGGAATATCTGCTGTTATTAGTTGGGAAGTTTCTCCGCTAGTTGTCGAGGCCGAATTGTCAGACACATGGGGAGAAGCAAAAGTATAAGAAGGTGAAGATTCCGGTTCAGGTAAGGATGCAGGCGGAACTTCGTTTTCAATCGGGATGCTGTCTGGTGTTGTGGTTGAACTTTCACCCAATAACTCGGATATGTTTGACCATGACGTCGGTGTATCGAATGTATTATTTTTTTGTTCGTTGTTATTGGTGTATTTGTTTTCTAATTGGGCCAACATCGAATTGTTGGGGTTGTTGAGCCGTTGTGAGAAACCCAATGGTTTGAGAGAATCTATATTAGCTGGTGCATTGTTCGTATTTTCACCCAGTAATTCAGATATACTTGACCACGAATTTGGTATATTTTCAACTTTTGCCGAAATCTTGGGAGATTCTGTGTCAGTTGTGCGAGAAATATTGGGGAAATCTTTTTCTGATAAATTGGAAATATTGGGCGGGGAACCACTAGATAACAGGGATGTTTCCTGGGAAGTAGTAGGTTGTTTATCTGCCGCATTAGTTACAAAGTCAGAGAGAAACAAGTCTGAGCTTTGAGCAAGAAATTTTGAATTTCCCAAAGGTTGAACAGGGTAAAAACTTGGACTATCTGAGCGGGTTTGAACAAGATTTGTCTGCGAAGAACTTATGGTGTCTGAAGATATTTCCGAGCTAGCCTTAGGAGATATAACACCAACATTCTCTTTATTTTCTCTAAAAATTTCTAGCGGTGGTGATGTATTTCTTATAGATGATGATGGCAAAGATTTAGCTTGGATTAAGTTGGGAGAAATTGGCGCCACATCTACTTCTCCATCAGTTTTAGCCGTTAAACTTTCTGCTTCTTGAGTTGGGGCTGGCGAAGGTTTTGATTGAATTAAGTTAAGAGAAATTGGTGCCGCCTCTACTTCTCCTTCAGTTTTAGCCGTTAAACCTTCTGTTTCTTGTGTTGGTACTGGAGAAGGTTTTGATTGAATTAAATTGACAGAACTTGGTGCCGCCTCTACTTCTCCTTCAGTTCTAGCCGTTAAACTTTCTGTTTCTTGGGTTGGTACTGGGGAAGGTTGTGATTGGATTAAATTGGCAGAACTGGGGGTAGCCTCTACTTCTCTTTCAGTTTTAGCCGTTAAACTTTCTGTTTCTTGAATTGGTATTGGAGAAGGTTGTGATTGAATTAAATTGGCAGAACTGGGGGCCGCCTCTACTTCTCCTTGAGTTCTAGACGTTAAACTTTTTGTTTCTTGAATTGCTACTGGAGAAGGTTTTGATTGAATTAAATTGTCAGAACTTGAAACCGCCTCTACTTCTTGTCCTGTTTTAGCAGTTAAACCTTCTGTTTCTTGAATGGGTACTGGAGAAGGTTTTGATTGGATTAAATTGGTAGAACTTGGAACCGCATCCAGTTCTTCATCAGTTTTAGCCGTTAAACTTTCTGTTTCTTGAATTGGTACTGGGGAAGGTTTTGATTGGATTAAGTTTGCAGAACTTGAAACCGCCTCTACTTCTTGTCCTGTTTTAGCCGTTAAACCTTCTGTTTCTTGGGTTGGTATTGGAGAATGTTTCGATTGGATTAAGTTTGCAGAAGTTGGTGCCGCATCTACTTCTCCATCAGTTTTAGCCGTTAAACCTTCTGTTTCTTGGGTTGGTATTGGAGAATGTTTTGATTGGATTAAGTTTACAGAAGTTGGTGCCGCATCTACTTCTCCATCAGTTTTAGCCGTTAAACTTTCTGTTTCTTGTGTTGATATTGGGGAAGGTTTTGATTGGATTAAATTGGCAGAACTTGGTGCCGCCTCTACTTCTTGTCCAGTTTTAGCAGTTAAACGTTCTGTTTCTTGTGTTGATATTGGGGAAGGTTTTGATTGGATTAAATTGGCAGAACTTGGTGCCGCCTCTACTTCTTGTCCAGTTTTAGCAGTTAAACGTTCTGTTTCTTGAATTGGTACTGGAGAAGGTTTTGATTGAATTAAATTGGCAGAAATTGGAACCGCATCCAGTTCTCCTTCAGTTCTAGACGTTAAACTTTCTGTTTCTTGGGTTGGTACTGGGGAAGGTTTTGATTGGATTAAATTGGCAGAACTTGGTGTCGCCTTTACTTCTCCATCCGTTTTAGCCGTTAAACCTTCTGTTTCTTGAGTTGGTATTAGAGAAGGTTTTGATTGGATTAAATTGGCAGAAATTGAAACAGCATCTACTTTTCCATCAGTTTTAGCCGTTAAACCTTCTGTTTCTTGAGTTGGTATTGTAGAAGGTTTCGATTGAATTAAATTGGCAGAAATTTGGGTCGTATCCACTTCTCCATCAGTTTTAGCCGTTAAACTTTCTGTTTCTTGTGTTGATATTGGGGAAGGTTTTGATTGAATTAAATTGGCAGAAATTGGTGCCGCCTCTACTTCTCCATCAGTTTTAGCCGTTAAACTTTCTGTTTCTTGTGTTGATATTGGGGAAGGTTTTGATTGGATTAAATTGGCAGAAATTGGTGCCGCCTTTACTTCTCCATCAGTTTTAGCCGTTAAACCTTCTGTTTCTTGAGTTGGTATTAGAGAAGGTTTTGATTGAATTAAATTGGCAGAAATTGGTGCCGCCTCTACTTCTCCTTCAGTTTTAGCCGTTAAACCTTCTGTTTCTTGAGTTGGTATTGTAGAAGGTTTCGATTGAATTAAATTGGCAGAAATTTGGGTCGTATCCACTTCTCCATCAGTTTTAGCCGTTAAACTTTCTATTTCTTGTGTTGGTACTGGAGAAGGTTTTGATTGAATTAAATTGGCAGAACTTGGGTCCGCCTCTACTTCTTGTCCAGTTTTAGCAGTTAAACGTTCTGTTTCTTGAATTGGTACTGGAGAAGGTTTTGATTGAAT
>Ga0247774_1001944_pt1 | contig 10331 bp, 12 predicted proteins | sample UWRJL001104B6_FD_179933 | JGI IMG/M metagenome (GOLD analysis project Ga0247774, IMG submission 179933) | Plant litter microbial communities from Arlington Agricultural Research Station in Wisconsin, United States - UWRJ-L001-104B-6 | ecosystem: Environmental > Terrestrial > Plant litter >... | reverse complement strand
TAAAATAAAAGAAAAAAAAAAAAAAAATAAAAAAAAAAAAAAATTAAAAAAAAAAAAAAAAAAAAAAAAAGGGGGGGGTTTCAAGGCAATATACTCTCAGGTCGTGCTGTCGTGTTTCCTCCGTGTTCTTAACTTTTTAAGCCTCCTTATAGATTTCTAATAGGGATATAACCAGCATTAATCAAGGGGTAAATTGACATGTATCGATTCTACTCAAAATGCTTTACAAAAAACACGCTGGAAATATAATCTATAAATTGAAGACTATGGTGACCCCGGCCCCAATCATGGCCAACAGGCCCAACTCACCGTCTTGAGGCTCTCTTTCCTCTGTCGCCATTCCAAACTATCGCGCACGTCTCTTTTGAAACGGCTCATTAATCCTTGGCAACTTCATAGCCGCCTGGAGGAGATAGCTAAAGTGTGGCGTCCCCAGTCCGGTGGCGGGATCCCAGCCTATGTGTTCCATATCGGTCAGCGTCACCTGCTTGACCTCATGGCAACCAAAAATCGAATGGCTTGAAAAGGGAGGTTAAAAGATCGAGGAGAGCTCACCTTCAACGGCTTCCCAATGAGCGCCTGTCCCGTTACCAATCACGCCGGCCCCGTCGATAGGCATGCCCGACTGCGTGTCGTATCCGTCGCACCCCTTGCTCGCCCCTTCGACAATATCGGTGAGGGCTTCGGTCCCCCGGAGGCTATAGAGGAAGGGGTTTAGGAACCCCATGGTAGGTTTTCCCTTTCGGAGTCGCTCGGCGTTGATCATGCCGATGAGGCCGGCAACGAGGGGGGCGGCAGCTGAGGTGCCCCCGGAGAAAGTGGAGGCGCCGCCCACGATGATTTGGTAGCTGATCCGGAAGTATTAGCAACATCGTATTCTCCCTTCCATCAACTACAGGTTCTCGCTCCTGGTCTTGCTAGGCCGAAGCGACAATGGTGAAAATTAAACTTACTTTGGCAACATGCTATGCGCAGCCATATCTGGGCACCCTCTCCCAGTATAGTTGGCATACTTTCTATACTCATCCTTCTTCTCAGCGTCGATCCCCTCGCTCAGGTACTGGCCGACGTGTTGGTCCTGGTACCACGGCCGCGGGAAGTAGTTGCTAAAACCGCCGCTGCTGCCCCACCACGCCTTCTCAGGCTTGTACCCCATCGTCCCGCCCACGCCCGTGACGTACGGACACGAGGGCGGGAACTGGGGCGTGAACTCGACGCGGTCGGAGCCGTCGTTGGCCTTGCATGCGCCGCCGACGCCGCCGTCCCCGGAGGCTTCGAGAATGGAAGCGCCGCGGAGACCCATAAGGCCCATGAGGTTGCAGGTGCGGGTGGCGTAGTCGAACGGAACAGTCTGCACAAGAAACGGGGGGGCCGTTAGTAAAAAGAACGAAAGGACGAAGAAAAGGCTTCACCGAGGCGGTCTGCCGGCTGTAGAAGCGTTTACCTGCTCATCATCGGAATATGAAAGGGAGATGACCTGGGGGATCTCATTGTTTTCCTTCGACATGAGGTACGAGTAAAACTCGAGGTACGGCTCATTATCATTGTTCTCGTCTGATACGCGCACATTGGGAACAAATGGTCTGTGTCCAGGTTGTTAGCCAAGTTCCAAGGCCTGCGAAGGACATCGTTCGGGACAGAAAAATAAAAGAAACATACGCCCTTCCTCCCACGACATAGTGCGTAATGGGCAAATCCTGCGCCCCCAGCGCTAACATCTGTGCATCCAAGTTCCCCTCCCCAACACCAAGCCTGAAGTTTTGGTGGTCCTCCCCACCGTTAATCTCGATAGACTCGAACTTTTGGGGGCGAGGCAGATTGAACATGCTGACAAACTTGTCCAGGTCGCTCGCCACAGCGCTCTGCCCCAAAAAGCTCGCGAACCCGACCCGGCTGTCCATCTCCGAGTCGGCCTTGTACTGCGGGTGGATGCCGTACATCTCGCTGATGCACGGGGGGGTGATCAGCCGCGGGCAGACCCTGTCGAGGACCTCGATAGGGTCCTCGTCCTTCCTCCGGAGCTTCAGGGGGGGTTCCTCTTCGTCAAACCCCACGGCGTCGGCTGCGAATGGCCGTGTCCGCCGGGCCGGTCCAAAATAGTTGGTAGGCGTCACGACCTCGACGTATTGCGAGATGTCATCTAGGATAGAGTATTCCCGCGTCCGAAGCTTGCGCTGGCCGTTGACGTCGTACCAGTTAAAGTCGGCCCGCAGCATCTCGTTGGCGTTGGAAACCGTAGTCACGAAGTCGATAGACAGACCGTCATCGCTAACGGCCATCTCCTCGACACCGTTCTCTTTCAGCCAGCCCATGACGGCGCTGTAGGATATTTCCTCGGGGCCGAAGATCCGTGAGATTTCGTCCTTGCTGAGGTAGCTGCCGTAATTGATGCTCTCGGGATCGGACACGCCGCGGAGGAGCGGCTCGAGCTTGTCTAGATTCTGCAGCGCGAGGCCGTAAGAGAGCTTAATAAGCTCCTCTTCGGGATTTTTGACCTTCTCGGCAAACTTGACGTGAGGCGGAAGCGTGGTTGCATTAGAGACGAGGGTGCTGGATGACAGGCTGGTAAGACTGGAGAGCAGCCAGCCGGCTTGGAGGAGTCGTGGCAGGATCATCTTGGAATGCCGTGAAGCGTTGGCCAGTTACTCGGGGGAGGATTGCCGCTCAGTTCCCAAGATTAACAAGTATAGAAGAGGATACTTGAGAAAAAGTGGTGGACTATGGGCTGCTCGGTCAAATTGCTTAGGCTTCCCGGTCTCAATTAGCAAGACAGAGGCCTCGCGCCAGTCTAAAGATGCTAAATCGCTACCATAGAGGCTCCGACATGTCGTGGAGACGGATTGGAGTTTTTTTTTTTTCTTGAACCAGTCGTTGAGTTCGGGAATCTCCAACCACACGGTACTTGGCGTTTGCATGTAAGACCGTCCTCCAGCCCTTATGGACAGGCCGTTGTTGATACAGGCCCGGGTTCATTATATAGATGGCAATTTTCTGTTCCAGTAAATGAGTAGTAACCACGAGGCCCTGCTAGTGGAGCACAGGGCTCTTTGGGACTCTATGCAAGAAGTTCTCTTGCAGAGGCCAAATGTACTTGCCGCTTGCGCCTCGCCTCTCAATATCAGCAAGTGAAGGCACCAGGTTCGCGGCGGCAGATATATCAACCTCGATATTGGATAGAGCAGATCAATGCTGGTATAGGCGGTAAAGTTCGAGGTGGAGGTAGCGTTATGGGCCGGGCCGCTGGGAAGTTTGACGGTGCGGGTAAATGGCGTAAAGGGTGAGCGGTCGCTTCATTCCGAGACGACATCATGACCATACATGACTAGGTAAGGTTCGTCACCACTTGGCAGCCATCCCGACTTTCAAAGCTCCAGACCGGTCAGGTGTTTACAAACCGAATATACAAATAGAGCGAGATCCTAGATATTAGTGAGTCTGGTCCATCGGAGCATAATACAAGATGTTTGCGTTGTGAAAGTTTTGCAACGGCATGCTTACGGGTTCCACTCGTCCCCGTAATGATTACACCGATTGGGATCATCAGTGTTGAGTTGTGCCTGGGATGAATTGGTCACTCGAGTTCGTTAAGCTACGAAGGCTAAAGCAGTGGATTATTGCTGGGAACCGCATGAATGATCAGCGAAGGAGCGCAAGTTGGAGAAACCAACAAGCGTAGGGTTGGGGTATGAATTAGTCTGCTAGCAACATGGAGTATTTGGAGTTTGAACGGGGTTTAAGCTCACCACACGGAGATTGTGCGCGTGCTGTGACAGACTCTCGCTCTTTGCGTCCAGAGCTCGAATTGGCGAATTCATCTAATTGCCGTTTCATGGTGAGGGAAGTGGACCTTGAACTCGGAGTGATTACAAATGCAGACAAAACACAACGGCGGTCAAGAGATGTTACGAGGAGAGAAGTCTGGAACCTTAGGCAGCAGTGTTGAGTCATTTAATAGTGGGAATGAATGGATTTTACAATGATTAAACTTAAGAACGACCATTGGATGGATTGTCCGTCCTTTGGGGGTTCTGTTAGCTGTCGACTTCTAATTTCAATTTGCACATTTGTGACTCGTAGTTGCGGGTTGCTCGGATGAGAGTTGAAGCTTCAGCAGCGAGACTAGTTGTTAGGTGGCAATGACAGATGCCCCTCAGCAGCTAGGCTCACGTACCATATACCTTTGCTCTCTCGAAAAAACACGCCTGTCGTAGGTGAATATACCGTAGGCGCTGGCCCCGTAGCTTGGCGCAGTACCCCACCAACAGACCGGAACCGGCGTCATAGCTTCTTACCGAAATGCAGGACCCTTTCGGCGAATACAAATCGGGGAAGGACGTGAGCTTACCAATCGCCAAAATAAATCTCGAAGCACGGTGACATCCCGTAGAGCATCCGCATCTCAATTTCTGCATATCACGCAGTCTCTCGGAGTGTCTCGCGTATTCTTTTAATTCTAGTATCGCTCCTTCCCATTGCATACCGTCAGGCCCTCGCCATCCTAAAGCTTCTGCGTTGCACAACTTCGGAAGCTCATTAGCCTTCATCCTGCGGCGTTCAAGCACCAGCCATCGTCTGAATTGGCCCACGCAACCGCTTTCTTCGAAGACATGACATACCGATAGCTCCCAAGCGAGATATTCCGGTAAAGATGCAAGTCTTCGATACGGGCTCGTTCACGGGCTTCCACCGACTCGGGAAACTCGGGAGTAGTTACCTCGAAGCTACGGACCGGTTCAAGCAGCCCTTGTGCGGAAACGAGGAAGGATGGGGTCCTATAAGCCGATATCGATATGACTTTACGCCATGCTTCATCGACGTCTGGATAGCTACTGTGGCCGCTTTCGGCATCGTTTTCGGTGGCATCGCACTTGCATGGATCTTCAAACAACGGGAGCCCCGACAGGTAGATAAGGACTGGCACTTCTGGACGAAGCAGGTACGGATCGCACCCATTCGAATTTGCTTGCATTTCTTGCGCTAACGAAGCTCACCCCAGACCTTGTTGGGTGCCGTGATTGCCAATTTCGTCGTCCAACTTGCCCTTCAAACCATTAGCTACGGCGCCTTGTGGGCAGGCGATTTTAGGACGTGGACCTCGATTGGGACAATCATATCACTCCTCATCATCTTCGCGATACAATGGGCCGAGCATACACGATTGCCAAACCCGAACGGCGTTGCCCTTTTCTACTGGGTCTTTCTGCTCATTGCGCTGACAGTGAAGCTTCGATCTCTCGTGTCTCAACAACTCTTCGCCACCGACCTTCCATACTTCGTCACATACTGCGTGGGGACTGGCCTGTCTGTTGCCGCATTCTTGTTCGAGTGGTTGTGGCCGGATAGGAAAGACGGATACGAGGCTCTCTTGGAGGATGACGAATGCCCCTTGGCGAAGGCCACCGTCTTTTCGAGGCTGACCTTCTCTTGGCTGACGGCCCTCATGCGTACGGGATATACTCAATACCTCACTGAAGATGATCTGTGGGCCTTGACAAGAGAAGACCAGACTTCACGCTCAGGCAAAAGGTTCGAGGAAGCATGGCAGTACGAGTTGAAGAAACACGGCAAACCAAGCTTGTGGAAGACCATGTTCCGTGCCTATGGTGGCTTCTACTCTGTTGCTGCAATCTTCAAGGTTGGCAACGACATCTCGCAGTATTTGCAGCCCCAGCTGTTGCGCATTCTGATAGGATTCGTCGCTTCGTACAAAGTAGGCCGGGAGCCGGAGCCCGTCATCAAGGGAGCCGCCATTGCACTCGCCATGTTTGGCACCGCCATATTTCAGACTGCCATGGCTGTACGCATCCCATGCTCCCAGTATCGATCCTTCACTTAGATACTAACCAGTTTTCGCAGCACCAATATTTCCAGATCAGCTTTGTGACGGGCATGCGGATCAAGGGGGGGCTCGCTTCGGCCATCTACAAGAAGTCCCTGAAGCTGTCTAACGAAGGGCGTGCTGCCAAGACGACGGGCGACATTGTCAACTATATGTCGGTCGACGCCCAGCGATTGCAGGACCTTACCCAGTTCGGGCAACAGCTGTGGTCGGCGCCATTCCAAATCATCATCTGCATGGTGTCGCTCTACCAGCTGGTCGGATGGTCAATGCTGGCCGGTGTCGGCGTTATGGTCGTCATGATTCCCCTCAATGGCTGGATCTCGAGGGTCATGCGGAGTTTGCAGAAGAAGCAGATGAAGAATAAGGACGCCAGGAGCCGCCTGATCAATGAGATCATCCAGAATATGAAGAGCATCAAGCTTTATGCTTGGGGTTCGGCCTTTATGAATAAGCTGAACTACGTACGAAACGAGCAGGAGTTGAAGAACCTGCGGAAGATAGGAGCGACTCAAGCCTTCGCCAACTTTGCATGGAACTCGGCCCCCTTTTTCGTTTCCTGCTCGACCTTCTCTGTTTTTGTCCTCACCCAGGATGCCCCCCTCAGCACCGAAATCGTGTTCCCAGCGCTGGCTCTCTTCAATCTCCTCACATTCCCGCTGGCGGTCCTTCCCATGGTCATCACGGCTGTCGTCGAGGCTAGCGTTGCCGTTTCTCGCTTGACGGACTTTTTGGACGCGGACGAGGTGCAGCCGAACGCGGTTGTTATCAAGCCTGCTCCGGAGGAGATGGGTGAGGAAACTGTCGTTGTGCGGAACGCCACGTTTACATGGAACCGCCATGAGAGCAGGACCGCCCTGAGGGATATCAACTTTACCGCGTACAAAGGAGAATTGTCTTGCGTTGTCGGCCGTGTGGGGGCGGGCAAGTCGTCGTTCCTTCAGAGCATCCTAGGCGACATCTGGAAAATTAAAGGCGAAGTTGAGGTGCACGGAACCATTGCCTACGTCGCTCAGCAACCATGGATCCTGAACGCTACAGTCAAAGAGAATATCATTTTTGGGTACCGGTACGACTCTCATTTCTACGAAGAAACGGTCAGAGCATGCGCTCTGCTGGACGACTTTACCCAACTTCCCGACGGAGACGAGACTGTTGTTGGCGAGAGAGGTATTGCTCTTAGCGGAGGCCAGCGTGCCCGTCTGGCCTTGGCCCGCGCCGTGTACGCTCGAGCGGATATTTACATCCTAGACGACGTTTTAAGTGCCGTTGACAGCCACGTCTCGAAGCACATTGTCGATATGGTGCTCGGACCTAGAGGGCTCCTGCGATCTAGAACTCGTATACTCGCCACAAATGCCATCTCCGTCCTGAAAGAAGCGAGCTACATCACCCTTCTTAGAGACGGCGAGGTTGCGGAAAGGGGGTCATTCAGGCAGCTCATGGCTCAAAAGGGCCTCATCTCGGATCTTATCAAAACAGCTGGCCATGACAATGGCGGCTCCTCTTCCTCCAGTGCCGACGTGAGCGAAACGTCGACTGTCAATGAGCCCGAATCGCAGGACATCAACCGAGATGCTCTTGATGAGGCTGGAGAGCCTATCCCCGAAGCAATCCGTGGCAAGATGGACGACGCCAAGGGCAAGGCGCGGACGACGAGCATGGCGACTCTTAGGCGGGCCAGCACGGCTAGTTTCCGTGGCCCACGTGGAAAGTTGACGGATGAAGAGGTAGCAGGCACTCGCACGAAGCAAGCCAAAGAAACGTCGGAGCAAGGCAAGGTCAAGTGGAATGGTAAGCGGTCTCTCCACACAAAACGCAACTGAGACAAAATACTAAGTTCTGGTCATAGTGTACACGGAATATGCCAAGAGTAACAGCTTGGTGGCGGTTTCGATCTACGCCGCTGCCCTCCTCTGCGCCCAAACCGCCAGTATGGGAAGCTCGGTTTGGCTCAAGGAATGGTCGGAGGCGAACCAGGAAAAGGGCTACAATGCCGACATTGGCAAGTTCATCGGTATCTACTTCGCATTTGGTATTGGTGCTGCCGGCCTTACCGTTATCCAGACATTGGTTCTTTGGATCTTCTGCTCCATTGAGGTAGGTGCCTGACATCTGAGCGATGCGTATTAGCACGCAGAGCTGACCACTGTGCCAAGGCTTCGCGAAAACTTCACGAGAAGATGGCAATTGCAATCTTCAGGTCTCCCATGTCATTCTTTGATGTTACGCCGACTGGACGAATTCTGAACCGCTTCTCCAGGTACGTCCACCTCAGCATGCATAATGGGTTGGCATGTTAATTGTGCTAATTCCGGTGTTGTGCCCCGGTAGTGATATTTACAAAATCGACGAGGTCCTCGCCAGAACTTTTAACATGCTGTTTGCCAACGCGGCTCGATCTGGCTACACACTCATCATCATTTCTGTTGGGACGCCAGTGTTCGTCGCTTTGATCATACCTCTTGCACTGATGTATTGGTATATCCAGCGTTACTATCTGCGAACCTCGCGAGAGCTGAAGCGATTGGATAGCGTAAGCCGCAGTCCCATCTATACCCATTTCCAGGAAAGCCTCGGCGGCATTTCCACCATTCGGGCCTATCGCCAGTCACAGAGATTCCAGCTCGAGAACGAGTGGCGGGTCGATTCAAACTTAAAGGCGTACTTCCCTTCGGTCAGCGCCAACAGATGGCTTGCCATCCGTCTTGAGTTTATCGGTGCAGTCGTGATCCTTGCTGCCGCCGGCTTTGCCGTTGTAGCCGTTGCGACCGGACAGAAAATCGGACCAGGCATGGTTGGCCTGGAGATGTCGTACGCCCTTCAGATTGTCACGTCGCTGAACTGGATCGTCCGCCAAACAGTCGAGGTGGAGACCAACATCGTATCCGTCGAGCGCGTGCTCGAGTATTCACGATTACCTAGCGAAGCGCCCGAGATCATACCGGGCAATCGACCGCCAGTCACTTGGCCGAGGCACGGCGCGGTTTCCTTCAACAACTTTAGCACCCGCTACCGTGAGGGGCTGGACCTCGTGTTGAAGAACATCAACCTTGACATCAAGTCGCACGAGAAGATTGGCGTCGTGGGCCGGACAGGCGCGGGCAAGTCATCGCTCACGCTCTCTCTGTTCCGCCTCATTGAACCTGTAACGGGGTCCATTAACGTGGACACGCTGAACACGTCGACGATTGGCCTTCTGGATCTACGTCGACGACTAGCCATTATCCCACAAGATGCGGCTCTATTCGAGGGGACCATCCGAGACAATCTAGATCCCGGAGGTGTCCGGTCTGACGACGAGTTATGGAGTGTTCTCGCCCACGCCCGGCTCAAGGACCACGTCCTGACCATGGATGGCGGTCTCGAAGCAAAGATTAACGAAGGTGGTGAGTCTAACAAATATTTCCCTTGTCAGACGCTTTTCCTCGGCTTTGGCAAGTCGATGTCGTCAGGTGTTCCCGTGCTTCCCATGTCGGTTGTCGTACAAGTATCTGCACCGTTTCAAAAGTGGCAATGCTGGCATTCAAATTCCTCTCACATGGACCTTGCCCCGACTTCATTCTCGGCCGAAAGAGAAATGTCGTGCATGAAGCCACGACATCCTTCCCGGCGCTAGTGCTTAGATGTGAGATGTTGTCGGTCTGGTTGGCTCTTGACACACCGCCCTCGGCAGCCCCCGACGGATTATAAGCAACGGGGCTCGTTATCTCACGAGCCAAAGGTGTTTCTAGTCAGTAGGGCCAGGTAGCCTACAGGCAAACATGAACGCTTAAGATTCCTTATGCCGAGCCTTTACGACATAGCACAAAAGCACCTCCAGAGGTGCAGAAGCAGCCAGAACCTCCCGTCGTAGAACGATTTTACTCCGAAGAAGGAATACTAAACTAACGCAAACATTTCCCCTCAACAGGCTCCAACCTTTCACAAGGCCAAAGACAACTAGTCTCCCTCGCTCGCGCTATGCTCACCCCGTCCAACATTTTGGTTCTGGACGAGGCCACGGCCGCCGTGGATGTCGAGACGGACGCCATGATCCAGGCCACCCTCCGGGGTCCGCTGTTTGCGAACCGCACCATCGTGACGGTGGCGCACCGTATCAACACGATCATGGACAGCGACCGGGTCGTGGTGCTGGACAAGGGGGAGGTGGTGGAGTTTGATACGCCAAAAGAGCTGATTAGACGGCAGGGAGTGTTTCACGGGTTGGTGAAGCAGGCCGGGTTACTGCTGGAGGAACAGTAGTTGTCGTAGCTCCATGAAAAGCAGAAGGTACGTGGTAGTGATAGAGAGTACGCCATGTTTGATAGCGCGGGGTAGTGGACGGTACGGAATGGGGAGGTATCGAGAACAGCCAGATACGAGTTTTTTTTTATCTGATTGGACGTTGGTGATGTTGGAGGGCGGAAGGTATTGGCTTGCTGTGCATGTATTCTTCATTGGAAAAGTTCTGAGCGTACTTGTAATAGAGAGGAACCACACGTTAAGGGTT
>Ga0247774_1001943_pt1 | contig 10332 bp, 11 predicted proteins | sample UWRJL001104B6_FD_179933 | JGI IMG/M metagenome (GOLD analysis project Ga0247774, IMG submission 179933) | Plant litter microbial communities from Arlington Agricultural Research Station in Wisconsin, United States - UWRJ-L001-104B-6 | ecosystem: Environmental > Terrestrial > Plant litter >... | reverse complement strand
CCCCCCAAAAAAAAAAACACTTTCCACTATTTAGGTGATAATAGTTTCTATTATAGCAAGCTGTGTCATCTTTAAGAAAAGCAGTTAGAGGCTACAGCCTATAATATCCAGAGCATACATTCAACAATAAGAGTAGGGAGAAGAGGTTTGTCCACCAAACTAGTACTGAAAGCTTGATAGAGCCTCCTGACAAGATCCTGTAGAGGAATAGTTACAACACAGGGACATAACGCCTAGTTGTAATGAAGGCGATAGCGCTGGCGATAAGACCACTATGTTTTTTTTTTACACTGCCGGAGTTTCTTGTGCTGGGGACTGTGAAGGCTTTGGACGGATCGCTTGGCAAGCTCAATTTAAGGCGTCGAGAAGAGTCGCCTCTTCACCGTCAAAGGACAAATGTGGCAGTGTGAGCTTGATAAGGTGACTTAGGTCGCCAGATTTTGAGGCCACACTTTTTGAAGCAAAGCCTTCGCAATAGGCTCGTTGCTGTCTTCTCAAGCGGTTCTGGGATTCGACGTTGATGTCACTGCGATGTAGTAATGCTTCCAAGTCCCCGATGTGCCCGGATTGGCAACTCCGATTAGTGAATCTTAGAGACTGATAGGGTAAGTTGGAGTTACGGCAATGCTTCATGTTCCTTTCGTGGCCTATTCAGACTGCTCTGCCCATAGCGGATTTTTTGCCTTTGTCTAGCTGGGAGAGCAACAAGCCATCCCACCTCTTCCAATCCAATGGGCTCCAGCGATAAGTGATCCTTGAATAGAGTTAACTATTCTTTGGGGTTAAATGTTGCTTATAGCATATATTGTGACTGGGATAGGACCGAGTATCCGCTCATACGTTCTCATACGACTGGTATGCTGTGGGCTCCCGTGGTTTCTGAGAAGGGCTGAGAAGGCCAAGCTCAATCTCTGGCTCGTCTCCATTCTGCAATGCCATAATCGGGATCCTAACCCTTCGGCTTACATGGCCCTTTTGTTGCTTTTGCTCCGACTGGCTTAGGCAAGGCTTAATGTCGGCGACGCCGCCCGACAGGCTCGCAGCCGCTGTGCGGGTCTCATCAGAAGTTGGCAAGTCCCTCCGAGAGCAACGGCTCAACACTTAGACATCTGCACGCTTACTGCGTCTCCCACCCAAACTTCGTAGATAATACCTTGCTCCTTTGCCTGCCTGGAAATTCCTCAGCCCAGACGCCTATCTATATTGTCCTTATTTACAATACTATAATTCGAAAATCATACTCTTGATCCAGCCCTCTGCCGACTAATTTCTGGTTTATTCAGCTCCTGCTTGGTTATGCTGTCTCGGTGGTGGCTTATACTTTGCGAGGTCCGTCCAATTGCACCACGGGGAACGTCTCGGTTGAGCTGCGGCTGTGCTAGTGCATAATCAAGGCCAGCCTTCTCTTTAACCTCATTAGAAGCAGAGGAGAAGATGCCAAGACGTTAATTTTGCTAACGGGCCAGTCGGACATCGAAAAGTCGTCTCATGTCCGGTGTCAGCGGCAGTCAGTCAGGGCTGAAATGAGATTGAGGGCCTCCCTTGGCAAGGCTGACGGCAAAATAAAGGCAACCAGCTGCCCCTCCATTTTTATCATCTTGGTGTTTGCGATGGAAGACACATCACCAGTATACATCAACAGCTGGGCGACAAGTTGGGCTATTGTGAACCGCTCCCGAACCCCCCCTGAGGCAAAGTTGCGGCCTCGAGAAGATGGGCAAACCCCGCACCAAAAGCGGCGCGTCGGTCGCGCTCAACAGCCTGGCCGCCATCCTCCTCTCGATCCTCCTCGCGCTAGGTATATTCGTTAGCGTCAAACCCGTGATAATCGCCCAGCCCAGCGACGGATACTCGACGCTGGAAATGCCGTCGACCTCCTGGAATATCGCCGTCGCTATCATCGGCACCGCCGTCGGCATACTGGCCAGCATCGCCTTTAGTACCCAGGACGCTCTACTCTCGCGCCGCGACCTAATCTCAAGCCGCGGCGCGTCGGCCATCTTCCTGCGTCCGCTAACATCGATGCGCAGCTTCCAGCAGCTGCTCCTCGGGGAGCTAAACCCAGAGCGGACAGCGCTCGTGCTGCTTACGCTAGGGACTACGTTGACCTCTGCCGCGACCGTGGCCTTGTTCTCGGTGCAAACAGCGACGCAAGAGGCGATGAATCCGTACCCGTCATATCCTCTGAGCGCTTTAAACGGCACCTTCTTCAAGAGTATTGACGGCGGAGTGTACGCCTTCGGCAGCCCCACCTCAGAGCTCAACTCCGTCGTCCCGTACATCAACTCCTTCGTGTACCGTAGTGCCTTCATCAACGGCCAGGCGGCCATGACAGGCCGCCTCTTAAAGGCACCAAACAGCATCGAACCGTTCCTCCCCGAACAGGCCCTTCTCGGGGAGACTACCTACAGGGACCTCTGGACGGCCGGCGTGGGCATCAACATCAACAGCTACCTCTCCTACCAAGGGCCTCTCGGCCACTTCAAGGTACCGGCGAATTACACCTTTGGCAGCCTTGAGGGGTACGCCTTTGGCACGACCGTGAACGTGACATGTCAAGACCGGACCGACTCATACTCGCGCCACTACTTCTTCGACAGCAGCACAGACGTCCAGCTTATGACCGTTTCCAAAAAGGGCTCTGAGCAGGAGGTAGGCAACAACATCACGGTATCATCAGATATGAACTCCATGTCCTTCGGCACGAAGTTCCGTGAGACCTTCTGCATAGGCTCCAATATCACACTGCCTAGCGGGGAACCAGACGATGCCGAGCCAGTTCACGTATTCCTCATTGCCGGATTGGGCAACCATATGAGCTCCCATCTCGGCCGGGTCTTGGAGTGCACGTACGACGGCCAGGAATTCGTCGCCGAGGTCTCGGTGGCCAGCACCGGATCACCGCTTGTCATTGGTGATGTGATAGATCGAGGTCCACTCATCGGCCCCGCCGTGAAGCGACTCATCGCCTCTAACCTACAGGGGATCTTCGGCACGGGCAACGGGGGTGTGTTGGCGCGGGGCTTCAATGATGCCAACTACAACAAATATTCCGTCCAAGGGTTTGGCTTCGAGAAAGTCTTTGGCACGGTGCTATCGCAGTCAGGACAGGCGTTCTTGTCTGCGATGCGCCAGGCGGTCGAGATTGTCAACCTGGCCTATCCGCCTCCCGTCAGCGGCGTCTACCTCACCATACGAGTGACGGTGCAGCGCATTGGCGGCGGGGCCTACGGGTGGCTAGTCGTGTACGGGGTGCTATTACTAGGGTGCTTCGTTGGCCTATTTAGGGCCCTGCGCGGTGGGGAAGCGGTTGCGTTCGAGGCCCAGGACGCGGTCATCCTTTTGGCACAGGCGGTTGGAGACGAGACACTGGGTTCTCGGACCAAGGTTCAGTTCGTGGCTGGCGTTGGTGTCGTACGTGCCAGCCCGTTCTCGTCGCAGAACTCCAGGTCGGAGAGCGGTAGTTCGCCAACTGGGCGGCGACGGTGGCGAAGGCCTTGGCAGGCTTGTGGCGGTCACCGTTCCCGCTCTTGAGAAGAAGCTGCTATCGAGGTGGTGTCTACGGAGATGGTGCAGGCAATGGCGCTGTAAATGGTGGGCTTTCGGTGCTAGCCATGGTAGTTAGCTAGAATAGGGTCTTTACATGGAGTGCATCGGCCCATTCGTATATCGGGTCACGGAGATCGACTCTCGTATCGGGAAGGGAGGGGGGGAGGGGTGGCATGTTTTGCCGTGTTCCTCGGTATGAGAGTTAATAAAAGCGACTCTGTTAATAGTTGGAAGTTTCTCGAGAAAGGGATTCTCGTCAGTATCCAGTAGTAGATTGCTAGAGCCTATTAGTTTATGTATTACATGTAAGGAGTCAGAAGCGGACTTTTAATGCACCTACAGACCCAGGGATATAATCTAGGCGTATCTCGCGAGATTCTAGATAGAATTTCGGCATCCGTGTTTTGAGCTAAGAGTCCCACGCTCCTCACTACTAGGCATCGTACCCCGGATCCGGCATTTGTTACAACCGTTGGGTTGCGAAACAGCAAGCCTCGCGCCGCTCTGTCCATCATGGAACCGAGAGAGAGTTAGGGTTCACAAGATAAACCTTACATTGATTGCAGAAAGGACCTGATACCTAAATCTTACCGCCGCTTCTAATGCTTCGTTTCGATCTCGCCTAGATTGATCCACTGGCAAGTGGATTGGATTTGAGGTGTGAATGACGGATTGGGTTGGTAGAACTGCTGCCAGTATCGATTCGGGCCTATTCAAGCCCTTGAAGATTATCTCGGCTCAGCTGCTTATGACAACCATTCACTGAAGAGATAAATATCAAACACATCAGTGCCAACGACTTGGTATTACGAGGAAAGACGCTTAAGCAAGCAGTTGCGAGATGAGCCACCGACCGGAAAGGGCAAGAGCTGCTAGTCCACGAAAGTGAAGATGGAATAAATTCTAGTGAAAGAGAAGAAAATTCTTAAGGGCAAGTGAGGTGGTGTAATAACGTGCCCGCCTAAAGTAGAAAGGCTTGCCTACAGGGTAAGTATGGGTTTGCCTGCCGCTGCAACTGGTGGTGAACCACAACTTTGCGACCTGCGCCGGGCACTTTCCTGTTCAACGACCATTAGCTTCCGAAAATCTTAAAGCTGCTCACGGTTTTTTCGGAGCGAGAATTCTTTGACACTCGCGCTATCCTCATACACCGCCAATTCGTGCCCTCTCGCAGAGATCTCGATACTATCTATTTGATGTGTCACTGTTCAGCACAATATCAAATCTCGATAACATCGGCCCAGAATTATAACGCAACAACTGCGAATGATGAGTGCCATAAAGCGCATGGCGCAGCCGGCATACCTCGTTCCTCCTCGTGGTAGGGCATTCATGGAGCCCGCAGAATTTGCCCTCTGGCGCGATCCCTACATCCACCTGCTGCAGGAATGTCACATTGAGCATCTCTCGCCTAGCCCATTCAAGAGCGTCAATAGGCTTCTGGACTCGACAGCCGACACTAGCAATATCCATTCTTTCCGTGGACATGCTTATTTTGAGTCCCAGGTCAAGCGAAGAGCCAAGCTCGTCACAATCCGAATCATGTTTGCCTATCGCGGGTCGAAACTCTCTATCACCGCCATCGAGATCTATGGTCAGCTTGATGGAAATGGCCCTGCACGCTCTCTGGTCCTGCTCCGGTCAAGCATCAATCACGCTAGACATAGCGAATGCTCTATGGGCCTGAAAGCTGACCTGAGGAATGGTACGTTTGTTACGTGCTGTTCAGGATTGGACGCTTTCATCTCGTTCGAGGATCCTCTTTCATTGTACGAAGAGCAGCTTGTCAAGGCAAACTGGCTTCAGGCCATCCATGCCCGAGATAGGTTGGAGGCTGTTGAGATGGCCAGGGATGACGAAGAGTGCGACGGTTTAGAACTAGACGAAGGCGAGAATGTCGATCCTACTAGCTACGCGGCCTTGCTAGAGAAAGCCCAGGCGCAGACGTTAGTTGCTTCAGACACCTTCATTGGCAGTGTATTGTTAGCGGCTGATATATTCTCACTGCAGGGATGAGATTGACCGTCTGAAGACGGAGCTAGACAAGACAAGGGAGGCCACCAACAATGCGGAAACCACGGCCAATGTTTCACTCGTAAGTTCCAAAGACCAGAGGTGAGTTATCTTGTTTTTTGAGAGAATTTGTTGATCAAAAGCCGATGACAATGGTCCAACGCAGCCGGGATATTGAACATCTCGACACTGACCTTAAAAAGTCGGAGGCCACCTATAATACCTGCCTAATTAGTGACGAGGCTCTACATTCACAGGTCCAGACCCAGGCGCAGGTCTCATCCTCCTTTATATTAATTTGTATTAGAGCTAACAGGGGTCTGGTGTAGTACGGAGATTGCGCGCCTCGAGATGGAGCTGAGGAAGGCGAGGGACATTGCCTACAATACGCAGCACGAGCTGCAGTCCCAGAAGGAGGCGATGAAGCAGATTGAACACGAGCGCGACGAGTTGAAGATTGCGGCAAGTCGATTTATCAAGGGGAATGAGAAGCGGCAAGAAGATCACCGCACCGCCGGCCAAACCGAGACGGAGGAATCTGCCAACGCCAAGATTGTCGCACTGACGGCTAGTCTCCGCATCATGAAGGCTCAGGTGAAGTCTCTTGACGGAGCAACTGCGATGTATGAGAGGGATATTGCTAAGAGGATTCATGTGGTGGAGTGTCTTTCCGCCGAAAATGAGCAGTTGCGAAATGAGATTGCACAGGTCAAGGGAATGACGCAGGACCGCTTCCCTCGGCAGCACGGAGAGCCTCAGTTGACCTTGGTCAATGTCAAGGGAGGATCTGTTTCGTCTGTCCAGAACGAAATTCCCCTTCCACGACCAAATGGTGCGACAGCCAAGTCTCAGCATACGAACGGCCTTACGATTCCCAAGAAGCAGGGTGCAGTTGAAGGTGGACGACTGATGGGCGATTTTGCAGAGGCAGATTCCGAGTTCCTTAGGCCAGCCGATAAGGATAATAGCGAGGATCAGAAGAGTATACTTGTTACTAGGAATGAACCCAAGAAGACTGGCCATACAGTACGTGCCATGGAGAGTCTGCAGCGTCCAATTGCCAACACTTCCAAGGAAGACGGTGTCAAGGCTCAGAACCGTCATGGCGCTGCTACTGGCAACCCCGGTCCCACCGTCTCGGTCGAAAATGACCTAGTCAATTTGAAAGCCGAGAAAACCGACGGCGAAGAGAACAAAGAGAGAATCAAGCCGAGTGATGACCTTGTCGATCTCGACGTGTCAATCCAGAATGACGTACTCAATAGCCACAAGGAGCAACAACTTAGCGGGGTGAACGCGGTTGAGGGCAACCTCTGGGTCCATGGCAGTGAAGGACGTCACTCGCGAACTATATCTGTGGCCTCTTCCAATAGGGTCGTTATTACTGGTTGCGAGACTGACAAGGAAGAATGGGGTGGCTACTGGCTTTCTCGGGGGAGCAGTCCATCGGACCCTGACTACCAAATCGACGAGCTTACGAAGACGCTTGCGCTCTTGGCGGAGTGAATGATGCATGAGAGACTACGAGGAGTTACCCGAGGGCCCAGGGGATACAAATTATATTTGGCTCGCATGTGTGCGGCGTTTAGGTCAAAGGAAGAAATGTTGCGTCTCGTGATCGAGGGATGCGATTGGCACATGGTGTCCATCCCTAGCTTTGTTGGCGTTGATTCTTCACTAGCATAACGTTAAGTTCTTCAATGAATTGCCTGCTGTTACTCTGGTTTCCCCTATTGATCACAGCCTAGCAGTCATTGGGAATGGATTCTTGTCGTAGGGCAATTCTGTCTCGCTACTAGTTTGCGGTTTGCATTATTATTCATCTCTAGGTTCCATACTAGTTTGATCGTTCCTCCCGTATCTCTCTTCAAGTCGATATCCCCAGCATGTCGCATCAGACAAACTCCTCATATTGCACCGCAACAGCCATCCCACCCCCACCAGTCCCCAAACTCGCGCTCTTTGCTCCAATCCTTCGCGAATGATTTTTTGCCAGAACGAGCCACTCCTCACTCCCGTAATGGATCGAAAACTGAGGGTCTGGGAAGGCAGTGAAGCTTGTGCCATCGGGCTCAAATTGCCAGGTCTGGTCTGCGGCGAAGCCCGAGCGGACAAGGGCGTCTTGCCAGGGTAGTAGGGGGGCGATATGTGCATTCCGAGCTGCGGCGCCGTACTCTTCGAGGATTACGGGCTTATTAAACTAGATTCGGCGTGCATGAGTGAAGGGAAATATTGGGTATGAGACAAGAGGAAATAAAGAAAGATGGTAAGGGCGTAGTATACCTTTGCGGCGAGGTTGTCATGGTCCTCTATCCATTGGACGCCCCATTCATACGGATAGGCCCAATGATCCGGCCAAACTGCGAAAGTCAGCTCAAAACCTTCCCCTCCAAGAACCGTATAAAACCCTTGTCCAGGGAAAGGAGAACCCAAAGAAACTCTGTGAAGAAGCACTCACGATGAACAGTCCCATAATCCAACGTCTCAATCCCCATAATCCTCACCCAATCCACCCCATTCATTCCACTATACCCATTCCCATCATCTCCATACCCCGCTTCTCTTTCTCTAGGCGTCAACCACCCCTCGTCCCCCATACTGACCATATGTCCCGGATCCAACTCCTTGATGTACCTCGAAATCTCCCCAGCCCACTCGATGAGTCTGTCAACCCCCTCTGGCCCACACCCTTCACACCTAGGTTCATTCCCCAACTGCCACGCAAAAACCGCCGGACTGTCCTTATAGCGTTCGACTATGACCTTGACGTAGTCGCGGTACACCTCCTGCGCCGCGGGCACGTCGTACCACTCATCCTCCCACATTTCCGAGTAGGTGGACATGTACAGCGGGAGACCGCCGTAGTCGCCCCAGTAGTTGAACAGGGGCAGAACCAGCTTGAGGCCCAGGGATTCGCAGCGGGAGACGAGGCGGTCGAAGCGGTCGAGGCCAGAGGAACCGTAGTTGATGTAGCCGCCCGTCTCGTTGAGGTAATGGAAATACACCGACATGGGCGCGGGTTCGGCTTCTTTTGGGTTGGGCAGCCGGTTGATTTCGCCAAAGGCCCAGACGCGAATAATTGTATACCCAGACTATTCCGCACAATCTACTTAGACACCGCAATCTAATATTTATTCCTTGAAGCTTCTTTCGTCATGGTCGCCGTGAGGCTCCGTCTTACTTCCACCCTGTCTCTCTGCGTATATATTGACAAGAGGGTCCAAATGAAGATAAAGAAAAAGAAGAGGAAAAATACTTACATCCAAAATCTGCTTCAACGTAATCTCTAAATCCCCCTCGTCCAACCGATTGAGATACCAGGCGTTAGTTCCAGTCAAGTACCTCGCCGTTCCATTGACCTCGAAAATCCGACCCACCGCTTTTGCGAATGGCTCGTCGACGTGCCCGATCGGGTACGCTGGCGGGAGCGGCGGGTCCTTGGACGATCTCAGCTCGCCTAGTACTGCACTTCCCAATAAAGGGAGCAGCAAGCTCGCGAGGCCACCACATCGAGGCCTCATCGTCACGTTTTCGCAGAGTGGTCCAGTCTCTCTCAGAGAATGACTAGTGTGCAGAAACGCGCTCGAGCAGACCTCTTCTGAATATATATATATTTTTTTACTGATAAATGTACGGAACTGCAAATTGACGTTTTAGTGACCCGGGCTCGGCATATTTGATCTTGAATGTGCGGAGGCGGAAGCGGTGCGGCTTCTTCCGGGCATTTTTGCCGGATGGTGCAAGTCTTGTTCCCGCTCGTGTGAGTTGCCAAGAGAGATCAAAACTAGAATACTTTCGGAAATGAAGCACCATTAGAAAATATACTTCTACGTCGCTGTTCTAAGGATGTAAGGTTGGTGCGATATAGGGTATGGCTTAGCACCACGATGTTTATATGCCTTCATACAGTCTTTTCAACAACACGTGGTTTCTCAGGGTCTCTTGTTTTATCGTTATGCGCATTTGACATCACACCTTGCCACTTGTCCGCAACATAGCTCTTGGCCACTGAGAAGATACAACGTGACCAGAGTACATGTTTACATCGAATTCTCAACCGGGCAGCATCGTCAGCGACGTCCCTCATAGTCCCACTCCGAAACTACGCGGATATGGAATAGCAGCTTGTTGAGCCCCGGATTCATTAGCCACAGCTATCTGCAGAAAATTCTAGAATAGCTTGTGGGCAATGTACGACATGCTAAACTGACTACCGCCGGAAGTGGGAGGGTATCGCTCGATGTGACTAAAGGGGATGTGGATCGTGCCGACTGAGACTCGTTCTCGACTTGAGGAACATCAGGATGGCTGACCATATACACCTGGACCGCTGTACTTCCAGATGTCTGGACTGTGACAACGGCTGGGCAAAACTATAAATTTGTTGGAAACGTCTTTGATTTATTCCTGCTTTTTCAATTAAGCAATCATCCCTGGTTTTCAGTGGGCGAAACTAGATGTACATTGACAGCGTATAGCGTTCACCTCTCTGTTCCAACCTCATTTTCATTGGAGACACCGTGGGCCTCTTATTTCAAGAAGTCGGCGGGAACATCGGGACCTGAAATGTCAACATTAGCAACTGAACACCTCAAATGCTGGTTAATAACGATGTAAAGAACGTACCCCAGACGTGCAAGTTGTCCGGACTTGCCGGGTTCCGATGCGTCGGTTCGGTATCATCCAACAAGTCACCGTCAACATAGTGCTCGCAGATGAAGCCCGACGGGTCGAACCTGGAGAGCAATAACCTCGCGTCAGCAATCCCTC
>Ga0247774_1001940_pt1 | contig 10335 bp, 11 predicted proteins | sample UWRJL001104B6_FD_179933 | JGI IMG/M metagenome (GOLD analysis project Ga0247774, IMG submission 179933) | Plant litter microbial communities from Arlington Agricultural Research Station in Wisconsin, United States - UWRJ-L001-104B-6 | ecosystem: Environmental > Terrestrial > Plant litter >... | reverse complement strand
TACGTCTTGCAATGTTCCAGCCATTTTCCAGGCTCGTTCAGCCCCCGCACGAGCTGTCGTTTCACCTCAATCTCTTGGATGTCGCGGAATTGCGCTGAAGACACGTTTGTGCCAAGCTCTCGATGCAGGTATTTGCGATAGCGGCGAAAGGTGGGATTATAACCTTGGCAAACGACGATAGACTCGTAGCCGCACAGCTTGTTTGCCATGACCATCGCGGGGCGTCCCGAAGTCTTGCTCGAAATCTTTTCTAGTAACTCATGCGCCACCTTCTTATCGTGGACTATTACGAGCGTTATCCCAATAACAGCTACGGAACTAATGCCACCATAAAGGTCCTTGTGCATTAGCCAATGTTGGTACTCAGGCGTGCCCTCGGAGGGGAGGTCTTTGGTATTTCCAAGTATCGGAAGCGGTCTGGGGCCTGGGGGCAATTTGCGTTTGTTTCTTTGGTTCGACTGTTGGTATAGAAGATAGCCGACTATACCCATGATGCCCCATAGGGCCAAGGATGCAATTGCCATGTTGGTAGATAGCCTCTGAACAGGTCAGCGCCTTCGGTTCTGGGGCCATTAGAAAGAAGACGGCGACACAGAGCCGCAACACAGCTCGTGCTGCCTCTATAAAATGTTCATCTACGGAGGTACGGAGTAGGTTGCGTCATTGCATCATGAATATCGGGGAAAGAGAGGATTGGATTGTGCCCCGAGACAAGACTGGGGAATGGTAAGGTGACGGTATGAGATGTGACTCTGCCATGCCGATCTCGCCTTTTCGATGGCAATTGTCCTCTCGCTCCCAGTGTAAATTGACATGCTTACCCGTAATATGAAGAGAATGCGTGCTTAAGTTAAGCTAAAATATGATGTCAAATTGCGGTCAGTCGACGGCCTGGACGTAAGAGTGGCATGCGTGTGTGGGTAAGGCGTCTCCCATCTGACCACCATCCTGGTAAAACAAAACCAAGGTCTTACTACTTGCTTCCTAACATTTATCGACCCTTAAGCCCTGTCTTCTGGTTTTTTTGAGGGGAAGAGGCGAAAAAGCTACATGATGAAGTATTTTCCCGTACGCATCTATGTTGTTGGTGACAGTAGCGGAAGAAAAGCGGTTTTAGTCCCTATTGCTTTGTCGTAAACTTGAAAGGCAGCTGGGATCTGCTCAGATACCAACCTTGACCGCCGCAGAGCCCTCGACTAGCATCGAGTAGACACATCGCTTTCTCTATACCAAACGCGAGAAGCGCGCCTTGTCTCTTGCCTACTCATCGGCTTGCGGCTAGTGGTGGCGTTGCCGTAGCGGACCGCTGATCGTCCTGCAGCTCCACATCACCACCTGTCATCGTGTTGCGGATCGCGCGGATCGGCGCGGATCAGCCCTGCCCGGTTGCCGTTTTCGTGGCACGTATTCAAAATTCACAGCTCTGAGCTGTCGACTTTTTATTCATCGTCTAGGGGCTGTTCACTCACCCACCACGGTGCCTGCCGCAAATGAGCACATCGGACTGTCTATTCTCTATGTTGTGTAATCTCGGCTTACAGGACTCTACCATCATGCTCGGATGCTTAGACCTGTATTTAGGGGAACTATTCGGTCGCATCAAAGCAGTACTGGCTCGTCGCCATGGTCTCGCTATAATCAACTGCTGCGTGGCTGACCGACATAGCAAATCATCATCACGATTTCGATTTGCAAAGATATATTCTCGACAATGGCCAAGATGGCAAACGCAGGAAATATGGCGTTCCCTATCGCGTTTGAGTCCACTGACAACTTTCCATCGTACAAATGGGCCGTCGATGCGGGCGAAATCTCACAGATTCCCTCGTTCCAAAGAACAAGATCGGATTTGGATGTGCTGGTTCACTGGGAATCGCGGCCGCGCATACAGGTGTGGCCGCCGCCTCCATACACCATCCAGTTCAATACATTGGACTGCACTACCACCTCTGGCACTAGGAACTGCACCCAAGCTTGCCATGATGGGGCTTCGCTCTTTACGCCGGCCAATCTTCGCATATGCTCGATTCTCGCCGGCGCATCGCTCCTGGTGAGGAACGACACCTTCGACTTCAACTTGTCGGACGGCGTCACTCGGAGGGTTTCCGAGGAGTGGCGGGTCCCTAATCTGACGACTTTTGACGGAGCGGGCGTCCTCAAGAGCATCACCCGCTGTGTTTCTCGGTCGTGTATTGCCGCTACTGGAGTGGGAACCTGTACTGAGAACCTCAAACAGCTGTCCACCGTGGCTATTAACGTTGCCAATATGTCGGTTGTGGTTGATACGTTAGGCCATTACTGTGATTCTCTTAATAGTCTTATTAACACGGATATGGCCGGGCCGGGGGTAAGTATCACCGTGTAGACATTCCACCTAGCTTTCCCACTTTGCTTGCGGTAAGGAAGAGAAAAGACCCTTTCCTGCGGTGACTAATCACGCCGATGCCAGGTAATCCTCTCGTACCTCTTCCAGACCAGCCTCGCCCTCCTACTCTACATCCTCATCAAAACCTTCACCCTCTGGCCCAGCAGGCTCTTCAATTTCCTCGGATTTTGCCGAGCTTCCCTCCGCGAGAAGGGCCAGCGTCTCCAAGCCCATCTCGCCTCGTCCCGCTACAGCGCCGCCGTCATCTCCTCCCTTGTTGAGTTCCAAGAAGTCCAACTGTACTTCGTTGGCTCCATCCAGGTCGCGTCCTTCGTCAGCTTCAGCCCAAGCAACCCCAATACCGGCAGCTCCAACAGCAACTCCTTCGGCAGCGCTCTTCTTAGCTCCGCCCTCGCCAACGTCCTCGGCATGAACAGCGTCTACACCGTCCTGCTTTGTCAGGTATGTCTGCAGCGCGAGGGCATGCACTGGTGGTACATCTTCGTCTTGATGAGCGTCGTGTTTGCGCTGGCCCTGGCCATCGTCGCGGGAGGCAACTCCCTCATGCCGACGATGACAGCTCTGTGGAAAAAGTTCATGGATGATGAGCCTGTGCCTGATTGCGGCGAGAACCCAAGTCCGATGACCTACTGTGGACCGCCGCTCGACTCTGTCGCCGGCTGGAGCATGGGCGTCCGGGGACGCTACGTCTTTGCCCTTTTTGGATCACTGGCGTACCTTGGTCTCGCTATTGATCAGTTCTCTTATGCATTCCATGGCAAGATTTCCACCGTGGCTGGTAAACTTGGCAGACCAAACCACGGGTCGAAGGCTATGCGATTCGCCCGGAGAGCATGGCCATGGGTCCGCGATATATATTGGTTCATTGTCGAGGCCATTCTGCTTCTTGGTACTCTTCTATACTACGCGATCCTTCTTGAAGCCTCACCTCAAGCAAGAATCAGTGACAGTAGCGAGTGGAGCTTTGGCCAGCTCATCGCCGTCATGGTATGGGCGCCTACAATCGTCAAGTATATCTACTTCAATATCTGTAAGTCCGATGTCCATTCAAGATCTATCATCATGGTTTCCTCTCGACATTGTCTGCCTCACGTTGAAGGTCGACCGGCGAGGAGAACATGCTCGCTAATCTCCCACCACCACAGTTGGTATCGAGGACGGGTTCGAAGAGCGCATATCGAAATATCATACCATTTCACAAAATGAGCACCCGAGTCACAAATTTGAGGACCTGCCAGAACACCAACAAGACTTGAGGCAAACTGCAACGTATCCACTGGTCCGTGCGGATGGGAGGCTTTGGTCGACGGGAGGCCAAACACAATCTCAGCAAGATCCCTCAAGAACAAACAGCGCCGAGTAGGCCTCCGTCATATGCTAACCATATGATGTATTGTTAAGTGTAGAGCGGCTGCCTTTGAATACTCGGCTTCGTCGTTTTGCTCTGGCCCTGCGGCTGGCGTTGATGTTATACTCGTTTCCCACCACTACGAGGGGAGGCTGTCCCGCGGATAGCCGCGACTTCTCGCGAGCGTAAAGTGGATTTGCACTAGGAGAAGGAAGTTCTTCGTCGTCCTCCGGCCGCCCAGTGCTATGTCTCGTTGCTGGCAGCGGGGGCAGGTCCGAATTAGGGAGCGCTTAACCCTTTCCAATACTAAGGTTTATATGGAGATGCGTGGGCTCCTTATGTTTGCGCTCCGTGGCGGGTATGCTATTTAGAATGTTATCGTACTCGAGAGTCGAGGTATTAAGCTTTTCGGGTTCGTTATGCCGCGACTCAGGTGGTGGTCTCGTGCGGCGGGCCTGGAGAATAAATGCGAAGACTTGCGCGGCGGCTAAGTGATGCAGCCTCATCTCATCGCCGTCTATAGCATCTAGGTCGACACTAGTACCGAGAATTAGATGGTAATAGGAACTTCTAGGACGCGGAGAAAAACAAAGGTTCACCCGTGCATACATGGTCGTACTAGATGCTTTTCCCGATCAAATAAGAGAAGAGCTTGATAATAACAGCGGCGGTAAGTCGCTTGGCTGTGAAGGCAAAGCCCTTACCGCCCTAGTTGCTCGTATTACCTTCCCGCTGGATTTCGGACTCAAGATGTCGATAATTGACGAGGAATATAGCTTACGTGAAGTCAGCTATGACGTCGAGGCCGCTGTTAGATCGGCGCTCAAGGCGTACTTGCCCCACAATTTCAGGCTACGAGTTGTTGCCATTTGTTTGCTTGCTAACTAATTTTTATACCTTGTATTAGTAGTTGGCCTCGGACTCATATTTTCGCACCCACCACCAATCTCCTGAGATTCGTCTCCGCGGGCTGTCTAGTATCCAACGGTAATGTCGAGGTTCAAGCAAACCTTGGTCCCCGATAAATATATATACCTTATCACGCGCAGCTTCACCGCCATCCTCAAAGGTCGCGCAGCATGCTTTTTCTTAACCGCCCCTCCCCGACCCGGTGTTGACGCAGCCACTCTACCACCACCATGGAAGACCCAGATAGTAGCATCATAGACTCCAAAGTCCAAAAGAGTCTCGAAGGCACACTCTTCGCATCGTCCAACCTAAAGAAGCTGGAGGGCGGATCCGTCAACTGGATTTATCATGCGCCACTCGACAAGCCGCTCGAGGACGGAACGACTGAGGTTGCGGTCAAGCATGGGGAACCTTACATGGCTACGAAACCGGAATTCGAGCTGAATTTTGTTCGCTGCGTAAGATCCACCCTACACACAGGCCCTCCCCCACGCGCGCACACTTATACACGAGATGACACAAACAAAGCCACAGAGCCATTGACTTCATGTTGATCAAGAAGCTAACCGACTCTAGGGCGTTGAGGCTGAGTGCTTCAAGGCCCTGTCCGACTATTCTATTACCGGAACGACGGACCCGACTGACTCCTATCGCTTCATCGTCCGGACACCCAAGTTCTATCTCTATGACGAGGCTAATGTCAACCAGATCAGCGAGTACCTCCCGCGCGCCGTCGGCCTAAAGGAGTACATCCTGCAGCACTGTCCAGCGCCTACGCCAGAGTCGTTCCGGCCGCAATTCGAGCAGCTGGGCAAGGCCATAGGCCGGTGGCGACGGAACTTTGCCGACTGGAGTGAGCGGCAATCCGACCTGCGGCGCATCGTGGCCGAGAACAGGGATGCGCCGCAGGTACGGCATATGCTCAACTTCTTGTGGATGTACGAGCGCATTAAAGAGTATCCGGCTATCTTAGGGGGAGTCGCGGACATCCTAGCCCAAGTCGAGAAGGCGGCGCGAGAGGAGCGGCAGGATGAAGACAAGCTTAGTATTGTCCACGGCGATTTCTGGACTGGCAAGTAAGTTTGATTCGATATGAAACACTTCCAGTTAGTCTCGTGAAAACAAAAAATACGAAATATTCAGCCTGGCTAATCATATCTCCCTTCTTTTTGTCACCCGCAGCGTAATCATCCCCAATCATCTGATTGAGGAGGGTAAGGACGTGCCCGTCTTCGTTATCGACTGGGAGATAGCGCACCTGGGGGTGCTGAGCATTGATTATGGCCAAATGATGGCCGAACTGTACGCGCTCTGGCTGTACAAGGGGATCACGGCGGGGCTCTGGGTGATGGAGGGTTACGCCGACGCGTACGGCGACGTCAGCGAGGCCTTTGCCTTCCGCGCGGCCATCCAGATGGGTACGCACTTGCTCTGCATCACGACTACTTTTCCTGGCTGGGGCACGCCGCAGCGGGTCGAAGATGTGGCGTGCGTGGGCAGGGACATTATCGTGCATGCCTGGGAGAAGGACCGGGATTGGTTCGAAAAGAGCGAGCTGGCGTGTCTTTTTAGAAGGTTTGAAAGAAGAGGAGCAAAGTTGTTTCGCACCACCCATTAAGTAATACTTTTGGCTCCCCAGATTACAACCTCTGTAATACACCCTTTACAGCAGCTACCCATTCGCCCGTGCCCTGCCACTCGAGCGCGTAGAACATGCCGTTTGTGATGTTAACATGCGGCACATCGTCCAACCCTTTTCTGATCGAATTATCGAAGAATCCCTCCTCAAAAACCCACCACGGGCCTATCTCGTACTCCGACGCCTATCTGGTGAGGAGCATTGGATTGATAATTCTTACTCCTACGCAGGTCGGTGGGTCCACGGACACGAATGTATCGCTCCAGCCAATGTGCATCTGAACATAAAGTTTGTCGTGCGGAATCACCTTTCCACCGAGAAGGCTTCCACAGCAGTGTCTATGGTGCTTGGCATAGGGTTACACCATTAATACCCGAACCACATGCATCTATCAATCAAGGACGATAAAAAGACTCAAGTCCCTCGTTTTAATTCCAATTTCGTAGCGAAACCATCAATTGATAATAAATTTCTCCAGACCAAGACCACGGTACAAGCTCCAAAGCTCCGAATTCAGATGGCATCATGCACATGAATAAGAATGTTGGCGAATCACAGAATTGGCGGATTTCCTAGTCATGTCTGCCAAGAAAGAACTAACCAATCAATGTACAGCTTAATGCGCGGCATCTGTATCCCTTCATTTGGAAGAATTCTTGCGCTGAATATGATACCCACCTAACCCCCATCGTCTACCTCTGAATCCATTATGAAAAGTTCATGATAGTCAATCACCCTATGAGAACTCCCTTTGAAACCTGCTTTAGTACATCCGAACATCAACTCAAGGTGATTCGAGAAGTCAAATTCCAAGATGAGTGGAATGGGCCACCGGACTCCAGAGCGCCAAAGCTCAGCTAAACAAGGCGAGCCAGATGCCGAGCAGACGCTGGTGGGCCTCGAAAACGCTGAAATCGAGTCTTCAGAGACCGGGATATGCTTCAGCTTTCGAGAGTGTGTACGGCGAGAAAATCACGCAGAAATATACTCTGTGGCTGCACTGCATGATAATGGAGAGGCCATGGGGCCTCTTTACGCTCGTGCATACTCTTTCGGCAATCTAGAAGCCATCGTCAAGCAGTCTCGATGGAGGAATTACAACAGAAATCTCAAAAGGCTTCGTCGCAATGGCATCGTCATTGAAGTACTCAAACATCAGAGTTGGAAGATTATCATCGCCAGAGCACCAGGACCTTCCGGCTTCCTCGACAACGCCGATAACATCGAGATAGACCTTGAGGCAGGAGGGTCCCGAGGAGATGGATCTCCGATCCATGAATTGCCATATACTGAGGCTCATGATCACCAATCGTCGCCGAGAATTAGTACAGCCGCATCACTACCAAGATCTACTCATCGGACAGAGTCGCATAAAACGAAGCAAAGGGAGCGACGCAAAGCTACTCGACTTGCAATGAGAGAGTTGCAAGCTTCACAGGAAGATAGCGAAAAAGAATCTGCAGGACAGCTTAAGATATGGACAGACGATGACGAACTGATGGCAAAGTCGCTTTTCTTTGCGTTTTGCTCCGACGCAGAAATCGCCGTCGACGAACTTTCCAGTGAAAGACGGAATGCGATCAGACTCTTCAAACGGGTCAAATCGTTGTCTTTTAGAATGACTGGCCAACTGGAAGAGTATATCGGCCTGAAAATTGAAGAAATCGTTGCCGTGCGTCGCCTACTTAGCAAGATTCCTCGGCGTTTGGATGAAATCAGACGAATACACGATGGGCTGGTTTTTTCTGAGGCAAATGAGAAAACCAGGGCACGCTCAACGCTGAACCTTCTAAGATTGGATAGGCTTCATGCGCACCTCCCCAACATCTTACGAGGAATGCAAACTTCCCAGAGAGCACTAGGAAAAAGACTCGTAAGCGCGAGAGCTGCCGAAGAGAAAATGATCGAGTTGACATCGCAGAAGGAGCGTAGCGAGAGGGTATGGTGGAGGTCTAAAGCAGAGATGGACTGGCTGGAGACATTCATGCCGGGATCGCCTGTATACGAGCGCCTAAGGTCATCAGTTCTCTGCGAGGAATTGGCCGGTTCACAAAATAGAGGATGTTTCTTATCTGAGGGAAACTGCAAACTGACTGAGGTTGGAAACAGGCTGGCTTATATACTATTCAACGTGCGGCTATAGTCGAGGTTCCAATAGCAATACAGTGGGAGAATACATAATATCGTTTTGCTTTGTCTTTTTCGGGTTATAGACGAAATCCACTCAAGATTTAGCTATATAAATACATATTTAAGGAAACCTGAGTAACTATATAATTTTAATTCAAACTTCAACCCAAGTCTCGACATGCCACCATGAGAGGCCGCAAAGAACCTCAGCATGTCTTTAACTTTGCCATCGGGGCCGAGAATGAACTGCCGCCATCCAAGCAGCATCTTTTTTCTTTTTCGGATTTTTTTCTTCTTTATTTTTGCCCAAGTCGCAGATGAGCTTTGAGTTTTCAATTTTTTTTTCCCTTGAGCGAATATCGAAGCTGTGTCCGTGGTCGCGAATAAACCCGTCCGCGTACATTTGCGAGTCGAAGGGCGGCGCGGACCTTCAGGTCCCCTTAGTGCAAAGCCCATAGGCAAAGCCAGGCTGGCATAAGGGAGACGATAAATTGGGGTTTGAACCGGCCCTTCGCCTCATAGGAAGACCATCCATTCAACATCATGCCACGATCCCATCAATGACAACAAACAGCATCCTGCCATCCAACCCGGAACGCAATCCCTGAGCCATTCTTGCCGAAAACAGGCATTCTCAGGTGCTGGCCTCTGGGAGGCACATGAATACCTGAGACTGTTCAATAGCAATTGGAGCCCGCCCTCTGCCGTCCGCTATTCCTAGCCCGGCCATTTCCTCTTTCTCGGCGCGCCACGGCTCCGTTTCTCGAGGCACTCAGAATTGAGATGCCTAAGAAACGATTCCCTGCACGCAGAATCCATTCTATGCGTTGTATCTGGTTTCCAGCAAACGTAACTGTGCGACTTGGCGTCGCTACATTTCGATAAGTGGTGCTTGGTCCAATCGGAATCACGAAAAACCCTACCGCAACAACATCTTACTCGCCTGCGAGTTGACGATCTCAGATGGTCAACAAACCTGCCCTGGTTCGCCGCACTCTGAAACATTTTACCGCAGGGACACCTGATTACTGACGGAGGTGCTACTTTATAGTCGCAGCTGTCACTTTGCACGGGAGCGTTTTCACACTTGGAGCAAGGGCAACCGCATGCTTCCTCCCCGTGTGAAGATTTAATGTGCTTTCTATTCGGTAATCAACAGGTTATTTAGCTCGTTCATGACAATAAGGAAGCAATAGGTGGCATCTATATCTGCTTACCGTAGCTGCGTTGTGTTGGGATGGAGGCTGGGGCACCGACTGCATTGCCAATGACGCGCAACACTAGTGTCGGGTTCCCGAGATGAAGTAGCACCAGGCGTCTGAACAAGTGGTGGTGTAGAGTAGTGATCAGGGTATTGTGATGAAGTTGGAGATAGACCACAGGAGCTGAAGCTGGCCGTGCTTGCACAGCTACTCGCCGGAGGTGTGAGAAACGCATCAGAATGTAGAGAAGAAGGAGAGGCACTGGGTGGGGTAGTTAACAGTAGAGAAGCGGGGGATCTCCCCGAATCGAAGTTATGTGGCTTGTCATAACGGTTATGGACAGCAGGCTCACCGGCATGCAGCGTTTCGCAGCGATGAACCGCCGCGACACTGACGCCGGATGTGTTCCACCCATCGCAAGTTTTGTATGTCTCGGCCAGTATAACCTCGGCGGTGTTCCGACGGTGGTAGAATTGCAAGGGCCATTCGATATCGTCGAGGGGATCGAGACCATTCAGTATTGTGTGATGATCATTGTGGTTACTCCGAATGGTGGCGCGCGGAGATCTAGTCTCCGCATGCTACCGGGGAGCAAGCCGGGAAGAGGCGCTATCGACGGAACTGTCGACCCGACGGAGAGGGTAAGCCGGAGATTCAAAGCTAACACCTAGTTTACAGCAAGTTAGCAACTAAAGCGGACAACCCTATGCGCAGGACCGAG
>Ga0247774_1001938_pt1 | contig 10341 bp, 8 predicted proteins | sample UWRJL001104B6_FD_179933 | JGI IMG/M metagenome (GOLD analysis project Ga0247774, IMG submission 179933) | Plant litter microbial communities from Arlington Agricultural Research Station in Wisconsin, United States - UWRJ-L001-104B-6 | ecosystem: Environmental > Terrestrial > Plant litter >... | reverse complement strand
AGCTGCAAATACACTGTAGATAGCACGCAGCTTGTCCCACCAAAGAATTTTCTGTGGGCAATTCCATCGCTCGAGATCAACCGCACACCCGGCCATGTCGATATGTCTGCGATCGCAAGCGCCATCACGGAGCCTCCTTCGCTTCCTCCGAGACCTAGTCGGCCGCGATGTGTCCTTACCCGCCAAAGACAGAACGATAAAGGGGTTGAGGCAGTGGTCGACTGGACGGCCTAGAGGTGTGTGGCGAGCAGCAGCTTTGCCAGGCATGAGAACGCATCCTTGCTCTCAACCACGGTTCTTAAGTCCATTGCTGGCGAGCGCTTGCTTCGGCACATCGGCGCCGCAACAAGAATGCAGCGAGAATCACGCGCTGAATGGTGCTCGGCGCCGGCAGACCTGGCAGGAAAGGCTGTGGGGAATGGCATCTCGGAGTGGCGGGGCTCTGAAGGCAGATGACCTCCCTGACCATGACGAAGATAGCAACTTCGTGTTTAGCAGGCGGCGCACGTTGACGGCAAAGGCGGCCTTGGAGCCCCGGTTGAGGTGTACAGAAGTGGATGAGCATGGGGAGCCAGTGATAACGGATGGAGAGTATAAAAAGTCGGAGCTGATTGCGAAGGTGAGGGTCCGCCAGATATTAACAGCTGGTACATGACGACCAGCCATGGGACTGGGATGGGTTGCTAACAAGAACCGCAGTATGGCCTCCTGCCTCGCGATCTTCGCAAGATCGATTCATCGAACCTCCCCCATATTCTTGTCCGACCATCAGCCCTGCTGCTCAACCTCCTCCATCTCAAAGTCCTCATAAAGCACGACCGAGTCCTCCTATTCGACGTCTTTGGCTCAAAGACGTCGTATCCCCAGTCAGCCTTCATGTACGATCTTCAAGGCAAGCTGAGACAGAAACAGTCAACAACCACCGGCGGGCTGCCATACGAGTTCCGCGCACTGGAAGCGGTCCTGACATCAGTCACGTCGGAGCTTGAGGCTGACTTCGAGGCGGTCCGGGAGCCGGTTATACAAATTTTGAGTCAGCTGGAGGATGACATTGACAGACACAAGCTGCGCGTCCTGCTGATTTTGTCTAAAAGGGTGAGCACCTTTGAGCAGAAAGCAAAGCTCGTACGAGACGCTATCGAGGAGCTCCTCGAGGCGGACGACGATCTAGCAGCTATGTATCTCACCGAGAAGTCCCATGACCTTTATCGAGGCGTCGAGGATCATACCGAGGTCGAGATGTTGCTGGAGTCGTACCACAAGCTGTGCGACGAAATTGTACAGGAGGCGGGCAACCTGGTGTCAGGAATTCGGAATACGGAGGAAATGTACGTTGCTCCTTGTGTACGGTCATGTCATGTCATGTCATATCTAACGTCATACCGCAGTATCCGTGCCATCCTAGACGCCAACCGCAATGCCCTCATGCTCCTCGAGCTCAAGTTCAGCGTTGGCACTCTCGGCCTTGCCATGGGTACCTTCATGGCGGGTCTCTACGGCATGAACCTCGAGAACTTCATCGAGGAGACCCACTGGGGCTTCGCGGGTGTGACAAGTGCATCGGTCTTCTTTTCAATCCTGGTGTGCTGGTACGGCCTCGTCAAGCTCCGCAAGGTTCAGCGCATAAAGATGATGGGCGACGAGCGGGGCAGCTTTGCACGCAACAACTCCCAGATGCGCATTGCGGACCAGCTGGATGCCCGGAACAGGGAGAAAGTGAAGAGGCTAAGCCTGCAGAAGACTCTAAGCAAACAGAAGAGGTCTCTTCTTTGAGGAGGCAAAGGATCTAAGGACGAAAAGGCAATGGCTACACTACGGATGGACGGAAAAGTCGGGAGTTGGAAGTGTGACGATGTAATGCGAGGGGGATGAATGCACGGGAGCCAGCTCTATATGGCTGCTTGGCTCCCCAGTTTGCACTAAACACCCACTAAATGCATATAGATGGCGTTGGAGGACCTCACTTATCTCAAGAGCGATTTGCGCCCCAGATTTGGGTTGTGTACAATATATGTCAGATATTACCAGCAGATCGTGCCTGCATGGCAAACGGGAGGTGCAAGATACCCATAGACCTGATAATAGATTTGCCTTGCGCTGAAGCGGGAGATGTGTGCTTTGACTAGACTTGCATGCGAGTGGTTCTCTGTAAGAGAGGATATGTGATGCTGGGTGATGAAGTTACCCCTGAATTACGCGTTATTCATGAGGATAGACGTACTCGTGTTTGGCGTATTTTTTCGACGTTAGGCAGGGAGAGGCCTTGCGTTGGCCTACAGATAGAATTTTTACTATTATGTGGGCGAACGTTGAGCTAGATGCAACGTAGTTTGTATCTAGCCCGTGGTTTTAGAGATTGAGTAGTAAATGGAGACGAGAATTGAAGGTTGGAAGAAAAAGGAAGAGGGCGTTATACAGTTGGGGAGTTTTTTGGTCTGATGCTCTCAGAATACCAATCTCTATTGTCCTACGTGCCAATACCTGCCGAGCAAATCTCAGTTGTTCTCATGTGTCTGGCTTTCAGCCTCATCAGTGGGGTGTGGGGAACTCGCTGGAAGCTTCAATGACGTCAAGCCCCTGACCCGGCTGTATCCGCACGGAGCCCATGCCCAGACACAGGGACTTGAGAAGATAGTTAAGACCACCTCAAACGTTTCAAATTCGAGGGCGCCGGCTAGCAGCATGTAATAGAATGCATGAGAAGACTTCAGAACCAAGTTTTCGGTTCATATTCCCGTTTTTGAGCCTTCCAATCGGGGTGACGGTTCATGCCCCATACCCTCCCGCCAACCCGCGTCGGAGCCACGTACGTCATTTCCGATTACCGAAGGCTCCTGGTCAAACGCCTCAGTGTGACACAAGGGGAATGTTGATGGCTGATTCCATTTCGGGACGACGCCTAAAGACCATGTCATCATCGTATTTCTTTTGGAGTTAATATGTGGTGGCACGGTGGTTCGTTCGAATGATTATCTCTTGTGGAGAGTATGGAGAAAGGTGGCTATCAATACATACGCGTGACGCATCATCCACGGTCCTCTTTCAAACTCCTCGAATATGGGCGAAACCCTTTCCGTGGGTGCTAATCATCGAGATCCGATCCCATCAATTACCCCTTTGGGTCAATTTCCTGTCCTGACAGATTGGAACCTAGAAGGGGGGCGCTTCTGCTCCGGAGGGTTGGTTGCTGCTGTAAGGTGGGGCCAGCCACTCAGTAGCACCGCTTTCCGAACCTAGCCTTTGGATTGACGTCATGGATACCTGTTGACGGCACATGGGTAGAGGGCGAAAATGACGACAATGTGCTGGAGCAGATATGCATTCCGGATTGGTGGTGACTTGATACAGGGCGGCAAGGATTGAGAAAAACTTTACTTCTGTACTTGCCCCCCAATGTAATTGCTAATATAAAGGCAAAGCCTTGCCCCTGTGTTTGGCTGTAGTTGCTGTCCATCCTCCACATCCAAGTACTTCGAAAGCAAAACACAAACCTTCACGAATTCCAGAACACTTCTGCATACTTCTTCACATCTACACCGAGAAAACAAGACTCGCGTCAAACCATCAGAATGGGTGGTGTCATGTCCTGCGTATGTTTTAACCCCCCCGTGTCCTCGACACCGCCACCCAATCTTCATAACAAAAAGACGATGTACTGACCAAAAAACCAGATCCGGTCGGCCTTCCGAACCATCGGAAACTGCCTCACATCGATAGTGGCCTCTATCGGCAATATCCTGCACGCCATTGTCGGTGGCATCGTCAGCTTCATCAACATCATCATCTCGTTCATCACTTGCGGCTACTGCGGCAGGAGGCGCCGTGCCGGTACGGCGGTCAAGACGAGGACTAGGAGAACCGGGAGGAGTCACGTCTAATGCAAGTTTCCTCCTCCGTAATCCAACGGAGAGAGGAAACAGCGCCGGGGAGTCTTGATAAGAGCGATGGAGGAATGTTGGTGGCGGAATGAGATATGTGTCGGAGTCGCTGTTAACTGGGAATAGTAGGCTAAAGATATGAAACTGGGTTGTTAGGACGGCATTTTGGATTTTTCCTTTTTCTTTTTCGGATTTCACTCACAGATACCTTTTCTCCCTTGTACCTTCGTACATGCATCGGGATGGATACCCCCTTCACACTCACGGATGATTCTCTAGACTTTGTGCCGTGGCACATAATGCATATTTGATATATCAGATCTTTCGCGCCGTTCATGACGTTATAGTGATACTATATTTCACCAGTCGATCAGTTCGATCTCACTAAGAAATCCACGTCAGACGAAGATTCCTCATCTTCTCCTGCCACATTTCGGTTGAAGAATCTCCAAATAATCCGCCCATTCGCAGGGCCCACCATGCCCTCGAGCTCGTTCACATCCATGTTAGCCACCTCCCGAATATTCTCAGCCTCCAACACAATATTCATCAAGTTCTTTGGCGTGACCCCGGGACAATTTGACATCATATCGGACGGCTCGGCGTTGAACGTCCGATCCTCGATGCGCACATCCGGATCGAGCCCTGCCCGGACTGCCGAAATCGGATCAGGCTCCTCCATATGCCCCTTCAAGTTTTCAAAAATCTCTGCCGTCTGGAACGGGGACGACGACCAAATGATGCGCAATCGCGGAAATGCCAGCGTCAAGAGCACAATCTTGGACTGCAAATCGGACGACAGGTTCGTCGGCGCCATGGATGACAGGTTCCCCGAAAGGTCGGCAAACGTCTCGAGCGTAAACGATTTGTTCTGGTCAAACTCGATGAGGAGCATGGGGCTCTTGTAGTGCGCAAACATGGACTCGCATTGCGCATAAAGCCGGCCGTCTTTGAAGGAGGAGACCAGGTCCGAGATGGACTTGCGCTCGACGACAATATTGGGGGAGAGGACGTAGTCGCCCACCGTGAGCATGCAGGGCACGATGACGATGTTCCGGCCGTGAAGGAGGGAGGGCAGGGAGGATCGGAATTCTCGGACGTCAACCACGACGCGTGGAGGCTCGGCTGTGGCCGCCAGACGACCGCCGCCGGCGATGCGGGTGTTGATGGTTCTGAGGAAAGCATCCTCGGAAGTTTCCCCGCCGGGGGTATCCAGCATCACCGCCATGCTGGCACGTTCCCTGATGAGTTTCGTAAACGAGTCTTTCTCCCGCCTGACGCTTGAGAGATATCGCTGCTCTTCGACCGAATCGCCATAGTACATAAAGTACACCTTGACGTTTCGGTCGTTGTGGGACGATCGGTAAACCTCTACGCGCCTGATGAAAGCCGCGTCGGGCTCGTACATGATAATGTAGCGAGGCTTCACCTCCTCTAGGACGTGATCTTCCATATCGCCATCGTAGGCGTGGACCACCACCAAGTCTTGCATGGCGTACAGCTGGAAGTAATCTTCCATGTCTTCCAAGTCGTCGACGATGACATCAGCTCGTTGTTCCCACTCGGCGTATTCTTCGGCCGCCTGCACCCCATCCATGAGCTCGATAACCTCGCCGGGCTTCTCAAAGTACTGCTGAATGCTTCCGTTTTCAGCCCTGCCGAGAGACGTGCCGAAGTTTCCGCCACCCCTGACGCGCCGCCTCTTGTTGGCTGGCGCCTTTCCTCTCAGAGGTGTCTGCCCTGGTCTCGTATCGGCCGCACTGTTGAGAGCTTTCTTGTTCTCGGCGAAAAGTGCCGCGTTCACCCTGGCGAATTGTCCTTTCCACGTCAGGTAGTTGCGAAGTCGTCGGCGCATCATGAACACTGCGGATGGCTTGTGTCTTTCCTCGGCATCAACTTCGTTATCCACGTTGATGGTAGGCTTGACGTGCATGGTTTGAAGATAATCTCGGAGCTGGCGACACGTATCAGTGTCGGAGCACATAACGAGAATTGTGCCGTTCGAGTCGTCCTTCGCGGGGGGCTGAAAGTAAAGTTCACGGTCAATCTCGTCTAAAATCTCGGCCAGGAGCTGCCATTTCGGTAACTCTTCCAGTACAGGCTTTAGGGAATCAATATCTTGTCCTGCTGTTGCGCCTGTGACCCTGCCGGCTGCATACACCCTCCGCCTGGCTGTTTCGAAGAGGGTCTGCGCAGCATCTAAAAACATCCACGGGCTCTCGTTCTGCCTCGTACTTCCTGGCGCTGGAGCGTGCGCAGCGTGGATTGTGTCTAGATGCTGCAAGAAACTTACGGGGTCGTATGCGAGGAGAGAGTGCAGTAGGCCTCTTAGCACGGTTAAGTCTCCGACGATTTGCTTCGTCTTCCATGAAACTCGATGCCAGTTAGGCTCGAGCTGACGGCGGACCACAACGTCAAAGTTCTTGAGCAGCGCATTGTCCATCGTCCAGTCCTCCATATCCAGTTCCGAGTTCCCTTTCCTCAGCTCCTGGATGCTCGCCTCGACGCACTCGAGAACGGCAGCCTGGATGGTCTTCATCATGCCGGTCATGGGGACTTCGAGCTCGATGACTTCGGCCTTCTTCTTGCCTTCGAGTGAGGCCGCAACACTGACGTGGAACCGCGGCCAAAGACTCGCCTTCTTCAGGAACAGATTCCTCATCATGGTAGCTAGCGGCGCAAACCCCGTCGTGAAGGCATCCGGGTTGTCCGAGAATGCCTTCAGAAAACCAGTCTTGTTCTTCTGCCGATAGACCCTCAGGATGAAAGCCTCCAGCGATGTCGCGACTACGCGCTCTGCGTGAAGCACTACCACGCCCGTGACGGTCTCGGCCCTGAGTAGGCTAGTCAAAACATCGACGACTAGGATCCGTGATGTGATGCTAAATATGCCGCCCTTTGCGTACATCTTTTCGCGGGCGCCCACGCTCGTGAGGTCCGTGTTCACCATAGTCAGACCCCGAGCTAGAGGGGCGGAGCTGATTGCGGCGTGTTCGGCTAGAGCCTCTCCGATCCACGCATTCTCACGATCCTCGGCTCCTACGATGAGGATGAGGTTGTTGCCTGCCGCATCGTAGCTGTGCAGCAGATTGGTAATGACCCGCATGAGGCCCAGGCCGCGCGCCAGGATGACGAGCTCATCTTCGGAGCGTATCTCCTTAAAGAGATCTTGCTGGAATTCCTGCACGGATTGTTAGATAGAGTCGAGCGTGAGAGGACCAGGAGCAAGCCGCCTACCAGCGGGAGTGACAGTTTCACGGGCTGTGGGGCTGCCGATGCCGACATGATGGATTTTGCGCCGGCACTGACACCGGGCGGTGCGCTGGCCGTGTGGATGTGCTCATCTAGTGCTCATAAAGGCTTCGACGGGAGATTAAGGCGTTTGGCATGGTCTAGCCTCCACAGTATCGCTCGCCAGTCGCGTGAGTATCTTTTGATGTTCAGAGGTTCGGGACTGCTGGATCTGCAAGAAATGGGTGGAGCCTCGACGCCAAAAATTTGCACTAGGCGGGCCGGCATTTTAGCGGTTCAACCACGATGCCGCCGCCGTTGAGAGTAATACATGATTTCGAACAGACTCAAAACGCCCGGGTTTTCCAAAAAGATTTCCTTTTAAGCCAATTTGATTTTGAACAAGAGTGGAAATAAATATTCTCTCGGCTACAAATAGAAGGTAAAACGGGCACGTCTTGTCCAATGACAAGGATGAGGTCTTCGCGGCTACCGCTAACGGCGTTATGGCCTGGTCAAGGAACCTGGACGCTCGGCGCCTGGCGCTACTCTATTGAACGCCACACCACACTCGGTTTCTTGTTTATCACCTCCACAAGCCCACAATATTGGATAGTGTGATGAGGTGGATATTTTCGGAGGGATCGCCCGTGAGATAGGAAATAGAAGTATTGGCTGGCAAAGCTTATAAGAATGGGAACTCTAATCCTATTCCTGGACGGCGGGCAACGGCCCTGTCCCGGGAAGTCAAGCCTGTCCAGGGGCCTTCCGAAAAATGGCCTTCAACCCGTTCGACCCAAGAGGAGCGGCGAACCTCACTACGGTCCTGACATGCGGCGCCGATGATGGTTCGGGGCTTGGCCCTGCCTCAAGCAATGCGTTGTGTTCCTTTGTTCCGCAGCCCCGCGTTCGGGGGACGCTTGACTTGTACTTTACCTTTCTCTTCCCGCTCATCACGACGGCATTCGGAACCGTGTGCATGCGAGCATCCCGGTCATGGCTCCGCCGTGTCTTGGATTTCCTGCGGCGGCTCTTCTTACCGGAACTCAGCTTATACAAAATAGTTGAGGAGGAAACAACGCGCTCATCCGTCATCAAGATCCTTGAACGGGAAGGACACTACGGGACCAAGAGCCAACTCATGGCTATCCAACGGGGGAGTCTGTACATCAGCACGTCGCCAGCGGCAGGAAATGTCGGAAGGAAGAGTACCATGACGCTCGTAAACGCCGGCTCGCTCACGACTTGGTGCGCCGAGAAGCCACCCGGAGACGCAGCAAGCGTTGTCGAGATCGAGGAGGTTGACACTTACAAGCATCTCTTGCAACTACTCCCAACCGGTTCGACTACTTGGAAAGGAATCGGGTACCCGGATCTTGGTACGGCCATCCTGACCCTCCAGTTGCTGTGGATCATCGGCAATCTCTGCACCCGCTTGGGAGTGCACCTTCGCATTTCGCTCCTGGAAGTTTATTCGCTCTACTCCCTCACGGGATTCGTTGGGGAGAGGCTCGTCACCCTGCTACGGATTCCAGCATGGTCTCAGGAGGTTGTCGTGAAGGACGTTGTCAACCCGTACGGCATATCGGTGCAGCGGGAGCAACGCACAATCCCCAAGACATGGCAACACTTGCTCTTCATCGTCCCGCTGCTGCAGGCCATCGTGTGGCCAGTCTTCATGTTTCTGTACGCCGAGTACGGGGACCAAATGACATGGACATCCGCAATCTGCCGAGCAGCAGGAGGCGCACACTTGGGCGGCACGATCTGCTTCATCGTCGGCACATACTTTGCGGGGACGAAGAATTGGCGGTGGGTGCGGTACGTGGCATGGACAATTTCAGGGGTTGCATACTTGTTTAGCAGGGTGTTTATGCTCGGGTTTGCACTCCTGCAGGTTCATGTTGGAGAAAAGGCAATATTCTTGGTTCCTGAATACAAGTGGGACCTTCCTCATATAGGGGGATGAGAATGCGGTAATATCCTATATTTGTTATGCAATCCAAATAATAGTAATGGTAATTTCACTGCCTTAAGGTTGTCTGGCGCAAATCGTTTTAAATCATGTCGAAGACAGCAGGTAGAAATCGCAGAGAAACAAAGGAAAGGAACACAGTTTGCAAGGGGTCAAGCGCACGGACCACACACACACCTTGCCGCGCGACTTCGACCGTGACGCGGGGCAAGCCACTGCCGAAACTTGACATCAAGATCCATCAACAACCTCACCTAAGTTCAAGCTCATCGTTCTGTGGGACATGGAAACGTCGTCAAGCTCATATACTTGCTTCTAATCACCCTGCCACAAGCTCGGGTCCATTGGGTTTAGTACTAGACGGAAGAACTTCTCGCCTCGCATCCCCCTCACCAACTCACGAATGGCAACCCAAAACGTCGCAAGCTACGCCGACTGCGTCGACTCCCTCCGCACCTCTCTCGTCCACCTCGAATCCTCCGTGAACATACTCGGGAACGGCGTAGCGGATCATCCGCGCTTGAAACAAGTCCTCAAGACCGTTCGGGTAAGTCTCGATTTACTCGGCAGGGCACAGCCGTTTACAGTGTCGAAATGTACCGACGGCACGCCTGCGATGCACAACAAAGCTAGAGCAGGAAGACGAGACTTGCTTAGATGCTGACCGCCCACCCAAACAGCACTACGAGCTCATCCCCCAAACAACCCTCTCCGCCGCCGAATCCTCCCTCCGCTCCGAGATCTCGCCCTTCATCACCCTCCTCCTCGACCGCGCCGAGCGGCAGCTCCAGCGCCGCGAGCGCCGGGTCGAAACCCTGAAGGCAAAGTCGGAGCTGCAACAGGGGCGGCTTTCCGAGGATCACCGGAAGACGACGACGACTACTGCTGGCTCTGCATCTGCTACGACCGCGCCGAAAGATGGAGTGCTGGATGGGGGGGCAAAGTTGCGGGCCAGGGCTGTGAGGAAGAAGAAGGAGGGGCTGAAATATGGGGTGGAGAGGTTGGAGCTGGAGGTGCTGCAGAAGGAGCGGGAGCTGAGGAAGACGTTGGAGACGTAATCAATCAATTCCCCGGCTTTGGCGGCTGGCCATTTTAGGGTGGACTGGCACGGTCGCTGATTCCTCGTACTGGCGTTCTGAACCTTGTCTGGCCAAAGCAGAGCAGCAGGTTTCTGGCTACAGTTGATTGCAGAGGAGAGGGGTGGTCTATCGGATGATATGTTCCGTACCTTGCTAGCCAGCGTTAACCTAGAAGGAA
>Ga0247774_1001937_pt1 | contig 10345 bp, 11 predicted proteins | sample UWRJL001104B6_FD_179933 | JGI IMG/M metagenome (GOLD analysis project Ga0247774, IMG submission 179933) | Plant litter microbial communities from Arlington Agricultural Research Station in Wisconsin, United States - UWRJ-L001-104B-6 | ecosystem: Environmental > Terrestrial > Plant litter >... | reverse complement strand
ACGGCACCGACACCGAAGAACGTCCCATGCGCGAGCGAGGTCACCACTCTGGCAACCATCAGCACTTCGTAGCTCGGCGCGAGGGCACAGATGATGTTGCCGACGGTGAAGATCGCCATCAGCGCGAGCAACACGGTCTTGCGCGGCATGCCTCTCGTCAACGCGGTGAGCAGCGGCGCGCCTACGACGACGCCAAGCGCGTAGCCCGAAATAAGCAGCCCCGCGGCAACGATGGAAACGTGCAGGTCTGCGGCGAGCGGCACGAGCAATCCCATGATCACGAATTCGGTCGTGCCGATGCCGAATGCACCGGCGGTGAGGGCGTAGAGCGCAAGCGGCGTGCGCCCTGAAGCGGAGGTTTTCATGCGCGAAGGCTAGGCCATTGCCGGCTCTTCAAAAACGACGTATATCGAGAAGCAGTTTCAAAAAAGGGTTGAGAGTCATCGACCGGCTCAGCGACATTGCCTTGTTCCTGCGCGCCCTCGACACGGGCTCGATCAGCGCGGCCGCGCGCAGCCTGGATCTTTCCGTGGCGGTGGCGAGCAAGCGGCTGCAGCGGCTCGAGCAGGAGCTGGGTGTTCGCCTTCTCCATCGCACGACGCGCCAGTTACGCGCGACGGCGGAAGGCGCGGCCCTGGCTGCGCAGGGACGCGTGCTCGTCGAAGACCTCGAGTCGCTGACTTCCGATCTGCGACAGGCCGGCACGCAGGTGTCCGGCACTGTTCGCGTCAGCACTTCGTCGTCGTTCGGTCGTCAGTACATCTCGCCGTTACTGCCGCGGTTTCTCGCACTTCATCCAAACGTGCGGATCAGCGTGAACTTCAGCGACGAATACCTGGATCTCGTCAGCTCGGGCTTCGACATGTCGATCCGCATCGGCGCGCTGAATGATTCGACGCTGGTGGCACGACAGCTGGCGAGCAATCAGCGCGTGTTGTGCGCGTCGCCTGATTACCTGCGAAAACACGGCACGCTAAAAACCCCAGCGGATCTGCAGCATCACCAATGTCTGGTGCTGGTCGGCAGCCAGGGCCGACAAGACGTCTGGCGAATGTCGGATGCGAAGGGGCGGGAGATCGCCGTGCGTGTAACGGGTCGTCTGGAGAGCAATCTCGGCGAATCGCTCAGAGACGCTGCGGTGGCCGGCCTCGGGATCGCCCTGCATTCCACCTGGCACATCTGCGAAGACCTGGCGCGCGGCCGGCTTCAGATCGTGCTGCCGAAGTTTCCAATCGCCGCGACGGGCATTTACGCCGTGATGCCTCAGCGGCGACTGGTGCCCCCGCGAGTGCGAGTGTTCACCGAGTTCCTGGCGGAGCGGTTTGCCGAAGAGCCGTGGAAGCAGAAGCACGGAACGCGTAAAGCCTGACCAGGCCGCCCGAGCAGTCGCAGCGTTTATTTAGCGGGTGGCCGTAACCGGAGTCGGCGCGGACGAGGCGAGCTTCAGGTGCGGCAGATGGGCGAGCGCGCTGTGGCGCGCGCTCACGTTGCTGAAGCGGTTTGCGAAGCGCTCCGCGAGCCGATCGACGATGTAGACCGAACGATGCTGACCGCCCGTGCAGCCTACGGCGACGGTGAGGTAGCCGCGGTTGTTGGCCTGATATTCGGGCACACGCGCCAGGATGAACTGAGCGATGTCTTCGATGAGCCGGCCGGCGGCTTCCTGCGCCTCGAGGAATTTCACGACCTCGGCATCGCGGCCGGTGAGCTTGCGCAGCGTGGGCTCCCAATACGGGTTCGGGATGGAGCGCGCGTCGAACACGAAATCCGCATCGCCGGGGATGCCGTGCTTGAACCCGAAACTTTCGAAGGTAATGGACAGCCGGCCTTCGGACCGCTGCTCCAGGCGCTGGTGCACGATTTCCCGCAGCTCATGCACGCCCATGCGCGAGGTGTCGATCACCAGGTCTGCGGCATAGACGATGGGCTCGAGAATCTCGCGCTCCTTCGCCATGGCCTCGCGCAGGTCGAGGTTGTCGCGGCTCATCGGATGCTTGCGGCGCGTCTCGGAGAACCTGCGCAGCAACTCGTCTTCGCTCGCGACCAGGAACAGCACTTCACACTGGATGCCACTGCGCTTGAGCTCATCGATGAGCCGCGGCACGGAGGCGATCTCCGCCGCAGTGTTGCGCGCGTCGAGACCAATTGCCGTGCGTTCGTAGGTGGGCTCCGGCGAGCGCACCGTGTGGGATATGAACGACTTCAGCAGCGCGGCTGGAATGTTGTCGATGCAGTAGAAACCGAGGTCCTCCAGCATGTGGAGGGCCACGCTCTTTCCCGAACCGGACAGGCCGCTGACGATGAGGATGCGCACGCGGACGACGTTAGCGACACGGGGTTACGTGCGCAAGCGCGTGCTTCCGCAGTTGCGGAATAAGTCAGCACCGGCCCCGTTCAGGGGCCTGTGACCGAGCAGAATTCGAGTCGACCCGCCGTATCACGCGCCGGGCGCCTGCCTGAGGCCGCGCCCGTCGCCCGTGATCGGTCGATTGCGAACGGCCGCGTTGCATGCGGCCGGCGATCGCTCGCGCCTATTGCTCCACGATGAGTCGCGCGCTCTTCTGGTTTTCGGCGGCGTGGTGATCGTTGCGTTTTTCTTTGTGTTTCTTGACGCAACGATCGAGCTTGTCGGTGAGTGCGTCGATGGCGGCGTACATGTTCGGGTCCGTGACCGCCGCGTGAATGGAGTTACCGCTGACGTGGAGCGTGGCCTCGGCCTTCTGCTCCAGCTTTTCGACCGTCAACACACAGTGCACGTCCAGAACCTGATCGAAGTGCCTCGTTATGCGCTCCAGTTTCTTCTCCACGTAGCCGCGGAGGGCGGGGGTGACCTCGATGTGATGTCCGGTGACGCTGAGCTGCATAGCGTTCTCCTGTGGCGGTGACGCCCGATGGCGTGAACGAATTACATCTGTCGGGACCCGGTCCGCCGGCGCTCGTTCGATGGGGCGATGCCCATCGCTTCGCGATATTTCGCAACGGTACGGCGCGCGACGGGAATGCCCTCTCCAGAGAGCAGCTCGGCGATTCGCCCGTCTGACAGGGGCGTCTCACCATTCTCTTCCTTGACGAGCTTCTTGATCTTGGCGCGGATGGCCGTGGAAGACGTGCCGGATCCGTCGGCCCCTTCCACCTGGCTGGAAAAGAAATAACGCAGTTCGAACACGCCACGCGGCGTGTGCATGTATTTGCCGGACGTGACGCGCGAGATGGTGGACTCGTGCATCGACACGGCCTCGGCTATGTCCTTCAGGATCATCGGCCGCATGTGTTCTTCGCCGTGCTCGAGGAAAGCCGTCTGCCGTTCGACGATCGAGCGGGCGACCTTCATCAGCGTCTCGTTCCGAATCTCGAGGCTCTTCAGCAGCCAGCGCGCTTCCTGCAGCTGGGCACGCATGCTCGCGTGGCTGGCATTGCGGCCGATGAGGCTCGCGTAACCCTGGTTCAGGCGCACGCGCGGCAGCGTGGCGGCGTTGATCTCGACGGCCCAGCCGTGGTCCGTGCGGCGAACGAAGACGTCAGGGACAACGTATTCGGCGTTTCCGGAGCTGACAGTGGCGCCCGGACGCGGATGGCACGCGCGCACGAGGGCAAGTGCGGCAGCAAGCTCTTCGTCCGTGGCGCGCAGCTCGCGACGCAGGAGCGACAGTTCGCGCTCGGCCACGAGCTCGAGATGGTGGCGGGCAATCTGGATGGCGATGTCGAGACCCGGCGTATCCGGATCCAGCTGCCGAAGCTGGAGCACGATGCACTCGCCGACACTGCGGGCCGCGACGCCTGGTGGGTCGAGGCTCTGCACGAAGCCGAGCACGCGCTCGATCTCGGGAATGTCTGCAACGATTTCGGGCTGCAGGGTTTTCTGAATCTCTTCGAGACTTTCGGTGAGGTAGCCGTCTTCGCTGACCGAATCGGCGATCGCCCGGGCGATGCCCAGCTCACGCGGCTCGAGCTTCGCCATCTCGAGCTGCCACACGAGATGATCCTGCAGTGACTGACCGGCATCGTCGGCGAATTCCTGCTGGCGATCGTCGTCGTCGCTGTTCCACGGCGCTTCGGAAGTACCGACGCTCTGCTCACCCCAGCCTTCGTCGACCACCTCGACGGTGTTTTCGGTCTGGCGTTCGGGAACGGCTTCGGCGGGTGCGGCGGTCTGCGCAAGCTCTGGCGCTTCGAATACGCCGGTGCCTTCGCCTTCTTCGACCGGCTCGAGCATCACATTGCTCTCGAGCAGCTCGCGGATATGCGCCTGCAGCTCGAGGGCCGGCAGTTGCAGGAGGCGGATCGCCTGCTGCAGCTGCGGGGTCATCGTCAGGGTCTGACCCAGCTTGAGCTGCAGTGAGGGTTTCAACATGGCAAGTAACGGGGCAGCGGCCCCGGTGAGATCCTATCTATCTGAAATTTATAAGATTCCGACCCTGAAACGCTTTTTGCATCAAAGCCGGAACGACTGACCCAAGTACACCTCACGGACTTGGGGGTTGGCAAGGATTTCTTCCGCACTTCCCGAGGCAATGACCTGGCCCTGGTTGACGATGTAGGCCCGGCTGCAGACGCCCAGGGTTTCGCGAACGTTGTGGTCGGTGATGAGCACACCGATGCCGCGACTGGTGAGCTCGCGGATGATGCGCTGGATGTCCAGAACGGACAGAGGATCGACGCCGGCAAACGGTTCATCGAGCAGCATGAAGCGCGGTTCGGCGGCGAGCGCCCGCGCAATCTCGACACGGCGCCGTTCGCCGCCCGAAAGGGACATGCCGAGACCCTTGCGCACGTGACCGATGCGCAGCTCTTCCAGCAGCTCTTCGAGCCGCTGCTCGCGTTTCACATCGTCGAGATCGTCCCGGGTCTGCAGGATGGCGAGGATGTTGTCTTCCACGGAAAGCTTGCGGAACACCGACGCTTCCTGCGGCAGGTAGCCCACGCCGAGGCGGGCGCGCTTGTGCATCGGCAGGTGCGTGAGGTTCGTGTCACCGAGAGTGACCGTGCCGGCATCGCAGGTGACGAGCCCGACGATCATGTAGAAGGCCGTAGTCTTGCCGGCGCCGTTGGGGCCGAGCAGGCCGACGACTTCGCCCTCGCTCACCTGGACCGACAGTCCCCGCACCACCTGGCGTGACTTGTAGCTTTTCTCGAGGCCCGCGGCCGCCAGCACGGTCGTCACAGTGGGATCATCACGGCGTTGCGGTCGACTTCTCGGGCCGGGCGGGTTGCGCAGGGTTGAGGTCCCAGTCCGGCGGTGTGCAGGTGATGGCGCTCGGGCTGTCGGGCTTCTTGGTCGCGGCGTCCTTCGAGTTGGCGCGCGGATCGATCGTGAGCTTCACGCGCTGCCCGTTCGTTCCGGAGGACGCGTTCGCCGTCTGCTTGTTCAGGTCGTACACGATCTTGGCGGTGCGAATTTCCTTCGTGCCGTCGCAGACCCACGCGTTGTCGGTGAGATTCACGGTGCCGGCACCGAGCTCGTACACGATGCGGCCGGCGCGGCCGTAAGCGATCGCGTTGGAGTCGGTGCGCTTCTGCTGGAAGCGCGCGGGCTTGCCCGTGATGTCGACCTTGTTGAGCTGGTTGTCGCGAAAGCTCACGATCGCCTGGTCGGAATTCAGCGTGCCGGCCGGCGAATCCATGCGGATGCGCACGTCCCCTTCGAACGTCCAGCGCGAGTCCTGGAAGTCGAGCTTCGTGAAGCGCGCGAGCCGCGCCTCGATGCGCGCATCGCAGCCGGAGATCGTGACGTTCTTCAGCTCGGTGAAGTTCTTGCGCAGATTGCCGTCGAGATTGTCGCCCTCGACTTCGATCTGGCTGGAGCACTTGGCCATCGAGGCAGCGGATGCGTCGCGCGTGAACGCGGCGTTCACGCCGATTGCGACGACGCCGATCGCGGCGAGCGAGGTCACGAGCGCGCCGAACGCGAGCGATGCGGTACTAGCGGATTTTGGGCGGAAACGAGCCATGAACTTTCGATTCTAGCCTTACGGTGCCGTCCTTCAAATTCGCGACCAGCCCGGTGGCGCCGAGCTGGCCGCCGTTCGAGTCGAGCGTGACGGGTGCGTGGGTGGTTGCGACCTCGGTTTTCGTGTCGAACGAGATGATGCTGGTGCCTATCTTGACCGGTTGATCGGCATATTGGCCGGCGATCGTTACGTCTCCGAACAGATCTACGTTCGAACCATCCGGATGGATCTGTCCGGCGCGCGCAGAAAGATTCCAGGTAGTGCCGTCGTCGGACAGGAACTTCATCCGCGGCCCCTCGAGCTGCACGCGCGCGTCGTTGCTGCGCTGGCGGACCATGCGGGCGTTCAGCGTGTAAGCCGGGCGACCATCCTCGCCGGTTTCGACGACTTCGGCATTACGAGCTGAATAGCCAGGCACGTCTGTCGGTTCCTCCGTGGCCTTGCGAGCCATGGAAGCGCCGGGGCCCTGGCCGAGGATCAGCACCCCGACGATGACGGCGAGGATCAGCACGCCGAGCAGGATGCGGCCGATCATGACGATTTTTTCTTCTTCTTGAACTTGCGACTTTCGGCCAGGCGCGCGGCGACGAGCAGGTCGCAGACGTCGCGCACAGCGCCGCGGCCACCGCTATTCGGCGTGACCATGTCTGCCGCTTTCAACGCACTCGGATGCGCATCGAACACGGCGAAGGCGAGGCCCACGGCGCGCATGATCGGCACGTCCGGTTTGTCATCGCCGACGATCGCGCAGCGTTCGGCGGGAATGCCGAGTCGCTGGCTCAGCTTCTCGAACACCGGAAGCTTGTCCGAAATTCCCTGATAGACGTGGCGTATACCGAGGTCGCGTGCGCGTTGCTTCACGTGAGGCGAATCCCTGCCGGAAATGATGGCGATCTGCACGCCGATATCGAGCAGCCGCTTGATGCCGTAGCCATCTTTTACGTCAAAAACCTTCAATGCTTCACCGCGCGGGCCGTAATAAAGGCGACCGTCGGTGAGTACACCATCCACGTCGAGCACCAGCAGCTCGATGGTGGCCGGCTCGGCCTGCAGGTCGCTTGCTCGACTCAGACAACCCCCGCACGAAAAAGGTCATGGATGTTCAACGCGCCGACCAGCTTACCGTTGTCGTCGCCGACCGGCAGGGCGGTAATCTTGTAGGTCTCCATGAGTCGCACGGCCTCGGCGGCGAGCTGCCGCGGACCAACGCGCTTCGGATTCGCCGTCATCACCGTGCGCATGTGTGCCGTGCGCACGTCCGCGGCGCTGTCCAGCGCACGGCGCAGGTCGCCATCGGTGAATACGCCGAGTATGGCGTCGTTGTCATCGACGACCACGGTCATTCCCAGGCCTTTGCGGGACATTTCCAGCAAGCCTTCGCGCAGCGGTGTATCTACATGTACCCGGGGTAACGCATCGCCCGTGCGCATCAGGTCTTCGACATGCAACAGCAGACGCCGCCCGAGACTTCCGCCCGGATGGGAGTGCGCAAAATCTTTTTCGGTGAAGCCGCGCGCGTCGAGCAGCGCGACGGCCAGCGCGTCGCCCATCGCAAGCGTGGCGGTGGTGCTCGCGGTGGGCGCCAGATTGAGCGAGCACGCTTCTTCGGGAACGCTCACGTCCAGCACCACGTTCGCCGCCCTGGCGAGCGTGGAAGCGAGGCCACCCGTCATCACGATGAGCGGGACGCCGAGCCGCTTCAGGTGCGGCAGAAGCAGCACCACTTCGGGCGTTTCGCCTGAGTTGGAAATGGCGAGGACCACGTCGGACTTCGTGATCATGCCGAGATCGCCGTGGCCGGCCTCGGCGGGATGCAGGAAGAACGCCGGCGTGCCGGTGCTCGCGAGCGTTGCCGCAATCTTGCCGGCGATGTGGCCCGACTTGCCCATGCCCGTGACGACCACGCGACCCTGGCAATCCAGGCAAATACGGCACGCCTGCGCAAAACGGGCGTCGATCTTCGCGACCAGCGCCTTGACGGCGTCCGCCTCGATGGCAAGCGCCCGCTTGGCGGAATCGATCAGGGGAGTGTCGGGATGCGCCGTCGCTGACATGGCGCGCATGCTAACAGGCCACGGCTGCGTATGCGCCTGGAAACAGGCGATGAATGCGAGCAAAAACAACGGGCTTTCAGCGTGGCAGCCCTTCCGGTGGAGCGCGGCACGCGTCGTTCGGTCAATGCAATCCCCGGTGCGGCAAATTAATATCCGGGGCCTTTCCCGTTACGGACGGTCTCAGTGAATCCCGAGCAAGTCGCCCAGTTGATCCGCGCCGGCCTTCCGGGCGCCGACGTCCGCGTCGAATCCGACGACAACACCCATTTCGCCGCGCGCGTCGTGTCGCAGGAATTCGCCGGCAAGCGCGCGATCGCGCGCCACCAGCTCATCTACAAGACCCTCGGCGAGCTCATGGGACGTGAGATCCACGCCATGTCGATCGAAGCCCTCACGCCCGAAGAGAGCGCGGGCCGCTAAACATGGACAAGCTGCAAATCCGGGGCGGCGTGCCGCTCGAAGGCGACGTGAAGATCTCCGGCTCGAAGAACGCGACGCTGCCGATCCTGTGCGGTGCCTTGCTCGCGGCCGAACCCGTCACCGTCGGTAACGTGCCGCATCTCAAAGACGTCACCACGACGCTCGAGCTGCTTGCGCGCATGGGCGCAACGGTCACTGTCGACGAGCGCACGCGCATCGAAGTCGACGGCTCGACGGTGAAAGACACGGTTGCGCCGTATGAGCTCGTGAAGACGATGCGCGCATCGATTCTCGTGCTCGGTCCGCTCGTGGCGCGCTTCGGCAAGGCCGATGTGTCGTTGCCAGGCGGTTGCGCCATCGGCGCGCGCCCCGTGAACATCCACGTCGCCGGGCTCCAGGCGATGGGCGCAGACATCACGATCGAAGGCGGATACATCCGCGCGCGGGCCGGCCGCCTGAAGGGCGCGCGGCTCGTGCTGGACACGGTCACCGTCACCGGCACGGAAAACCTGATGATGGCCGCGACGCTCGCAGACGGCGAAACCATCATCGAGAACGCCGCGCGCGAGCCGGAGGTCGTCGACCTCGCGAATTTTCTCATTGCGATGGGCGCGAAGATCCAGGGCGCAGGAACGGACAAGATTGTCGTGCAGGGTGTCGAGAAACTGCACGGCACCGAATACGAAGTGCTGCCGGATCGCATCGAAGGCGGCACCTACCTGGTGGCCGGCGCGATCACGCGAGGCCACGTGCGCATCAAGAACGTGCGGCCCGATCATCTCGACTCGGTGGTCGGCAAGCTTTCCGAGGCCGGTGCCACGATGTCCGTGGGCGAGAACTGGATCGAAGTGGACATGCGCGGCCGGCGGCCGAAATCGGTGGACGTGCGCACCGCGCCGTATCCCGCGTTTCCCACAGACATGCAGGCGCAGTTCGCCGCGCTCAACACGGTGGCAGATGGCGTCGGCACGGTGATCGAGACGATCTTCGAGAACCGCTTCATGCACATGCTGGAGATGCGGCGCCTCGGCGCGGAGATCCGGCTCGAAGGCAATACGGCGATCATTCGCGGCGTCGAGCGGCTCACCGGCGCGCCGGTGATGGCAACCGACCTGCGCGCTTCCGCGAGCCTGGTGCTCGCCGGCCTCGTGGCGGAAGGCCGCACCGACGTCGAGCGCATCTATCACATCGATCGCGGCTATGAAGCGATCGAGGAAAAGCTGGCGCAGCTCGGTGCGCAGATCAAACGAGTGCCGAATTGATTCAGTTCATTGGCCGCGACTACGACGACTTGTGAGGGTGCGATGCAGATCGGAATGATTGGTCTCGGGCGCATGGGCGCCAACATGGTCCGGCGTCTTCAACGCGGTGGCCATGAATGCGTGGCGTTCGACCGCAAGCCGGCAGCCACGACTGAGATTGCGAAAGACGGCGCGCGCGGCTTCAACACGCTGCCCGAATTCGTGGCGGCATTGAAGGCGCCACGCGCGGTGTGGCTGATGGTACCCGCTGCCGCGGTCGACAAGGTGATCGCAGACCTGAAACCGCTGCTGCAACCGGGCGACATCATCATCGACGGCGGCAACTCGCATTACCACGACGACATTCGTCGCGCGAACGAGCTCGAGGCCAGCGGCCTGCATTACATGGACGTCGGCACGAGCGGCGGTGTGCTCGGGCTCGAGCGCGGTTACTGCCTCATGGTCGGTGGCACGAAAGAGAACTTCGCGCGGGTGGAGCCGGTGTTCGCGACGCTTGCTCCCGGCGCGGGTTCGGAGCCGAGCGGTGTGAAAGGCACGGCCACGCACGGCTACCTTCACTGCGGGGCGCATGGCGCTGGGCACTTCGTGAAGATGGTCCACAACGGCATCGAATACGGGCTGATGGCGGCGTACGCGGAGGGTTTCAACATCCTCAAGCACG
>Ga0247774_1001936_pt1 | contig 10346 bp, 7 predicted proteins | sample UWRJL001104B6_FD_179933 | JGI IMG/M metagenome (GOLD analysis project Ga0247774, IMG submission 179933) | Plant litter microbial communities from Arlington Agricultural Research Station in Wisconsin, United States - UWRJ-L001-104B-6 | ecosystem: Environmental > Terrestrial > Plant litter >... | reverse complement strand
CTGCTTTATCGCGGCTATCCGATCGAGCAGCTCGCCGAGAAGAGCACGTTCACCGAGGTGTGCTACCTGCTCCTGTACGGCGACCTGCCGAACAAGAAGCAGCTCGAGGATTTCGACCTCAGCATCCGTCATCACACGATGATCAACGAGACGCTGCTGCGGTTCTTCAATGGCTTCCATCACAACGCGCACCCGATGGCGATGGTGTCTGCGGTGGTGGCGTCGATGTCGGCGTTCTATCACGACACACTCGACATCCATAACCCGCGCCAGCGCGAGATCTTCGCCCACCGCATCATCGCGAAGATCCCAACGATCGCGGCGGCGGCTCACAAGCACTCGCTCGGCCAGCCGTTCATCTATCCGCGCAACGATCTCGGTTACTGCAGCAACATGCTGCACATGTTCTTCGCCGTGCCGTGCGAGTCGTACGAGCTCGATCCGGTCGCGGCACAGGCGCTCGACCTGCTGTTCGTGCTGCATGCAGATCATGAGCAGAACGCCAGCACCTCCACCGTTCGCCTCGCTGGCAGCACCGGTGCGAATCCATACGCTGCCATTTCGGCTGGCGTGTCGGCGCTGTGGGGCCCTGCTCACGGTGGTGCGAACGAAGCCGTGCTCTCGATGTTGGAACAGATCGGCACGGTCGAGAACATTCCGAAGTACCTGGCGATGGCGAAGGACAAGTCCAGCCATTTCCGGCTCATGGGCTTCGGCCACCGCGTCTACAAGAACTTCGATCCGCGCGCCAAGATCATCCGCGCGATGTGCCACAAGGTGCTTCAGCAGCTGGGCAGCTCGAACAACCCGCTGTTCGAGCTGGCGCTGCGCCTCGAAGAGATTGCGCTGAAGGACGAATACTTCGTCTCGCGCAAGCTGTATCCGAATGTGGACTTCTACTCCGGCATCATCTACAGCGCGCTGGGCATCCCGCGCTCGATGTTCACCGTGATGTTCGCGATTGCGCGCACGGTCGGCTGGGTGGCGCACTGGCAGGAAATGATTTCGGATCCGGCGATGCGCATCGGCCGCCCGCGCCAGCTGTACACGGGCCCGAAGCAGCGCAACTACGCGGATATCGACTCGCGCGGCTGATGGCCTCGAGGTGGCTGTCCGGGAAGCGGGGCCACCTCATTCACAGCGCTGTTCGGGGACGGGCCTAAGACCGGTTCATGGGGTCCTCGGCCCAATGCCTCCCTGCATTTTGGCGACCCTCGCGTTCCCTGTAGGCGAGGCGTCTCTGCTCTGCCGAAAGCGTCAGCTCTTCAACAGAGCTTCGAGCTCGTTCACGTTGGCGCGCTTCATCGGTTTTCCATCCACCGGGCTCACCGGCGCCTGCCGGATCCCATCCGTCGGAAACACCGTGGCTTCGATCGGCTGATCGTCGATCTCGAACGAGACGCCGGGATACGCGAGGATGCGTTCCGCGTTCATCTTCACGCGGCGCTCGGTGACTTCGTGGGGAATGCCCTCGTCCATGAGCTTGATGGCGACACTTTCGGCGCGATCCGCGAACAAATGGATCTGCACCTGCGAGTGTTCGGTGGCCGTGCCGGTGAGCACGGGGCCGACGAGACGGGGTTCGAATTCCTTCAGACGTTTCATGGCTTCCAGCGCCACCTGGCGCTGGGCGTAGAGTGTTTCGACGTGTGAGTCGCCCCCGAACAGCCGCTGGTATTCGGCCAGCGCTTCCTCGACTTCCACATTCTTCGGCAGCACCGCGTTGTCCGTAACGCCGAAGCGTTCCGCCGCCTTACGTTTGGCGAACAGGAAATCGCTGATGCCGTGTTCCGCCATGACCCGGGCCGCTTCCTGCGCCAGTGCCCGTCGCAGGTTCTCCGTCCGCACTGGGTGTCGCTTTGTCATCGTTCTCTCGCTGCCGTACGTGCGTGCACGGCCACTCTCACAAAAACAGCCAGGAAAAGCGCTAGAAAATGGGTTCGCCTCCCGCCGGTTCTCCTTTTTCCTGATCGCCTGGACCGCCTTCGAGGCCATCCACGCTGCCGCCGGGCAGGCGGTCGGTCATGAAGGTTTCGAGAATCGCGTCCGGGTTGTCCCCGCTGGCAAGCATGCCTGTATCAGGAGAAATCCGCAGCGTCACGAGCCCGTCGGGCATCGGTCGCCGTAATTCGGGTACGCCCTTCAACGCTTCGCGCATGAACTGGATCCAGATCGGCAGCGCCGTCGCGGAGCCCTGCTCGCTTTCGCCAAGGCTCCTCTCCTGGTCGAAGCCGACCCACACCGTCGCGACGAGCGTCGGCGTGAAGCCGTTGAACCACGTGTCCTTCGCGTCGTTGGTCGTGCCCGTCTTGCCCGCGATGTCCGTGCGGCCGAGCGCGAGAGCGCGGCGACCGGTGCCACGCTTGATCACGTCCATCATCATGTCGGTCATCAGCCAGGCGTTCTGCGGAGTGATCACACGCTCCGCGAGCTGCTCGGGCGGCAATGATCCACGGCCGCCGCGAAGTGCATCCGCCGCGGCGATTTTCTCTTCTTTCGAGCTGCCGCCGACGTAGTTGGCGAGTGTCACGTTCTGTTCGCACAGCTCGCAGGCGACTTTCGGCGTGGCCTGGTAGACAACTTCGCCGGCCGCGTTTTCGATGCGCTCGATGTAGTGCGACTGGACCCGGAACCCGCCGTTCGCGAACGTCGAGTACGCAGTAGCGATCTGCAGCGGCGTCGCCTGTACGGTGCCGAGCGCCAGCGTGAGATTGTCTGGCAGATCGCGCTTCTCGAAGCCGAAGCGGCTGATGTAGTCGATGGCCGGGCCGGTGCCCATCGTACGCAACAGGCGAATCGAAACGAGGTTGCGCGACCGGTAGAGCGCCTCGCGCAGGCGCGTGGGTCCGTTGAACTGGCCGCCGTCGTTCTTCGGGCGCCAGGACGATTCCACGTCTTCCATGACGATCGGCGCGTCGAGCAGTACCGACGCCGGCGTGAAGCCGTTTTCCAGCGCCGCGGAATACAGGAACGGCTTGAAGCCCGATCCCGGCAGGCGGCGCGCCTGCGTCACGCGGTTGTATTTGTTTCCGAAGTAGTCGAAGCCGCCCACCAGCGAAACCACGGACCCATCGGTCGGATTCAGCGCGACCAGCGCGCTCTGGGCTTCCGGCACCTGCGCCAGCTGCGCGTGGCCCTTGCCGTCCGTCACCACATAGACGATGTCGCCCGGCACGATGACTTCGGCCGCCGTTTTCGGCGCCGGACCGTCTTCCTTGCGGGCCCACGAAATGCCTTCCCACGGCACCTGTGCGAACTGCCCGTTGCGTACGTAGACCTTCGCGGTCTTGTCGGTGGTGGAGACGACTACGGCGGGTGCGAGCATGCCGCTGCTGGAGTACTCATCCACCAGTTCGGCAAACTGCTCTTCTTTCTTGCGCTCACCGATGTCCGCGTGGCCTATCGGCCCACGCCAGCCGTGGCGGCGGTCGTATTGAAGGAGGCCGAGGCGCAGCGCGCGGTTCGCCGCTGTCTGCAGCCGGCCGTCGATCGTGGTGTAAACCCTGTAGCCAGCCGCTTCCGCGGCAGGCCCGAAGCGCTTGCGCAGATCGAGGCGCGCCATCTCCGCGACGAACGGAGCTTCGACGGCATAGAGCGGTGAGTGCGCCCGTGCGCTCACCGACTCGCTCCTCGCTTGCGTGAACGCTGCGTCGTCGATGAACGCCAGCTTGTGCATGCGATTCAGCACGTAATTGCGGCGCGCCTGCGCGAACTCCGGATTGGAGATCGGGTTGTATTTCGACGGCGCTTGCGGGACGCCCGCGAGCGTCGCCGCTTCCGACACGGTGAGATCGTCGAGCGACTTGCCGAAGAACGTTTCCGACGCGGCCGCCACGCCGTAAGCGCGCTGGCCGAAATAAATGACGTTGAGATAGAGGCCGAGAATCTCCTGCTTGGAGAACTCGCGCTCCATGCGCCAGGTGACGAACAGTTCCGCGAGCTTGCGGCGCCAGCTCTTGTCGAAGGTGAGGAACATGTTGCGCGCGGTCTGCTGCGTGATCGTGCTCGCGCCCTGCGCTTTCTCGTTCGACACCAGGTTTACGAGCACCGCGCGCAGGATGCCGAGGTAATCAACGCCGCCATGCTGGAAGAACTGATCGTCTTCCGCAGCGATAAATGCCTGCCTTACGCGTGCAGGGATCTGTTCATAAGACACCGGGATGCGCCGCTGCTCGCCGATCTGCGCGATGAGCTCACCACTGGATGTGAACACACGCAGAGGCACCTGCATTTCAACCTTGCGCATCGCTTCAACCGACGGAAGCGAAGGTGCGACATAAACAAAACTGCACGCGAGCGCGTATGCGCCAAAAAGTGTGAGGAACATCACACTGGCGACGCTGTAGCCGATTAACCGAATGTATTTCCGCTTCACAGATTATCCATGTCGCTGCTTGCGCTCATTCTTGCCGCTATGCATAGTAGCCCGCGTTTCAAGGGCAAACTCACCGAAAGGTGGGGACGCAAAGCCTCCGGTCTACGGGCACTGTGCCTACGACAGCGGGGTTGCCGGCGCGAACGTTAGACGATCCCCACGCAACCGACCATGACCTCGGTCGGAGACACAGCTCGCTCTGTGTTGTACGGGCAACGAACGGTTCCGCTGACTTCCTCTTCGCGTGCCGCTCGGCATCGCGAACCCTGACGGGCTTCACGTTCCCTGCTTTGCCTTAAGTTGCACACTTGCGTCCACCGATGGCGGAAGGCAGTAGAGATCGTGAGACCACCTTCAGTTCCGGACCAGTGCGCCGCTAATCGGGCGGTACCGTGAGCGTTCTTACGTTCAATTTAACTTTGCGCTGTTATATAGTGGCCACAGAATTCACGCAGGGCGGGCGCTTTCGAGCGTACCTTGTTGATAAGGAAATAAAAAATGTTCCTGCTCAAGCGTAACCGTCGCCAGCTCCTCGGCCTCGATATAACGACCTCCTCGGTGAAGCTCATCGAGCTGGCGGAGTCCGGTGGTCAGTACCGGGTCGAAGCCTACGCAGCCGAACCGACACCGCAGAACGCGATCAATGAAAAGGCCGTCGTCGATGCCGAAGCCGTAGGCGAAGCCATTCGCCGCGCGGTAAAGCGGGCCGGCGCCAAGAGTGGCGAAGTCGCCGTCGCAATAAGTGGCGACGCCGCCATTACCAAGGTCATCCAGATGCCGCGCACGTTGCGCGCGAGTGACCTGGAGTCCCAGGTCGAGCTGCAGGCCGACCAGTACATTCCCTTTCCGATGGACGAAGTGAGCTACGACTTCGAAGTGCTCGGTCCCTCGGAGAAAGATCCGGAAACGAACGACGTGCTCCTCGTTGCGACTCGCACCGAGAACGTGGAGCAACGCCAGGCCGCGGTAAAAGCCGCTGGCCTCACCGCCCGCATCGTCGATGTAGAAGCGTTCGCTCTCGAGAACGCCTGCAAATTGATGACGCACCAGATGCCAGACGGGGGTATCGACCGCACGATCGCGGTGGTGGACTTCGGCGCCAGCAGCACGACGTTCAGCGTGCTGCGTAACCTGAAAGTGGTCTACACGCGTGACTTCGCGTTCGGCGGGCAGCAGCTCACCGAAGAAATCATGCGCACTTACGGGCTCTCGATGGAAGAAGCCGGCCGCGCCAAGAAAGAAGGCGGCTTGCCGGGCAACTATCAGAGCGAGGTGCTCGATCCTTTCATCGACGACATGACCCAGCAGGTGAGCCGCTCGCTGCAGTTCTACCTCGCATCGGGATCAGGTCGCGAGCAGCCCGAGAAGATTCTCGTGTGCGGTGGCTGCGCCAACATTCCGGGTGTTGCGGACGTCATTTCCAGCCGCGTGGGCATTTCCGCGGAGAAGGGCGATCCCCTCGGTCAGATGAAACTTTCTTCGCGTGCCAAGGCGCAGGCCGTGCAACGCGATGCCACGGCCTTGTTGACCGCGTGCGGTCTCGCCCTGCGGAGCTTCGACTGAAATGCCTCGCATAAATCTACTTCCCTGGCGCGACGAGGAACGCAAAGAACGCAAGCTTGCGTTCGTCGTGGCGATCATGGGCGCCACCGTCGCTTCGCTGGTCGCTGCTTTCGCCGCGTACCTGCTCATGGACTCGATGATCAACGGCCAGGTCGAGCGTAACGAGCGCCTGCGCGGCGAGATCAAGCTGCTCGACAAGCAGATCGAGGAGATCAACAACCTCGAGAGCTCCAAGCAGAAGTTCATCGCGCGCATGGAAATCATCGAGAAGCTGCAGCGTTCTCGCCCCGAGATCGTCCACCTGTTCGACGAGATCGTGCGCCAGCTGCCGGAAGGCGTTTATCTCACCGGCGTGAAGCAACAGGACAAGCGTGTGAAGTTCGACGGCGTCGCCCAGTCGAGCACGCGCGTGTCGGCCTTCATGCGCAACATCGCAGGTTCCGAGTGGCTGCGTGAGCCCGAGCTGGAAGTGGTCGAGACCAAGCAGGGTCAGACGGCAGGTTCGAGCTTCACGCTGTTCGCCGACCAGGTGAGCAGCGCGGGTGACGACAGCAACGCCAACAAGAAACTCGCGAGCGCGGGAGGCCGGCCGTGAATCTCGTTGACGAACTGCGATCACTCGATCCTCAGGACCCTGGCCGCTGGCCGCTACCGATTCGCATCGGTGCCGTCGCCATCTGGTTCGTGGTGCTGGCCGTCGCACTCATCTACTTCCTGGTCGTGAGCCAGAAAAAACCGGACCTGGAACGCGCCGAGTCCGAAGAGCTCGCGCTCCGCGACGAATTCAGGACCAAGCACTCGAAGGCCGTGAACCTCGAGGTCTACAAGACCCAGCTCAAGGACATCGAGCGTTCTTTCGGTGCGCTGCTGCGGCAGCTGCCCGGCAAGACCGAGGTGCCGAACCTGCTGGTCGATATCTCGCAGACCGGTCTGGCCGCCGGCCTCGAAGAGAAACTGTTCCAGCCGTCCGCCGAGCAGAAGCGCGACTTCTACGCAGAGCTGCCGATCCGGATTCGTCTCTCGGGCAGCTATCACGAGTTCGGCGAGTTCGTGAGTGGCATCGCGGCCCTGCCGCGCATCGTCACGCTGCACGACATCGAGATCAAACCCGTGCCGAGCGGCGGCACTGGGCCGGCGTCGTACGACAACCTGACGCTCGATCTCACGGCCAAGACCTATCGTTACCTCGATGAAGAGGAGCTCGCGGCGTCCGAAGCCGAGAAGCGCGCTGTAACACGCAGGCCGCAAGGCTGATCGGCGCCCCATCGAGATGGTCTCAACTATGCAAGCGAAACGTCATCGCCTGATTCTCTGCGCCGCGCTCGCCTACGCGATGGTGACGGGCCTGTCTGCGTGTTCCAGCGCGGACGACGAGCTCGATCAGTTCATCGACGAGACGAAGCGGCAACCGGGTGGGCCTGTGCAGCGGCTGCCTGAAGTCAAACCGTACGAAGTCTTCGTGTATTCGGCGGCGAGCCTGCGCTCCCCGTTCGAGCCCGGCGGCGCACCTGCTGGTACGGCAGGAGCGGGTCTGCGTCCGGACTCGAAGCGTAATCGCGAGTTCCTCGAACAGTTCTCGCTCGACACGTTGAAGATGGTGGGCACCTTGCGCCTCGGCGGCACGACCTACGGTCTGGTGCAGACCAAAGACAAGCTCGAACACCGCGTGGTCACCGGCAATTACGTCGGCCAGGCCGACGGCAAGATCACCGAGATCACCCCTTCGAAGATTGTACTGACCGAAATCGTTCCCGACGGACTCGGCAATTACATGGAGCGCCCCGCGGCGCTCACCCTGACCGATTGAGACCGTGCGGCGAACCTAGGGAGCTCCCAGAATGAAAGCCTATAGCCCGATTCATCGGTTCCTGAGCGCGAGCGCGCGGCTTACCGCCGTGCTTGTGCTCGGTGTCCTGGGGAGCGCATCGGCCCTCGCGGCCGATCCGACCAAACTCCAGGCGATCGATGTGCAGACGCTGCCTGGTCAGCAGGTGCAGCTCACCATGCGCCTGTCGGGGCCTGCCACCGAACCGCTTTCATTCACCATCGACAATCCGGCACGCATCTCTTTCGATTTGCCGAACACGGCACTCGCACTGCCGTCCCGTCGCATCGAAGTGAAGGCCGCGGGGCTCGACACGATTCTCGCCGCCGAGGCGAAGGATCGTACGCGCCTGGTGCTGAACCTCGATCGGCTGCTGCCTTATGAGACGCGCCTCGACGGCAACAACATCGTCGTGACGCTTGGCTCCGCGAACCCGCAGGCCGCCGGCGGCGGATCGGTCGCTCGCGCACCCTCTTCCTCGTCATCTTCTTCTTCGTCTGCTGCTGCTTCAGGCCCCCGCGCGATCCGCGCCATCGACTTCCGCCGCGGTTCCGACGGTTCGGGCCGCGTGGTCGTGAAGCTCACGGACCCGCGCACGCAGATCAACCAGCGCCAGCTCGGTAACCAGATCGTTGTGGACTTCAGCGGCGCCGAGCTGCCGAAGAACCTGATGCGCCGTTTCGACGCGACGGATTTCGGCACGCCCGTGTCCTCGTTCGACGTCGTGCGCGCCGGCAACGACACGCGCATCCTCATCAATGCCACAGGCGACTACGACCATCTCGCCTATCAGACCGATGACCAGTACGTCGTCGAAGTCAGCCCGGTCCGCAAGGCCGCCCAGCAGGCAGACGACAAGCCGGTGTACGTCGGCGAGCGTCTGAGCCTCACGTTCCAGGACGTCGAGACTCGCGCGCTGCTGCAGATTCTTGCTGACACCAGCGGCCAGAACATCGTCATCTCCGACACCGTGCAGGGAAGCATGACGATTCGCCTGCAGAACGTGCCGTGGGATCAGGCGCTCGACATCGTGTTGCGCCTCAAGGGTCTCGACAAGCGCAAGCAGGACAACGTCATCATCGTCGCTCCGGCTGAAGAGCTGGCGGCGCGCGAAAAGGCCGACCTGGCTGCTCGCAAGGACATCGCGGAGCTCGCACCCCTGCGTTCGGAATACGTGCAGGTGAACTACGCGAAAGCGCAGGACATGGCGGAGCTCATCAAGTCGCAGGGCGGCTCGCTGCTGTCGGCGCGTGGTGCCGTCGCTGTCGACGAGCGCACGAACACGCTGCTGCTGCAGGACACGGCTGATCGTCTCGCCGACATCCGCCGCCTCGTCGCTACGCTGGACATTCCCATTCGCCAGGTGCTCATCGAAGCGCGCATCGTCATCGTGAATGATGATTTCACGCGTGAGCTCGGTGTGCGTGCCGGTTACACGGGCATCAGGTCGAACGGCTCTGACGGCGCCATCATCACGGGCGGCAGCGCTGCCGGTGTGGATACGGGTCTCTCGTCAGCACTCAACAACCTCGCGACCACCGGCAACGTCGGCCCGGTCGACGTACCTACGGGTGCAGCGCTCACGGATCGCTACAACGTGAATCTGCCGGTCGTCAGCCCGGCTGGCCGTCTCGCGTTCGCGGTGCTCGGCTCGGACTACATCGTGGACCTCGAGCTGTCGGCGGCGCAGGCCGAAGGCCGCGGCGAGATCAAGTCGTCCCCGCACGTGATCACGGCGAACCAGAAAGAAGCCAGCATCGAGCAGGGTGTCGAGATTCCCTATCAGCAGGCGGCTTCGAGCGGCGCCACGACGGTGGAATTCAAGAAGGCCGTGCTGGCCCTCAAGGTCACTCCGCAGATCACGCCGGACAATCGCATCATTCTCGATCTGAACGTGAAGAAGGACAGCGTCGGTTCCGTCATCGTCACCTCCGGTGGTGTCGGCGTGCCGTCGATCGACACGCGTGAGATCTCGACGCAGGTACTGGTGAACGACGGTCAGACCGTCGTGCTCGGCGGCATCCTCGAGACCGAGGATCGCAGCACGATCAAGAAAGTGCCGTACCTCGGCGATATTCCGGTGCTCGGTAACCTGTTCAAGCAGACGAGCCGTACGAACAACAAGGATGAGTTGCTGATCTTCGTGACGCCAAAAATTCTCCACGAAGGGGTCAACGTCTACTGATCGGTCGGGGAAAGACGCGATCAGCCTGGGTACTGAACGGATATAACTATGCGAAACTTTTTCTCACGACTACTCGTCCTCACGAGCATGCTGGCGATGGCCGCGTGCGGTGGCGGCGGCGACGATAGCAAGTTCGAGACTCCGGGCGTTGGTGGCGGCGGTAGCGGCGCCGGCAGCACGGCGACGTCCATTACCGTTCAGAGCAGTATCGCTTCGATGCCCTCGGACGGATCTGCCACTGCGGAAATCACGGCACTGGTTCGCGATACGGCGAACAACCTGATCCCGGGTGCAGTAGTCACTTTCACTGCATCGTCTGGCGGTATAGCCGTCACGCAGGGAACGACCGATGCGTCCGGCGCGGCCAAGGCGACTCTATCGACGGCGGCGGATCCCAC
>Ga0247774_1001935_pt1 | contig 10350 bp, 4 predicted proteins | sample UWRJL001104B6_FD_179933 | JGI IMG/M metagenome (GOLD analysis project Ga0247774, IMG submission 179933) | Plant litter microbial communities from Arlington Agricultural Research Station in Wisconsin, United States - UWRJ-L001-104B-6 | ecosystem: Environmental > Terrestrial > Plant litter >... | reverse complement strand
AGCGGGATATCATAACAAGCACCCCCCCCTTCGCGGGTTTTCAACGAAAGTTTGCCCAGATTATATCCCATTGCCTTCCCACCTTTGAATGTTGGTACAACACCACCATAGCAGACCCTTCGCATTTCACCACGCCTTACACTCGAGGTCGTTGCCTCTCCCTCGGCGGACTATATCCTACCGTCTCCTCTTCAACCGGCTCCACGATCGACTGCCTATTGTAATCCCCACTACGCCTTGTCCACCTCCCTCCCGCATTCTCCACCGTGTTCCTCGGTGGCGTCGGCGCCACCACCATCGGCACATCGGCCGCCGCCTGCCTCTGAGGCTCTTCCTCGGACTCGCCCCTCTCCCGGTCGAGCTCCATCTCCATGCGGCGCATCATCTCGTCGTCCTTCTCCACGCGTTGCATGATGTCCGTGTCGTTGGGGAAGTAGATTCGGCGGATAGCGGCCCAAAAGAGCTCCACGGAAATGAGCGTGAGCAGGAGCAGCACCATGGTGGCCCAGTAGTTGAGGGTCTTTCCAAAATTCTGAATAAATGTGCCGCGCACTTGGTAGATGTCGAGATCGTTGGGAAAGATGGCACCGAGCGCAAAGTTCCACACAAACCAGCCGCAGATGGAGAGAAGGAGACCGGCAACCGTGATGACTGTTTTGCTGTGCATTTCGAGGACGCTGCATGCCGTTAGTCGCCGCCACCAGACACGGCAGGAATCTCGCGGGAGATACTTACAGTATTTTGACGTTGATGAAAATCACGCCGACGGTAAAGCCCAAGCTGCCCATCGCGTACAAGCCGGTATCCTGGTCAAAGGGTAGATCCCGATACACAGCCCACACGGCGTAGAACATGATGGCGGCCTCGATAGCTCCGATAAAGCTCCAGCCCAGGTACATGCGGAAATTGAAGCCCTTCTCGTCCTGTCCGTACCGGTACAGCTCCGGGAACTTGAGCAGCGTGCTTGCCTTCAAATCTCTGTCCAAAATACCGAGAATCCAGACGGGGATCGAGGTAAAGACGCCGTTGAAGACGGTCAGCGACCAGTTCTCGTACAGCGACGTGCCCGTGTAGCCGTTCCAGCGCTGGTAGTGGGCCTGCACCGTAAAGAAGAAGATTTCCTTCCAGAAAGTTGCCAGGATGTACTTGCCCGTGCGCATGTAGTTCCAGCGACCGTGCACAAACAAAAGGCGCTGCAGGAAGCGGAACTGCGCGATGGAGAAGTCGGCGTTTCGGGCAGCTTGGAGGCCCTCGCGACCAGATATTCCAATGCCAACCTGAGCGGCGAGGATCATGCTGATATCGTTGGCTCCGTCGCCGATGGCGAGCGTCATGGACTGGGGAACGCCGTTGCGGATCTGCTTGACGAGGTGGGCCTTCTGACTGGGGCTTGCACGACAGCAGATGACACTATCGACCCGAACGGCGAGCTCGTAGAAGATGGCGCCTAGCGTCTCGTCGCTGTCGATAACCGCGAGGGTCCCCCCGTCAATGACAACAACAGAGTGCGGCACCGTACCCTCGGCAACTTTGGTGAGCGTGTCCGTCAGCTTGTCCGCCAGGCGTTCATCCGCCTCCGAGTCGAGCACGTAAATCTCCGAATACGGCTTGCAGACCCTGGCCGAGTGGCCGATGTTTATGGCCGTCTCGCGCTTGTCACCCGTGAGCATCCACACCTTGATATTCGCCCTCCTGAGCTTGTCAATCGTGTCGGGTACGCCATCTTGAAGCTTGTCTTCGATGGCCGTGGCACCAGCGAGATCGAACTTGGTCTCAATAAGCTCTCCAGCTGCTTCAATGCGATTTTGACGGTCGTCGAGAGACGTCGTAGCTTCGAGGTAGATTTTCTTCCACCTGAGATACTCGTCTTGGTCAATGTATCGAGAGGCAAACAGCAAGGTACGCAGACCGTCGGCGGCAAAGTCGTCGGTATGCTGGAAGCAGCGTTCAAAAACGGTGCTTTCATTGACGGCAACAGAGTCGTCAATGAAGGCATCGAGGTTGTCGTGCGAAGAGAAGGCCGCGCTCGCCCGACGCGACACAGGCGATACTGGAGACACTGGCGAGTAGGGACCCTGGTCCTTGGCCAATTCTCCAGCCGACGGCTTCCTCGGCGGTAGGTCCCAGCTATCGGAGATTTCGGCTGATAGCCTCCTAAAATCGCCTGATCGGACCGTTTCCGATCTTCGGGTTGCGCCATACTTGGTCGTCGCCCTGCTAAGAGTGAGACTCGTTCGCGGTGAGCCGACCAGAGACCTCCGCCGATTAACCGTCTCCTGTTCCTGGCTTCGACGCCGGCTCGCTTTCCGCTCAATATCGCGTTGCTTCTGCATGGCGATGTCCTTCTGCACTAGCCTAGGCAGCAGAGCACTGTCGGCCCCCTTACAAAAGACGCAGATTCTGTTGTCGGGCATGCGGATAATAATGGACATGCGCTTCCTCTTGCTCGTGAACTCGATGACGTCAAGCACCTCGTACGTCTCCTCCACCGAGCGACCGTTCTCGTCGGGAAGTCTCAGCTTGATGAACTGCGCTGGGCGGTCAATCATCTCGTAGCCGAGATCCCGCGCCGCCTCGACGAGAGCCAGTTCATCCGGGGACGAAGCCTGATACTCGATCTCGCCGTTCTCTTTCAGCTCAGGGAGACATGTGTTGCAGAGAGCCATGCACATGAGGAAATGCCTCGTCTTGCGCGCAAATGGCGTGTTCGGTCGCTCGCGAATGTACTGCAGCAGACGCTCGGTCTTGAATTCGGGATATCGGTTCTGTGTCGGAGACGTTTGTGCGGCCATGACCGCCGGCTTCTCCAAATCCTTGGGGTTTTCAAGTTCGTCCATCTGGATCGAGTTCTCCATGCCCATCTCCCGGATGACAGGAGAAAGTCCGGCCTCCATCTTCTTCTTGCCAAATTTCTTCCTCCTCGACATCTCGATCTTGCGCTGCTTCTCGGCCTCGTCCCTCTTGATGTCCATGTCGTGCAGCCATGCGGTGCCGGCGACCGACATCTTGCGGAAGCGCATCATATTGTCCGTCAAGGTGCCTGTCTTGTCCGAGAACACGTAGCTAACTTGTCCCAAATCTTCTAGGATTGTCATGGTATTCGCATCCATGGGGGTGTTGGACACAGGATCGTACATCTCGACATCGCCCAGGAGGAACAGCTGCCCAATCTTGATAATCTCGAGACTGATGTACAGCGAGAGCGGGATGAGTGTGTTAAACATGAGGAGGAAGGCGATGAAGACCTCCTTGAAGGTGAGAGTGTCGCCCATCAGATACCAAAGCAGCTTCTCCGTCTGGTCCCTCCAAATAAAGTATCCGGCAGTCAGACCGCCGCTCAGGGAGACCACGACGAATACGAGCCAGATGACGATTTTGTTGAGGCGTCGTTGGATTTTGGGGGACTTGGCGCGGACGTCCTTGTGCGCGTTCATGCGGATCTTGCATTCTTCGCCAGAGTTGATGACAAGGCCGTAGGCCTCGGTTGTGTTACGCATCGTCGACCCACGATAGACCACGTTGTTCAGCGTGACCGGCAGCTTTTCGCCCTTGACAATCACCTGTCCGTCGTAGCTGTAGAGGTCTTGATTCGGATCCTCGGACACAATTTCGGCTTCGCAGGTCTTGAGGCCTTGAACCGTGCTGCATCGCTCTCCCAGCAGGGGACAGGACTGCTTGCTCTTCAGGTTGGTCTCGCCGTCCAGCGCCATCGTTTCGATGTAGGCGACATGGTTAGGGCCTGTGGCGTGCAACAGAACAATATCGGCCGGGACATTGTCGTCTCGCTGCAGCCGGATCATGTCTCCTACTCGAATGTCTTGCCACTGAATCCTCGTCCAGTCCTCCTCGACGGGCGAGCCGCTAATGCTGTCAAGCCCGCTGTACTGTCCCATCTCCAACTCCTGCGCCGTGTCGAGTGGTGAATTCTGCATCTTAACCTTGTCCGGACGCCGCTTCGAAGATGACGACGGCTTCTCACTCCTCTTGTTCTTCTTCTTCGTCCGCGTATCCCGCCCGCTACCGAGCACCCAGGCGTCGCTCCGGTTCTCCGTCTTGTCTCGTACATACCGCCTATAATCATCCCAGCCTTCCTTGGCCATGCTGAAAGCCACAAATACAACCAGAGGCCCAATGGTCGTGTACCGGCCCGTCGTACTCAACCCCGGAATCATCTGCATGACACCCATGACCAAGAAGTAGAAGTTGGCAAGCTTGCTGAACTGGAAGACCAGCTGCTTCGGTATAAAGTTCCAGAGAGTGTAGCGGCTCGACCTGATCAGGTTGTTGATGAAGGGCTTCCCCGTCCTCTCGTCGACCAAATGTGCCGGTGGGTGGTCTCCCGGCGTGATGGGAATGTGTCGTCCATCCTTGCTCCTTGGGAGGGGTTTCTGCCGCAGAAGCCCTTCTATTATCACCTTCTTGTACGCCCTGCCTAGGGTCTGGTTGATGGATTCGCCCGCGCGCCGAAATGCCGACTTTTCATGCTTTGGCTTGATGGGCATCCTGTAATGTTCCCCCGTTTTCGTAGTCCCGTTGCTGGAAGACGCAAGTGTCTGATTCCTGGAGACCTGGCCGTTGCCAGTTTCCCTCCCCCCTCGTTCTGTACGGGCGCGTGCAGGCGACCGCGACGCCGATATCCTCTCTTCCTCGTCTCGTCGTCCTCCGGGTGAGGCACGCATCTGTGAAGGATCCGGACCTAACGGCCAGTCTGGTGTTGCGGAATGATCTGTGGACGGTCGGCCATAGTCGCCTGCTGGGACGGCGGTCGACGACGAGGCTCGAAGGTACGCGGGCGAACGGGAATCGAGTCTCTGGTTGCTGCCGGGCAACCCGTTCGAAGGCGACGGTCGGCGTGCTATACTTTCGCCGTCTTGCGCGGACGACTGTTGCGCAGAGCTAGATGGGTTGTAGAGCATGAATCGTCGCTGGGCGTCAGGGAGTCGGTTCCCATCCCCGTCTGGACGTCGAGCCATTTTCGAATTTGGCGGCTAAGGAGCCTTTCCACCACGCGCAAACGCTCGTTGTCAAAACATGTGTGCGTTTGATCGTAAAAGTAGGAAAACTATAGATTCTTCAAGAAAAAAAGGCGCTGCGCCGAGGCAATGGACAAATTGAAGGATCAAGAATTACTGAGAAGAGGTTGAGGTCATCGGGTTTAGGATCAACGAGCGAACTGATTTGGTCGCAGCATCGATATGCCAGGCGCCGGGCTCCTATTGTGTCGGAAAGGCGCTAAGGCTTTGTGGCCGAAAAGATCGACATTTACACTGCGAATCGGCGTCGTCGTTGTCGTCGTCATCCACAACTCCAACAACCATTAATCAATCAAACAAACAAGCTCGAGATTTCCAAGGAAGGAAATTGAAGAGAGAATGCCTTGATTGTGGGATTCGCAATCAGGTCGCCACTATTAGACAAAGAGAGCGATGTTGTTAGCTTCTAGCGGAGGTCTTCAAAGAAGCGCTGGCTGTCAAATCTGGATCGAACGGAAGATCTGCGGCGGACGCAACGCCAACTCCCAAGACGACAGAGGGGCTGTGCAGCACTCGCCTGCGTCACGTCTCCACTATTCGAGTACCAAAGACGCCTGCGATGGTCGACTATTCGTGCACTTGCATGGACGGGCGAAGCGCCATCTGCAAATCGAGGTATGAGACCACCGTTGGAAGTCCGCACAATAAGCAACGGCAAAAGTGTCCAAAAGCAGGAATCTTGGTAGCTCTCAGAATTGGCGAACGACTTAACCTATTCGATCTAGAAACAACCCCAAACGAAACCAAACACCCAACAGTTGCCCCCTTACCCAGTTGCTCGCCAAATGTCATGTCATTATTGTTCCTAGCGAGGGCTTCTTTTTCGGGAAATCTCACGGGAAGGCCCGCAGAAACACTGCTATAAAAATCCGTCCTTCTCCTACTAGGGGTTCACAGAAAAGCATTTTGCCGTCTTACAAGAGTAGAAGTGCGCGGGCCTTTTCGTACATTCCATACCATCTGCAGAATGCAGGCGCTGCTAATTTGGAGTACAAAGAAACCAGTCAGCAGAAAGCCGACCGCCACGCCTTACAAACCCTCTGGGGGGGGAGGGCGGTGAACAAGTAGCTTTCCGCTGTGTTTTGCAGGAGTCGCTACCTCGTCCCACCCCTTAAAACCACATGCGCCCACTCACACCCAAAGACTCGTGCCTCCCGGCGCTTCACTGCCACACGCTGCTTTCGTGGCCGACAAAGTACATACCCGCGCAACCTGTGGGAAGGGGGCAACAGCTTGAGGTGGCGGGCTGAGAGAATCTCAATGTCGTGTACCCAGACCTGCGCTGGCGCCCGATACGGCCGACAACCACTCCAAACATAGCTGGCGCCTCGTGAGACTGCTTCCGAACTGGGCTGCCACTCGCCTCGCGATACTTTTGTGCAAATGACCAAGGCAGAGCCACTGAGATTTCGCGGCCAATACGAGAAATCAACGTAATTGACCAGCCTCGTTGCTCACACTACAACTTTACAGTTGTCAGAATTATCGTCATCTTCGTGTAAGAAATTTGCATCATGATTTCATCGTATGTGGATGGAAAAGCCTAGTTAAATCCTCCTCGAACCAACCAACCTCAATCCGACTCTACCGAGCAACACATCCGAGTTGCCCGTATACTCAGCCCCGATGTGTCGGCGACACAAACATACAAAGTAAATTCTCTTCCGATATAACTCGACTCAGAGAGCCGAGTCCAACCCATCGATCCTTACACTGCGATATATCCGAGCCCCCCGAAATTAGAACCAGAAAAACCCAAGCCACCTGGGCTTCCGTCACGTCTCAACCCAGCCAGTGGCTAACCAACAACCCCCTTGGTATCACGACCAGCTAGTTGGTCAACAGAACAGGTGTAACGAAACATATGTAAAGAAACAAGTCGGAAAAACAAAGGCCCAAAATAGCAAACCAAATGATCAACAGATAGAGGTATTAGGATCGTCGACGCTCAACGAAGAGGTGACTGGTGTGATTGCCGGACGGGATGGAACCGTATTACCGTCCAGCGAGAAGCGAAGGTCGAAAGTAAATGACCCGGCCAAAACAATTGGCATGCTCGAGGTGTTGAGGACGAGCATTATCGAGAATATAAGGGGGGGAGTAGTCGTCAAACGCGTCGTCGGAAAGCGGATAGAATGAAGTGATAGGAAGCCGTAGCCACCTCTTCCAACAACAAGCAGAAAGGCAAAACTGTCCTGGTATAAGTCGAACCCCGTAAACGCCTGCTACAATGATACCAATAGATATAGGAAACTCGTCTCGTCATCCAAGCTTTTGAAATCCGACCCATCTGTAAATACGCCGCCAATCCAAAGCGTGTCTATCCCAAGGAAGCGCGATCGAATTGAAGACCACGGTGTGTGTGCCGTGTCTGCCGGCCAGCTCTATCAAGCAGGCTGGGGGGGGATCGACTCGGGAGACAGGCTCGCGTGATCAACACCGTCGAACTGAACCAGGGAATTCATGTCCATCTCGGCTTGCGTGGTCTCGGGATAGTGAGCGGGGGAGTGCGGATGCATGGGCAGGTTGATGGTGTGCTTAGAGTACATCTCGTTAAGGCTGGTGCCGTCGTCCGAGATGGCGCACTCGTTGTTCATGTAGATGTCGGCCGAGGCGGAGCGGCCCATAACGGCAAGCGGCGGCGAGTGCTCGACGATGGACGGCTCGCTAGGACCATGGAACGGAAGCGGCGACACGGCTTGTTGCGGACCGAGCGTCGAGGGGTTGATCATGGGCGACAGGAAGGTGCTGCTGTAGGGCGTGTTGACGGGCAGAGGAGTCGAGCCCTCGGGCTGGGAGAACAGGTTGGGGCTGGAGAAGTCAGACGGCGACGCAGTCGTGGCCGACATGGGATACTGCCGCATGTCTAGGCCGAATCCGGCCTGGGTGTCGATGCGCAGGTTGGGGCCGAGGCCGCTGTTGGGCTGCTGCGGGACGGGCGCGAAGATGCCGGGGCTCGCAGGCTGGGGAGCGGATTCGCCGGGATGCTGGATGTAGAAGGAGGGCATGGGGGTCTGGAACATGGAAAAGTCAACAGCCATGGGCACCGATCGACTTCGCTGACGCTTGTGACCGGGGCCGCGCATTCCAGGCTGCAGATTTCCAATGCCCCACGACTCTTGGAACATGCCCACGTGCGGCTGGGCAAAGTTGGGCTGCGATGACGGGCGACCCGTGGGCGAGACAGGAGCCGACATGGAAAGAGCGTGCGCCTCAAACATGTTCTGGGCATGCCTGTGCATGAACGACTCGAGATTCACAAGCTTGGCGAGCTGTCCGGTGAGCACCTTGGGGTTGCCGCCCAGGCGGTGCTGGAGACAGCGCGACGCTTGCTGGTCTTCGGTGAAGTCTCCCACCTGGTAGAAACCTTGGGCGTGAGCGCTCGAGTCCATGAAGAAGTTGGGCGGGCGGTTCAGCTCAATCACGATGCCGCTAAACTTGTTGGGGTCCGCCTCGTTGTTCTCGAGGTAGATGTTCTTGACGTAGGCAAAGGGGTACTCGATTTTGTACCCGGCCTGGTCGTTGTTGATGTAGTAGGTCATGGTGCACTTCTCGGGCGAGTAAAACACGATCAGGTCCATGGCGTTCTGGCCAATTCGGGTCCACTTTCCAATGCTCAGAGCTCGGCAGGTGAGATGTTGGATCACTATCCAGAATTAGCAAGTCACCACCAACAGGAGAACCACCACCCGAGAGGATTCGCAGCAGAAGCACGTACAAACTTTGCCCTGACCGGTCGGGTCGCCACCGAGAAGCATTCCATTACCAAAAGGCATGAGTCCGGCGCGGTCCATGAAGCTTCCGCCGAGGCCCTTGCCAGACTCCATGGCTTGCATGGTGAGGTACTGCCGCATCGACTCGGGAATCGAGTCGATGTCCTCGCCATTCTCGAGGTGCTTCTTCGCGAGAAGCTTGATCTTGGCACGCCTGAAAAAATCCCGTCGTCAGCAACTCAACTTCGCCATTCAGTGGCAGTTTGGGTCATTGCGATGCTTACCTATTCTGGAACCAAATCTGAACAGACCTCTCGGTCATGTTAATCTCATCGGCTATCCGATCCCTCACGGCGGCAGTGGGAGTAGGGTTCTTGCTGAACTCGATCTCCAGCGTTGCCAGCTGATCTTGCGTGGCCCTTTGCCTCTTCTGGTTCTTCTGCTGCTGGGTGAGGGTGCTTTTCCGGGGCGGCCGCTTCGATTGTGCGGCGGCCGTCGAGGGGGTCGACTGGCCAGGCCTGGGTGCCGACGAGGTCGAGGACGGAGTGGGGGCGCCATTCGAGGCCGTCGAAGACGTGGGAGTGGGAACCTGATGGGCCGGAGCAGTTGGGGCAAGGGCCACCGGGGCTTCCACCTTTGCTGAAGCCATATCGAGGCTCGTGTCTGATGCTCTCGATCCGGAAATCACACCACGGGATTCACAAATAATCCAATCAATTCGAGTCTTTCGCTTCGCGTGTTCTCTAGCGTCTTAGTCGGCCTGAAAACGTCGGGCTCGGCTTCGTCGCGTCTCGTCTCGTGTCTCGAATCGGAAGGCGTACTCGGCGAATCCGGAGGTTGGAGTGCAAATAATAAGTTGCGTTAAGCGTAGCGAATGTAGAGAAAGGTGAGAGAGTTTTCAAAACGAATGTCGTCCTAATCCCAAGTGGAAGAGGAGGTTTGTTGATGTGTCGTCGTCTGGTTGTGTCAACCAACGGTTTTCGTGACTGTTCAAAGCCGTAAAGAGCGTAATGGAACCCGGAAAGAGTGAACGGGTATCCGAATTGGCTTGATGATGCCTTCAAGAGAGTGACATTAAGGAAATAAAAGAGGGACTGGGAAGAGGAAGGGGAATTTTTCGTCGAAGACGAGGGTTTGACGATAGCAATGAGGAGAGCAAGAGAATGAGAATAAGGAGGGTGAGAAAAGGAGTTCGGAAGGAGTGGGCAGCGAGGCACTAAAAAAAAGAGTAGAGGCGGTTCCTGGCTAGGCTAGACACGACGGCACCACACGGCCACCACACGACCACCACCCCACACCACTCGGATCAGCGCTACAATGGCCCATGCGGTTTTGGGGGGAACGGAGTGTTGCGCGCGGGCTGCGGGCTGACAGTGGACGATGCATGCGCCCACAACCAGCCAGAAATACCCCAGTACCGATACGCCGTGCCCCTAAGAGACTTTGCAGGAGCGTTTTGTAACGGTACGGACTTGGCTTTTCCGTTTTGAGTCCCACCCTGGCCAGCACCCCATCCATCGTAGGAGCCAACTCCGTGCGAATGGTTCCCAAAGACTCCCGTGGTACCGGCCCATCCTACGCAATCGTGCACGCATGATACCGTT
>Ga0247774_1001934_pt1 | contig 10352 bp, 8 predicted proteins | sample UWRJL001104B6_FD_179933 | JGI IMG/M metagenome (GOLD analysis project Ga0247774, IMG submission 179933) | Plant litter microbial communities from Arlington Agricultural Research Station in Wisconsin, United States - UWRJ-L001-104B-6 | ecosystem: Environmental > Terrestrial > Plant litter >... | reverse complement strand
GATCATCAACCCGGTGGCAGCGTAGCGGTGCCATAGCAGAAAGCACAAGCTATTCGCCAGATAACCTTAGCTAACCAACATCACCGGCGAAACGAATGAGTTCGACCCAACCCAGCAATGCCAGTTGTTGGCGAAAGCCAGCCTACCGTGCTCACCCGGAGCACCACGATGACAACAGATCAACAGAAGCAATAGCATTGGAACATTCCGATGCTTCTTAGATCAAAAGAATATTAGAGGGATAAGTTGGAGCCTCCGTAATGTTGGAATCGTAATACCTTTCCGCAGCTAGGCTAGAACTACCGCCAGTCTCCTGTATTTTTCCGTGGTTTCCATCACTCAACTCGAAAAGGCCGCAGGAGACGCGACTCCTTCAATAGGGCAACACCAGATACAGGGAGAAGTTCAGGAACCCTATCACAATTTTATTGTCTTCGGCTAGTTTTGGGTTTGTGCTGATAGGATGGATGCCCATCATTTTCTGACACCCAGATGGGTATCTAGGAGCCATCGAATGTACCATATTGTCCAGGGATGGTCAGCTGGACACACCTAACATGGTCTGATTGTCATGGTTTGTGCGTTGACACACGGCATAAAACAAGACGTCTGCTTGTTTCCTCTCATGAACATAGCGACTTATCGCAAACCCTCTCCATCTATCCTGCTCTTAACTATGTCTCGAGATATGCGCGCCACAATGAGTCTATGCAGTTCTACGGCCTTACCTACCAATCTCCACGGATTCTGCCTCAGCCCTCTTGCTCCTCCTGGTTTCTATCCTCGTGCTCCTGTCCGAGTTGCCTGTTCAGGGCATTCTCGATGTCCTGGTCCCCTCGCACGCCTATCCTATTATCCGCTGCCTCGAGACCACCAGGAGTGACCCACAGGAAGTAGTCTGTTCTAAAGTTGTCGACTTGCTGGTAGAAACTGTGGAAACTGTAGATTTTGTGAGCAATTAGCCTGTAAAGAAGAGATGCCACTGCGTCGACAAATAATAACTCAACCTACACATATTCCTTTTCCTCATCCTCGAAAATGCGGTTGTAGATAAACTCGCGCTTGAACGCATCGATCTTTTCCTGATACTTTGCAAAATCAATAGGCTCCTTCTCGAAGGTGTTGATTGCCCTCGTGTTGTAGCTCGTGAAGACAGGGCACTCCAACAACAAACCCAGTGCGGGCGCCTTGGGGATGGCAATCCTTTGTGGGCCGTACGTCTCCTTGATGAGGTCGATATCCCCCCCGCACCGAACCAATAACGTAGCCATGCCGACCATCTTCCGGATCTGATGCATCATGAAGCTCTGCCCGTGGACCTTGAGGGAGAGCCACTCGGTGTCGTTGATGATGATGGGTTTTGGGTTCACCTCGAACGACTTGATGTGGCGCTTGGCACTCGAATCCTTGAATGGTTTTTGGATCGTGTAGTTGTGGAAGTTATTTGTGCCGACGTACTGGTTGAGGGCCGCTTGCAGCTGAGCAAGTCGTTGCTGTGAGATGCGGTACTTGCGCCTGGCAGAAACGATGGCACGCTTGATGTCACGGAGAGCGAAATCTACCGCGGTGAAAGACCGAGCAGCAGATGTCGCCTCGTCTGATGTGTCTGTGGGTTCTTTGGGCTCCTTGCCATCGTTTTGCGTGGGCTGGTCAATATTTGCCATTGGGACGTCGTCAGCCTGCTCCATATTTCGCTGCGATTGTACTGGTGAGTCCTGCAAAGATTCGCCGCCGTCCGCAACTTCAATCGAAGACCGTATGCGGTCAATCACAACAGCTCGAGTTTCGGCCTCAAGGTTCGCGAGGATTGGCTTTATCAACTCCTCATCGACATTGTCCCAAAACCCCTCGCAGTCCTTGTTCCTCTCCGCGACTGCCTCCAGCACGCCCTTCTCCTTACCATACTCGACAATTTTCTTTCCGATAAAGCTGTCGGGGTGGGGCGGAATAAGCGAATAGCTCGGCAGCAAGTACTCATACCACCTCGAGTCTACCGCTTCGTAGCAGTTAAAGTTATTGTTCGTCCTCTGTATGCCCCAAACTCGAATCTGCGGCGGCAGAGCCGCGTTGATCTTGTCCACGATATCCTCGTCCTCGATAATCAGCTTCAACGACAACACATTGCCCGCCGCATGCACGCCCTTGTCCGTTCGCGCACACCGGACCAGGCTGACCTTTTGCGGATCGTCGGCGTTGGCCTTGGATATTGCTCCGGCCTCGATAAACGCCTTCATGACGTCGCCCTCGATCGTCTTCTCCTTTTTGTTTATTTGCAGGCCTTTGTATCCCGTGCCCGAGTAGCCCATCATGACGGCTACCTTGCGCTTCGGCCGCTTCTCCTCAGCCGCAATTTCCTCGGTAGTGAAGGGGTTCTCGCCCCAGGCTCGCCGGCCATTCCGTGTGGCCCGATAGTCGGTCTTCGGGTTGTCTTCTGCAGATTTTTTACTCGGTCTGTCGCTGCCGTTGTCATTATTGTTACGCTGGCGTTTCTTGTTAAACTTGCTACCGCCTGTTAGCCACGATGGCATTTTCTTTTAGCCGACGGAGTAAAGACGAAGAAGGCTGCGCAGTCGAGGATCGCAGAAACTTACTCCCACGATTTTCTTCCCTTTCCCTTGTACTTGTTTCCGGCATCTCCTTTGCCCGTGGCAGGGGCTGCATTGTCTCCTGCCATGGTAGAGGGGGAAGCTTGGGCAGGTGCAGGCTTCGTGCCTGCAATTGAGTCGGTTTGTAGCTGATTTGCGCTTGCAGCCGAAGACGTTTGGGGTGTTGGAGTGGTGTCTGTTGTGGCCTCCATTTTAAGAGCGGTATGTTTCTTGTTCTCATATTTCTGACGTACCGCAGCTCCTGGTGAAGCTGCGCTTCTTCCATCCTAGCGGAAAACTTTCAAAATTTTCCCCACCAAGAGCAACTGTTGCGCACGGGCCTGTTGTTATAACCCTAGCCCGAGATTTGATGTTGACATCGCTGCTCTGTATTTCTAGAAGCAGCGTGGTTACTGCATGGTATGGACTCTGTTCGCTCTGTTGAAGTTTGGTCACTTATTTGTGCGATTGAACCGTATACGACGGGACCACTTAATCCGCCTCACAATTCAATGCCAGCGAGAAGCCGACTTGTTAGCTCTGCCAGAATCTAGAAAGAGAGATGATGTCGAAAGCAGCCGTATGCCATAGAGGCGAGAAGGGAGAACTCTACGTTTGAGGAATTGGCACGTTGGATTTGCTAGCTTTGAACATTCGCAGGACTCACATTAGAGGGCGGTGTTATTTGCGGCTTCATTCAGTCATTGTCATGAACCAACTACCTGTACTTTTTAACTTATAGACCTAACAAGAAGAACGACCCTCTCAGTTGCTAGATTGTTTCAATGGAGTTTGCTTCGACAACTCCGCCGCCGGTCCACATGGACTGCGTCCTATGCACATCTAACCAGCATCATGTTCCTGACAAGTCAATGTGTTACGCCTCTTTTTCATCCATCCACGGTAGTGTAGCCTGCCCTTGCGAAAGGTGGGGAAACAGATTTCAATTACTCGACGCGTCGGCATCGTCAAGGAACCTGATTCCCTCATCTTCGGCTTGGAGGAACTGTCAACTGGACGGAACATGCCGAGCCCATCAAGATGTTTGCTATTATGAGATTCGTAGCCTCAATGGCTTTCATCTCGAGAGTGCCTGAACTGTGCCACTAGGTCACAACCCGCTGCCCAGCCTCGTTGCATCTCATTCACCCTCAGACCACGCAAAACGACTCCTCGGTCGCAACAGAAACCACATCCCAATCCCACGTCGTCCAATCCACTTTCTTCACCCTCCTCTTTGACTTCTTAACCACGAACGGTGGGCTGTCCCTCGGCAAGTTATCAAGGTGCAAATCCTCCGCAATCATGACTCCTAAATGTGGTTCATAGCTCTCCATTCCCGCATCACACCCATCACTCAGACTTCCAACGTCATCGTCCTCCGCCTGCAGCTGCCCGCCCGCTGCCGGGACTGGCGCGTTGGAATGAGCAAGCTCAATCCCCTCTCTGATGACATGGAGCAACACCTCGGCCCTGACATGGTCCTTCTCGGCCGTCCACCCCCGCTTCTCAAGGTTAGGCATCCGGTCTCCGCACATGTACCCCTTCTCTAAGTTGACCGGGCTCACAAGCCAAGACGGGATTATGCGTCGGCAGGTTGTGTAGTAGAAACGCCGGGTCGTGCGTCGGCGTGGGCGACGAGTTCAGGGAACGACCGGCTGCGGTGGATGGGGATGTAGTAGTCCGGTTCGAGGTCGCAGGGAAGATTGGGACAGAAGTTCCGGACGTGTGAATCGTTGTTGCAATATTGGGGTGCTATGGCTGGTGGGTGAAATATGGATGAGAACGTGGCAGGAAGTTACGGGGGTCAAAAAGCGCGCGGGGGTTCCCTCGGAGGATGCATCTGCATACAAAGTGCGATGATCAAAGGGATGCCGGGGGAAAAGGACAGACATTTCCTAGAATTAAATATGTACTCTAACAGGCTACCTTGCCGGGTTTGATGTTGTCATTCCATGTTGGCGCCCAGAAATTGCGGCAATGCCGGCCAGTGACTCATTACCTATTGAAGGCGTTGTTAGTCCCGCGCTGGGCCTCCTGCTGATTTTTGGTGCATCATCAAGCTAGAACCTTCCCCCCCCCGGCGGAAAAGCCTAAACCATGTTGCCTTGGTAGTATAAGAACCGAAAATGTCATCTCATACTTGACAGCTCGGTTTGGTGGCCGAATTTGCCTGTCGTGAAACCATGACTCGCTCCTATTCGAGTCCCCATCAGATGAATCACTATGAGTGAGTCACTCGTCCAATCAACATCTTCAGCACTCTCAACTGCCCACATCTCTAGGAAAGGGGGATATGTACTACCAATTCAAGAATATAATCAAATCAACCACGCAGAAGCAGGAGAGGCAAATACCTCGGGCTAAATACTCTCGATGATACCAGCGCCTAGGGCAAGATATTTGAGACCCCAACCCGAACCCTAATATTATTAAAAAATCGTCCTGGCTCGATCTCTTTCGCCCCCTTTTCACATTTGTTAACTAATAATTTATCTACTGGTTTAATTCGTACAAATATCAATTTTATGCATGGCCCATGCTCGTACCGGGGACAGATCTACGTTGTCGAATGCTCAAGAGAGGACGGCGACTCAATTCAATATAGCGAGATCCCATTCCCTCGTGGCAGACCTACGCAATGGCTTCGAAAAGGTAAATAACCAGTATGGGTAATCAAAATTGGCTATACTCTAAATTTTATTCGCTCTTTTCTGTTCCGCCCCGATGGATCCTCAAGAATAGCAGGTTACTTGCTCGGCCAAAGTCGAAGGCCTGCCCCTGAACAGGCTAAAGGCCAAAGTGGTCTCTCCACTCCTCAAGCTATCGGTTCTCGGTCCTCCGAGGCTCTTAATGGTAACTGAGAGTAAAAAAACTTTGGAGGGAAGAATTGAATTACACACGGCCAGCAAAAGAGCTTGGAGCCGGACGCTTCGCCTGCTCGAACCGAAGCGACATAGTACTGGGAAACGTATATACCGGCTTTATCGAGATTTTTCATGGGTAGAAACGCCTGTGAGGGTAAATATTCGGGAGCGGCTAGGCTTTGGCTTTTGGCATCTGTAATTGCAATTGTAATCTGGAGGTCTTCACAAGACTGAACACGGGTCTGGGGCTCTTCATAGGGGCGTGTCTGCCAAGGCGGGAGCGGAATTGGAAATAGAAAGACGGGAGAAGAATGCGTGACGGCTCTGGAATATATATAGAGCGCGATATTTTCGACCTATACGACTTTTCCAAAAGAAACTAGAGAGACCTAATATATAACGCGTTTTGAGGTACTAACCTAAGTCGCACAAACATGTAGTAAAGTCTAGAATGTGTGAAAACAAACCCATATCCTTCAGAGACGAAGGCGCTTGAACATGCTGGAAACCTGATATCGGGGCTTCAAAGATGAGACTGCCGTTTGCTTCTCAGAGAACGGCCATAGCCGTTCTCTCACTCTCACTTTTGGTCCAAGATGTCATGGGTAGGCGTGCTCTCATGAGCGGGGCTTCGCGAAGGACGCGGATGATGGAGGCCTTGTTGAACCAGCCGACCGAATATGAGGACACACCACCGCCAGATCCCTCCGAGGGCTGCCCCGAGAAGTACGGAACGCCAGTTACCGCCCCGAAAGTCAGCCTATGGCGTAGCTTGTCAGGACCGGAGACTGCCGAGGTGGTCCAGTGGTTATTTGCGCAGGAGGAATTGAACCTAACGGTCAGTTCGAAGGCCGGAGAATGGGATAACCAGATGTGAGTTTGCCTGGAGGTGGTCATATACGCGAGTGAGGTTCTCACACGAGGGAGCCAGATCAACATTGGACATCATGTCTCCAAACAAAACAGATGTCTTGGGATATCTCGACGGAGACTCCCCCCCACCAACTCGCTTCGCCCGTGTCACTCTGGACAATCGAGCGGTCGACAACGCAACGTATCAGGACATTCTCGTGGGCCCTCTCCCCATTGGGGACAGAACCACCTGGTCCCCTCTCGAGTACGCCCTGACGCGCAAAACGGCGGGTAAAGTCCGCAACCTCGATGCTGACATTGACACTCTCTATGAGAAGTGGTTCCACGCCGTCGGGCGGAATGTCTCCGACATCACCATGGACCTCTGGGGCGGCACGATTATGGGTCGCTCAAACGACACGCTTGACATCTGGGGCATCGACCCACTTATCCAGGATGAGGAGACGGGTAGAGTCTACCGCTGGGACGGTTTCTGGGGCCTTCCCGAGTTGGGCTTCGATTCCGATACAGTTCTCCCATTGGGCTTGTACTTCAAGTCGGACGTGACCGGGCGGGATCCGAGCAAGTGGACGATCGAGGGGTGGTTCTACGATGACCAATTCTTTGGGACGACGGGGGAATTCAGGAGAGCATATTGGGACGGTAAGTTGACGAAAAGGGGCCCTGTAAAGGAACAGAGGTGGGTGAATTCGGATCGGAGAGGTGGCAGAATGCCAATGGATGACGCGAAGCCGCCGGAACCGGTGGCCCCGAGCGGTTCGCGATACAGCATCGACTACGAGAATAATTATGTGGAATGGATGGGTTTCAGCTTCTATGTCGGCTTCAGTCGGGATACGGGGGTAACTCTTTATGATGTCAAGTTTGAGGGAAGGAGGGTTCTTTATGAATTAGGCATGCAAGAGGCCCTAGCCCATTATGCAGGTAGGGTCGCACTTCCCACTTCGTTTTGAGTTTTGTAAGAGTGTCAAGGAGAAGTCTCGTCGTCCAATCCTTTAGGAATAAACCTTTCTGACTATATATACAGGAAATGATCCCGTTCAATCCGGAACTGCCTATCTAGATTCTTACTATGGCTTCGGCCCCTACACCTTCGAGCTTCTTAAGGGCTACGACTGCCCGGTCTACGCTACGTACCTCAACACAACCTTCTACGTACGAGAGACTACCCACACTCACGTCTCAAGCCTATGTCTCTTCGAGTTCGACGCCGGCTACGCAATTCAGCGGCACACAACCGACTGGTACGTCTCGGCGACTAAGAATATCGAGTTGACGCTGCGGTACGTGGCCGTGATGGGCAACTATGACTACACCTTCAGCTACACCTTCTCGCTCGACGGCGCCATCTCAATTGACGTCCGCGCCTCGGGCTACATCCAAGCAGCGTACGCAGCACACAACGACGAGTATGGGTTCAAGATTCGAGAAAACCTGAGCGGGAGCATGCACGACCACGTCCTCAACTTCAAGGCTGACTTTGACGTTTTGGGCACGCAAAATACCGTCCAGCTGATGAAGGTGGTGCCTGCAACGGAGACTTACCCCTGGAGCAAGGGGGAGGCGCCCCGCCGAACAATGAAGCTGCAGAGTTCGCTTGTGGAGTCGGAAGACGTGTCGAGGCTAGACTGGGACTCGAATCTTCAAACCATGATTCTTGTGGTTAACACGGACGAGATTTCCAAAGCGGGAGAGTACAAGGGGTACCGAATCCAGCCCACCACGCCTGGCACGCACCTCACCATTCCGGACTCTAGCATTCTGTCTCAAGCCGCAAACTGGGCCACACACGACGTGCAGGTCACCCGCCGGAAGGACAGTGAGCCGCGCTCAAGTCATTGCTACAATAACCAGGACATACACAACCCACCCGTCGACTTTGACGCCTTCTTCGACGGCGAGGGTCTGGTGCAAGAGGATCTTGTCCTTTGGCTGAATGTGGGCATGCATCATGTGCCCAACACGGCGGATCTGCCCAATACAGTCACGACAAACGCCCATGCTGGCATCTCTTTCATGCCAAACAACTTTCTTGAGTGGGACGCGAGCCGGCGGACGGCGAACATGGTGCGTGTGGTGTACGATTCGGGGAATGTTGAGCAGGTGAAGAGATTTGGCATGGCGAAAGACAAATGCCCTAACAGTTATAACCCCGTCGAGGTGGATTTTTTCGCATATACAGGGGATGTAGTCGTAAGGAAATTCCCGTACGATCCAAATGATCCGTACTATGAGACGGAGTCCATTCCGTAGACAATTCAACGCCAGTCTAATACAAACCGCCTTTCATGTGAAGAAATAGTGTAATCTCAGCGAGGCTCCACCAAAGACTAGGGAAACGGTCAGTGAACTCAAAATATGGGAAACTGAGACCGATCTCACAACTTTTTAACAACCTACATGCTGTGCTAGAGAATGATGAGCTCATCGCCCTCCCTTTCAAATCGTCCCAGACTTCTCAACGCCGAATTTTGAGCCCTCTCTCGTCATTCTGTGAGGCTCCTGAGATTCATCACAGGAAAAGTACTCTATGCCGACCATCTGCGAAGAGCTTGTCGTAGACTGCTCTAGTTAGAGCTACGCATAGATTGGGCTCGTCGCGCGTGAAGGCCGTCAACTTGACCACGTCGAAGATGACAATGTGAACTCGCACCATTGGATTCCCCGGATCGTTCGGGCGATGCGTGGCCACGGGCATGCCAAGAGGCAGCCACTATTCTAGCTCCCTGATAGCCTTGGCGCACTTTCGTGCCGACTCCGCGTACGAGATAATGATAACGATCTTGGGCTCCCGTCGCCGCCCTGTGTCGTTCTTGCATTGGCATCCGTGACAACCTTAATGAAGCTATTATAGAAATCCAAGATGGGAGCCTGTTAGGTTAGCCTCGGACTATATAGTTCGCGAGCAGCTTAGTCGTAATATTCGAAGACGCCCTTTACATTGCTGTCCTCTACATCGCCATTGGCACAAGTTGCTTGTCTTGGCGGCAAAGCGAAATCTTCTAACCAAAGGACGGTGCGATCCGTTATAGCATGCTTATAGACTCACTTCATTCCGAAAGCTACAGTGTCTAAATCATTACTAGCAGCTACTGAGATAAAAATTATGCATTTGGATTTCCCGACTTAGCTAAAGCGAGCGATTGGGGGCCTCGTCCGGGTATTCCATTGCCCGGACACAAAATCTGCAGAGAATGCTGATGAGTGTTGCTAAGGTTTGTTTCTGCGTACCACAATCCCTTCGAACAGCTTTGCTGTGCTTCGTCTTGTGCTTGTGGATATCCAACTTTGTGCGACCCATCTTGAGATTCCGAGGTCGTCGGCATGGGTTTGTATATAGGCTCTAGGAGAGAAGAATAGCTACTAGACTTATATGAGTTCCAAGGTGTTCCCAGGACTCATGTACGAACGACCGACGTCGAGCCTTGTGGAAGAAGACGATGTAGGACGTGAATCTGGACGCACAAGCTCTCTAAACGCTACATGGCTCCTTCCCTACTTACAAAACTGAAGGCTGGGCTGCAAACAAGACGGGCAAGCAGGAACAGGAATGGCAGAAGTAGGGCCAGGTGATAAAGAATGACATGGAATGCTTACTATCATCCTCCGCAGAACCTTGAGGCTCGTAAAGAAATGCGATATGAAAGCAACGAGTATCTTCAGGTAGGAGCTGGACGCCGATTCGGAGGACTAGAATATCGAGGCTCAGAGAAATTTCTCCCATGCCAACTTTCCAGAGCTGGCCCCTAGACTACCTTGGCACATAGGCTTCGTCCTCAACTCTTAGTACTTTGACACAATGGCTCTAGGGGCTGAAGTTAATCTTTCTTGAATATCCTTCAGACAACACGAGGCTGAGCGAGTCTTACCCCTAAGACTAAAGGATCTGGGACTGGAACTGCGCCCTCCTGTTTCATATAACCATTACAACACTTTGCCCAATATTCGCATTATGTTCTAAAATTTCAAATCGTTTTACGGAAAGTTGTGCTGCTTATAGCTATTCGCCTCCGTTCATGCAAAAGGT
>Ga0247774_1001933_pt1 | contig 10352 bp, 11 predicted proteins | sample UWRJL001104B6_FD_179933 | JGI IMG/M metagenome (GOLD analysis project Ga0247774, IMG submission 179933) | Plant litter microbial communities from Arlington Agricultural Research Station in Wisconsin, United States - UWRJ-L001-104B-6 | ecosystem: Environmental > Terrestrial > Plant litter >... | reverse complement strand
GAAAGTAAAAAGGGAGGAAGAAATGCATTTTAGAAGTTTTTTTTTTTTTTTTTTTTTTACCTCGGTTGATACTTTTCGGAGGCTTCGGTTTCATCGGTAATTTGGCCACTGCCGAGTCTACCTCTTTGTCGTCTTACAGTTCTTAGTTATGCCATAGCTATATCTGTTACAGCAAAGCCTCATAGGAATAGCACAGGTACAACGGAGGAAATAACGAAGTTGAGGTTCGGACCAGCAATCGGGCCGTTTTCACTCTGAGTATTCATTGAACTATAGTGACACTAAAAGTATATCCGACTAATTGAAAGACAGTGACCTAGAGGTTCAGATCGTATCTGGGTGCTGAAAAGATCATCCCGTAATGTGTACATTCCCTAGTCCAAGCCGGGAATTGACACATTCAAACACGGAAAGAAAGCTTCGTCTCACCCGGCGTATTGTAAGTAGGGACCTGCATCTTCAGGGAGTCTCCCGAATACCCCAGATCTTCCGCCACAAGGACCGCACATTTTTCACCAATCAGGAGGGCAGTGGAATAGCTTTGTGCCGAACTCCGTTAGTATAACAAAGTGCTAGCGACTTGAGATACGGGAAGCAAAGTGAAAGAGGCCTTACGTATTGCAGCCCACATTATCAGGGCAGATGCTAAGGTCGGCAACCTTAAGCCCCTCCACGCCATGGACGTTCAATCGTTCATCCAAGACCCCGTGCTTTACAATGCTGTTCCCCTCCTTAGGGGCCATTGAACAAGTCTAATGTACCATCAGCATGCATGAAATAGCCAGAATGCTAGCAGGGGATCGATCTGAACATTCACTTACACCAAGGCTGTGCCAAGTGCTCTCAACATGACGTTTAACCCACTCCTCCACTGCCTCTATGTCTTTCTTCCCATACTTCAGCTCCCTCCGAACGTCCACGCGGTTGCTTGTGACAACATTCACGTCCTTCTTCTTCGAGTCGTCCGGGTCCGGGAGGGGACAGCTCCAACTCCCGTGCTGGATCCCTGCCGTGAGGTTCCCAGGCAGGGCATACCGGTTCGTCGTCTCCAGATCCATGTCATTTGCTCGAGCCGCCGAGTCGAAGTCAAAGAAGGGATGCATGCCCTGGACCTCGCCTGCATATGCGTCCATGCGGCGGGCCGTCTCGCGGGACTTGACGTAGCCCCACACCATGGGTGCCATGTCCCGTTCGTCGTTCATGAAGCCACAATCAAAGTCTGGGACGGCGTAGGGGTCTGGAGAGGTGATATGTGTGAAGCCTCGGGAGAAGGGATACTCCAAGAAGTGGAACATGGTGAAGAAATTGCCTGGGGGCCTGAAAAATTTCTAATTAGGGCCGGTTGAGGGTGAGATATCTGAGTCGAAGAATCACACTTACATCAGCATGTGGTCACCAAACCAGCCGGCAATGACTGAATAGTGCATCACTGGCTTGTCCGGCTTGTCTCTGAAGTAGGACTCCCATCCCGACTTGAAGTGAGGCGTGGGCCAAGATTCCATCATGGCCAGCTCCTCGTCGGTAGGCCGAATCTTGACGCCGGCTTCAATACCGTTGGTAGCCAGTGGCCCGGTCCCTTTGAGGTTCCATTCCTGGAAAACACCTTAAGGCACGCCATAATCACGTGAGTCCATCAATACAATATCACGAATTAGAGGAATCGAAAAAGAAAAACAAGAGGGAGAAAGGGCGTGGGGCTTACGATTTTGGACCTCCGGGTCACCGCGGGCAAAATCATCAAAAGATTCTGTACCCGGCTTCGCACGATAGACGGAAAAGGTCAAGTAGTGGTCCTGGAAGTTGAGACCCACGCCAGGGAGATCCACGATTGGTTCGACGCCGACCTTGCGAAGCTTTTCTGGGTCGCCTTCTCACCAGTTAGTACATTAAACAAACGACTAACTCTGTGAAAAGAAGTAGACTTGCCGATGCCGGAGCGCTGCAGAATGAGGGGGGACGACAGGGTGCCTCCAGAGACAATAATTTGCTTCCGTGCCTTGTAAATTCTTGCCTGAGGATTCTGCCGAGACAATACGTCAGTCGGCTGTACCAAAAATTGTTGGGGCAGTAGATACTTACAGACGGATCCAATGGCTTTGTCGGACTGTGGAGGAGTTAATTTTGTTAGCTGCTAAAAAATATCTCTTAGGCGGTGGGCGATTTGGGCCCAATCTTACACCACACGAACTCCAACTGCTCTTCCGTTCTCGATGATCACCTTGTCAACCTTGGTGTTGCAAGCCAGATACAGGTTTTCATGAACGGCGCGAGTAGAGTGAATGTATGCATGGGCGCTGTCGCTTCGGCGACCAGTCTAGCCATCAGGGGCCCGGTCAGTTACAGACATGCCACATCTAGCGGTAAGACTCTTACGTCGCGGTTGATCCACTTAAGCCACTTCTCGGCTCCGTGACCCGTCTTCAGATCCTGAAGGTCGTCGACAGTTGGAATGCCCTGGGTTTCCGTGGCACGGAGGAAGTCCTGCATGATGGGGTATTGGCTGCCGCGGTTAATACCCGCCCTGGCCGCTGTAAGCGAGAGAGAGGTCGCACTTACTAGTTTCCGTGAGACACTTTGATCGGTCCATCAAACCCGTGAATTTCCCTTCCAGGTAACGTGGCATTAGTATTTGGAGGAGAAAAATCACCAAACTTGGGTATTGGATAGCAACCCCTGGCTACAGTTCTGCATCATGATGGAATGCTTACCGGTTATGCGATGGGCGCTGGTACGTCTCATGTTTCTTCATCAACGGAAGGAGGTCCTCTGTCGTCCACCCTTTGGCTTGGAAGTCATCATAATCCGATGCAGATGCCCTTGTATACATCTAGGGACATCCTTAACGTTAGCGTGTTGTCATGGAGTTATTTTTCAGCGACGGAAGCAATTTTTCCAACTTGCCATGAAGTTTATCGACGAACCGCCTCCCAGGATATGAGCACAAGGCACAATTGCCTTTCTCCCGGCAAGCCATTTCGACGGCCGGGACTCGTAGAAAGAAGCAGTTTTGCTATCCAGCTTCATATTGCGAGGATAGATGCCGGGGCGGAAGACCCAGGGGTTATTGAGGTTGTCCTCGCCGGCTTCTATTAGGAGGACCTTCAACTTGCGGTCCAGGTTGGCCAATCTGCCCATTTTCTTTCGTTAATTCTCATCTCCGTAGTGAACAAGGATTTTAGGGTACTGACCGGCCCGCGACGACACACCCGCAGCTACCACCGCCACAGACAATAATATCATACTCATCAGGCATTCCTGTAGCCATGGTGGTGATTGAGATAAAGCAGTAGTAATTGGACAATCAAGAGATATGAGGAAAACAGCCTTGAGAGATCAAATCGAAGAGATAAATTGAAAGAAGAAGATTCTGGGCACAATGCTTGGACGCTCCTTAAATGCCCAAGCTTCCAATCACGGGTAAAATCTAGTAGTAGTTACTTCTCTCGCGAGGGAATCGCCCATCCCGCGGCTTCCGGTCATATACGAACATGAATTCCAAATGCCGTCTATTCACGTTGACTCACAGCATGAACTGATCTGCCGAATGAGTTGACGCATGTCTCGCGGCACGTCCTTCTCCTCTTCTCGAATATGAATCCCTGGTAGTGCAGTGAGTTGCACTGTTCCACTCACAACGTGTGACGCAGATATGGGGTGATGTATGCCGCGAGACTTATAGCCAAGTAGCCATGATGCATATACTTCTCTCCGAAAACGTCCATTGCAGGACCCGCTTCCAGATGAGGCGAGCGAGCGACCGAGCCACCGCGTTAAATTGCTCTTTCTCAGCGAAGCCGCTCGATTTCTAACAGAAACATACCGTGATTCATTACGGGCGCAAATTGGGAGATATTGTGAAGGAAACCCCCGTAGTTAATTGGTGCTTTCACCGGTCACCGGAGCATGTGAATATCCGGGCCGCAAGAAGGGTCGGCAGAGCGGCAACTCGCCGACTCGATCGGCATGCTGGTTAGCTCAATTCCCCTCAACCACGAACCGGCGGAAAAATAACCCCTCATCCAACGCCGTGCTCCACACCTCCCGAACACGGAAAATGCTGTTAGTGAAGGTCCGAACTTGCTGACCTACCCCCTCAACTGAGACTCGCTAGATGGGTAATTGGTGCGCCTGCTGATATGAAAGGATGGCCTGCACATGCACGCAACGGGCTTGCAGGCGCCATCCCGTCTGCGAAGGTTTGTAATGTCACCTCACGGAGGTGCTTACGGACTGTGCAGGGAGTAGCATTGTAGAAGCGGGGAATTATTTCCCGCCTCGCACCAGGGCGGCAGATCGTATTTTCTCCGCTTCGGCGGCGGTGCTTCATAAATCTTGCATATACTCCTCAGCATCAAGACCCGCCTGCATGCAAACAGTCTTTCCGACAATCAACGTCACCACTTCGATTCGCCAGTATCTTAACAATAAGCCGTTGCCGATTGATTATCGCTATGATGTACCTCAGAAGAAAGAGCTTCATCTTAGAAGATATCAATGCCAACTTGCAGCGTCGGGTCCATGTCCGAATCCACTACACAGCATCTCAAAGCTCATCTAGCTAACTGAGCCGGGTGGCGCAGAGGCATTCCTCTGATTTCTTACTCAAGGATGCGCCTAGAGTGATTTCCACGCCGGACAATCAGGTTGTCAATCTCTTAACTCCGTCACAAAGGGTTTCCATGCAGAGTAAGCGTGAAGTCGACTATTATGATAACGGACCGTAGCCCAGCTGCGTAACAAAAGTCAATCGGCAGAATGTAAGCCGCTAATGATATCTAGAGGAAGCAGAAACGTCTTCTTAGTCTCCACGGAGAAATTCCGGTCTATTGGTGAAGTAGGCTGGTATTGAACCGACCGAAAGTGGAGTAAATATATGTACTTTACTGCGCATAGAAGACTATAAATTACTAATATATTTTCAGGCACAGTTATTATTTCACTCCCCGTCGATTTTGAACCTATAGTTATTGGAATTTGGCTTTCATTGTGTGTGTAAAAACGCGGCTCTTAAGATAAACGATGACATCCGCACGTGTAGATAGAGAAGGTGTTCCATAAAAATTAGTACCAGTCCCAACACACTGAGTTGATTTAACTGCTCTGGGAGTTTCGTATCTTTACCAAGGAGAATGGCCTCCCACCTCGTGACATTCCATCCACACCTATATAAGTCCCCAACTGTCAACAAAGTTCCTCGATATGTTTGCACTTCTGCCATGCACATATGCTTCAGGTACTGGTGCTTCGTCTTCGTGTCCCAAATCTTGCTGCCACTTCTGTACCATAAACTGCTTTGCGGTCATAGTTCATGTTTTTCAGAAAGGTCAACGCGAGTTTTGTGATTGCCGGTTGCTAGCATACCGAGAAGCGCTAACAACTCCGGGTCATCGTGTGCGGCGGATGACGGCGCCAGGGCCGGATGATAAAATGGTAGCCGACGGGGAAAGAACGCTTGAGCACCTGTGCATACAGTGGCGAGATAGCATTGGATCCGACCCGTACTTGAGAAAATGAGGACTGATGGGGCAGAAGTATGGAATGCATAGTTTCAAAGCCACATCTTCATTGTCGGCCATTTGACCCATGATTGCTGGGGCGAGAGCTTGCCTGAGGACGCTTTTGCTGAACTCCTCAGTGATGATGTCGGAGGACAGGGAAAAAAGAGTTGGCTGAGCTCGCCCGTATCCTATCAGGAATAGGGGATTCTATGACGGTGTAGTGCATACAAAAGACCCGTGGCGCACATCTGTAGCCTCATGCAGCTTGCAAACACACCATCGGTCTCCATGAGTCTGTAGAACCTGAAAGTCCACAAGGAAGTCGGCGTATGGCAGGGGACCATCTTTGATCGTGATAAGAGAGCCATAGAGCTCTGTCAAATGGCTCCATCGCCCCATGCGAGGGCTGCGCGTGATCCATGTGTGAACACCAGTTCGATGTCTTGCTCCACAAACTTGTTTGACATAGACATACTGCTGGAAATACCAGAAAATTCTTCTTAAATATCATGGGACAGGCGGTTAGTTACCAAAACTCGTATTCTCTCAAACCGCTTGTCAGTAGCAAGCGTTGGTAAGGCTGAGAGGAGGTCCAATCTTGGCCCACTTTCATCGACAGCGTCAGTGACAATAAAGACATTATCGAAGCTTTCCACAATTGCCTCGAGAATTACCCCAATCTCCGGTATTGTCGGATCGCATCCACTCTCGTGAAGCCGTTTAAGCTGTTGCGGCGCCCATTGGCTTGACGACTGGGCTGGCCGACAATCTACATTGTCAGAAACGCCTGGACAATTCTGTTCGTCGCAGCAGTCTTCAGATATCAGCAGGTAACGATGCAGTAGAAGATGAAGGCAATTGATGCTGCCGGCAGGGCAAAAGTGTGTATTTGACGTCTCTGATTTTCGTTGTCCTTCTCTTTTTTTGAGGCTGAAGATTTTCCGCCTTTTTGAGGCCTACCCGTCTCCACTATAGTGGAGACCGCTGGTGCCTCTTTCCTGACGGCCGCCTGCAGCCGTCTACATCTCCAGCGTTTCCAACGCACATCAAGAAATGAGCCTCCTCGTCGTATTTATGAGTGTAGCGACAGTAATGGTAGGCATGTCCCAGCCTTTTATGGCCTTACGGAGAGTCTTGACTCTTTCAATGACAAGGGATGCCATAACCGACTTTCCGGCGCCTGGAGTTCCGTAGATCCAAACGAATCGTACGTCTGTCGATAGACTAGGCTGCAGCTAAGCATTCCAATCTGGCCACTTGTGCAACCACAAGTTTGTCGTGGTTTTTAAAGTTGTAGTTATAGATTTCGGAGGGGTTGCGACATTTTGATTAAAGCTACTCGACGACATTATTTCATTCTGCGTTTGGGAATGTAATGATTAGACTCAGATCCATTCGCGTAACTCCGCGAGAGCCAGAAATTGAGTATCTCATATGCTACTCCAGGGACCAGTCTCTCTGCAAGTGATACATGCAAGAAACAACCACAAAGGATTTACAACGTATCTGTCAATAACTGCTCGACTCGTTGAGCTCCTGCCTTGATGTCCTTACAACCTTAGCAGCAAGAACGCTTGAATAGCCACTCACTCTCTTAAGGAAAGCATGAGGAAGAAGAAGAAGAATTATCAGGAGCATTTAATTCAAGTCTCATGTGAGGGCAAGTAGCAACATCGACTTGTAGAGGCTAAGCTCAGCAAGATGTTCCCGAAACTCGGGTACTTTCATCGGCCAAGCCAAATCTGAAAAGCTAAAGCTCTGTTTCTTGACCGGACCGATACGTTCCGTCTGTGTTCATCTTTGTACTTACTCTGGGATATTTCAACGGGCGTAACGTTGTGTGGCGCACATTCATAGTATATTCATCATAAATATCGACATTTGGATAGTTCCCTCATCTGGCCATTAAGATAGCTCCAACAGACTGAAACGTTTCTGTTCTAATTTTTCAATATCGATTAAATCCAAGCAATGGGCAAGCGTCTTGGCTCTATCGGTCCCAGAGTGGTCTAGTCGTTCGCTACTATGCATGCATCCAGTATGTAGCAGACGAAAAAACAAGTATGGCACGGCTTATTACATACACTACTCTAGCGACTGAATACTAGTTTGAGGAAATTGCTCTCCTCCTTTGCCAGGGAAAACACCGCGTCCTTTCATTTTCGATTAAAAGACTTGGTTGGACGACCAGTCCGCGACGAGGTCTCAGCAAGCACTCAGCAAACCATCAACACGGTGAAGCAAAGTACTAGCCCCAATACCCAAGAAAACCTAACAGGCTCCGCACCCGACCCATCTTCCGCCTCTCCGAGACTTTCACATCCAGGCTCCGCTTTCCTACTTCCAGGAATCACCCCTTCTGCATCGAAATCCACCAGATCCTCCTTTCCATCCTTCCCAGTTGCTATTCCTATTTCCAAGTTCTCCATGTCCAAAACGACGTACGTCTTCCTCAGCGCACTACCCGCCAACTTGGCCCTGCCCGGCGGCGTGATCCCATCCGTGAAGTCTTCGTCCTGGAACGACGCAAGACACCAGTCGATCGTCTTGGTCTCATCGTCCGGATCGGGAAGTTTGACTGGTACATGCAGTCTTGTCCTATCTAAAAGCTCAGAGTCATCATCAGGGAAGACTACTAAGTCTTCCGCGTCGAGCTTAAGAGTCGGACCGCATGGACCTGCGAATTTGAGTGACATGGATAATTTAGACCTGCGTTTGGGGAGGTCGCAGGGGAGACGCGCGACAGACTCGTTGATGTTAGCTCCCAGAGCCTCCCAAATGGACTGAGCAAGCGTCGGCGGCACCGTTGAGACGAAATCCTGCAGACTGAGATGGATTTCTAGAGGTAATTCGCTGGAAATTGTGACTGGATCGCCAGTGTTGGTGACGGAGATGCTGTCGGCTGAAATAATGAACGAATTGAACGTAGTATTGAGCTCGATATCGCCAATGTCGTTTCGTTGTGTAACGATCTGGGATTTCATGTCGATCCGAATGAGATCGCCTTCGTATTTCGAGCGGTCGACAGCGCCGAAGATGAAAGTTCCATCGGTGGCGCAAGGACCAGTAAGTTGTCCGACAGGGCAGTTGCCATCTACTCCAGTGTGAACAGAATGAGCATTATTAATAGAAATCTATTCAACATCTGAAGGCGTTGAAACGAAAATACTGAAATCACGTACCTGTACCGCCGTGCCACATACTGAAGGCCTTTTTCTTGATTTGTCCACCATCCACCATCGCCTGCAACACGGTACTCCCTTGTCCTAGCCCGAGCATGGCCGTGAAGCCTTCTAAGCTATCAAGCGGCAGCCGAGCCATATTCATCTTGAAGTTTTTTAATTCCACGTTGCCGAACGCCAACGTATCAGTGAATGCCCCCTTCGCCTCGGGCTTCAGGATTTCTAAGTTTTCGGGTCCGGCATCACCCTCCACAACCTTGAACGTTGTTGAGTCCGAAGCGATGACTATTTGGTTCGGAAGAAAATGTAGCAGGCTTCAGCACAAAGATCTCCCATGCGATATCCCGTGTGTAGAAGAATGAACTAGAAGGAATAATACGTACAAGTTGTGATAGAACTGCAACCGTCGCACTCCTCTGCAACTGGAACGAACGATTCGTTGCCTGCAGTCGTAATCAGGAACTCCAGAGGCTGCTCCGCGCTGCCGATGGTAGCATTCACGAGCATTCCTTCAGTCGTCACAAGGTGTGGCCCCTTGACATCGAGTGCAAAGGCATCGCGGGCTCGCAAGGACGCGCTCCGAACAGCCCCTATTGGACTGATTCTAAAATCAAGCCGCACATGGCCATCCGAGCGTGGGATTAAACATGCCGCTGCGAAGAGAGTCAGTGCTCGGGGGAGCAAATGCGAGGATGCCATCGGTAGAGTAATAACGAATGCCAGGTTTTATTGGGTCTGAGGAGCAAAGGGCACGCGACACTTCCCAAAAAGAAATGCGATGAGATTCACCGACTGCGGGGTGCATACGGCATCGACTTTTAAAGGGTAGAAGGGGTAGTGTGGGGTAGATCCAGATCGAATGCGACGCATTGTTTGTCCGCAGGGGAGTCCTGTAGTCGGCATAGTCGTAAGATCGGCCGAATTTTTAACCGCGCCGATTGCATTACTGGTTGCAATCGGCTCGTTAATTACGGTTGGTCTGAACCGGAACCAGATGTGGTCGTCAAAATGGGCTAAAACCCTTGACCTATAGCTTATTTATAGCTTAAGAAAGGCACGATAACTGAGAAATGAGTACGTAATAAGTGGAGCTTGCACTAGCCTTTGGGATACTGTGTGGCATTTAGGGCTCAGGTTGTTTCGCGTGGCTCGTATGGTCTCTCCTCAAACCCTGGCCCAAACTAACTCACCAGCCCTGTCAGAAACGCTGCCACGCGCAGCTGCCCGCTGAAAGTAAGTGTCAAAAGGACAGCTGCAATCTGATGTGGACAGCTGAGCGCCACCGAAGCGCGGAGTTGAAACTCCAAATCTTGGAGTTGAAACAGGAACACTTAGACAGAATCAAGAGAAAAAAGCAGCGCAGGACGCTGATCAGAATCATCAAGAACATCGAGAATTCCACGCCTTTTGCTCTCTAAATCTTGCAGTCATCTTTTGGTGCCGTACTTCTGACAGTAAGGATGTTTCGCTAGCAATCATCGGCGACCACGTTAAATTTTTTCGAACTTTTGCAGGTCGTTACAAGGACAATCAGAGACACGAAATTAAGTTAAAATTGGCCATTTTTTGGTCATAGACGTCAATTGCATACAGCTGCGTTATCGGCATTATTTTCCCGTGTTTCTGACAAGTCCCGACCCCTAGCTCTAAGTTGCTTATGACTCTGTAGGAG
>Ga0247774_1001932_pt1 | contig 10353 bp, 8 predicted proteins | sample UWRJL001104B6_FD_179933 | JGI IMG/M metagenome (GOLD analysis project Ga0247774, IMG submission 179933) | Plant litter microbial communities from Arlington Agricultural Research Station in Wisconsin, United States - UWRJ-L001-104B-6 | ecosystem: Environmental > Terrestrial > Plant litter >... | reverse complement strand
CCGGGGGGGGGGCAGTTGAGTAGGGTAGGTATTCAAGCATCCCGGGGAAGCCAGGCCTTCAGCTCGGCATTGTCTGAAGGGGTTGCGATTTGCAAATGTACCTGATCACCTGACATTATCTCTACCTAAGTTGCTTGGTGATACAATGATGGAGAAACCGAGCCAGCTTTTCCTCCACGACATGTCAATAGCCTGTCACCGGCATTTCACAAGGTCGGACTGGCAGTGCTTTGTTAGTCGGCGAGGAATAGGATATACAATAGGGTCTCGATGAAGTTTTGGCAGGCTTACTGGTGTCAATTGTGTCGGTGCCTCGATGAAGTATCGATTCTGCATTATCTGGACGGTCATTTGGTCAGCGGCGTTGTCTTCGTGCTGCATAAAAATGGTTGCTGGACATACTGATATCTCGAATTTGTGTGGCCCGAATTTCTGCTCCAACATTTGCAAAAGTTTATGAGGTAAGATATTCGAGACGGGGATTTCTTGAACACTGGAGTCGTCGACTGGCGGCATGGTTCGCAAAGTAGTGCGCAAAGTTGAACCGTGCGTCCGGGAGGCGTTGTCGTGTTGGGATTCCGGGTAGATGACGCGATGAAAAATGGCGCACTTAGCGACAGCTCGATAGATCGAGGATGTCAGATTTTCAACGACAAATTGGGGATAATGGATATCGACGGGAAAGTAAGAAATCTTGTTAACGATAACCGTGAATACTTTTATTACCAGCTCAGTGCTGCACAGCCTGTCACTGATCTCGTGCGCTGCCACGGCCAGGCGTATCCTGATTGTGGCAGTGTGACGCGGCTTTGCAACCGAGCGACAAAACCTGGGCCAATGACGGGCCTGTTCGGTGTCGCACCACACCTCCCTCCCGCAATTAGGTTTGCCTCGAGGAAGCCGACTTGGAATAAATCCGGATCAAGGAATTACGAGCCTCAAGTAAGACTTTCGTTATGGCGCACATGGCGGGGGAAAATCGGTATTCCAGCGACAGCCTGCTCAAGATGCCACCAGGCTGTCGGTGTCGCAAGAGAGAAGAGTGGGCTCTGGACGGTGTTTCAGGCCCACCCAGGCCGGCCCAAAATGACATTCTGGTGCAGGACTCTCTCCCCGGCCAGCCTGACACTCGATTTCCTTTTATCTTGCCAGCCTTCTTCCACTTTTGCTTTCCTCTGCTTGACAAGCCCTGTTTCCCGCATCCCAGAAACCGTGTTGTCACGTCTCTCTTTGACACGAATAATAGACAGAAGCTTCCAACGCATTTTGGAAAAGTCAAAACAGAGCGACCATATGAGCGACCTGCTCTGAATTACATAAACTTCGCCTCCATTAGGATATGCTCCGCCTGCGCTGATGGCGCCAATGACCGCCCAAGTCGTCGTTGCTCAGGTCACTCAGAGGGAGCCTAACGGCCTCACCGGTGTCGCGTCGCAACTTACGACGACCACGACTTACTTGGATGAGAAGTCGAATGTTTCGGCCCAAACCTGCCAAACATTGTGGCTAGAGCAGGAGGTGTTCGCATCTGCTGACTCCGGCGTCGGCAATATTTGCGAATCGCCGGTCCAGGCGGCCTTCGGCGTCCACCTCGAACACATTAATCGTAAACCAGAAGTTGTGCGGGTTCGTTGATCCACATTCCCTGCGGCTTAACGCCGATTCTCCGAAGGTAAATAAATCAATACGACCAATTTTAGCTGACACATTCGATGAAGGCAACGGCCCCGTCCACGCCCCTGCTTGTGATTCATAATCATTGTGCCGGGATTGTTACCGAGAAGATTGCGCCACCCGCTAACCCTGCAACTTCCGTCGTCGTCAACGACAACGATGCCAGCGACGAAGGGGATTCTGACGACGAAGAAGATTCTGATGACGAACCGGATACATATGGCGTACCCGAAGGCCAAGTTGAGGACCCGCAGTTGCCCACCAGCCGACCTGTTCCTACCCGCGTTGCAAGCTACAATGGCGCAAATGGCAACCTGCAGAAACTCCTTTTCGACGAGATTTCAAAAACCCGCGGCGGAGGTGTCGGAGACGAAAGGATGGGGTTCATACCCTGCAGGAGACTGGAAGACCTGATAAACGTTCAAAATGTCCAGGAGCAACTCCTGCACAACGAGTCAACCAAGGCGAAATCGGTCAACTGGCTTGTGGAAGTCTTTACGTCAACCGAAGGCGGCCTAAAACACCGCGATGCGCGGAGAATCTGCGGTCTGCCCAGGTCGAGTCGTTCTCACTCGGCGTCCCTCAAGCCGCCTAAGTGCTACAGCAAAATATTCACTATTTTGATGCTCATCCAGAAGCCCGGGAGGATATCTCGGTTCGTCGAGGAGGAAGTCTGTGACGCCGACCTCCCGTTAGTCAAGTTGAAGAGGCGAAAACCACTCAAACCTTTCAGACTTGCCCGCATATCGAACACGCCCAAGAAGCTGAAATGTTTTAAGGGGTGGAAGCTTGCGACAATAATGGATTTCTGGGAGAAGCAGTGGTGCGTGGTAGTGCCGAGGTTTACTCGGTGCCCAAACACGTCATACCTAAGGCTGCTCAGATTTGAAGCCGGCACCATACTTCCGTTCCACGACGGCAGGCACATCCACTACTCCGGCGGCGCCGATATTTACGAAACCGCGATTCATCCAGACCACCACGACTTTTGCGACGAGGAAGAAGTAAGTCAACATCTGGTTGCCCTCCTAACTTTGTTGGATACCATGCTAAGCTCGAAGGTAGAAAAACGATGCTCGTTTTGCCGTCAAGCGACTTGTTTCAGAAGACGAATCTGTTTTCCAGCGCGAGTTTTCTGTCCTGAAACGTGCAAAACACCGGCATCTCGTCACGTTGCTGACAGCTTTCAAACGCGGACCAACCTACTACCTTTTATTTCCGTACGCCCCCGCTGACCTAAGAGAGTTTTGGCAGACAGTGCAGCCGAATCCAAAGTTCGGGAAGCACGGCATCAAGTGGATGGCGCGTCAGTGCAAGGGGCTGGCCGGTGCATTGGCCAAAGTTCACCGGCATGAAACATCATCGCAGAGCTCGGTAATCACTCGGCTGGAAGAGCAGGCATCACAAACACCAGACGACAATCTACGACCAGTACCGTCGTCGAGGAGACCCACAAGCCGCAGCAGTAATAACAGCTCCAGTGGCGGCCACATACTGTACGGCCGCCACGGCGACATCAAGCCGGAGAATATCCTGTGGTTCCCCGGCGAAGACAATGAAAGTGAACAGGGAACCCTCAAGATTGCCGACTTTGGCATCTCGGAGCTCAGCACGCGGCAGAACCACCCGAGCGATAGCGTGACCGGCCTCTCTCCGACTTACCGACCTCCGGAGTGCGACAATCCCGGCAACCAAGTAGTCAACTCCCTTTGGGACGTGTGGTCTCTGGGCTGCTTGTACCTCGAGTTTGCGACGTGGCTGCTCAAGGGGTGGGAGGGCATCGATGAGTTTCGAAGGCTTCGGCGTGCCCCAGACACGTGGTACCCGGCCATCAAATCGGACGTGTTTTTTGAATCCCAAAAGGGACAGGATGGCTCGCTGGCGCATTTTCTCAAACCAGCTGTACAACAGGTAAGTTAGAATCTTCGCCCTTGCCGAGCAAGCGACAAACATAGGGTGTTTTGCATTTGATTCCATTCTAACAAGAGGTATTACAGTGGATGCAGGTGCTTCATTCGCATGAAAGCTGTAGCGATTTCATACACGACTTCTTAAATTTAATCCGTACGGATATGCTGGTGGTCGAACTCCCGCACCATGCCGAATCCCGAGCCCCTGGACGGGGAGGTGTTGAAGAAGTGTGGCGTAAGTTGAGAAGATACTGCAAGAAAATGGACGCGAGTCCGGACTACTGTATAACACCAACTCCCTTCAGGTAATACTAATGGGCGGATAATTTGCCTGTAAAAAAAAACTTGTCACATACAGTAGAGAGGAAGTTCGGAATTGTGCATACAATTCCGGCGCGATACTCTTGTGACTACTAAAATAGGAAATATATATACTTTTGGTGACCAGATTTGGGTCACTTTCTGACTATTATTATTATGTAATTAATTCCATTTTATTTGGAGCCCGCAGCACCTTCCCAAGCAAAAGGACTGTCCCTATTTAACTCTTCAGATAAATAGCCTTACCGCTACTGACGAAATCAGAATATTTGCAACCCACATCTTTATACGTTGTCGTGAGGCTCAGATCCGTAATGGTAGTGGTTGTTGTCATGCCTGCTCTATGGTCACGCCTCCCGTGATGTCGATGCAACTACAGACCGCCGAGTAGACTATCGGATAGGCATAGCACTCGTGTATTGGGATACCTGCTAAAGCCGAGACGGACGGCCGAAAATTATAGGATAGGTACGATTAAACCGAAATAGTAGTTAAAAGGGGTAGAACCCCCAAAGGGAAGATTAAGTAGGATCTCTAGTTGAAGATCTATATATCCCCTTGGCTGCCGTAAGTTCCCCCCCCCCTGGTCAGTGACTTGCTGTGGATCACGACCAGGGACAGTTTTGGTGGAAGAATTGCTTATCCGTGATTGGTGGTTGGCCACTGCGCTTAACTGAAGTCGCTGACCAGGGGGGGGGCACCTTACGGCAGCCAAGGGGATAGAATTAGCTTTATCCGCGGCTTTCCATTGCTAGGCTGCCTCTACCATTTACGTCTACACCGATTTAAGGAAGTATTTCTGTATCAATCGCGTCTCATGAAACACCATCTACTCCAGCAGGCATGCTTGTCTTCCCTTCACTCGACAAAGGGGTATTTCGTTACAGGGACGGAAAATGCTACAATGTTTCAGAAGAACTTAACGCCTTCAAACTTTGGGAAGATGGCCCTCTCAAACACCACTTTCCGAGGATGTTTGCGGACAGAATTACGTTAACAACGAGGAGAGCTGGATGCGGAGCTAAATTCGGAAGCGAGCATCGTAACAAAAGTATAGCTTGGACATCTATACTCTCGGGCAATATTCGTCTGCGCAATGGAGATAAGAGTGGACATAAAACTATCGCGAACGCGCTTCTGCTGTAGCCATTGATCTGGTCTCGGATGGACCTATCCTGGCCGACAGGTTGACTAAACCAATGACATTGGAGTTAGCATTCGGCGCTATCGTTGTTGCGTTGGTTTTTTTTTCTATCTTAGACTTTATCTACATAATCCCGCATCTCCGCGCGAAGCTAAGGGAATAGGATGCGATAATCTCTCTTACTTTAGGCGTGGAATGATCGCCTACGTTGCTATTGTTAACGGCTACCTCCTTGCTAGCAAGCAATGCCCTCGCGGTATTATAATATTGTTAGGAGATTACAATATTTGTACCCTCTAGCCTACGACGGCATCTTTTAGCCTGCGTTAGTGTGGCAGTAAAGGGTTAATGCAGATATCCAGGCCGATCTGCGAATCTCCTTATGCGTCTTGTCGTTTATGCGCCTTGCTCTCCAGCAACTACAGCACTCCGACGCTTTTGCTCTTCGAATTCCACCAGTAACTTCACCACGCCACCACTTATATATCCTCGTTGTGCCCCAAAGGAAATCCATGAACTCGACTACTCTTCTCAAGCATATCTGCCTGCTGTCTCCTGCCTCTGAGTTGTTGCCAGCTCGCCATGCATTATATCCAGTTTCTCTAGGTTGCCCAATATGGCCAGCTGCGCGGCATTCTGCAAGCGTTCGAGGCGCACGTCTATTCTCTTAGATGCACGAGCTAAGTCGCTATCTCTCTGCTTAAACATGCTAGAGGTAATATCTTTAGTTTCCTTAGAACAAGAATGCTTGTCGCAGAAGTCTTTAGGCCTTGTTAAGTTCTGCCACAGTGGTTCCAGCCCCCCCTCAACTCCTTCATCTCCCCCGGATCCTCATTGTTAAGGCTCAGACAGCATTGCATTCTCGAGCCTTCCGTATCCGGATTTGTCACTGATGATGCCCTTGTAGTTGCCCATGGGTGTCGCCTAACAGTCAGTGCAGCCTGCGCTTGTCGCTGCTTAGTTGTCGAGGCTTTGCTGCCCCCTAGAGATATCGTAGGAGCTATTGCAAGTGACGCCGCTGGATTGTGTGGACATAGCAGTTGAGCAAGTAAATAGAGGGCCGGGCGAAGGGATAATTATGTTGGCTACTTATCTACCTGAGAGCCAGAACTGAGATAGTCTTTCGCTGGCAAGAATTGAAATGAATGTAGAAAAGGATGCGAGTGCAAAAAAAGAATTGAAAGCTTGAGCCAAGACTGTCGAGGTGATCATGCAGATCAGTAATTTGTCGTGTTAGACTTTCGTTCATGCTGAGTCACTGACGCAAATGCCCCACCCGCTGTCTTGCGATGGCGCTCGGGTTTAGCTGTGTGCTGCAATTAAAGTGCGAGGCTACTGATGTTTAGTCAAGGGGGAATGTCTTTAGTATTAGAGAGCAGCATCTTGGCATGTTTGGGGTACAAAAAAATTTGAGCCTATGCAAACTAGGCTTCGGCCAAAAAAGCACGGCCCGACTCTATGCGAATCGGGGAGCCTGGCGATGGCGATCCTGACGAAAAGTATCTGAGATGGAGTGGGATGCAGGTATAAATTTGAGTTACGTTCATGTCTAAGCACATTGTATTCACTGCTGTAATTGGAGGAGGCTTTGTGCTTCTCTCGACTCTCGAAACTCATAAGTAGGCGCAAGTCCGCCTTCTTTCGGGTTGTTTTCGTCCACCACGGCGGCAAGAGTGTTCGAGATGCGGCGGTAGAGCTCTATCCGGCTTGCAGGTCCGTGGCCCCGGCGCCTGTAAGAATTAGGATGACGCAGAGTATGATGTCACCACTCCACAGCGTACTGAATCAACGTGGAGTACGAAGGATTACCCTTTGTCCTCATCGGGCGTAGGCAATACACAAATTCGTTCTAGTGGTAAGTTAGTGATTGTTTCATCGGGAATCTACCCCTGACCCAGCTTGTCACTTCAAGGATTGAACCAGCTCATGGAAAATTGATGATGCGCCGCGAAATATTGGTCGATTTATCCCCGAAATAGTGGTTCGGACTTCTTCTTGTGGCTAAATTAACGCGGGACATATGGAATATGAAGGTCGCAAGAGTCCAGCGGTGATGGTGGGCCATTGGAGTGATGTCTCTGTGGAATTAGATGCAAGAGAGGACTGACGTCATAATCGCGTTATGCCTCTATTTTGCCAGGTGCCAGATCAAACAGTATTCGTAGGACAGAGGCAGTCAGTAATCTGCCCTCATCATGCGAATGCTCAACCCTGATGGGTACTTTGGCCACTGGAGTTGGTACCTGAGGCACCAACCATTGGTGGGTGCTTACCCGTTGGTCACCAGTCTCGGCATTAAAGGGGAGACTCGCGCTAATGCCGGAAGTCAGTGGTGGAGATGAAGCTCATCACGCGACAGTGAGACAGTCACGTCGGATGAGAACAAGAATGCTGACGCGCCGAATTAACATTTTGTTGCCGCGGAATAAGGGCCTAGATGAACTGTTGAAATATGCGTAAATAACTGCGGCGAGGCGATTCCAATGTCTGGAATTAAGGCGACGAAAAAAAGTTGTTGCACACTCTGCAAAGGGCAGTTCGTTCACTGAGGTCTACTCTCTATTTTGCCCGCAGGCGATCCGTTTACCCTTGTAGGCTGTCAATCGAGGAATGTCGACACTGGCTATTGGCTAAAAATAGTTACCCCCTACCTTCTTTGTCTCTGTGTCTTTGTGCCTCTGTATTTTGCATACCAAGACGTGGACAAAAGACACCGTCTATTACTAACAACGGCCCAAAAAAATAATACCGAGTTTGGACGGGATGCGGCCATTTGAGTTTTGACCTCACTGCTACAAAAAGACGATTTCTTTTGTCCACCACTTGCATACGTACCCCCTAATTTTCTGTCGGACGGCACGTGGGGCGGTCCAGCCAGTTAATTGGCTACTGACTCGCTAGTGCCCTCCTGAGTCCTGACATCCCAGATGCCAAGGCTGCGAAGGCGGCCACCTGCCAAGGCTGCGGAAGCCGCCAAGACACAAATCTCGCTTTTTGAGGCGCTCAGGCTGGTGGGGCGGTAGGCTCAGAGAGCATCCAATTGAAGGACTCAAACCTCCGTTTCGGATCGGGCTTCTCGTCCTTAAGACTCGGGAAGGAATAGGAGGAGCCACAGTGGCCAGAGTGCCTAGTCTGACTTTTGTGGAGCATTATCTGCATTCTTATCTATTTGATCAGCACGCCTCCTTGCCTTTCATCAGTTGCCTATTTTCGCACTGTCAATTTGCGCACCGAATTTTTTTTCTTTCAATCCTCTTCGCGTCGCTGGCGCGTTGAAATGCGAATATTAGCCCAATTCTTTTCCTGAGACGTCGGCCTGGATTTTCCCCCCGCCCGGCTGACTCAGGCTATCCTAGCTTTATTGGTTTCTTCGGGTTTTCCTCCATGCAAGACTTCAGCCTCCGACCGTTGCTTTTTTCGGTCGGCTGCGCGCGACATCGCTAGCCGTCTTTGTCCTTGGTTCAAATTTGTTGCACGTGCTGTTGCATTTTGGCTACAGCCTTGAGCACCTGGCCGCTGGTCGTTTCTCCGAGTATGGCGATAGGGAAGGAAGGGAACGTGAAATGGGTGGATGTACGTCCCGCATCAATTGATATTCTCTCTCCTGCCTTTCGACGAGTGTGAGTGTGCTTACAATAGCCCAGGGCCTACGAGGACTTGCTTCTGCCACTGTCGTTATAACTCATCTCGCCCGTTCCTTCGACGAAGAACTTTTCAGTCCGACTGTGTCCGAAAATGGCCCATCACGTTTCCTCCAGTGGCCCTTTATCCGCGTTCTCATCCAAGGTCGTATTGGGGTGGCCATCTTCAGCATGGTGACGGGCTACGTCTGTGCCCTTAAGCCCATCAAGCTGTGTAGGGAGGGGAACCAGGAGGCTGCTCTGAGCTCCATCTCAAGGTCGGCTCTCCGTCGTGTTCCGCGTGTCGTCATCCCACCCGCACTCGCCACCTCCCTCGTCTGGGTGATCACCCAGTTGGGTGCCTTCAATGTTGCCAAGCACTCCGGTAGCTCCTGGATCAGCAGCACGAGCCCGGGGACGTGGCCAACAGCCCAAGAGACAGTGTATGACCTTATAAACAATATTGCCCTTACGTGGACTCACACTCAGAATTCGTACGATCCGAACCAATGGACCCTCTTGCCACTGCTCAAGGGCGGCATGATGATATATGTCTTCATCCTGGCCACATGCAACCTGGCCCCGCGGTACCGCATGATGGCTACCCTTGGCATGTGGTTATATTTCCACAGGAGTAACGACTGTATGTCACTTCCCAATCCCCCGTCTCTTACTCTCCGACGACGCCTAACACTGTATAGCCACTTTTGGTATGCAATTCTTCTGGGGGGCGTTTCTTGTCGAGCTTCAAATGCATACTCCAGCAAAAGATTTCATAACCGGCCGTCCGCGTCTCTGCCGCATTCTTTGCGTCCTCTGCATGACTGTCGGCTTATATGTCGCCTCATCGCCCGAGTACCACTCGGAGTGGGCGTCTTGGTCCCAAAAGCTGAGAAACGCCATTGCATACATAGTTCCCCGGGATGCGGATTTTCCGCGACACACCACTGGCTTGGGCCTGGAGCTTATTTCCCTCGGCCTTTATTTCAGCCCTTGGCTCCGCGACATGTTGAGCAACCAATGGCTCTTGTGGCTGGGCAAACAGTCGTTTGCCGTCTATCTCCTTCATGGGCCCCTCCTTCGCAGCGTTCTGTGCTGGATGCTATTCGGCTTTGTCGTTCCTCAAGACCACGCGGATGAGGAAGGCAATATGGTGCAAACAGATTTTCCGCGGCCCAGCGGCGTTAGACTATTCCTTTGCCTTTCGTTTTGGTTCCCGCTCAACTACGGCGCTGCTGTATTGTGGACCACGTACGTTGACTCGTGGTGCAACCGAGTGACGGAAAAGATCGTTGCCCGCATAAAGGAAGATAAGGGCGAGAAGAATGTGCTCCCGGTACGAAAAGACTAAGTGCTAGGATGCTCTTGCCGTGTGCATGAGAGCATTGGAACAGGAGGTGATGAATTTTGATTGGATAACGGGTACCCAAGCAATTGGAAAGAGCTATCAGATAAGCCGGAAGAAAGGAGGGCAGGCTTGTATAAACGAGGGTTAGATTGCCCTCCAATCATGTAATGCTTCTGTTATAACTTATAATAATGAACGACTAGAACAAAATATTACGCTAATTATCGCAACCTCAGGTTCGCACTAGGACAGAGGCCCACGCGAACCCGTTGTCGTTCTCTTCTACCGTGGACACGGCGTTCCAAAGGATACCGCATAACAATTTTCCTCCCCCGG
>Ga0247774_1001931_pt1 | contig 10356 bp, 13 predicted proteins | sample UWRJL001104B6_FD_179933 | JGI IMG/M metagenome (GOLD analysis project Ga0247774, IMG submission 179933) | Plant litter microbial communities from Arlington Agricultural Research Station in Wisconsin, United States - UWRJ-L001-104B-6 | ecosystem: Environmental > Terrestrial > Plant litter >... | reverse complement strand
AGACGATTCGCGAACCATTTCTTATCGCATTATGGATTATCTCACTCAGATAAGACATTGCAGCTGGATTATTGACGCGACGCCTCCCTCTTATCCTCCGGTGAGAGTACTGGCTAGCCCTACCTCTTAGGCGTACTATCATCTATCATCTCCTTTCGGTGGAACGAACCATGGAGAAACCATAGAATCTCTAGCCTGTTGTGCAACTAATTCCATGCAAAACCAGGTTTCAGCCTGGGAAGGCTGAGCATGAAAATCCAAAAGATGATCAATGAGACTGCTATAAGTTTCGGGCTGTAGACGAGCCCGGATCATCTAAAGGTCATCCTCCTGTCTTTTACCAATGCTACAAGCCATGCATCAGCGTGTCTCGGGCCGTGGGTGAGCATGAGGCAACACAGTAATTGGGAAATTCTCAATTATTGACAAAATACTGTACACCCTGCAAACGATATTAACGTTAATTCTTATACACAACAATAAAAGACCTCCCCCGACGCTTCCTGATGCCCGGAGTAACGCCTCCCTTTCTCGTTGGATGAGGTCGCGAGGGAACAAAACCCAGGTAGCTCGCTAAGATCCTACCAATGGCATGACAAGACATTCTCTAACAAACTTGCTGTTTAAACTCGCGACCGAAGGACCCTCACGTCACCCTCGACTCTGCTGCCTTACTCACTGTCATCCTATCAACAGGTCAGCCCAGTCTATAGTGATTCAGGAGATCCCGGGTTCAGACTTACGGCTGCAGCCATCCCTCTCACTTTGTCTTCTTCGACTCTTCCTTCCCTGTCTTATTCACAGTGGGCCTACCGAAGTTAGTCCTCGCCCATAGTAGTTTCGCGTGATTACGTGGTTCCAACATACACAGCATCCAACAGACTCTTCCCTTCATGCCCATGCGCAGTCTCATCCCGCTCTTCCCCCCTCCCCTCCACCCCGATCAACAACGCAGGGAGCAATGCAAACACCGCCAAGCTCGCCCCCAAAGCTCCCTCGGCTCTCCAATCCGTCTCCTCCCAGATCCATCCCGCCCACCCCTCCTCGTACAGCACAAACGCGAGCAGACACTCGGCCCCGACCATCATCGCGCATGCCAGCCCGCCGATCGCCAGCCGGAACCCCAGCACCCGCGGGACCTCATAGTACCTGATTAGAACCCGGCTCCAGAGGGCCATGAGGACGACCTGGATGGGGATCAGGGCCAGCTCGGCTTGCGGAGTGGTGAGGTGCGTCACGGGCTGGAGCTGGCGGTATAGGGTGTACGACAGGAGGATGCCAGAGGTAAAGGTTAGGAGGAAGTAGGCGAAAGCGATGCGGATGATGTAGATGGCTAGGACTATGTCCCAGAGGACTTCGATGACGGATTCAGTTGTTTCGAAGAGGACGATGGCCATTTTTGGGAATTTTGATAGGTTGGATTTCTATGTGGCGTGGTTTTCTTTTGGTGAGTTTCCTCTCTGAATGAATTTCAAGAGTTGGGACCCAGATGTTGCTCGTGTGGTGCGTGTAAGCGTGAGCTCGGTGAGTCTCGGTGTATGTTGGTTGGTCTGATGGATTCTTGATTTGGTGGCTTTGAAAAAATCGAGGTTCTTTTTTTTGGCTTGGTTTATGGGCGATAATAGGCAAAGGCGACAGAAAAAGGCGCACCGGCGATATTTGTATACTTTACAAGTTTGCAACAGGTGATGGTGGGAATCGCGTGGTTGGATGCGTGGTGTGATATTTGCTCGCTGGGTGGAATGACAATGCGGGGCGGCGGTACTTCCCGATTCCGCCCCGTAGTTTCTCTTCAACATGCTCGGAAGGCACCCAAGCGCGACAAGGATCGCGTGCGAGGCCGTGCTTGTAGGCCCAAGAATTGTCCGATTTGTCTGTTCTTAACCTCTCGTCAAGCGACCGGGAAAATTCCATAGTAATCTTGGATGTTGGCGCTACTACTAACTGACGCTCGCAAGGACCTGGGGTACTAACTAATATGGTATCATCCTCTTCGACCCTTCATACTGAGTGCTATCTAAAATATGACTGAGCGAACTCTATACCTTTCTTATCCTGGAGTCCAAGCAGCTCTCCCATATGTATTTTTCAGCCCGCCTTGATTTCCGTCTGCTCCAGCTTCTTGGCGAGCTCCTCAACTTCCTTGTCCTTTAGCTGGACAGTTGGCTCCTCCTGAGCCTCCTCCGCTTCCTTGATGAGCTTCTCGGCCAGTTCTTCGGGCTCGATCTCCTCCTCTTCGCTCCCTTCGTCTTCATCATCCTCATCATCGAGCTCATCCAGCTCGTCAAGACCCCAGTCATCCTCCATGACCACGTCGCCGGCAAACTTCTCCTTGCGACTCTCAAACATATCCCTAAGCTGAAGGATCGAAGGGTCCTGCTCCGAAAACTTGTTTCCATTCAACTCCAGCTTCTTGAGGCCAGGCAACCCCGTCTCCGCCACGCCGGTAAGCTTCTTCAGACCAGTCGCCGTAATATCGTTGTACTGCAAGCGCAGAACCTCCAGTTTTTTATTCACTCCCTTCGCAAACGCCTCCGGAAGGAGCACGCCCGCGCCCTTACCCGTAAGAACACAATCTGCTACATCCAGCTCCTGCAGCTCAGTCCACCCAGGAAGAGCCTTGGCTAGCGCCTTTGCACCCGGCATCGTAAACGTGTTGTCCTGCAGGCTCAACACCCTCAACTCCGCTGCCTTGTTCAGACCCGACGTCAGTAAATGCGAGATGCCCTCCGGCCGGATCCCGTTCTGCACCATCCGCACTAGCTTCACCTTGTTGTGCAAGCTGAAGGCCCTGGCCCATGCCGTCATGGAGCCGTTCTCGAGGCGGTTGCGGCCACAGATGAGCGTCTCGAGGTCGGGCACCGGCTGGCCAGCTTTTCTCGACTCTTCCTTCTTCGCGTGGAGCTTGGTCAGAGAGTTGGCGACGAGGATGCCGCAGTGCGGGCCTAGACCGTTGTTGTTGAGGTACAAATGCTGGAGGGGCACGTGCGCTTCGAGGAAGGCGACGAGGGGCGCATGGGTGTTAATACCGAACGCGTTGTCGCTGAGGTCTATGGTGGTGAGGTTCGGGAGGTTGAGGATGGAGGTGAGGAGGAAGGACAGGGCTTCGGGGATCTCGGCGAGCAGGCGGCCGGTGAAGATGTCGGCGAAATTGGCATTCTGTGAGTTCTGTTAGTTATCTTGCGCTCCTAACCTCGAAAAGCTAGATAGGAATCGTACCTTGAGACTCTTTTTCGTAGATAGGATCTCACCCAGAAGCTTGCATGCTCCAATACCTAGTGTGTTTCCAAGAATCCGGACCTCTTCGACATCCTCCATCTCGCGAAGGGGCTGCACATGGTTTTCCATGTCCTCGGCGGTGTCGAGCTTTAGGCCCTTCCCCTCGAGGGAGAAGACCCTAGCGGAAGACATCCTCGCGGTATTGACACGAAAAGATAGTGTTGCGGACGATTCGATAGTCAGCTTTGTCTAAGAACCTGCAGTAAAAGGACGGAATGTTGCAGATGCAGTGGGATGTAAAGCTTGGAAAGCTTGAATATTTGACATTTTTCAACGTCGATTGCGGACGGCGGGGTTGCGGTAAACAGACTCCCCCGCCCGCAGCACTAGCAACCATGACTTGGCAAGGCAACAACCCCTGGCAGGCAGCACAGGACCCACCTAGGCACCAGACCACCTGCAGGCCATCATTGGTGGGCGGACACGTTCTGCGAAAACAGTTCCAATTAGGATGTTGAATCACTACTTTGTTATTTCTAATATAACTAGTACAGTGGAAGGCGAATTGGGTATTCCTGGTTTTTTATTCAACTTTTTCAAGGGCCCCGGGGTAGACCGGTGGCCTGGGTGGCTTTGCGTAGTACATCTGTAGCAGAGGGGTACAGTGGGATGCAAAAAGTATTTTAACCTCCCTCTTACCCGAAAATTTACCGACGAACCTAAATTTCCGACGCCGATACACGTCAAGGTGAAAATCATCTATCAAAAGCATCGGCAAGATGCCTCGCAGGCCGAAACTTCATCCTACGGATCGAGCTCGTATTTTAGAGCTTAATTCGATAGGCTAGGGCGCGAAACGTATACATACGAAGCATCCAGAATGGACCCTTGTACGATATAATATACAATTCGAAAAGCATAGGTACGCGGCCGACTCTATGCTGCCCTTCCACAATCTTGGCGACCTCGAACTCTAATAGCGGAAGAAGAGATAATATATACGATATCGTTACCTGTTAGCTCGAGGTAGCCAGGTGCTAGTAGAAGGACCATACGGGGAAGAGTAGGTTTCAGAAGTGCGAAGGACTCAAGGACGGTGCGACACCTGGAGAGCGTAACTTGACACCTGTAATGCATTTTTTTTTTTTTAATCTGGGCTGAGCTGAAGATGACAAAAGTGATGCCGATGAACAGCTGACCAATTGGGTAGGGATATGGGATTTCGCTGAGAGTTGTGCCGGCTCTCGTGATTTCACTTAGCCAATAGTATTCAAGTGAGATCTAGCAGATGTAACACAAGATTTGGTAGGTCGAAGTTTAAAAGCTGGCCAACTTAAGTCTTATATGCGTCTAAGCGATCTCAAAATACGCCCAGCTTCCAAGACTATTGGGATCATTCTCCAGGCTAGCGAGTACCTGGTTGCGAGGTTAGTATTGAATAGGGTCCATATGAACGCAAATATTATCTATACGTCTCCTCATATCCGGCACTGAAGAAGCTTCGAGATTATCACTGCATCCAGAAATAGCCCCCAGAATCGCCCGAGCTATTTGCCAACACCTTTAATGTTGCCGGACTGTCTCTAGAACCGGTTGCCTATAATGCTTATGTATGTTAGCTTCTGGACAAACTGGGCTCGAGGGCCTATTTATGGGCTTACGTTGATAGTGCCGGAATTTTACGCCAGGATCTTAATTGGGTTTATTGCCATTTTTGTTACTTGGGGTAGGTTGCCGTTACTAACTCGTCGATAGTTAGTTAACTACCTTAAAGCCCTGGGTATTATATAATCAAGGTATCTGACGCACGATTTGCTAATAGCATTTGAATAGTCGGAATAAGACTGTGGAGGATACTCTGCTTCGCTTTATACTTCTCCCTATCTTCTAACAAACCCCAGGATGCGCTCTACTACTAGCGCCAGGCTATTTTAAGGAACGCCGCCGACGCCGAGACCGGTATCGTGTTCAAACCTCGTGCTTTTGTGGGCGTGGCGGACGCACGGACGGAGACCTTGGCCCCGCGCGGGGGGCTTTGCGGTTTTGTCTCTGGTTTGGTTTTTCGTTTTCGCTATCGTCACTGCGCTGCCCGCTTTGCTGAGTGAAAACGACGACCAGGGTACCGTCGTGCTGTACGAGCAGACCGAGTATGACAAGTGCTCCCTGGTGAACAGGAGCGCCGTCTTCACTGACGTGGGCAGCGCATGGGAGCACAATACGTGGGCGGCGATAGACGGCGGCACCTTCAACTCCAAAGCATACCTTGAGGGAACGGCGAGGTCAATTGAACAGTACGTTGACCTGCACTTGTCGTACGCCCCGGCCACTGGTTCGGCCCGCGACAAGTTCATGCAGTCCGGCGAGTAGTGACTGACAGTTGTTTAAATCCTGTTGCGTCACGGCCAGCAACACGCTCGAGAAGCCGCTGCAATGGCAGTCAATGTGGTAGATTTTTACGAGCCTCGCAGGCTCCTAGCAATCATGTCGCTTATTTGTACCGAGAAGCCCTATTCTTATTCTTTGAATCTCATCTTTGCCATAGTAAATCATTTTGCTCAACTTTTTATGTGACATCCACTTCCCCTGATTGTCGCCATTTCTTTGGTCCTGGTCTAAAGCTAGTTATGGAAAACTCTCAATGTCGCTACCATGGTTGTTACGATTCTCGAGCTGCTGACTAAAATAAATAATGCCAATAGGGAGTATCAGTGTCCAAGTCAGGTGTCCATTTTTCGTATTTTCCTGTATAATCGTCTACTTATGTCCATCAATCCAACACCTCTTCTCGTGGGCCGGCTTCGCAGTCAGCCCTACAATAGCCAGAGTCATCGCTAAGCGGGCATCGGCAGGCAGCGGGGAAACGGCTTCCCTAGTTTGCTAAGGCAAGGATGGCGGGATGGTCTAGGACATTGATCCTCTGTACGCGTCCACGTACCTCCGCAGCCTCGCCGAATCTGCCCAAGAAGCTGATGGGAGGGAACCCGGTCTTGGAGGTGAGCGCCTCAAATACGGCGGGGGGCATTGGTTGTCGTTCGAAACGGAGCCGAAAATGGGGGAGCCGGGACAGACTGAAGACTCCAAATTAAGTCATTCATCGCCACCGTCGAAGTCGAGTAGGGACACGGTACTAACGCCAGCATCACGACAAATTAAATCACGATTGCAGTTGGCCGGCTAGGGTTCCCCGCGGTGGTGCCAAAGACATTAGCAGCCAAGACGCTCGGACGTAGCCGGAAAGGAGCATTATTCCATACATAACGTCCGGCCACAGGGGGACCAGAGGTAGGAAAGAACGGATTGTGGTCACGACAACAGCCGATGCATCCTGTGCGACTGATTGCTCGGAGAAGCTCGCGAGCTATCATCAGGAGTATTCGTTAGGGTATGCTCATGTATTGCGAGCGATGGCAGTGAACTTGGAACAACATATCAGGCGACAGCCTATTGTATTCAGACTAGTGTGTTGGCTGGTGTTGCCTATTTCCTGCCGCATAAAGGGCCGTCTGGAAAAGGCAATGAATCCACAAGAGGGGTGTTGGGATATATTAGAGCAACAGCAATGACATCGAATCACTGGCCCTTCGACTAATCCTCTAATGGCTTCGGGCGTGCCACCCTTCCTGCACATAGAGATTCCGTAACTCATTGAAAAGATTTGAAATGCAATTCTTAGATGTGAACCACATGGCGTTGCCCACCTAGGCTTACTCGAGTTCATTTTGCACAAGAATCTACATAACCTTTCAGGTACCACATAATAGCTAGTGGGAAAGGGTTCGCATTGTAGAGAGTGGGAGCTAAAGGATACCGTGAAACGTTCTGGCGCAGAGCCAGTCTCCCTGCCGGTTAACCCCAAGGTGTCGATGGTGATTTTTTTATTCCACATAAAATTGCGATATTTCTACCGGCTTAGGCGGAAGAAAAAGAGCTGATTTGGTAAGACTCTTCGATCCTATACCGGCATATTGGCATTCGCACTATACGATACGCCTCGGCAGGCATGCTGCAGGCGAGGCGGCTCCGCAGAAAGAAGAGGCATGGAAAGTCCATGGAGCCTACGCCAGAAGGTGAGTAATGGCCCCGGTATATTCTGAGCTCTCACATTATATGCCTTGGGTGCAGCTGCCGAGCCTGCGTAATTTCTGATTGATTCTCCCTCGTCTTGTCACATGCGGGAATAAAGTACTTCGACAGACCCGTGAAGAAATTCCCAGCCTCCTGCCATCCAAGCTCCCACGTCCAAATACTAGACAAAAGATATATTCCTCAAGCTTCAAGCAACCCCCCATCTTTCCCTCAAATCCTGACGCCACTTCCGTAAACCCACCTTTGCGCCGCTCTCCTCACGGCTTGTCGCAAGGCCAATACCACGATTCCGCATCCTCTGCCTCTCCCTCAGGCTTGTGATCCTTGGAAGTCTCCCAGTTCCGGTACGCCTCGTCAGCCCCGCACACAGGCAACCGCCATATGCCCGGCGCGCGGATATTGATGGGGTTGCCGCCTCCGTTTTCGTATAGCATGTTAAACTCCTCCTTGCTCCCAATGTCAAGCTTCTTTCCCCCGTTCTTCCCGCCGTTGTGTTGCTTTGTCTTCAACGACCTGCCGGGGTAAAATATGTTAATAACGCGATATCTCACCACTCCGCTGGTGCGGCATTGACAGTGCGCGACACCTACCCGATGACAATGTCTTCAAGCGTAATACCTCCCCAGTGATTATTCGACTGTCGGAGGTCTTCTCCTCCAGGGAGCTTCTGGAAGTAGTTTGTGGGTCCCCGGGGAGCATCTGCGCAAATAGGCTGAGTCAGGTGGCCTCCTGTGTCGCACCATTGCGGTGGCGTGCTCTCGGTCTCAAACTCGAACTACCCGCCCGCGAAGTCAGCCTTCCGAACAGCCTTCCCCGCCAGAGATCAGATTGGCGGTACTCACATCCGGCGCAACCAGATAGTATAGCATCTTATCCACACAGACTCTCGCCTCCTTGTCCGTGTCCGACGACATCATTTTCCCGTTTAGATACCCCACTGATTCGCAATCCTTGCCCGTGTCCAGCACGAATGCGTTCCGTCCGCCCCTCCGCCACGCCAAAGGAATGACCATGCTGTAGAGCACGCGCTCCGCCCACTTGCGCCGCTCTGTGGGATCCTGGCCCCATTCACTATTCAGCGCCTCAGGCGCCATCCCTTGCTTTACCCACTTGCCGTCGCGGATGATGGACCAAAAGTATTCCAGCCCCTCATCCACGCCCTTGAAGAGCCTGGTGTTGAGGTACACGACCGATTCTTCCCAGTACTTGACCGTGTCCTGGAGGTCACGGGAGAGGGCGAGCACGTCTACACTGCCGAGGAGTGCATCTTCGGGACTGGAGCAGAGAGAGTGGCCCGTCAGTTAGCTGAAAGGTCGGATATTGTGGCCCGATGCGGTCGCTTCGCGGCAAAGGAGTCCTGAGAAGTTGAGAACTTACAATTCCTTCTGGTCCTTGACGTAACTTCCGGCCCATGAGGCCATGTTGTAAGTGACGTCCTTGGCATTATTTAATCCCCTCATTCCCTTCAGAACTGAGAAGCGGGTAAAGAAATATCAGCACATCATACTAATGTAGTTGAGGCGTCAAGGCGATGCCATGAGGTACTCGGCCTTCGCCGGAACAGGATTCGCAAAATAATTACTTACGATTGTTGAAGAAGGGTGCTGAGAAGACGCTAAAGAACATGCCAAATATGTCGACTGTGAGCAGAAAATCCTTTTGTTTGTCGTTCTTCGGCGGCTTAATCTCTATGAACTTGTCGGCGAAGGCATCGAATTCACCACTAGTCTCGTCTTCCCCTGCTCGGAACGCAAGAAACATTGCTTTCATTTTCTAAACACCCAAAAGATGATAGGTTAGAAAAGCGAGATGGACAACGGTAGCACCCAGAATTGTGAAAAGGACTTACAGCGCTGACATTGGCAAACGACGCAAGAATCAGCGGACCGGCCGGTCCAGTCATGTTAGAAGTCTGGGAATCTTGACAGACTACACCCTTCTGGTCGCACCCCATCTCGACGTCCCCACAATTCCAGCCGGTCTCATCAGCTTTGAAGAAAGTGGCGGCCGCGTCAGAGAAGCGATTCTTGTCGTCGTCGTCCTTAGATTCCTTATCCCAATACTCCATAAAGTCCCTCCAAGCGCAGTCGCAGTTGGTCTCGTCCCACCGCTGCCTTCCAGGCAGCGTGGTGTCTACTGAGCCGTCGCATCACAGTAGAAGCCCTCCGTGTTGCGCCACGGGCAATGCCCACCGTTCTGCATCATGAGGGCGAATGTGTCCTCCGTCATGAACTCGTTGTCCTGGAATGTCTTCAGGTCCGCCGCCCAGTCTGTGACGCCGCCGAAATTAAGAGATCGGTAGTATTCTGTGCGAGTCCTGCGTTCGTTGTCGTCCATATAGGCGACCCAGGTGGTGCTGTCATAGACGAGCATGTTAGACTTAGAGGCCTTGTCGTACTACGTCTTGGCGTTGCGGGAAGGGTCTTGGATAATCATTTCAATCTCAGCGTTGGCAAGGTAGCCCCCTGTATCTGTGCAGAGGCTGGGCTGCGCCCCGGACTCTTCGCCAACGAATTTACAGGGAGGGCCTTCGATGCAGTTCCGGTCTGCAAGACCAAAAGAACGGCCGTAGCTTGTCACGCCGACAACGACCTTATTGGCTTGGACACCAGCTTTCGTAATGAGGATGAGGGCGCTTTCGGTTTCGGTCATGTTGATATGGGAGACGAGACAGTCACCAGTCCCGCAACCTTCAATGGAATACCTTCGACCATAATCCCACTGCCCGTGGAAGTCATCTTGGATTGTCGTCAGCAACGTCTAAATGTTCGATGGGTAGAAGTCAAGAGGACAGAAGACAGCGGACTGAGGGTACTTACATGTCATAAACACAATGTAATCGACAACTTTAGAGATCGCGGCAATGGGGAATCCCGAAAGATACCACTGGCCTGCGGGGGTGGCAATTGAGAGGGAAACATTTTTTGGCAATCGTGCCCGGAGAATTTTCAAAAACTCAAGATAATACATTCCTTCGTCTTCAGGCGCTTTGGGAATGTCTGGAATATCGGGCGCGGCTGGATATTCCCAGTCAATATCTAGCCCATCGAT
>Ga0247774_1001929_pt1 | contig 10360 bp, 6 predicted proteins | sample UWRJL001104B6_FD_179933 | JGI IMG/M metagenome (GOLD analysis project Ga0247774, IMG submission 179933) | Plant litter microbial communities from Arlington Agricultural Research Station in Wisconsin, United States - UWRJ-L001-104B-6 | ecosystem: Environmental > Terrestrial > Plant litter >... | reverse complement strand
GTGACACCTAGGAAGTATCAGGAAATATTCACCCTGTGGGATAAACTCCATGCCCAGAATTCTCCTGAATATTTGCGATTGAGATCTTACTAATGTCGTGTCAGGGGACCGGTCTTGAGACGATGTCCTTCATATTTGGCACGTCTGCTATTTAAGCGTGGCGGTGAGGAGGGGAGCCTGGTCTCTGGATAGAATGAGTGATTTACTGCACAAGTCACGTGTGATTGGGAGCTAAAGCCACCAACGCAGGAACGACGTCATAGCGTTAATTAGAGGCTGACAAACCTTGCCAATATCGTGACGTATGGAATAAACTAACAGGGTCCGGTCAGAGCGATCGCACCTACCTTGAAAACCTCCCTTGGGAATTGTGAGTTTCATGTGATCGCACGGTCAACCTGGAGCGATTGGCGTTCCCCTCAAATCTACAGAGGGGGCGCGATGATGAGCAATCAACTTCGTGGACCGTGGTCCCATGCACCCCATCAATACCTACTGAGCTCAAGGAGAGAAGTGGGATAGGGGAGAGAACCACCAATTTTAGGTGGATTTGAGTGAGATAATAACTACCACTTGAGCAAAGATGAATATTCCTGCATACAGTATAGAAAGGACCCAGAGATAAGTCCTATTTCGCTAAAACCATACCTCCATCCCCACTGGAAATCTGATGTCCTGACCGGACCAAACAGTCACGAATTTCGCCGCACGACAGATATATACCTAACCGTAATATTTAAAAGCCGTCTTTCTTTGGGAATCTCCCGTAAACAAATAGCTTTCCAACTACTTTCCGAAACCAATCATCCAATGCGTATTGGATACTGTCGCAGTGTATGTCGTTGCCCAACTATCTGGCCAATAAGGATATAACGAAGGAGATACCCAGGAATCTGAGATGCCGGCATATTTCTGACTGCCCTTTTCGGGGTCGTCCAGTCTGTTATCGAGATTCTGCAAGGGTCATTGGGAGGAGGTAAAGATAAGCTATTCTGAACGACTTGCTGTTTTACGGACATAGATACAGAAAGGTACATAGTCAAGACATAGGTTGCGGACATTGGCGCATACAAGCTAGACTATTCAATATGAGGGAAACAGTTCGGACATGCCACTAGCCTAATCACAACAGAAACTTCCAATTTGCTACCTGAGCATTTAGTAAGGTATCAACTATTTCGGGCCGACCCGGTTATAATTGCCGCGCTTTCCCTCACGGTGGGTCGGCAATTCCCCACAGATTACCCTTAGCTAACTCCGCTCGGTATCCTATTCGGGCCATTCGCGGAACATGGTCCTGAACATGGATGGGAGTCGCTGAAGTAACCCGACGATCCCTGGCTCCTGGATTTTGTGTCATAAATCTCTCCATGGCTTGCGCTTCGAGTAACCCACTACACCACCTTTGCGGCTAATCACTATGGCACGAATAATTTCTGGCCTGATCGCTTGCACTGCAACTTTACTACTGCCGAGCCATGCGCTCATTACCCAGGACCAATTTGAGAAAATGTGCGACGACCTCGCATCGAGTCTCAATGTTGAAAACGGCGCCATCTCTAGCATTGACTTCGTCCCGGCCGGCACCAACCTCACAATCCCCGTCGACCCATCGTGCCCCCCGGGCACGCAGTTCGTGCTGGTCGATTTCTGCCGCGTGACGCTTGACCTGGCCACGTCGGACCGGTCCAGCACCTACATGGAGGCGTGGTTGCCGCGCAACTGGACAGGTCGGTTCCTCGCGACGGGCAACAGTGGCATCGGCGGCTGTGTGCACTACTGGGACATGGCGTACGGGGCCGCGCTGGGGTTCGCGACGACGGGGTCTAACAACGGCCATTGGGGCATGAACGGGACGACGTTTCTCAAAAACGACGACGTCATTGAGGACTTTGCGTGGCGGGCAGTCGTCTCATCTGGCGAGGCTGGCAAGAGCATTAGCGCGCAGTTTTACGGAAACCCTCACGACAGGTCGTACTTTATGGGATGCTCCACGGGTGGCCGGCAGGGCCTGAAGATGGCTCAGGAGTTTGCGGAGTTATATGATGGCATTTTGGCTGGCTCGCCTGTGGTAGCCTTTGCGCATCTCTTATCTGCTCTGGGGTCCTTTAATCCTCTGATCAAAGAAGCCGGACCTGATGGGGTGCCTCCTCCTTCTACTTACGATACTATCGACAATGCCCTCCTCAAACAATGCGACGGACTAGACGGTGCCCACGACAACATTCTGGACGACCCATCCTTATGCCACTTCAACCCTAACTCTCTCACCTGCCCTTCCGAAGCGGCCATCACTCCGACCTGCCTATCCAAGAAGCAGGCAAGGCTTGTGCACGATCTTCTTTCCCCCATCTACGGTAAAGACGGCGTTGAGATATTCCCCCGTATGAACCCTGCACCTGGAATAGTGGCAAGCACGATCGCCAACTTTGGTGGCGAGTCGCAATTCCTCTACACGGACCACTGGTTCAAGTTCGCCGTGTACAACGACCCCGACCTCGATACCGTACACCTAACGCCGGAGCAGTGGGCCCACGCATGGGAAAAAGACCCCGGTGGCTGTAATACGTGGTCGGGTGACCTCTCCGCGGCCCGCGATGCGAATACTAAAATCCTTCACTACCACGGCACGGCGGACCCGCTTGTCACGTCCTTCATCTCCAACGACTATTATGACCTCGTTTCTGAGACAATGGGGCTCTTGCCGGCTGAGCTGGACGGGTTCTATCGGTTGTTCCGGGTCGGCGGCATGGGCCACTGTCTCGGCGGCGCCGGCCCCGTTCACATTGGAAACTACCTGATCGGGGCCGGCTTGGACCGGCTGCCGAGCCTGGACCCGGACGAGAACGTGCTGTTGGCGCTCGTGCGGTGGGTCGAGGACGGAGCCGCCCCAGAGACAATCACTGGGACGGCGTATAACGGTGGAGACCCGGGCGCCGGCGTTGAGTACAAGAAGAGGCACTGTCGGTATCCGACGAGGAACCAGTTGGCCAAGTCGGGGGATTTTAGGGATCCGGATGCGTGGGATTGTATTGAGCGACGAACACCACGAGCAGGGGTGATATAAGGACCTGAACTCTCGGTATCTCGTATCAGACGAAAAGTGCGCGAGTAGCCACTTTTGGGGCACTGGCCCCCCGGCCCAGCTTCGGCTTTGTTTTGCGGTTCTTTCATATCATTGGTATATAAACTCGGGTTTCCCTAGTTATGTCGGGAAAGTGAGCCAATAGGAGTGCAATTTGAACTGATTCTATCTGGAAACTGCGGATGGCCCGATTCAGTGCCTTTACTTGGTGGCCCAAGCGCAGGCGCCACGGGTGGGAGCTGCTGCTGCCACTCTGCCTGCCTGCAGTGTGTTGCCCATGCTCTGGAGACCTAGATGTGTCTAGGTAGAGACTGTGCTCTAAATGCAAGGGGATTTCCGCCCTAATATGCTTGTTCCGTTCCGGTGCCTGCGGGGCTGGCTCACGATGATGCCCTGGGTGATCCCGACCGTGACCATGTAGGAGACAAATGACCTATTATGACCTGCCCTACTAGACGGGGAATGGTGGATATACCGAGGAGGCAGCAGTGACCGTCTTGCATGTACTAAGCGGACTAAGCCCCATATAAACCAGGGCGAAATTCGTTCCTAAGAATTACCTGTAATTCAGCAACAACCATCTACCTCGTTATCCGAGGTTCTCCTGGGTTTCTTGATGACTTCGCGTAGTCTTGCCTTGGGTCGTTACAAGAAGCTTATATAATAAGAGTTTACGAGGGCGAAGTTAACCAGTTATTTTTATCAACCGAACAGTAAAGTTAAGGTATACACTAGTTATAGTTAATTAATAAGAACCAATGCTGTTTAAATGTTGTAGCTGTGACAATGGGAAGCCTCTTGGATTGATGATAGAAGGAGATTTGTTCTCTATTAATACTAAATGACATCGAAATAGGAGTTGATGATAAAACCGTAAAAACTAGGGATTTTACAAAGCAATTTCGGGGCGTATATTGTATCCAGATTCATTCATGTTACTACAATATCGACGGAGGGCCTGGCGCCACGTTCTTTCCGAAACTTCGTATCTCCTTTCCAATCCAATTACCGCTCTTTCAGGCCATGGTTCAAAGGATTCTGGGTGACAATTGTGGAGATGGGCCGTGGCATTATGGCGCTCCAAGCAGGACTCTCCTGTATTTATAGACACTGACAGACGAAGCAAATCCGATTATATTATGACGTATTCCAATCTCTGCGAAAGAATGGCAGTCTCCATCCAATGCAAAGAAGTTGGCAATTACCGTTTATTACGAGTCCATTGGCCGAAGCAAAAATAATTCCAAGTTTGGCATCTGATGCAGAATCCAGTGATGCTCGTTTCAATCTCAAGATATATCCCCTTGCGGAGATCAGATACTAGAGCCGAATATTAATGCCGAATTCCGTTGCCCGATCAACTTCACAACTTGGAGCTTGAGGTGAAGATAATGCTTACTCGCAGGAAGAAAAAGCCTCCACCTACCAATATTAAATTGAATAGTCCCGGTGTGCATTGGTCACCGAATAATATAAAGCGCTGAAGCTGCGGGCGTAAATCTTGTAGGTGCGTTAAATTGCCATCGCGCTGCAGACAGCCGTCAGCTTGCCAATCGTGTGCTAGATCAGCCTTACCAGTCACGTTCCCCAAGACATTAGAAATTTAACCGGTATAAATAGAATAGCTCCCTCCGTGCATAAATTTAGCAGTAGCAGCTGAAAGCGTTAGCCCGGATTTCCACTGCAAATGGCACGCGGAGAACAGTGTGAAGGGTTTCCATTGGACGCCAAAAAGAATTCAACTCACGCTACTGGTAGCTTATCCGACAATTGGGAAGAATCTCCGCACTATGAAAATAATAATAATTTTGCGTTTTCCTTGAGTCAGAAACGTATTCGGGATTAAGTAGATATCTGAGAGGCATTCTGTCGAGGCATTCCATGGCCCCCTCTGGCCCATTCCCCGTGTTCTGCCATGCCACCTCTGTCGCTACTAAGAGGCGAACAAAGACTTGTGGTATTGAGATATGCTATGGCGAGGGACCTGCTGCAAGACTGTAGGAAAATATCGCACCTGCCACATAGCCGTCACATGATGCCATCTGGTAGCTCAAAGCAGAACACCATAATTTCGCAGCAGGAAAGTGTTGGGCCAGCTTCTCGAACCTACAGATTAAGTTGAAAAATCGCAGTTGTGTCTGCCAAATTTAGCAGCCAGGCGGGGCTTTTCCTACCAGACAGTTCTGCCGTACTGAGACCTTGTAATCTCCTCCCCACCTCCTTTATTACTCTATATAATTTGATATCCTATCAAATTTGAACCAACCAAGCAAACTAAGTTAAATCTAAGTTCTTTCTAATAATCAAGTCACATTTGATTTGGTTTGATTTGATTTGACGGCACCGTTGGCTTGGTGTGGACTCCTGCGACAGGTTGGGGCATATCTGCCGAGAGTCTCTCGGGCGAAGACAATGCACAGTGACCCTCAAGATTTTGGACGACTACCACGGGATATTGATCTTGTGGCAGACCGGAGATTTGACAATGAATATTTGACTAGTGTGAAACGGGACGCGGAATGCGCAATAAAATGAGGAATTTCTGATACTACCACTGGCCGGAGCAAAAATTGTATCCAAACTAACCAAAGTCGTGAAGGCCGAGGGTCGACTTGAGATGAAGTTTAAAAAGAGCAGTTCGCCCTCAGGAATAGAGAAACCTTGAAACTATCTCTTTACCAAGAGTCCACGATTGCCACAGGCCACATACAATACAACCTCTAGCTTGGAACAAACATCTCACAAAGCCATAACTTCCATACAGAATGAAATTCATTACCCTTTTCCCCATTATCACCCTCGCTTTCGGGTCCGTCCTCGATCCGGATCTGGGCACTAGCGAAGCTCGCGACCTGCTCGCCCGCGAGCGCATGTCCATTAACCCCGAGGCCCAGGCCGCCCCTCTCGAAGAACGCACCCTCGACAAGCGCGACTGCGACGAAACGACTGCCTGCAAGTGCCAAAAGATCAAGCGGGGCCAGTATTGTGGCAGCTGTTATAAGGGATCGGATTGGATCGTCACAGATCTGGGCAAACGTGGTGCGTGGAATCACGTGTACGAGTGCAACGAGAAAGGAGGCTGTTGTGATTATGGGTATGCGAAGGACTGTGATTTGAAAAAGAACAAAATGAGGTGTTAACAGAGTGATAAAATGGAACTGAACCCCGAGACCGGGCCCATATATAGAAAGGCCCACCGTTGCCTGACGGGATTCTCATATAAAGTGCGGACTTCAACTCCAAGCCCAGCGGATCTAATAGGTTCAATTGAATAATATTTTTCAACTTGTAGTTATTGGGCCAATATCGTCAGGATAGTGCATCCCAACTCGGAAAAGCCTCCGCAGATAATACGGACTACGCCAACTGCTGTACCAGCTATGGACATTGTCAGAAGTACGGTCCGAAAGTCAAGACAAGTCAAGGGACGACAAAATCAGTCAATTTAGAGATGTCTGTCTCCTGAAACTGCTTTCGTATGCTGTGCTTGATTTTCGCATGCCTTCTTCAAGTTGCTTACCCCGCTTCAGAGTTGCAACTAAGTATTTTAGAGTGGTGCCTCCGCTCCGTCCTTTGGACAGCCGGAGTCATCAGCTTTCAGCTGTACTTTTGACAGATATGTCGCAGAAAGAGAGCTAATAGACAACCACCCGCAATCTCACATTAACTCCGCCGAGACTGAGAATGCCATCTCAATGATCACCAAACCAGTGCCTTTTCTAAAAAAAGTCATCATCAGTATCAGTGGCCAGGAGAAGCTTCAAAATGAAACAACCAGGTTGCGAGAGAAACGCAGTATTGCTTTGTGGCCGTCGGAGACAAACACGAGTCGGCTGCTGTGCCATTCAAATGTACCAGTAGAGGAGGATACATCGGGAAGTAGCGTGTGCTGCGTTCCTCCTGTTGCTCGCTGCAGTTGCAATGATATCCGATTGGCAATTCCTGCTATGCTCCCTATCGTTTCTCTCAGAATCTTATGCATCACCGTTTCCAAAACCTGACCACCACGGCTCCTCTGGTAATTGTTGTAAGTGGTGGTTGAGCGTGTACGGCTGAAGATGTCGCTCGACATCTACCAGAACATTGACTGCGTCATTCCATCCACATACTGGCAGTAATTATACGTTCCTGGATTATATGCATCGCAGAACAGTCGTCCATCATTTCCACCGCCTATGTGAAGCTGATCGCTACCGGATAAACTGCTAAATGACCGAAAGCGGGCGAAAAGAGTGGTGGACGAACAAATTCTATTAAACCAACGACCGTCCCTTCTCTTTTGAAAAAAAGGTCAAGATCTTGATAGCTATAGCTTACCATGCCTCTAGAATCCTCCATTATCACCAGCCGATGGAACCAGCCTCCCTCGAGCTATCTTTACGCCAGGAATTTCCGCACCACAACAGCTTACACATCAGGAATATAGTCTTATAACGCTTCTAGATAAAGAGCTCCGTCCATCTCTTTCATTCCCTTCCACAGAAGATCTTCCTGGAAGCCGATAGCATAATAGTATCGTTTGTCTGGTATGTTGGTCCTACTTTCGTTTGCCAAGAGGAATCTTGCGCCTTAACAGTAGGTACCCTAGTCTATTGGGATTGCATTGCTATTTATACTGCACTCGGTAAATGTAATTATCTAAATTCGCCCTACTTATATAGACCGACGTATACAACCATATCGAAGAATAAAGCATTAAGCTACGAGCAAAAGGATATCGGCTTGAATTGTTGTTTTACTGATAAAAATAGTGTTAAACTACTTAATGGAGTATTAAAGGGATGTAATGAAATGTTTAGATAGTCTGGAGGCGTCATTTACTAGCGCGCTCGCGCGTCAGTACAGGGTTTCATATGTGCTGATACGGGCCGCAACCAGATGAAATGCTGGATGTGCAGATTTTTCGGTCATGTGTGGCGTAATAGTATGCCCCTATATTAAGACGTTACATTTTTGAGACATACATCTTCGACAAAGAACAGCGTCCGCGAACTACAAAGAATTTCCTTCGCAGCTACCAAACTCAAACCTCACAGAGTCGCTCCGCTACCCATTTTTCACAACCCGAAAATCTTAGAAGGCTTAACCCAACATCCATTCCCGCCAATTTATCACGTCAATCTGCTATGGGAGAGTTAGTCAACTTTTCTCAGCGATCAAACTGTCGACCACCTCTGTTGCTCTCGCAAAGACTTACAAGCTACCAATGGCACATCCAGGTACGGGACTGAAGCAGTTCACGCCCACGACTGCAGCCGTACTGCCGCCCTGACAGTTTATATCGCAGTAGACGATGAGGCCATTGCCTGCGGGGTTATCAATCTCAACCCTGTTCCAGTTGGTGCCGGTGGGAGCACTGTAGCAGGCGCCTCGGTTACCCTCACCACTGCGTTCAACTTTGGTCAGCCGGGCTCGTGAAGAAAGAGATGTGGCAGCCCCGGGTTGGAATTCCGTTGAAGACGAAGGGTACTAAACTTACGGAGGGGAGCCGTTTGAAGGCCAGGTATCTCCGGGGTTGGAGTTATGATCGCAGCCTCCGTTGGAGTAGAAACGCCAATGGAAATCGAGTGCCGTTGCAGCAGGAGAAGCTTCGACGGCCTCAATTGGACTAGCCGCGGCCGTCATGGCAAACACCATGACGAAAAGAGAGCGGAGCGCGGAAACCATTTTTGTGGTAAGTTGGCGACGGTTATATGGGTATTTGATAGGCTTATGAGCTTGTGTGAGCTTACATTAGTGAGGAAGAAGTTGAATCGAGGTACAAACCTTACTTCACGTCCCAGAACTAGGCATTATATATACCTCAGAGTCTAGGCTTATGTTATGTAGTGGAGAGCTCAAGCATTTGATCATGATCGTACTACGAATAATGGCTCTACCCGACTATTGGCAATTAGATGTCTGCCTTCAAGATATTGGCTCGTCATTGTGATTGGCGAGTATAGATGAAGTTTGATGTCAGCGCTAGCTGTCAGATTTCATGACCCGCCTGTTTTACTGTAGTTCTCGCCAAAGTTCTTTTACGGAGGTGGAAGAAATGCAAAAAATTATCTAACGTCGCATGCGCGAGATGAACTATGGAGTGCGACGGAATTACGTGCGTCATCTAGTGTCGTTCTGCATCCGCTACTATCGACGTCACTCTGGCGCGCATTAGCGAGGAGGCTCGACGACTGTGCCTTGCCCACGCTTCGGTAAATTGCCGGCAATATCCCCTTGACCATTCCAATTTGCCTTGAATTGCCCCGTGGAAGGGAGTTTTGACCTAGCTCAGCGGCTTCCGATTGCCGGTAGATGTCTGGCAGATTCTCCTCCCGAATCGGTGAAGTCCGACGTTGCCGGTGGCATGCACCTAGCCGCGCTGATGGGTAGAAACTACTGTGGGATATCAGCTAGCAAAAGGGGGCGAGGTACAAAATATAGGCCGCATTCCGAGCCAACAGCAGTTTTCCATATTTCTTCTTGCGCAGATAATCTCAGCGACCGCTTTTGCTCTCCACATCGTAGTTCTCCAAAAGTTCCCGGTTCTAAACGACTTTCTTGCCGAGAAAACAGGTGAGAAAACGCCACCGGTCCGCGTTACCCGGAGTGTCTCCAAGGGCAATTTCGGCAAGGCAAGATATGACTCGGCAGGGTTGTGCTCGATATTAAATTTTCATTCAAGAATTGCTATTAATTACTGAAAGGACCGCTAGATGGCGATCATGGATTCTGCCACGCCATAGACTACTTCATATTCGAGTCCTATACTAGTGGCACAATCCAGCGAGTATTGTTAGTAGATTTGAACCTCGGTCGCTCAAGAAATCGAAGCGTTCTAGAAGTTTGCCCGCGGCGGTGTTACATGCCCCATATTTCACATTTCCAAGTATTTATATATAAATCATACGCCTTTGGCTGTTTTGCCACCGGTTTGCTATCACTACCCAGTGGACGTGCCGCATATTTTAGCAGTCAACTAGCTTAACATGGAAGCTTAGTTTATGCTTTCGGTTTGCGCAGTCAACTCAGATTGACACTGCACTGGCATTTAAGCCAGAAACTCCGCATTTTAGTACCAATTCGAATACAAAATAGACCATAGGGCGGCTTTCCGACCTATATATCACATTTGCATTCTGAGCTCGTTTGTGCAATAGAATAACGCTACTGCTGACGGAGGGATAGCCCATCGATTTCTCGGGAGATCAGAACGCCAGAAGGAAGAAGTGGTAGCTTCGACTCACGGAGTTGCCTTACATACCCAACTCCTGAGCACGAATCCAGCATATTTCG
>Ga0247774_1001928_pt1 | contig 10361 bp, 7 predicted proteins | sample UWRJL001104B6_FD_179933 | JGI IMG/M metagenome (GOLD analysis project Ga0247774, IMG submission 179933) | Plant litter microbial communities from Arlington Agricultural Research Station in Wisconsin, United States - UWRJ-L001-104B-6 | ecosystem: Environmental > Terrestrial > Plant litter >... | reverse complement strand
AGCTTCAGGCCCTTGACGATGAAGCAATCATCGTGGAAAATGATGGGACAACATCGTAGACATACCTAGACAATGATTGTCTTCCTCAGCAAATCTGCAGATGTTGTTTGGTTTGACGAGCGAAAGTGGCAATGGAGGAGCTCGTCGGAAATTTGGGTGCGATATTGGTAGGGCCCCACACCGGGCTTCGTCCCACATGTGTCACGTGATAAGGGCTGGTAATGATACCGCTTCTGATTGGACTATGCTTCTTACACTGCGCTAGCCCCACCTCCACCAGCCAAGTGAGTGCCCCTCCGAAATCTCGGACTGCAAGCCAATTTTCACATTTCCGCTGGAAGGCTTCGAGTTCTCGTTTATCCTCAATCAGCCTTTGCGCGTCCCAAATCCAAATACTCGACCAGGAAACGCCAAGATGGTGAAGAAGAGAAAGAACAAGTACGATTGCGTCCAAATTCAACCCTGTCGCCGAGATAATCACTCTTTGCTAACTCAATTCAGCGGCCGCAACAAGAAGGGCCGCGGCCACGTGAAGCCAATCCGTTGCAGCAACTGCTCACGATGCACGCCCAAGGACAAGGCTATCAAGCGCTTCACCATCCGTAATATGGTCGAGTCCGCCGCTATCCGTACGTGTCTAGCCCTACGAAGAACTTCGACACCACCCACCGATCGATTCACGTACCCTGATAAAGATTTACACTTGAAGATGGAAGGAGCACCGCTAACACTGCTCGTGGATAGGTGATATCTCGGATGCCTCCGTCTTCTCCGAATACACAGTTCCCAAGATGTACCTGAAGCTGCAGTACTGCGTCTCTTGCGCCATCCATGGCAAGATTGTCCGGTACGTTTGTCCCGGAGGTTGACAACTCTCGTCGAAAGTTTTCTGGGTCGTCCCCGGCTCTACTTCGACAGGGAGGCAGCTCAGAAGAACCTTGGCTGTGCTTAAAACAACTTCTAACCCCCGAGTCCCTGTAATTTGATCGTCTTATTGACAAATGTCCACAGTGTCCGCTCGCGAGTCGGTCGCCGAAACCGTGCTCCACCCCCTCGTGTCCGCTACAACAAGGACGGTAAGAAGGTGGTTCCCACGCAGCAGGGCGCTAAGGCCAGCTAGGAAGAGGCCAAATCATGACCAGTTGCTTCGATCCATATGTAAAAGGGACCGACATTTCTGGGCGTTGGCGGGGAAAGGAACGTGTCTCTCATCATGATAGAACGGGGTAGAATCCCGTCTCGTTAGGCCAGTAAGGCGACTAAAAGATTCTGGTGTTCATTGGGACTGAGGATATCCGCAGTGAAGTGAGGGGTGTCATCCGTGTTCGTATTGCGTTGCTTTTGTCGCCGGATTACCTGTTGCTCCGAGTCCGCATTCATTGTTGCTGTTCGGGACTAGCTCAATTCGACTGTATTACCTCATTGGACACACAACTGCAAGCTGTAGTAGGCTTTCCGGTGATGGTAGGATGCACTCTGGGCTTTCTACCTCCAGATTCTGTGTCTCTCCAAGCCTCTTCTTCGTCCTATTGCCTGTCTCTCCAAGCCTCTTCTTCGTCCTATTGCCTGTCTCTCCTTTCAACGCTAGCATTCGAGTCATTGGCACTATCACTCCAATCACAATGAACGGCCTCGGTTCCAAAGACAAGTCGAAACCCTGGTATTCAAACACCCTCAAACTCCAGCCAATAGCCCGCCAAGTCCTGGAAGAATACAGCCTCATTCCACCTGCCGAGGTGGAGAGCCATGTTTTGGGCGTGGTACGGTATTTATGCAGCTCCATCTGGCAGCCCAAACTCACATTGCAAACTGCAGAGAGACCAGGCTTGGGAAATCTTCCCGTACCCCTGCGTAGGCGAATTTGCCTTTCTGGACTTCAACCTCTGCCATCGTCCATCTTACCCCAAGATTGTGGCGAGATTGAGGTCGGATCCTTCGGCAAGGCATCTGGACGTGGGGTGTTGTGTGGGACAGGATATCCGGAAGCTGGTTCTTGACGGGTGCCCCCCTGAAAAGGTCACGGCGCTGGAATTGGAGCAGAAGTTTATTGATGTGGGGTTTGATTTGTTTAAGGACAAAGAAAAGATAAGAAAGACTAGGTTCATCAGTGCCAATATCCTTACGGCCACGGACGTCCTAAGGGAGTTTGAGGGGAAGATGACCTCGATACATATGGGAATGGTGTTCCACCTTTTCGATCGTGAGGAGCAAAAGACCGTCCTGTCCAACTTGCTCAGACTGTTGGTGGGCGACGGCCGGGGCATTTTGCTAGGGCATTGCGTCGCGCATGCGGACGGGGTCATGCAACCCGCCATGATGGGTAAGATGACGCTTCGACACAACTTGGACACTTGGGGGAATTTGTGTAAGGAGGTTGAGGAGGAGATGGGGGTTAAGATCAAGACGTGGGAGGATTTGGTGCCCTTCAAGACGGAGGCGAAGTACGATTCATGGAGGGATGATGGCAAGAGGATTTTGGCGTTTGAGGTGACTAAATTGGAGCAATAGCCGGGGGTTGCCTTCTATTATATTCCTGAGATTTCGCTCCCCGGTGACATGTCTTACAGTCAAGGCATGTTCAACACTCCGACACCTGGAGCAGCATGAACAAAACAAACATTTCATTACCAAGTATTCGTAACCTATATACACTCATTACAAGCCAAGGAAAAACCAGAAAGCCAACCATCTACTCATACCTTGTCCCTTGCTCATCACTCATACAACTCCTCGAATCCTTTCATCGCCCCGGTCCAACCAACATCGTCGTCTGATTCATTGCATTCGCCCCATACATGTCTCTTAGTCCATGCCCGTTGTTCTGCGAGCTCTGCACCCGCCCAAGGACATAATCCCGATTCTCAATCGTCACACTCTTTGTCATGTGGTTCACCTTGTACACGCCTACCAACCTCGCTGCCAACTCGAACATGTTGTTGCGCAGCGAAATGACGATGAACTGGGCGTTCTTGGTGCGTTCTTTGATGTAGTTGGCAACGATGGAGACCTTTGACAATAAATTAGCATCCCAAAGTTCTCAAGACAATAAAAACAGATGGGAGGGGAAATACTCACGTTTCTGAAGTCCAGGGCGGCATCGATTTCGTCCATGACATACAACGGCGTAGGCTTATAGTGATGCAAAGCAAACACCAATGCTAGACTGCTGAGCGTCTTCTCACCACCCGACAAGTTGGAAATATTCTTCCAGCTCTTCTTGGGTGGCATGACAGAGAACAAAATCCCCTCGCTGAAGGGGTCCAAAGAATCCACCAGCTCCAACTCGGCGTTGCCACCCATGGTGATCATCTGATACATTTCCTTGAGCCGGAGTGAGATGGTGCTGAACCCCTCCATGAAGCCTTCCAGGCGCAGACGCCTCAACTCGTCACACCGCTTCTTGGCCGAATCGCGCTGGGCCACCGCCGAGGCAAGATCGGACAAGCGAGCGGCATGTTCCTGGACGCGGCGTCGATACTCCTCGAGAACCGACACATCGACGGCGTTCTCGGTGCGCTCTTCCAGGGCGGCAATGTCTCCCTTGAGTTTCTCCTTGGACATGTCGGCGAGCTCGTCTTTGGTGTAGCGGGGAATTTCGAGGGGTTGCTTCGTCCGGGGCACTTGGGAAGCCTCGGGCTCGGAAGACTCTTCACCCTCGTCGGCCTGAACGGTCTCGCCGTCTTGCACCTCGACCTCACCATCAGGCAGGGCCGCAGGTGGCCCCGGCGTAGATTCGCCGCCACCCATGAGATCCTCAACATTTTGAAGCGCAAGCTTGGACAGCTTGTCGTCCCAATACCGAGCGCACTTCTTGTTCTCTTCCAATACCTTGGTGTTCTCTTCAAGAGTATTGCGCATCTCAATCTCCTGGGCGCGCGTATCGTTGAGTTCGGCCGTCTTCTCATCAAGCTCAGCCTTCACCCCCACTAATTCCTTCTTCTTAGCGGATAACTCAGACTCAGCCTCCTGGACTTGAGTCTTCAAATCCTCCGCCTTCTGATCTTGGTTCTCCACCTCGCTCTCAAGCTTTTCCAAGTCCTTCTCGGCTGACTGAAGCTCCTTGGTCGCCTTGGCGTGGTCCTTTCCGAGTTTGGCCATTTGCTTCTCTGCCTTCGCCTTGCGGACTTCAGCATTGGAAACTTCCTCGTTGTGGGATGCCAATTCCTCCTTGACGGCATCGATCTTGGTGCGCTGCTGCCGGAGCTTCTCACCACCCACCTCCATGATCTTGTCCTGTAGGACCTTGATCTCGTCTTCGACAGAAGATGTCTCATCGTGGAGCTTCTCGACCTCTTTGTTCAGCTTTGCAATCTCCTTTTCGAGGGCAGCAATGCGCTTGTCATCTGACTGGGAGGGCTGATGTTCCTTGCCAAGCTCCTTGATGCGGCGGTGGGCATCGGCCAGATTCTTTGTAGCACTGTCGACTTCCAGGGCGATCTTCTGCATCTTGGTATCTAATTTAGGAATCTCGTCCCTTAAATACCGAACATGAGTCTCAAGTTCCTTGTGGTAGTCCTGGAACTCCTGGAACTTCTGCTCCAGTCCATCCCGGTCCGTTTCAAGTTTGGCGACCTGCTCCTTTGTCGTCTCGGCCACAAGCTTAGACGACATCTGGCCCTTTTTGACGGTGTTGCCACCTCCAGACATGGTACCTGACTTGTCGATGAGCTCACCGTCAAGGGTCACCACCCGCCATCGCTTGGCGCCGTAGGCGATGCGGTTGGCCTGTTCCAGGTCCTTAGCGACAAGGGTGTCCTGGAGGGCATGGTAGAAAGCAGGGCGGAACTTGTCTTCCTTGGCCTTGACGAGATCGAAAAGCCGCGGGGCGTTTTCCGGGGTCTGGATGGGCGAGACGTCCCGGACGCGAAGCTTGTCGAGGCAGATGAAATTTCCGCGGCCGAGATTAGTCTTTCGGAGGTACTCGATACACTGCTGACCAGCCTCGACGGTGTCGGTGACGAAATTGTCGAGGGCGCCGCAGGCGGTCGAGATGGCGACGTCATACTTCTGGTCAATTGTTCCAAGGTTTCCAAGTCGGCCATGGAACCCGTCAATGCGACCCGACTCCTTCATGCGCATGAGAGCCGTGAGGACGTTGCCCTGAGTCTGGCTCTTAGACAGACTCGATCGGGCTTCGTCGGCCTTCTGACGTGCGTTGGAAACCTTGGCGCGGATCTTGGGCTCCTGCTCCGAAAGCTGCTTTATCTCGGCTTCGGTCTTGGCAGCTTCCTTCTCCAGCCTGGCCTTCTCCGCCTCGCATTCCTTCAGCTCCTCGAGTTTAGCAGCCTTGCTCTCCTCGATGGTCGCTACCTTGGACTCCATCTCAGCGAGCGCAACAGCCCCGGAATTGGCCTTTTCCTGGAGAATATTCAGCTCACTCTCAGCAACAGCAATAGCCGACTGCTTCTGGTTGATTTTCTCCTTCCACGGCTCAAGGCCCTTCTGCTTCGCCGCAATCTGATCTGAAAAAGCCTGCGTCTTCCCCTTCAGACTATCTCGAATCTCGGCAAGCTCTGCCTCAGCTGTTGCGACTTGTTCCTCAAGCTCAGTAATTTCCTTAGAACGCGACTCGATCTCTTCGCCGCACTCCTCGACAGTTTGCTGAGCCTCGGTCGATGTCTTTTCGGAATTGGCAATGGTCTTCTCTAGCTTCTTACGCTTGTCGACCAAAAACTTGCGCTTCTCGTCAAACTTGACACGCTCCTGCTCAAACTTGGCAAGCTGCTTGGCGAGGGCCTGCGTCTCCTTTTCCTGAGCCTCGTACTCCTTGCTACCCTTGGCGTACGTCTTCTCGAGCGTCTTGATGATCTGCTCGCCGCCGTGGTGTTTTTCGAGCTCGGCTTCGAGACGCGCCTGGATCTGACCGATGGCTTCTTCAGTGACGGCAATGTTGTCTTCAAACTCGCTGAGGTAGACTTGGTAGAGAGCGGCGCGCTTGAGGGTCAGCTCATTCTCGTCGCGAATGTAGGCGAGGGCCTTGTCCTTCTTGTCCTCAAGACTGTTCTTTTCTTTCTCGACATGTTGGACACGGTTGCTCTTCTCCATGCATGTCTCGTTGAAGAGCTCGACCTCGGTGACGGCTTCCTCGATGGGCGTCTTGTACTTGGACGTGCCAATAATGTCCTCAAGATACTCCAGCAGGCCATCGTCGTGGTCCCCCTGTGCCTTGGGCTTCATCTGGGCGATCGACTCAACCTCACCCTGCAGAATCAGGAACCGCTTGTGGTCGAGATCAACGCCACGGTCGCGAAGAAGCGTGGTAACAGTCGTAAAGTTAGACTCCTTGCCGTTGATGTAGTACTTGCTCGAATTGTTCCGGAACGCCTTTCGCGAAATGATAAGGCTCGAGTTGGGGATGACTTCGGGGGCAAAACCGGGCTACACGCGTCAGATCACGTCAACGATGTTCAGACAGAAAACACTTACCCTATCCATGACCTCCTGGAAATGAACGGCAACTTCGCAATACTCCAAATCGGGATACTGAGCCGAATTGTGAATCAATGCCGATATCTTTCCCTGTCGCATCTTGCTGGCGCGGAAGCCAAACACGAAGAGAAGCGAGTCGATAACGTTAGACTTGCCAGAGCCGTTGGGGCCCACCACCGACGAGAACGACGCGTGGAATGGTCCAACTTCCTGCCGACCAGCGTAGCTCTTGAAGTTGTTGAGAATAAGGTATGTGATGACGATTCGGGGCTTGGGACCCGTCTCTTCGACCACTGGGATTGCCATGGTTCGTGACTTGAGGACAATATCCATGGGCTTTTGGAGCATGGTTGTCGTCTCGAGTGGCTTGACAGGCTTGAATGTCATGGTGCTGTCGTCCGAAGACCTAGGGCGTCCATTGACCACCGACGCGGTGATATCGGCTAGAGGTGCATGCAACACCGACGGTTCGGGCGACATGGATGGTTTGGGGGTTGGCATCGCTGGCGGATCCAGCTCCTCCGCCTTCTCGAGCGGCTTGGCGACGCTCTTTCGCTTCTTTGGCGAGGCCTTCTTGACCGGGTCGGCCTCGATTACTGTAGCCTCCTCTTCGCCATTCTCGGGCGCGAGGTTTTCGGGCGCGAGTTCCGGCTCAGGCTTGAGCTCCGGTGGAGGTGCAACGGTCTTCTTCGGCCGACCTCGTGTTCTCGGCGCTGCTGCGCTGGCAGCAGCTGGGGCTGTAGGCTTGCGGGACCGTGTCTGCCGTCGAGCAGGACTCTTAGGTGCAAGAGCAAATTCGTCTTCACTCTCCTGCACCTTGGACATGTTGGCATCCTCGTCGTCGGATTCCACCACAGTCCTCCTTGTTGCCCGGCGCGTTGGACGGGAAGATGCCGCGGTCGACATTGTGAATGATATTGAGGGTATTCTGGACAAACAAAACAAAAGACGAAATAGCAATGAAGCATTCACAAAATGACGAAGTGGTCGTGTTTTGAAGTTGTCAAGGTTCGAAGGTGGAACTGCAAAGTTAGGCAGTGGGTGGGATGTACGTCGCGCGTCCCGCATGCGACGTGAGCTATTCCTAAATGGGAAGAATGTAAACAAATAACGGGACCGGCTGCTACAAGTGGTCAGCCGCGGGCTCCCCATCCTGGTATTACAGCTGGTGCCAGACGCACGGTCCGTCCAAAAGACGGAGCTACCAACTCGACCAAAAAATTTCGAGCTGATGGTATCTGTTGTGAAGCTATTCACAATTCAACGCCGACCAGCCGGCACACTCGACAGTACTTCGCCAGGGAAAATTAGTAACCATGGCCGCCACATTCGACTACAAGAATTATTCCCACATTTTTGGGAGCTCATCTTTCCCTGACCGTTCCTTCTTCCAGGAAACAGACACCTTCCGAAAATCTCTAGATGGTGTCCTCTTCATTGATCGTGTCCTAACGGCGCTCGGTATAGCAAAGGGTGAGTATGCGTCATTCTCCGCTGTTGTTCAAAGCTAACTGCGATGTAGTAAATAAGGTTTACCCTCCCAAGACCGAAAACGCCCTCAAGTCGTTCCACACCCAAGTCTGCGACGCCCCGATGTCAATCCACCACCGACTCTCCATCTTCTACTACCTCCTTCTCGACCTTGATCACGGCAAGACGAAGCTCTCTGAAGACTTCCTGACCACCAGCGGCATGCCAGAAAAGTACCAAATTTTCATGAAAGGCCTCTGGTACCTGGATCGGCACCAGTTCAAGGTTGGCTCGTCCAAGCAAAGATGACGCAGCAAACGCAAAGACTAATAGTAATAGCGCGCCCTTGAATACATCGCCCACCCCTCTTTAATCCCCGACTTCGCTGACGAAATCATCTCTGTCCTTGTCCGCAAAGCCCCTGACAACGACTACACCCTCGCCCTCGCCTACTTCCACACCGTCCAACCAATCCTCCGTACCCCGCAAGCCATCGAGCTTCTGTTCGCCGCGATGGCCCATACGAGCATAACCCAAGCTCTGCAATACTCGCGCACGTTCCCCGACCACACGCGCCAGCTCTTGTTCCAAAAGCTTGTTGCCTCGGTCCTTGACTGTCCCGCGGGGGACGAAACAGCCGAACGAGCCGTCGAGCTGATCAGCCTTGCGCTTGACGAGAGCGAAGAAAAGTGGTTTGAGGAGTACTTAGTGGGTGACGGTTCAAGATTTAAGAAAGCGAAAGATGCGTTGTTAATGCGGAGGGTTGCCACGGGAAGGTACAGTGAGGCGATTGGCGAGCGGGGGTTGGGGAATCGATGGGGGCCGATTGTCCAGGGAATAAAACAGGGACTGGGGGGGAGGGTGTAGGCAGGCTGAGAAGATACCCATGCATCACAAGGCACCGAAGACATATCGTCTCCCGCGGAATTTTCCCAAATCTCTCGAGGAAGCAGGTCTCTTGGATGACAGACTCAGAAGAGGCTTCACTTGACGCTGCCCCCGTCCGCCTCCTGACATCATCTCGTTGCCTGTTTAGTGGTCTTTGTCTTGATCAGCACCCCTCCGCACACATGCATGACGTGGAGGCTCCGGCCCGGAAACAATATGCTCAGCCTACTCTCTGTCGGATAGGCCGGATATCGTGTTCAATCGACATCCTTTAACTCACCGGCTTCCGTCCTCATCTGCACCTTGCGGCCCTTTTCTACCCGAGCCTCGTCGACCACTTCCCCACAATCTCCATTCGATAATCCGAAGGAACCAACCCCACATATGCATACTCACCATCTCGGGTCTGGAACAAACCCTGTTCATCAATCACGACCCTGCCCACCCTGCCGTGCAACCCTAACCACATGCTGCAATGCGGGAGACCCCCCGCCATCGCTGATATGGATAGTCATCTGCAATTCGTCTCTCCCTGGTTGTTGCCTTTGTGACGAAACTTGCATCTTGATAACCTTGTTACTCTTTTCCTCTTTTAGATGCGATGTAGAGCTGCCAAGCTCTCGTCCTCATATCACTCAAGGCTTTAGACCAGCATTGTTCCACAAAGTACTGGTTGTCTAAGTCCAATCGGACGCATGTCTCTCACCTGCTCACCAGCACATGCTCCTCATCAAGCTAACTCACCAGACTTTCACCTGTCGTGCCACGACATCCCGCCTGCCTGGCGCGATGCACTCGTCTCGAAATGTGCTCGGTCGGTATATCGTCCTCCGTGAATTCGTCACTCTGCTGGACGATTTTCTGCTAGACGCTATGCGAGTGCATTAGTGTCGCTATCGCTTTACTTGGGAGCTTGCGAGGCGTTCTGGGGCTTGGAGATTGTAGCCCTGCATTTTGGGGTCTTGAGCGGAGAAGAGGGAGACGGGACTTAATTATCATGTACGATTCTCCCTATCCTTAGCTTATAATGATACACTTTTGTTCTTACTGTGCATCCGGACCTGTTGCTGCAAAGGAGACCAGCCAGAAAAGCCAGCATGGTGGCGCTCACAAGACTGTCGGATCTCTCCCCACGAGACCACTACGTCACTTTAACGCTAGACAACCGCATCGTGACGGTCCTTTTAGGGAACAACCCGCTCTCGGTCGAGACCACCACCCCTCCGTCAGCTCCGACCCTCCACAATGCCGTCGATACCATCTCTCAAACACCTGTTGCCGGCACCTCCAAATCCGGAGATAAAGTCCTAGCCATCCTCCTCGGCCTCTTCCTCGGTATAGGCATTCTTTTAACCGCCTTCATATGGTTCCTCTGCCGCGGCAAGCCTAAAGATTATGTGTACACTACATGCTGCTTTCCCCGACGAGGTCCACAAGGCGACCAAGGACCCGCGGGACATGAAGGACCTAGGGGGTTGGTAGGGCCCAGGGGTCTCAACGGACGCGACGGACGCGATGGACCCGAAGGACCCGTTGGCCGGCAAGGCCCACAGGGCGATGGAGGACGCGATGGA
>Ga0247774_1001927_pt1 | contig 10361 bp, 10 predicted proteins | sample UWRJL001104B6_FD_179933 | JGI IMG/M metagenome (GOLD analysis project Ga0247774, IMG submission 179933) | Plant litter microbial communities from Arlington Agricultural Research Station in Wisconsin, United States - UWRJ-L001-104B-6 | ecosystem: Environmental > Terrestrial > Plant litter >... | reverse complement strand
GTTTGACACGTGTTTGGGATAATAGTGCTACCATTGAGAGGCGCATTTGGACGGTTCGAGTTTCCTGATATGAACCACGGCAGACGCGATAGGCTGTATGAAGATGTACGGCTATCGTCAGCCTCATCTTGGCTTTTTGGGGCTGGATCAACATGCATATTTGCGTCATTAGCTTGATATGTAGCCGCAAGAACCGCCAGCGAGGACGGAGCATAGGGCTCTCAACCCGCCTCCAATGGACCTTCGTCGGACGATAACTTCAATCACGCGGTCAATCTTGCCCTTTTCAGACTCTTCTGGCCTGCATGGAACAAGGAACTCCTGAAGACTAATTTGTTTCAACCAATGCAGGAAAGCCGCTGGTTCGCCAGGTCGCAGACCCCACTAGCACTACTGCTGTGACTGCTGCATTGCCTTTCTTTTGCAGTCTAGATTCCCCCCCGCAGTCCTCAAAAGAAGTGGAAAAAGTCGGTCATATGTACCTTCGTAGCGGCGACGAGCCAGCCTTCTCTTAGAGCGTACATTATCTAATCACAAGAGCGTCGTCATATTCGCGAGAGGAGAGAGAGATTTTTGACTATTTCGCTCAGTCGACAGTGTCCTAACAACCGCATTGGGGGAATAGCTATACGGTGAATCACGAAGCCCAGCTCCGCTGTCGACCTCCCGTAAACCACTGTCCATTAAGAAGCTTCGGGATGTCTCTATTTGACCCGGATCAAGATGATTCCGAGGAATTTACCTTTGTAGCCATCTATGAATCCCATAGCAACGTCGGAAGCACGGTATGGGACGGCCTCATCTTGGTGCCCATTTTCTGCGCCGCCGTCCACGCAACTAATAACCTTATATCCGCTCGTCGCCGGACCGATCTTATCGTTTTGACATTCGGTCTTCAACTTATACCTCTGTAAGACTTAACCCCCATTCACCTTCCTGCGCCCCCTTGGTAGACAAGCAAAACGTGGGTTCAACTAACGATTCAACCTCCCTTCTTCCAAGCTGGTATTTCCTCCACCTCCTAGATGGCATAATTCGTGTCCGGCACGTCCACCTCCCCGACAGCTATGTCATAGCCCTATCTATTTTCTGGACCATCCGCGTCCTCTCCGATGTCTTCATCCTCTGGGGCGTGATCCAGTTTCGACGCCGTTTCTTCTTTAACAAGGAGGACCATCCCCGCCTAATAGATATGCTAATCGCGTTCCCCCTCTTCATTGTGCTGTTTTACATTGGAATGCTTTTCGCCACGGACGCCAGCTTGCTAGACGGGAAAGAGTCGGCAGCTTACTCGCTTGCCACGGGGCATCTCGCCGTAGGTGCCGGGTACTATGCCCTCCAGTTTGTCGCTTCGCTTGGAATTCTGAGTGTGGCCATTTTGGACCAGGATATGCTTCCGGGTATATCAAGGTGGAATAATCTTGAAGACGTTTTTAAAGATAACGTAAGTGACCGAGGGTTGGTAGAGTAATGGACCGAAGTGTTAGGTCTAACTGCTAACCTGCTTCTTGTGTTTGACGCATAGCACTACGCACAGTATCTATTAGGCCTAGGATTCCTCGCATTCCGCTCTTTCTGCGAAGTTATCATTGCCGGTGAAGCGCATCGAAATTCCTCCACTCTCGGAAAATTCGAGCACAACCACGAGGCGCGATGCGTCTTGTATGGTCTCGTCAGCGTCCCATTTGCTCTCTCAATGGCATTCGCCATGGCTGTGAGTAAAGAGGACACCATTCAGGAATCCAAAGATTTGGTCGAGGCCGAAGTTCGGTCGGCGCTTACGAACCGGCTTTCGCGAGAGACGGAAAACCGGACGAAGACGGCGCCGGCGCTGAAACCGATCCTGGCAGAATTGCAGCAGCAGGTGACGACGACGAACGGAAGCTCGTCCAACAGCCACGAGATTCGTCGTCGTCTGAAGCTGCGCTTCGTCAATAGACTAATGGGACGGTACGCAGATTGGGAGCCTATTTTGAAGCAGGATAGTCAAGTTAGTCCGATTGGATAGTTAGATAATTTGGAAGTCAATCATTTGGAAATGAGACTTTTATTTGCATCTGCATGACACGGTAAATTTTGGATCGGATTATTCTCCCAACTTTGAAACAACCTTCGCCTTCACATGCTAGAACGTATCCTCGAGAAGACACTCGACAAAGCCGTGTCAACATGATGCCGCCCCGGAGGTGTAAATCTGGGGGGCAGTAGAAAGATATAACGGACCAACAACCTGGTTTCCTGCTGGATGACGTGAATGTTCCCGCTTCTCGGCCTCGCGTACGACGCCAACTCACAGCCCAGCAGAACGGACCGGTTCCCCAGGGCGCTGTTCCTCCAACTCTGCCCCGTGCTCCCGCAAAAGGAAAGCGACGTACTGGGATCATCCCCACAGTACACTCCCGGCCCATAGGCTGCCCCGTTGGCCTGCCCTGGCCCTCCCGTCATGTTGCGCAGCCCGCCCCCCAGGATGGCGAGCAGCCGTGAAGGCCGTGTCCCGTGAAAGACTGGTCCTGACACCCCAGCCGTGAACTGGGCTTCCAGCTCGGGCGGCGAGTTGAGGAGCACAAACTGCCTAACGCCAGGCATGCTAGGGATCAGGTAGCTGTCTGCTGCCTCGACTATGAAGCCCCGGAAGAACAAGGCCAGCCAGCTCATTACATCCTCGCGGCGCTGGGCCATACCATCCGAGGTCCGTCCCCTGACAAAACTCCTTATGTCGGTGGCAGTTGCGAGGCCTGCCATAGCGGGGAACGAATCGATAACACTAGCTAGGCTGTCTGCCGGCACGGGACACCCCGGCAGGAGGTCAAGTCCTGGAAGGCGGCTATCACTTGCTGCGGCGTAGGCGCAAGTAAGCAGTAGATCGGCCACGGATGGCTCGACGGAAAATCGGCCGAGGCGGATTTCCAAGGGGATACGCCGCATGGCAACACTACACTGACGTCTACATGTTGTCGGGGCCCAGCGTTGCGGCATCGAGCTACCGCAGGTGAGGCATGCGGTTGGGGGGTCTCTTACTGCTGCCGTGGCGGCGTCGAAGATAGAGGCGAGAGTAACATCGGGCCGGGATAGGATGGAAATGAGATTTATTCCCAGGAGGTGTGTGAAGAGATTGGGTCGGGCTGTACAAACGGCAGTGGAAGGGGCTCCTTGGTTGGCGCTCCAACCAGTGTGAGTTGTTGAGTTGTCATTGTCGTAGTCCGGGAGGTGGATGCAGAAGCGGGCCGGTCGAGTGAGGACAACACGGACGATGACGGATCTGCTTCCAGGCGGGACTCCTCGTGCTTTCCGCCGTGCCTCTGATAAGCCCGTCAGAGCAAATGCAATCTCATACTCGTTGTGTCCGACTGCTTCGACAGCGTCTACAAGGGCGTCACTAGTGATTTCGAAATCGGCCCTGCCGCTACCGCCTCTTGTATCTTCAACTCCGACGCTTTGCAGCAGGGATGAAGTTCTCTCCGGATTAATCCTGCGGAGGCGCACGCGTAGTGCTTCGAGAGACCGGCCTGCGCCAATCAGGTTTCCGAAGTGATCCATCAGGTGCGGAGAAAGCGATAAAAACGACCGGGGAGCCACTCGAGGGCGCAACCCCAGAATATTACCAAGAGCTTCAACCGCAACCTTGTCGCCTCTCGGCAACTCTGCGTGCTGGTACAAAGCCGCAGCCATAGCTTCCAACCACATATGAGACCACCCCGACCCATCCTGCACTCGAGCTACAAAGTTGTGACATAACGCGTACCCCAGAGGTGAAGCTCGTTTCAGCGCAACGATGCACGTGGAAATCGGCTGCACATTCTGCCCATCCTGTTGCAGCAGCGCAAGTATTTGTCGAGGAAGTTCCCCAAGCCGCTCCGGTTCGCGGCATTCCTCCAGCAATGTCTTGACTTCCTCCCGGGGAGCCTGAAACACCCACTTAAGCTTTCCATCAAAGCCACTCAGATGGGTGAGAAACTCGACCGCCTTCTTGTACCTGTCCTGCAGAATATCCAACCACGAAAGAGCCTCCCTCGTCAATCCAAACCCGGCTCGAGCGAGCTCAGCATTATTGAAGCCGATGAGGAATCTCAAGTCCTCAAGAAACTGAAGCCAGTCCGCTCCGCTGAGGGCATCAGAAGCGGCAACCATGAATGATGGCCCCTCTTCACTAATAAGGCAGACAAGCAATGACACCCAACACTCATGAACCACAAGACGCATGCGTCGACGCCGGGCGAGGTATCGTGCAAAGCTGGGAATTCCGCTCCCGCGGTGAACCTTGAGACATGGCTTCATATCCTGCATTACTAGATCCTCCTCATTCAGCATCTGGTGCAGACAGGATACATAGAGGTCGTAGCTGACAGCCTTTATCTCGGCAATTTGCCGGGCCACGTCGGAACGATCAGTTCCTGGCCGGCTCCGCCAGAACTGCAATTCTCGCGCTAATGACATAGCCATCGACGGCTCAGGGACTCCTCCATCCCCAAGGGCTTGGGATAAGTAGGACTTCAGGCGAGAGCCGCCGTGGGACCGCTGCCTACTAAAGGGCTCTCGAAATGCATCTAGTTGTTTGAATACGACTTCGATTGTTTCTCGCGAAGGTAGGCTGCTTAATAGCCGCCTCAGTCGTCCGTCGCTAGGAAAATGGAGTAGCACGGCCTCACATTCCCCAATCGAGGTCGCAAGCTCGTGGATCATGAAACCGAAGGCGTCGCTTTCGTCGCCGTCTTGCAACTGGGCGCGGAACATTTGCTGGGCCTCTCCGAGCACCTTCTCAACGGCTTCGACGATTTCCTGCATAAAAAAAGGATCAAGCGGGTTCGAAGCCGAAAACTGACCGATGGCCGTACGCAACGTATCCACCCTAGTGTAGAGATCAGCTTCCGCCGTGAGCCACTGCTGTAGCAGAATCAGGGGCCTGCATGATAGGATCCCGCGCGAAAGTGAATTCTCAAGAAGTAAAAGAACTTCTTCGGTCGGTTCAGTGTCAATACAGATGGAGATGAAGAAGTCGATAGTCTCAAGTCCAGCGCTTATAGCATGATCTACTAGACCGAGGAATCGACGCAAGGTGGGCTGGTCTCTGCGTGGAAGAGGAATGCATTGATAGCACTGAGGCTCGGCTAGCGCCAGGGTACCTAGTTTACTGCCCGTAGTATCTGGTCCCTCGAGGGCAAATACGTGGGCGAGTTTCCTGCGATGGTATGCAGTGAGATGCGACTGGTCTTCCCAGAGAGACATCCGATCCCGGTTCGGTTTCCAGGTCCGGAAGGACCTCCAAGAGTCGAGAAATCGATCCAAAATGGCGAGTGTCGCAGTGTCCTCTGCAGAAAGCGTCATTGTGGCGACCCAAGACACTTGATCAAAGGCGGTCTTGATATGCCCCTGGTGCAGCAGATGTCGCAGTTTGTGCTGACTACGCTCCTTGAACTTTGCGTGGCCCAGAGCCGCGGAGATGGTGTCCGGGGTTAGCAATGTAAATGTTTGGCTGATCGCCTGCTGAATGACAAAGGCAAAATGATGGAAGTCGACATCACCAGGGGACTGCAATTGAATGAGTTGTAGCGCCGTTTGCGCCTCCAAACCGGAAACCACATTCGAATTGAATGCATGGGCAGTGTTGACGCAGACCAGATCCTTAGCCGACCCAGTTGTAATGAGTGACTTGAGAAAATGTATCGATGCAGAGGTTGATAAACGGTGAAGGCAGGCTATGATAGCGCCGGCGCGAGGCCCTTCCTGAACACCGGTTGCCCAAATGATAAGCTCGGTTAACTTGTGGTCAACTTCTTGTTCTGATGGAGGCCGTTTGAGACCTTTCAAGCATCGTACAAGATAGTCGTCCGTTGACGCCTTGAGGATCTGAATAGTTTGATGGCTGAGAGTGTTTCCGGTGTTGAGGGCCTGCTCGATGTTTGTGGAGTTGACCGTCTTCAACCACTGCAACTCATCCGTAGGACCCCTTGAAAGTTTGCTAAAATGCTTACGCATTTTTACCAAAGTGTGAAGTCCCTGGTTGAGACGTGGATGCACTCACGACGAACACAACCTCTTGCCATAGAATAGAGTTGACAAGCATTATGGGGTAGTGGAATTATTGCTGGAAAGTTTAAGGGCTGAACTGCCAGGGAGATGGGAATCAAGAATTGGGTAGCGGGAGAGGGCTGCAAAGCCGGGGGAGGGCTGCGGCTCATAATTCAAACACCTTCAGGTGGTTAGGAGTCCAAAAGATGCCTGTAGGCGGCAGTTGATGTGTGTTGACGTGGTGGTCGATGTGGCGTATGCAGTAGCGGGGTGTAGTACCTTGGTATTAGTACCTGCTGTCCCTCAGGCGCCTCGAGACCAAAGTGGACGCATTAGTATCCAGCTGCCCCACGAGTGAAAGTCCCCACGCCAAACCTTGTTCTTGCCCCAGAGATGTCGGAGAATCATGTCTCTGTCGTTTATCAATGAGTTGTATGACCATCTCCAGCGCCATCCTGGAAATGTTTCTATACTGGAGCTGCTGATCCATGCTTGGCGTGAAAATGGGGACGAAGGTGAGCAAGGCTGGGCACAACTCCTCCTCCCAGAAAAAGTCCTGACAACCAAAATTCCAAGAAAATGCTCGAGGCCACGCTTCAGAGCTCGTCCGAATTGACCCTACCAACGCTGTTGCCCAGGAATTCTTGAGGCGCCGTCAGCAGCCAACTCCAACAGAACGACGTCCGACGAGGCACGCGGTCCCCCCTGCTGGGGCAGTTCGGGACCTAGGAGGTGACCTAAGCACACCAGAAGGACTCTCCACTGCTGAAGCCCGCCTGGTGGAAGGATACGGTTTGCTGAAGCAAGAAGCCGCCGCGCTCGCAATCGAAATGAAGGCCGTCATGTTGTCAGACCCTTCACAGGTGGAGCTGGATGACAGCACCAGGAGCCTGGAACTCCTGAGCAGGGGCCATATTAGCGCTGTTGTGGGACATATGCAACCGCGAGCGGTGAGGGAGGTCGCCAGGTCGATAAGAGAAGCCCCCGATCAAGAGGAGTCCATCATCGCTGAAGACTTTGAGGACGTGGTTCGCTGGGCAACGTCGAAGAATCCTCCCCTTACACCGACCGAAATCAGAGAAAAACTAGTGAAGAGAAAGGCGCTACTGGAGGCCATCTTGCCGGAGTCGCGAGCAACAGAAGCTCGCACTGCGAATGCAATAAGCCTCGTCGAGCGCCAATTCCTCAAACGTCAGTATGTTAACACGGAAACAATGTATGGCGACGCCGTCGAAGATATCCCCCAGGACCAGTTCTTTGTCAGCGAGGATAACTATGCCTGGGATATGTCGGAACTCGCAGCCGCTCTAAAAGCAAACTCGGGAGTTATGAGGAACCCCCTTAGTCGCCAGATATTCTCGGAGGTCGATATTCACAAGATACTTAACCACCCGAGCGGCCGAGAGCTGCGGCCGATGAAGTTGGCCCAGGACAAGATGAGGCGTGGCGTTCGTCCGGCCACAGTCGATCAAGTTGCGAAGCTAGGATCGGTAATGATGGCAGATCAGAGTCAGGATATGATGCCGAGTCGATACGCTATCGATGAGTTCCTCGCATTCGTCGCTACATTGCCGGACGAGGAACAGAAGACTTTGCAGTCGTTAAGGGTTGAAGCTCGGGACTCGCTGAATGGGCAGCCATATGATTCAACTGTATGGCAGGCTATCCAAGATGCCAAGGGAAACATGACATGTGTCCACAAGGTACGTGCTCCCCGGTCGTTGTGGTGTTGTGGAAACATTCACGAACCAGCTTAGACCGGAGACTTTTTGTCGCAAGCAGCAACCTATCTTCGGCGCCCCTGATGGTAAACACCAACTAACAGTCGGCATTTTTTGTTTGCGTCATGTGGATGCCTCTTCAGGTAGGTAATTATAAGATTATAAAAGGGAGGATTCATCAGAGTTCCGTTCCGGGCAACCCCGGTATTTCAAATTAGCTCTTGTATCGGGTTACGATTTTACGGAGCACATTACTAACTGTCCCGGTACGGCGGGAGGATGGTAATTACTAGGGCGAGGCAGAGCACTACGTGGATAGAATACCTAAGCAATGTGTTCCGCCTCGAAATCTCACGTCCAGGCAAGTCAGTCATGCTTCTCGCGAGGCTGAGTGAAACGCGTAGCTGGTGCTGCTGCCTCTTGATTGACCTCTTGCATCTCTCTCTCGACTGCCTTTACTACCGCGCCTTAAGGTCTGCCGATCACACTCGTCAACTCTATTATCCATCTCCGACCACTATATCTTTATCGTCCGTTCGACGGAAGATGGGATCGTGTTCCGCAAATGCTAGGCGGGTATCTATGTGTGGCCAAGCGCTCGACCCCGATGGTTCTCAAATAAAACTTTCTTAAGCTGTCGCCGGTAGAAGGATTGCACAATCAAATTTCTTGCTTCTTGGCATTATATTCTACTAAATCGGCACCCGAATACACCGCCCTCTCGTACGTATAGGCCGATACTACGCTTTTGCAACCAACCCCTGTCAACCGGTACCTTTAGGGGATAACTTGCAATCTACATGCGGCCCTATGTTATATCTGGCAGCGCAATATCGCGATTATTTATGGGTTGATGCTATCTGTATCAGCCAGTCGGATACTCGCGAGAGAAACCACCAAGTCTACCAGATGGAAAGTGTCTACAGCCGTGCTCAGCATGTCCTTGCGTGGCTCGGCGAACCAGAAAAAGACGGTGATAAGGCCCCCTCAGGAGCAACCTCTGGCGTACTACAACCTACGTTACAGCTCCAGGAGAGGTCCCACTAGCGCTGGACCGTTTCTTCTCCCGGCCATACTGGGCCCGTGTCTTAGAAATCCAGAAAGCATCAATGGGAAAGGATGGCACACTTCAATGCGGGTACAAAGCCATCCTACTCGAAAATCCTGCGGGATTGATGAGAAAGAAGCTAGATCTCACCAGTCTGTAGGTGAGTCTTTCTGGCGACCGCGAGCTCTCCTCCACGTTGCCAAGAGTCAACACCCCCATTTTATTCACTTTCTCGTCGAGGTGTCAATCTCCACGCATTGGTACCGGTTGGCAAGATCTATGGTCTGGTTGGGTTATTTCCGAAGGGGATGCGAGACCTTCTGGTCCATTTTGTCGAAGTCTACGTCCGAACAATCCAGGATGTGGAGTTCCTTGGCATGTTTTCTCACCGTTCTCCCAAGTCAGCCCCAAGCCGAGCTGTCCATCCTGGCTACCTGATATTCGGATAAGTCTCGAGGGTTTGGACGAGGAAACTCAGCGGTAAGGGGAAAGAATAAAGCCTTGGGCATGCCTACCATTCGCCGGGGGGGTGCTTCGGTCTACAGAGTCAAAATCGGAACGCTTGAGTAAAAAAAATATGGATCGTTCAGCAAGGACGAAAGACCTATCTGAAAACTACCGCAATTACCAATGCCTTGTCATGAAGGCAACATTCACGGAGCTGAAAGCCAGGGCAACAACGTTCCTCCGCCAGCTACACCCGTCCTGAACGGAACGGGATCTCGATGCTGCCTTCTTCAACATGGCCTCGGGAGACAGAGTTCATTTTACAGTTCGAAATGCCCGATTGTGTTTCCAGGCAAGAGATTTGGCAGCTGGTGGAACAGACAGAAGCATGTGGATCGTCGGATATGCTGTGGAAGATTATACCCTATTTCAAGTTACTGTTTTGAGATCTACTGAGAATTTGCCTTGGTACGTTGGTTCAGGACATCTCCCTACCTACCTATTTTACAGGTTCGGGTCTACCGAAAGTACTTTTTTGGCTGGAGGGCGATTGCCGTTTTCGGCGCTCCTGAGCACGTTGCGGAGCATTCAACACCACCAGCCTTGGTTGGGTCTGGAGGGCAGGCACCTCATTTTGTTACATGACTCAATTGGTAACTGCCATTGAAAAAGTAGGGATTTTGGGGTTGGCTTGTTATATCCGATTGAATCTTGATTTTTTAGTTTTCGCATTAGTTATAGACGACAAACTCGTTTGTTTTTTAGCCGTGCTATGATGTAGCCTGCTGAAAAAGCTAAAGTCTCACATTAATATACCCTAACCCTATTTTCTATTAGCTCTGTTGCTTCTGCGTAGTGTCAGTACTCTAGTCGTGTCACCACTATATCAATTGCCTGCTACTTGGGTAGGCTAATCCAGATGACTGTGACTGGTATTATGTGCTGAATTCTTCTTCTTGACTGTTGAATCTAACTGCGGGGGCATTTCCGAGGGTGCAGGGTTTTACGTGTCTCATGCGTAACCCTAACCCTATACAGACTGGTGCTGTGCGGAACCACAGCCCGAATCAGATACACAATGCCACCCCACCTCGTCTTATCTCAACATTATCCGCAAACGCCCATCAACAAGCACTTCA
>Ga0247774_1001926_pt1 | contig 10362 bp, 6 predicted proteins | sample UWRJL001104B6_FD_179933 | JGI IMG/M metagenome (GOLD analysis project Ga0247774, IMG submission 179933) | Plant litter microbial communities from Arlington Agricultural Research Station in Wisconsin, United States - UWRJ-L001-104B-6 | ecosystem: Environmental > Terrestrial > Plant litter >... | reverse complement strand
GTTGCGTGCAGATTGTCTAGAGACGGGAGGATGCGGTCGAAGCTCGGTCGGTAGACGTTGTCGAGCGTCCGGACGAGGGCTGGACCTTCTTCGCCGTCTTGTGGAGGTTTCCCGAGTGGGGGGGGCGTCATGAAAAAGTTCCATTTGGGTTTTCTGGGGGAGATGTGAAATATAAAACTATAAGAAATATGGTTCAAGCAACAAATTCAACGCTTGCTATTTAGTTCCCAGACTTTTTCTAGTACCCATAAATACAAAAAGCAGCGCGCCGACCGCCGCTATATGTTTGGTTCAGTTTTGCACCATGATATTTGATGCCGCTCGCCCATGTCCCCGTCCATAATCCATGACTTGCTTTCATTTCGCCGTTCAATGCTGTCGTAAGTTTCCCCGTATTTCCCCGCGCATAAAAAAAATAAGATACAGTCAAGTAAGTTGGTAGGTGGCAGGTAACATGGGTGGGTATCAAGATAACAAAGGGGCTGATTCCACGCAAAATATTACAAAAAAAAATTTACGAAAGTCCAACGGCAGCTCCCGTCCGGAAAACTCTCCTTCATACCACTGCATTCCACAGCCGGCTTCCAGCTCACAACCAGTCCCTATTCAAACTGGTCTGCTGCTGTCGGTGCTGTTCCTCCTCCCACATCCTCCTCCTTTCCGTTTCGTAGTCGCTCGCGAAACCGACCTCATCCACCACCCACCGCTTCCGCCCGTCCTCCTCCACCCGGAGCCCGTACGCATACCTCTTCCCGAGCCCCTCGATGGCCCGGTCCCGCTCCTTGCGCTTCCGGCCCTCCATGCCCTCAAAGTCGCGGGTCATGGAGGTTTCGGCCAGGTACGTCATCACGGCGGCGACGCTGTCGGGCTTCCGGGGCAGGTGCGGCAGCTTGCGCCGCCACCAGATGATGACGACCAGCATCACGAGCATGAGCACGAGCAGGACGATGCTCGCGATGCCGCAGAAAAGGAACTCGCCCCGCAGCTGGCCCGGGCGGTACGGCAGCCCCGCCAGGGCGATGACGAAGACCTCGGACAGGAGGGCCGTCACGGCGGCGGCGGCGGGGACGACGTAGCCCATGCGCGCGAGGGGCACGATGGCCATGATGGGCAGCGAGTAGCCCTTCTTGTTGATGGTGGTTTTCGCCTCCTGGGGCTTGGCGTGGAGGCGCGTCCACTGGGCAAAGTTCTGCACGTCCTGGAAGACCATGGTCCAGTAGCGCGCCACGGCGATGGCCAGGATCGCGAAGGCGACGCGGAAGGCCACGGTGGCGCCGCGGGTCTGGTACTTGAAGAGCCGGCGCGGGTCGTCGACGAACGTGACGGCCGCGATGGTGAGACCGAGGAGGGCGACGGCGAGGACGGCGAAGCAGATGTCGAAGTACATGCGTCCCTGCCGCCAGTCCCGGAAGCCCTTGCTCGCCTTGGTGTCGACGACGCTGCCTTCGAGGCGGCGCCAGATGGATTTCTTCCGGGGCTGGTCCGGGTCGAGGACCAGGGGCATGATGCCGAAGCGCTCGGCGCCCATGTGCTCGACGTTGTAGGCGCCGAGGGTGTACTGCTTCTCCTTGAGGTGCACGCCGAGGTCCTTGGAGGCCATCTCGGCCGGGACCTGGGCAAAGTCACGCTCGACCTCCGGATGCCCCATGACGGTGGCGACGCCCGAGATGGAGGTCGTGTTGGCCGAGACCGTCTTGGGCGTCTTGATCCAAAGGGCAATGACGTACACGATCGAACCCGCCACGACCGTCAGCGAACCCGTCAGCACGTCGAGCGCCCACTTGTTGGTGCTGATGCGCGGCGGCCAGCACGGGTTCAGCGTGTTCCCAAACACGGGCGCGTCGCAGTAGTTGGTGTCGAGGAAGATAGCCTCGGTCGCCACGGCAGAGCCCAGGTCTGCGAAGATGCCCGCCAGGGCGATGGGCGCGAGCGTGATGGCCGTTCCCGCAAGGGCGGCACCCGATGCGCCGCCGTCTGAAAGGAGCTGGCGAATGGGCTCGAAGGTCGAGATGGAGGTCGCCATTCCGCCAAAGACGGAGACGAATGCGCGGGCGACAATGAGGGGTGCATGGGACCCGAGGATGGACCGGGAGATGGGCCAGGAGATGACGGTGAGGGGGTCTTTTTGGCCGTCACTGTTTTTTCCGCCGCCTCCACCGCCGCCGCCTCCTCCACCTCCGCCGCCGCTATTGCCGTTGTTGTTTTCGGGCTGGGGTTGGCTCTCAGGTGCAGTGTTATCGCCTTCGGGTTCTTGTGTGGCAGGGATAGGAGCAGGGCCCTGCGGATCCGCCGGAGGGTTGTTCGGAGCATCAGCCGGAGGATTCGGGGGTTGGTCAGCAGGCGGGTTCGGGGGCGGGTGGGCGGGTGGGTTGGTTGGCGGATCGGCCGGGATGTTGATGTTCGTGTCTGGTGGGTTTTCCGGCGGACTCTGGGGAGGATTCTGCGGGGGGTTCTGTGGAGGGTTCTGCGGAGGGTTCTGCGGAGGGTTCTGCGGAGGATTCTGCGGAGGATTTTGAGGAGGGTTCTGCGGAGGATTTTGGGGAGGGTTTTGAGGCGGGTTCTGGGGATTTTGTGGGGGGTTTTGAGGCGGGTTCTGCGGAGGGTCGTTGTTACCCCCGGGTTGTGGCACAATTATCACAGGAGGAACAGTGCCGTCGTCCGTACCCGGCCCATCGTCTGGAGGGGTTTCTGGACCCCCATCCTGCGGCTCTTGGTCTGGGGGATTCGTTGGGGGGTCGTCGGTCCCAGGTCTATTAGTGGACGGGGGGTCACCGCCTTCATCAGTTGGCGGATCCGCGATGATGATGGGCGGCGGGATGTCAACGCATTGGCATGCTTCGCCGTCACTGTTGCAGACCTTCTGCTGGTTGGCGTCGCACACGACCTCCGGGGTTGAATCATTCTCGCAGGTACAGTTCCCTTCCTCAGGACATACCCTCTGCTGACCCGGGGGACAAACCAGCTCCGGTGGTACGTCATCGACACACTGGCAGTTTTCAGTCCCCTCGCCGGTACATTGCCTTGTCTGGCCAGTGGGACACTGCGGCTCCGTGACGGGAATAACGACGCATTGGCAGTCGTCGGGGCTGTCACCCGTGCACTGCCGTTGTTGACCAGGGGGACACGGCCTCCGCGTGACCGGGATGTCCTGACACGAGCAGGTCTGGTTATTTTGGGGATCGGTACAGACCCGGTTCTGCCCTTCGGGACAGGAAGTATCTCCTATTGGAATGTCTTGGCAGGAGCACGTTTCGACATTCTCGGGATCTGTGCAGATCCTCGTCTGGTTAGTCGGACAAGTGGGTGTATCCACACATGAACAGCTCTGGTCACCCGGTGGACCCCGGCATTCCCTCGTTTGACCCGTCGGGCACGTGTCTGACACGCAGGTACAGTCTTCTAGAGCCTCGCCCGTGCAGTTTTGCTGAGTACCCGTGGGGCACTGGCATGTGCAAGGGGCTTCCGTGCAGTTGCGTTCAAAGGTGGGCGGGCAGACGACGGGAACATCGCAAGTGCATCCATCTGTAGAACCTTCTGGTGTATCAGCCGGGCAGTTACGCTCCCGGCTGTCAGGACAAGTGCAGGTGCAGACTTCCGGGCCTTCCACTGGAGTTGTACAGTTCCTATCGAAGCCGGTCGGGCAGGCCGTGGGGGCCGGAATGCACGTGCAGCCTTCGAGGTTGTTTTCTTGCCGGAGGATGATGGGTGGACAGCTTATCTCTTGGCCGGCTGGACATGCGCAACCCGTGCAGACCTCGGTTCCGTTGCCCCCGTTAGTTGCTGTGCAATTTGGCTCGAAGCCGGCTGGACAAGTGATCGGTGTTGGGATGCAGGTACAACCATCGAGAGAGTTCTCCTGACGTGTGATGATATTTGGACAGCTCAGCTCCTGTCCTGTCGGGCACACGCAGCCACTGCAGCTCTCGGTCCCGTTGCCTCCTGTTGTGCAGTTTGGCTCGAATCCAGCTGGGCAGGTGATGGGGGTTGGGATACAGGTGCAGCCTTCGAGAGAGCTTTCCTGGCGCGTAAAGAGGCCCGACGAGGGACAGCTCTTCTCTTGACCGGCCGGGCACACACAGTCGCAAACCTCGCGGCCGCCTTCAGATGTGGTGCAGTTCCTGTCAAACCCACTGGGACATGTAGTCGGGGCCGGGACACAGGTGCAGCCTTCGAGCGAGTTCTCCTGGCGTGTGATGATGTTCTCACAACTCATTTCCTGCCCCGTTGGGCATACGCAACCGCTGCAGCTCTCAGTCCCGTTGCCTCCTGTTGTGCAATTTGGCTCGAAACTAGCTGGACAGGTGATGGCGATTGGGATACAGGTGCAGCCTTCAAGTGAATTTCCCTGCCGTTTCAAAAGGCCTCCTTGAGGACAGCTCCTCTCCTGACCGGTCGGGCACACACAATCGCAAATTTCAGTTCCGTTCCTCCCTTCAGTACAGTTTCTGTCGAACCCATCGGGACATACGACCGCTATCGGGATGCAGGTACAGCCTTCGAGGGAGCTTTCCTGGCGCGTAAAGAGACCTGATGAAGGACAGCTCTTCTCTTGACCGGTCGGGCACACGCAGTCGCAGGTTTCGGTTCCATTCCCCCCTTCAGTACAGTTTCTATCGAACCCATCGGGACAAATGACCGCTATCGGGATGCAGGTACAACCTTCGAGAGAGTTTTCCTGGCGCGTAAAGAGGCCTGGTGAAGGACAGCTCTTCTCCTGGCCGGTCGGGCACACGCAGTCGCAGGTTTCGGTTCCATTTCCCCCTTCGGTACAGTTTCTATCGAACCCATCGGGGCAGATGACCGCTATCGGGATGCAGGTACAGCCTTCGAGAGAGCTTTCCTGGCGCGTAAAGAGGCCCGACGAAGGGCAGCTCTTTTCTTGACCGGCCGGGCACACACAGTCGCAAACCTCGGGGCCGCCTTCAGATGCGGTGCAGTTCCTGTCAAACCCACTGGGGCACGTAGTCGGGGCTGGAACGCAGGTGCAGCCTTCGAGCGAGTTCTCCTGGCGTGTGATGATGTTCTCGCAGCTCATTTCCTGCCCCGTCGGGCACACGCAGCCGCTGCAGGCCTCGGTCCCGTTACCCCCGTTAGTTGCTGTGCAGTTTGGCTCGAAGCCAGTGGGACAAGTGATCGGTGCGGGGATGCAGGTGCAGCCGTCGAGAGAGTTTTCTTGGCGTCTGAAGAGGCCCCTTGAAGGACAGCTCAATTCCTGGCCCGTCGGACACACGCAGTCGCAGCTTTCGCCGCCGGCGGTGCAGTTTCGTTCGAAGCCGGCGGGGCAGGTCGCAGCGCAGGAGCAGCCTTCCAGCGATCCCTCCACGGTGTTGCCTGTGCAGGTCATGTTGGTACCCACGGGGCAAATGCAACCCTCGCACACCGGGCTTCCAAGTGCATCCCCGGTTGTACAGTTCTTTTCGAATGTTGCGGGGCAGACGAGGTCCGGCACACAAGAGCAACCCTCGAGTGACCCCTCCACAGCCTCGCTCGTGCAGTTCTTGCTTGTGCCGACAGGACAAAGACAGCCGTCGCAGACTGGATTTCCAAGAGCATCTTGGGTTGTGCAATTCTTTTCGAATGTCGGAGGACAGACGAGATCCGGCACGCAAGAGCAACCCTCGAACGACCCTTCCACAACCTCGCCCGTGCAGGTCTTATTCGTACCAGCCGGACAAATACAACCGTCACACACCGGAGCTCCGGCCGCGTCCAGTGCGGTGCAGTTCCTCTCAAAGGTGGCGGGGCACTCCACAACATTGGGAAGGCAGCCGCACCCCACCAGGCCCGCCGGGTCTCCCGTGGTCCCCACATCCGTGCAGTTGTTATGGGTGTTGACCGGGCAGAAGCAGCCGCAAGTCGTGCGCTCCAGCTCCAAGCTGACGGTGCAATTGGGCTCAAATGTCGGCGGACATTGAGGCTCGGCGGGTACGCAGCCGCACGCCGCACCGGAAACGTCCGGGCAGGACCAGCGCTGGCCTTCCTCGCAGAGGCATCGGCAGTCCATGTCCGGGTCGGAGGCTTGTCTCGGCAGCAGCCAGTCGTGCGCCAACATGCCCGACGGCTGCCTCTTGAAAATCGTCACGATGGGCGTGCAGGTCTGCTCCTCGGGAGGGCAGTGGAGAGCCGGCGGGGGGGCGTCGAGCGCCGGGGGCGTGACGACAGGCGGGATGGCCGGGATGGTGCCTGTGATGAGATCTCGCCCATCTCCGTTGAAGATGGGGATGGTATCCTCGGGACGGAACGTTAATTGGTTTTGAAGCCACGGGTTGCGGGGACCTTCTTGGATTGCCCCTAATGATGATTGTCTCTTGACGAGCACAATATCCACCATTTTGATCATGGTCGGTGTCGGCAGGACGCTCGTCGTCGTCTTGCTTCCTACCACTTCTCCTGCTTGCGGTACCTCAACTCCTCCCCACACATGCTGCTGAAAGGATTCGACCTCGTCATCCCGTGGTAATATCGGTGCCCGGTGATACGGGTTCTCCCCTCCGACCAGGTCCCTCCTCCGCAGGAGCGGAAACTTGTACTCTGACTTTGCGCCGTCGGGGAGCTTTCGGTGCAGGAATATGATAGCTCCCAAAAGGCCAAGCGTGACGGCGAGCAGGATGACGAGGCTGTAGAAGCGAACCCAGAAGGGCTTCTTGTCGAGGTTTCGCTGGGCTGCATGACGTTGTGAGCGTGTGAAGGAGCCACCGGCGGACGATAATGATGTTGAACGGGCCATGAAGAACAATGAAATTATGAATAGACTACACAGGCAAATTTGAACAAAAATAAGGAGTGAGGTCAGGAGTGAGAGGGAAAGAAAACAACGGTAGGGTCAACTACAAGAAGAGAACGTCTTGAGGAAGGTATCAAAAACTAGAGTTGAAAGAGTGACTGTTGACCATGGAGGTATCAACCTCAAATGAGTGATGATCAAGAAAAGAAGGGCATGGTGAGTGAGTCAAGAGAGCGAAGACAAGAAAATAGATATGGCATAGCATGGCAGCTGGAGGGGTGCGAGGGCATAAAAAGGGAGATTCGGGGAGATCATTGGACAACAAACTCACTCATTGGGTTGACCGCCGCATAGGTCGCGGTACTGGCAGGGGGCGTCTGCCTCTGTCTCAGCTTGCTGAACATGTTGCTGATGGCTACCGTGGGTAGACCTGGCTGTCCTCAAGGCTTGGTTGATTTCGGATGCTCCCCCACGTTGGTCGCCAAAAGTCTCCGGTAAAGGGGTAGAAGCCTCCTGTGGCCAATGGAGAAAAAAAACCGTCCAAGGCTACCAGCGAATGTTGACAAAAAAAGGCGAGAACTGAAGATGGATGATAAAAATACAAAAAGCAGAGTCTGCGACTCTCACATTCAAGCCTCTCCTTCTCTCTTCTCCTTTCCCTGAGCGAGCGACAAAATGGTGAATGGGTCGGCTCGGGAGGCCCTCGATTGGTAGAAGCAGACAGCCTCAGAAGCCGCCCTCCATGCTGTGAAGGGGACCCAGGCTGTCGGCGATTGTCCTAGGTTGTCTCCCAACGTTGTCGATCGTGGCTTGAAGGCTTCTCGAAGACAGGAAATCGATGAACTCCCTATGTGATGCAGTAGCCTTATCTGACTGTCGATTCGCAACTTCGTCGGGACGTGATCTCAGAGAACCACAGGGTTGCAATTGCCAATTCACAAAACGGCAATGCAACGAATGAATAAAATTTTGGCTCGGGTCGCTCTCTTTCTGTCAAGCACAGGAGCGGGAAAAAACGTGGCTTGCAGACGGAAGGCTTGTCCACATACAGGGGGAGAAGTGAAGAAAGACGCGCAGCAGGAGGTGAGGGAATCCAGAAAGAGAAAGAAGAAAAAGAATGGCTTGGTGCCCGGCGCTCAGCTACGGCGGCCTAATCCTAGTATAGTATCTCGACTCTGGTGCCTTGCAGTTTTAGACGAGTACAGCAAGCCACACATGCATGCTTGGCTGTCTCGTGGCTTTTTGCGGCAGCCTGCTGTTTCAGACGCGGCGTTTGACAAGATGCAGACTTGCAGCGACACACAGGACATGCATTTACTAGAGTCCTCTTCACGACCGTTCCCGAAAATTGAAGACGGGACGAAGGTGGGAAGAATGGAAAAGACCAAGTGTGCATCCGATCTGCATGAGGCTCTGGCGCTCGGCACGGTGGAGGTGGATGCTAAAACAGGAACTCTGCTGTGCAGCAACATCTCGTGATGGAGGAGCGAGCTGCAGCGGTTCGCCAGTACCGCCCAATATGGCGACTTTTTTCGTCGGAAGAGTCCATAAAAACACCGCCCGCGACGATGCTCCTCCACCTTTAGCTAGCTCGAAAGATATGGTCTTCGCGGCGCGAAATTCTGCTATCGTGAATTGTAAACTCACATGGGATTCTCATCCGCTATCGAAGAAAACCAGATCGAGTCGACCGCCGTCCAGAGCAAGGGGCAGCATCATTCCCGACTGTCAATCATCAATCAATCGGGAATGCAAAAAACCGAGACCCCGTTTCCTTTCAGCTCAATGCCGGCAGTCAACCACTCACAGGTCCAGATCGCAGTCGTTGCCCGAAAAGAGCAGCAACCCTCAGATCACGGGTCCCAGGCGGCTGGTAGGCAGGGGGTGGGGCGGTATTTTGACCAATCAGCAGTGAGATCCTCATTTTCTCTCCTCCGAAGACATGCGTCAAGGTTCTGACTAGCCCCGCCTTTCGAGGGCTGAGGATAACTGATACAGGGGTAACCTGGACCCTGCGCTTTGCTGAGCAGGCTGTGCAATGTGTATCGCTGCTTCCCACATGGAGGACGGGGCTACGTTTTGCATTCGATTGGAGAGTGTTTTTTTTATGGTGTGTTGATGATATGGAGATGAATGGATGGCATGAACGTTTGAAGAGAGGCAGATCATGGAAATACGAAGGAATACCGTGATGGCCAGGAAATCGACTATCTGCGTTTTGCTAAGAGACAAAAGATGCTCCTCGGTAGTCACGCAAGCAGAGCAAAGCACGTTCTTGGGCCCTTGAGACTCCGCCACCTCTGCGACTACCTAGTACCGCAGACTTCTCGAAGGGTCTAGTTTCCGCTGTCCTAGCCGAGCACACATCACACATGCGGAATCCCTCCTCGTGGCGGCCTTCAAAGTTCGTCATAGGCCGGCACTTAGGTAGTGTACCCCGGACTTGGCTTGCTGGGAAGCTGTGCCTTCGTACAGAGGTCCGAATAGGGCAAGTCGAACGCCACGAAATAGTCTCAATCTCATAAAAGCGGGCGATGTCCAGTCAAAAGCAAAGTCTTTAAAGACCCATTCCGGCCCAGGAATTTCCGGGTGATGATTTTGCGACCACTTCCCCTTCTCCACATTCGATCGCGAGGCCAAGTTATTATAGCGGCAGCCAGATTCGGCGTCAAGAAGGTTTCCGTCCCGCCCTAATAATACCTCCATCCTTTCCGACCACGATTGGTCCTCCGAATGGACGCCGTTCAGCCGTTTCATCTTGGATTTGTCCATACTTTCCATTCCGGGTAATATCTTTCAAAGGGGGCTTGGCACCGGGTTTGCTTAGTATGGGTTCGGGACGGTGCTGCAGCGGTGGAGACTCGCGACTCCAACCTAGTCTACATGCGCTTGTTGAAGCGATCGTCCCCATGAAGGCTAGCGTCGCTGCTTGGGAGTTTCTCTTTTGCGTTGATGCTATTGTGATTGTACTGTGATGGCTAAGCAGGTCAATTATCCTCGTTGATTCCCGCGGAGGTGGATCACGATCCGGCTTCTCTTGGCGGTGGAGATGAAGAAGCGGACATTCGCAAAGTTAAGTTTCGACACTAGTCCATTACTAATACAGGTCGCGTTGGATGTGCTGGAATCTCTGCGTCTCTCTCCTGCATAGCCGCTCCAGCGCATGTTCGTTGCCCTCCATTCAAGAAAGGTCTACCCCAAAATATGCATCACACCACTTGAAACCTGCTTGCAAAATGTTTCCAGTCTTTGCATCAGTCGGGCGTGTCTCGGCCAATTGACATGCATGCGGCAGACAGCTGAAAAACCCCCCCCGTCTGAGCGAGCATTCAACGGACGTGGATGTGCGTAGTCGGAGCGGCAAGAACCGGGACTTCGGCACGGAGCCTAGGTATATCAATATAAGATACTCTATAGGCAGCAGAGAACAGCTTAAAGCCAGAATCGCGGGTTGTAGTTAGGAGGTTTCTTGTAGAAGGGCTAGGATTGAGATGCTGCAATATGCTTTTCTCAGTTACGCACCATGAAGAAAGGGCCTCAAAACGCCAGTTGGGTTCAGTTTCCTCGTACGACCTTGGCACTAGAAAATTCGTGGTCGTATTTGCTCTTTTGGGGGGTTCCTTGTGGGGTTTCACTTT
>Ga0247774_1001925_pt1 | contig 10367 bp, 9 predicted proteins | sample UWRJL001104B6_FD_179933 | JGI IMG/M metagenome (GOLD analysis project Ga0247774, IMG submission 179933) | Plant litter microbial communities from Arlington Agricultural Research Station in Wisconsin, United States - UWRJ-L001-104B-6 | ecosystem: Environmental > Terrestrial > Plant litter >... | reverse complement strand
GCGCTGGCCCGAACAGTTTGCAATGGGCCCCTCGAAGACGACGGTCGGGAACTGAGGGCGCGATGCCTCGCTGATGGGCTGCTGATGGCAAGAACCAACCGGCCGAGGAAGGGTGCTGACGATTCGGGTGGCCGTCACGGCGACAACATGGTAAGGGACGTGAGAGGGTTCATTTCGGCAACACGCCGACAGAAAGAGTCCGATACCGACATGGAAGGCTTTCTTCGGTCCCCGTAACGCTTTTTGCAAGCGTGCCGGTGGGTGCGCGAGGACCTGGCGTCGCATTGCTATCATTCCATTAGCCTGTCGGACCTCGACATGGCGGCCAAATTTCTGACCAAACCGCGAGGGCTGAATCGACTGTGGAGGGATTCCACCAGGAAGCTTTTGGTGGATGTGATGCTGCAGAGAGCGGATTCGCAGGCGCACAAGGCCGTGCAGATTTGGCGGTACGTCTGCGAGCTGTTGTCCGGGCTGTCTGCGAGCGGCAACTTGAGGCTGGAAACTTTCCGCGCGAGTGGAGATACCGGCGAATAACAGCCCATGCTTTGTCAAGTACATGTAGTGGAGGGGGAAAGATCCTCTCGAGTGGTCGAATCGCTGGCTTGTTATGATGCTGGATGCGCAAGCTTAGTACGGATATGGGGCTCGGTGACGACAGACTCTGCACCCAATGGCTTGCGTGCCAGGTACAGGCCTTGGGGCAACGATATGGGCTTGTTGGTCGAAATTTGATAGATGCACTGGATAGCGTCTAGTCCCAATCTCCAAGCGCAATACGCAGTCGTACTTGAATAGTTGACCACTTTTCATCATGCTCTCCAAGCTGTCAGCCTTGATACACCATTGGTGATTGTATCCGCTGACCGACCACAGACGCCTGATTCGGGGTTTGATGCTCTTTTTTTGGCACACAAACATCCACATTGCTGCTAGAGGAGCAAATAGTTTCCCAAAGTCAAGAACTGGCTGGCGAATTGAGCGAATAGTACTCGTCGCCGTCACAAACCCGCGTAGCACCCGCCTCGCGGATCAAGCTAGAGTTTGACGCGAAAAAAGTGGGTCGCAGCACGGATAAACCCCCTGAAATTGGGGTTTGGAGCTCGTAAGGCGATCGCATTCATGCCGCGGGGCTCGGCCCATATTAAAGCCAATGAGGGTCGTCACCCCTATTGTCGAAGGATCGCGACCCCAGACCGACGGGGCGGCCGTCGTTTCAACGTTGAGATATAGAGGAACAACAAAATCTCCATCCCAGCAACAGAATCTGTCTTCAACTTCTGTCTTCCAGCCTCTTCCGGCCCTGTCTTGATGCCATGAGCGTTGATCCCAACAACGTGTACGTCGGCCTCTGGACCGATGTAACCAGGGGCCGCATCCTCGGTGCGGTCATCACCCTCCCGTCGTCGGCCGGCGCCGTTTTTATCGCCTTGCTTGCCGTTTTCGTTCATGTTGCGGGGATACACCTCTGGCACCTGGTTCGCTTTGCGCTGCACCAGTTTCAAGCGACAGACAAAGGCCTTCATCCGCTGGCCCGCCAGGTGCAGGCTGTCCTCCGCAACAACGGCTCGGCCGCCAGCACGGGGCTGCGACTTCTCGAGCTGCTATGGCACTGGCGGGGACGGTCGGCGCCGCTCGGGGCAGCCTCGGGCCTTGGCGTCGCCGGGCTTGCCTTTGCCGCTTGCATCGCCTTGGCCGGAGTTTCTTCGTCTACCATCCTCGATACCACCAACGTTGTGGTCCTCCTATCCTCACCACACTGCGGAAAATTTGACAAGCGCGGTCTAGATGCTGAAGAAATTGTTCTCAACTCTGCAAAATTGGTTGCATACCTATCTTACGAGCAGGAGCACACCAGCTTATCCTCAACCTACGCCCGGCAGTGCTACAACGGTACATCGCCACCCGAAGCTTGCAACGGGTTTGCCGTACCAAACATTACTTGGAGCACCGACTACCATGCATCGTGCCCTTTCTCCGAGCAGATGTGCATCGGCGCGGCCATGGCCGAAGATACGGGGAGACTGAACTCGAACGCCGTCTTCGGTCTTAATTTCCCTGTAGACCAGCAGGTCGACTTTCGCCGGCTCTTGACATGTGTTCCGATTGCACAGGACGGCTTCGTTAGCACGCTGCCGTATACGCTCACGACTGGCTCTAATAGCTCTGCTGCCGGTCTCGTGGTAGAAAATAGAACCGCAAACATCAGTTACTACTCTTATGGCCCGGCGGTCGATGGAAGCAACTTCACCATACTGCTTGACTCATATATAGCCGGGGAACTTAGTGGATACTACCTAAGGTATTGCCTAGACATTCCCACCTTAACTACAGCTTGATTCTGCAGTTGAACACCTCTAATCCACCTTTTGGATTCTAGGTCAATGACGGACTACGGAGAGGATGGAGGAAGCTTTACGGCCATACCGGCTTTGAATCATTCGGACGGCGGCTTATCCCTAATTTTCATCCAAGCGACGAGTATCCTTTACCTTACGCCAGTGGATGACCCGGTCTTCGGTGCCCATCAGCTTGCTTTAGAGTCCAATGTGACAACATATCGAGCTGATCGCCCTGCAGGCGTCCTAGGCTGCCTCGAGCAGGTACTGTTCATCGTAGCCCCGGCTAAATTCTCCTATCGAACATTACTTGCTAACCAACCCCTATTGGGCGCCTGCAGTTTCAAATTTGTAAGCCAGGAGAAGACAATACTTGCTCGAAGCTAGGGCTCTGGACCGCGGCCCGGACTGAAGCGCTGGCAACCTTAAACCTGAATAGCATTCAAAAGGCCACCGTGGACGTTATCGACTACGCTGTCAAGTCTATCGTCAATCCGGCGGATGATACCAGCGACGATATGATAGCTCAAAGGCGTTTGTACACATCCAAGGCACAGTCTTCTCTGCCCGCAAACCAGTGGCAAATCGAGGTGGAAAACTATCAGGCCCGTACCATGGCATCCCTCCAGGTACGACTGACAATGCAGGCCACGGGATCGAGCGATGCGTCAATACGGCAACATATCCTGCCACCCACTACAGATGCTGAGACGCAGCTCTGTCGAGCCCAGCGCGTGCGCGTTGGGCAGGGTTTCAGCAACATTTCGCTACTCGGCTTGGTTCTGGTCGTACCCCTGGGCGCCCTGATCATTGTGACGAGTCTTCTTCTGGATCCTATAATTGGACTCATAGGACGGACAGCCAGAGGAAAGACAGCTCGCTCGTTAAGAAGTTGGAACCACGATTATGTCCTGCAGATTCAACGCTCGGCGTACGAGGGGCAGACGGAATGCAAGTGGGACAACGTCGACGGCGAGGTTCCTATCGCGTTGGATGAAGAAGTCCTGGAACCGCTGCGACAGAAGAATCGGCCGATATCGGACGCAAATACGGGCTTACCGATGGAGGAAAAGAAACGTAGTGTAGAGAGCAGCCGTCTTATAGGGTGATTCGGGAAGTAGAGTGCTCAACAAAAAGTATATTCATGTGAGTCCGGATCTATATGCAGAGTAACCTAAACTGGAGGTGTTGGTATTATCTCCATGTAGTACTGTTATCTCTAGCGTAGAGCCGCGGCTTGGTCGCGACAGTGGTTGTGGCCTATTTAGCTATGAGTAGGAAACACATCTATGCGAGAGAACGGAAGCATTTGCAAGGCGAAACTTGGATACTTATGGCATGCCTCCCGCACATTGCGTCTAGTGAAGGTTGGTATTGAGGTAACTCTAGAGGGTTGCATGCTGCGATTCCCTGTCTCGAGCCCGCACGTATAGATTGTAGTTTGTGTACATAGATTGAAGCTATCCGCAGGCTGTCAGGGACGAGATTCAATGTCTTTTTTTCCCTGACCGTGACCTAGACGTCAAGCTGCCACGTGCCGCCAACTTAACTTGCTGCTCTTGGCGTTAGCAGCTATAGGTACTGCCCTATAACCCGCGGCAAAGCAATGAGAGCGGTACGCTTCCTCTGATCTTAAAGAGAGTAAGCGCTTGACATATATCAGCGCCTATTTTGGGATTCGGAGGACCTTCATAGCCGCCAGAGACAATGACCACACGAGTTTCACTGATGATACTCATTAAATGCTGGACCAGATTACGAGTCGGTCTGTAGCGTTCACTCGCTATATCTACGCCGGGATGCCATACTTTACCTACAACATAGACTTCTGTGCCTAGGTAGGGTTTCTGTCCTCGACCACAAGGAGTGCTACTACAAGAGTGACCGGCCCCATGGCAGTTCACTTGTCACTTTGGCGGGCGGCGGCAGGACGGATCTCGACAAGGAAACACAACTAACTCTCCCAAAATAACACCCTTCTCGCATTCATAGTGGTCTGGTTAGAAACCATGAAGAAATGCGGAATGCCAAGTCAATTTAAATAATGCCCAAATTCGCGTGTTGAACAAGTTGATATATCACCCTAGTAACACACAGTCCGCGCTATAACTAAATATTTAGCCAAGTGACTCGTGAATTTATGTATTTCCATAAGCGTAAATTCAGAGCTACAATAACTCTTTCCCCCTCAAGAGATGGCTTTACTAACGGCATCACCAATCCCACCGGAGCCCTTTCCGCTTCACAAACAGACCCACTTCCCCATCCCTCTTCCCCTCCACGATCTCTAAGAGCAGTTGCGCACTCGTTTCGGAGCTCTCGGCCCCGTTCTCAACCATAGTCTTCCTCCCCTCCTCACCCGTCAGGTTTGTGATTACAAACCCGGGGCAACATGACCATGCCTTGAGTCCCCATTCTCTGTTCACCGCGTACGTGCACACCGCCGCCATGTTCATCGCCGCCTTGGACATGCGGTACGCCTCAGCCGTGGTCTTGTACCATGTCGTGGTCTCGTCGACCCGCATCGTCATCGATCCCAGACCAGAGCTCACATTGATAACGCGCGGGTCCGACGACTTCTTGAGCAAGGGGGTTAGGGCCTCGGTCAGGAGCAGCGCGCTGGCGGCGTTGGTGTTGTACGTGTCCAGGAGCTCGGACCGTCGGTTTTTTGGGTGTAGGACGACGATGCCGGCGTTATTGACGAGGACGTCGAGGACGCCGTGGTCAGCCGCGATTTTTTCGGCTGCGGCGGCGATAGAGGCGTCCGAGTCGACGTCCAGCTTGAGTAGTGAGAGGGTTCCAGCGGGGTTGCGGGCCTGGATCTCTGAGAGGGCTTGGGCGCCTTTAGCGAGGCTGCGGCAGCCCATGATGACATGAGTATTGGGCGAGGCGGCGGCTAGGGTATAGCTGCTGTCATAGCCGATGCCGGAATTAGCCCCTGCATTTGCAGTCAGTATTGGAATTCCAATCACCAAGCTTAGAAAGCCATTAAAGGAGGAGGCGATAGGGCCATGCAAGGTTTGGTCATCTGTATCGATGACACAACTTGCATAAGTCCGTGATTTTCATCGCACCTGTTATGAGTATAACCTTCTTACTAGCCATACTGGTTAATATGGCTGTCTGCAAATGGCTGTAGGAGTCAAGATGAGATTGTTTGAATGAATGTGTAGGGACGATGAAGAATGGAGGATGCGTCGGGGTCGATGGGCATTCTTGTTGAGGGCGGTTTGAACTAAGTAGGATGGCTGGCAAATCCGTCGCTATGCAAATATATATGAAATCGGTTTCGTAGATGCTTTATTGAGTTCGTGCGAAACTTATTGTTATCGAAGTCGGATCGAGTTATAAGAGCGGAGTTATCGGGCGTAAGGGGGAATTGCACCGGCTAGCTTCACTAACTCCGCTGTAAAAGTAACTCGGGAAATATCGAGGACAATGCAGTAGGCTAGATGGCCAATTCGTAATCCACAGGATTTTTATTTTTTTTCGACTGACCCCCACGAATGTTGTTTGTCGCAGCGGTCAGATCAAGGAATAAGTGAATCGGAGGCCTTTGGAACTTTGGACCCTCCCTTGGTCGACCAGCAAGAACCCAACGTTGCGGGCCTCGCAAAAGTTCCATTTTTTTCGGGATCCTTATTTCCGGCCTGGTCCTTTAAAGCCCCATTATTGAAACTCTAACTGCGCCCTCCCCTCGTGATATTATTCTTAGTAATTTTTAGACTCTTCATGCTACGGTGGAGACGGAGGATCACGGTTTGCTGGCGGGTCGTGCACGAGAAAAACCCAACCTTTTCCCGTCCCCTCAGGACATCATGTAACCCATACCCCAGTTTGAGTTTATTGAATAATAAGAAATAAGTCCACAGATATTCGTACGTAAACGACGTCATCTATTTCGAGAAGTCATCGAGGCACTCCACTCCACTCACTCTAAAAAGCCCAAAAATTTCACTCTCATTTACTGCTCCTTTACTAAGGGTGACAATAGTTCGCGGGGAATGCCCCAGTTATCGTCGTGCCAAAGCCGCACCGGATATCCATGCTGCCGACCTTCGTCTTCGCCCCAGTAGACTCGAGGGTCATTGCAGTACAATATTCTAGTTCGAGGATCATGCAGGCATGCAGACCAAGATTAGGTTCGCGGTAAGTGAAGACTCTGGGTCCCCACAAAACTCCCATTAAAATTAAAAGGATCCTATCTGTTGACGTTGGATGCTCCAATCCTGTAAATCCTCGACTTCGCACCTGTCGTTGGATATGCTCACCTCACAGAATAGGGGTTTATCCGCTTCCAACGTTTGTTAGCAGCCAAATATGAAAGACGGCTGCTCTATGAAGTTCCGACCTTCATCGCCGAATCTTTTGCTTTCTGCGACGCATCATCACTGTCCATGAGGCCAAAACTGAGACCATTCTACGTCCTTGTAAGCATCTGCAGGTAGTGCCCTAAATGCCGCAAATATCTCTGCGAACAGCAACAGCCTTGCAACTATATACGCAGCATAAGATATATCCGCTACTACCTTAAAGCACCAACGCCTCATCAAGGTGTTCTTCTTTGCGTGCCGCACCCAGATCCATAAAAGGGTAAACGTAAAGTCGAACCACGGTTGTGTTGAGAGTACCGGCACTAAGCCACCAATCGCCAGGATGAAGAGCAGGGTAAGACTACTTGCCCTCCAAATAATGCTCTCAATCGGTGTTGGGAACGGGAAAGACCAGCCGATGACGTGGATCGTGGCATGGATGACCGACACCACCCACACAATCATCGCCTCGGTCCCTGTGGGCGGCGGTGGCGAGTAGTCGTTCGGAATTCGCTCCAGAGGCCGCTTCTCTAAGCCTCCAAAGTGCAAAAGTGAGGGAAGCCGTCGCCATCCGTCCCAAGGAGGCTTCTCTATGAAGTCCATGGGGGTGTCCACGTACGGCTCCTTCGCACAGTCTCCTGCCGAGACGAGCAGATCAGCGATTGACCAGTCCACGTCGATTACAGTGGGCTCGCCGACGTTCTGTGGTTTGTTGGCCCAGAAATATGCTGTTGCAAGGCTGGGGACAATGAAGGCCGAGGTAAAGAGCTCAAGTGGGGTGATGGCCAATCGTTGGACAGCTCTACTGATCACCTGGATAATGATCCACCCAGCTTGCAAAAACGCGACCCACTTCGCAAGCCGGTCCGCTTTGCTTGTATCCCATATGTTGTCCCGTGTCAGTGGCGGCAGCTTAATTCGACCCTTCGAGTATAGGCGGTGAATTGAAGTGGCGTTAATGGGAAACTTTGGGAAGCCGGGGTTTGAAGGACATACCCCCCCGCGTTGGCGTAAAACGCATGAACCTGAGTCCACTCATGCTCTCTAATGCCTAGGCTTTGCATTTGTCGCATAGAGATATTTGCTGCGTTCCACTGCATGATTGCGAAAAGTGTGAGCATTTCTGGCGCCGCAACAGCGAGGACGGCCCATCTGAATTTTCGGAAAACAATCGTCCAGTAACCGTCATGCGGCGCTTGGACATTGTGATGCAAGACGGTCCAAACGCAAACGAAGAGAGCTAGGAAATTGGTGGTGAGGATTTGCCAAGTACTTCTTCCGTCCGGCGATGACACCCAACCAACGACTTCGGTCGTGGTGTTGGTATCCATGGGCAGACGACAGAGATTCTTCCGCTTGGCTCAGCGCAATCGGTACATATTCGTGAAAGACACAAGAGACATAGCGCGTAAAATTTGCCCTAGGAAGCGACAATCCCACACTTTAAACCAGGCACTGAAAAATTCAGACTCGTCCGGGCCACCAATTTGGGGTCCTAATTTCTCCGTAGCCGCCGATCGCATGGCCGTTATGTTGGTTGCAGGAAGCTGCATTGCGCAGGAGCCGAGTCCCTTGACCTCGACTTCACTGGCTTGCTTGCAAAATCCTCCCCCCCCCGCTCCTGTCGGACGAAGCGTCTAGTAAAACTGGCCCCAAGTGCTTTTATTAGCTACGAAGCTCGTCTATGATGGACGGGAAAATGATGGTCACAGCATGAACAAAATCCCAATCGACCACGTCAGTGCACACGGAAGCCCAACGATTGTAGACTGCCGAATATGCAATCCCATGCTGTAAATAGCGATGCCAAAGAAGTAGTAGAATAGAAGGAAAGGGTTTTCGATGAGCCCACCCATCAATCCAACCGGAACAGCGAAGTTCGCTTCACCACCTTGTATGAAGCGGATGAACCCTCTCTGCATGATTTCAATGCCTTTGTTACACAAACATTAGTTAGCACGGTTCACAGAGACGCGGCGCATGAGTTACACAAACCTTCGGAAGCGAAAAGAAGATAGAGCGCTTGCGCGAGGATATTCAGGGACGCGCAATATCGTTTTCGTTTCCAGTGGAAAGACCCGAGAACAGAGAGAACCCTCTCGGAATCGGCAAAAGATGGGACATTTTTGGGGTGCAGCAAGGTGGCGAGCAAGGCGACATCCTTCAGAGCCACTGTCATGCCGGCTCCGGTTACGGGATGCCTCATGTTCGATGAGTCGCCAAGAACGATGAGGCCCGCCTGTCGATTCCGAGTGGCTGGCATCCACGAGTTTGCCATGGATCTAAGTCGCCCGGACTCAATTGCTTTCCGGAGGCTTGGCTGGATATTTTCGGGAACGGTTGGAAGGACTCGGTCGTGAATATACGCCCGCACCCCCGCTACAGACCCAAGCTTGTCATAGGTTTTGTGGGGAATGTCGACAAGGATCCTTGTCGTTCGCTCCCCAATTTGGTACAGCAGAAGTGGTGGGCCAGAGCCTAGGACGCCGTGGGCGTACCCGGGGAGTTGCAACGGAGCGTCAGTCAGCTCCAGACCCCAGAATCGCGAAACAGACGACGGCCGATGATGTGTGAACTGAACTCTAAAGTTCGAATTGCAACCATCTGCAAGTATTACGAGATGAGCCAGGAACTATGGGCCACAGAATTAGATATCTCGACTGTATTACGACACCATCTGGTGACTCACTATGGTGCTTGATTTATCTCCGTGAGAACACCCAACCCCGATCACGTTTCCCGACGACTCATCGCGAATGAGCTCCCGAGCGGTTGTTTCTAATACTGTAACTCGGTTTTCGGCGGCAGCTGCTTCTCGTAATTTTGATATAAAGGCTCCATGGTGAAAGCTGCGCCCTTCCGGATTGGGAGTGCTTATATCCCTCGTGTGGGCGGATTTTGAGTAGCCTGACGTGAACCAAAACGTGCTCTGAAGGTCTTTCCAATATATATGATAACCTTTGACTGGTATAGCGTCAATCTCTTCCAGGCAATGGGAGAGCCCAAGTTGTTGTAGAGCCTCGACGCCACCGGGTTGGAGCAACTCGCCCACGATCCTGTCTGGGGCTGCTAGGCATCTTTCTATTAGCAGAACCGTCCGACCCTGACGTCCAAATGCCGTGGCTATTGCACCTCCTGCCACTCCCGCTCCGACAACCAGCACGTCATAGTGCTGATTGTTCGGTGTTGCCATGTGCTGCGCTCGGTGCGCCAATCATGGGCGATGTGCCTTTGGTCCAGTGTTATTCTTAACCCTCATTGGGGGTAGTCTCTCCGACGGTTTGATACTCAGGCTCGTACCTAAGGAATATGAAGCATTTCAATCCTGTGAGGCAAGGTAGGCAAAAATTCAGGCCTACAGCCGCGGTTATGTCCACGGCGCGGTTGCGGTTGGTTGGAACTGAGAATGTTTTGTGTGCCATTTTTAGCAACCCCTGCAACTTGATGCCAACCTATTGGCGGCTAAAATACCGATACATAAGAATCCCCGGTTGATGCAATACTGCAATTAAGCGCAGGGATTTTTTTTCAGGGCGGACTTCAGATCAGGCACTGACGGCCCCGACAGGGCCTGTCGGGCACGCTAACGCCATCATATCAGGTGGAGTCCGCATGGTGTCAGGCTCAGGGGTCTAAAAAAAGACGGAAGCAAATCCCTACTTCAGCTGCAGGGTACAAAACCTGATGGATGCACTAACAATTATGCTGTCTTCCT
>Ga0247774_1001924_pt1 | contig 10367 bp, 6 predicted proteins | sample UWRJL001104B6_FD_179933 | JGI IMG/M metagenome (GOLD analysis project Ga0247774, IMG submission 179933) | Plant litter microbial communities from Arlington Agricultural Research Station in Wisconsin, United States - UWRJ-L001-104B-6 | ecosystem: Environmental > Terrestrial > Plant litter >... | reverse complement strand
CAGCTATTGCTCGTTTTAGTTCTCTGGCATCTATATCGCTTTTAATGAAAGATTCTAAACAATCTATTTCTTTTTGCCTATCTTTTTGTTGCAGTTGTAAGTTATTCATTTTTTTATCACGAGCGAGCATTGCATATAATTGTATCACAATCATGATAATGATTTAGGATTGCTATATACTACAGTGCAGATAAGCTCAGAGTTAGACTTGCGGGCATGGCATCGAGCGTGGCTTCATATTGTAGAACGTCATCCTATCCTGCGAACTACCTATACACAGCATCAAGATCAACCTGTTCAAGTAGTTCACCCATACCAAGAAGTAGATGTTAAGGTAACAGATGCTTCTTCTTGGAACTTAGACTACTTGAAGAAGCAAATTCTGGCAGAAGCGGACCGTCCCTACAACCTGGAAACAGACCCAGTGCTGCGGGTACATCTGTTTACACGATCGCCAGAAGAACACATCCAATTGCTCGCTATGCACCACATTGCTGGGGACATGTGGTCTTTTGACATATTATTGAATTAACTCCAGGTTTTGTATGCCGCTGAACTAAAAACATTACCTCAAGCTTCTTTACAGGTTATTGAAAATTCACATATTTCAAATTCCCAAACAGATAATATCCTCTCGCTTCCAAAGCTGTCATACACAGATTATGTGCGTTGGCACACCGAAATATTGACAAGTTCTTCATGCGAGCAACTCTCGGCATACTGGCACAAACAATTAGGGGGTGAGTTGCCGCTTTTAGATCTGCCTCTGGATAAACTGCGACCAAGCGTGCAGACTTATCGTGGAGCAACACACATCATCAAGCTAGATGAAGAATTGCTCCAAAGGCTCAGACAGTTCTCAGAATCCGAAAAAACAAGCCTTTATAGAATTTTCCTGGCTGCCTTCTTCGTACTGTTTTACCGCTTATCGGGTCAAGAAGACATCCTAGTGGGCTGTCCGGTAGCGGGTCGATCGGGTCGAGAAGAGTTTGAAGGAATTGTCGGCTACTTCACAGATCCTGTCGTTTTGCGTGCAAATCTGGAGGGAAATCCCACCTTCAAAGAATTTCTCGCTCAAGTACGTCGCACAGTTTCCGAGGCTAAGAATCATCAAGATTATCCCTTTCCTTTATTAGTAAAAGAGCTTGCACCTGAGAGAGATCCGGCGCGTCCTCCTCTGTTCCAAGTTTCCTTAACTTGGCAAAAGCATCGCTGGTACGAGAATGCCCCAAAATCATCTCTAGTGATGTTGCCATACCTAATAGAAGGACATCAACGAGGAGCAGCATTTGACCTAGATTTGGCAATTATTGAAATTGGTAGTGAGTTTCATTTTTGCTGGCAATACAATACTGACCTGTTTGAAGCTACCACTGTAGAACGAATAGCCGGAAATTATCACACTTTGCTCTTAAGTATCTTAACCAATCCAGAACAAAGTATTTCCGCATTGCCCTTGTTGACCGAGGCAGAACAATACCAGTTGTTGGTGGAGTGGAACAATACTACAAAAGCCTATTCACTGGATAAATGTATTCATCAATTATTTGAAGAACAGGTAAGAAAGACGCCCGATGCTTTAGCAGTGCTGTATGAAGATGAACAACTGACCTACACAGAATTAAACGCCAAGGCAAATCAACTGGCACATTACTTGAGAACTTTGGGTGTGGGACCAGAAGTTTTGGTGGGGATTTGTGTAGAGCGATCGCCATTAATGGTAATCGGATTGTTGGGAATTCTCAAAGCCGGTGGTGCTTATGTACCTCTCGATCCAGCCTATCCTGCGGATCGCCTAGCTTATATGCTCAGTGATTCTCAAGCACAAGTATTGCTAACTCAACAGCAGTTAGTAAACTCATTGCCAAACACTCCAGCAAAAGTCATCGGCTTAGATAGAGACTGGAAGTTCATTGCCACTTATAGCCAGAACAACCCACAAACTCAGGTCAAGCCCCATAATTTAGCTTATGTAATTTATACTTCTGGGTCTACAGGAGCGCCAAAAGGGGTGATGATTGAACATCGGTCGTTGGTGAATTTCACCCAATCGGTAAGAGATAATTATGGGATGAGCAATAGCGATAGCGAAGCGAGTAAAGAGCGAAGCACAGATCGCGTCCTCCAAGCTGCATCTATCAGTTTTGATGCCGCAGTAGAAGAAATCTATCCCTGTCTGATTTCTGGTGCGGCGCTAGTGCTGCAAACTGCCGAGATGCTGGATTCTCTCTCCACATTTGTGCAAAAGTGCTGGGAATGGCAGTTAACAGTCTTGATGGTAGGAACAGCTTACTGGAACCAATTAACGTCAGAATTAGCAACCACAAATCAAACCCTACCGACCTCAGTACGACTCTTGTCTACTGGGGGGGAAAAATGGCTGCCAGAAAAATTGAAGTTGTGGCAAAAGTGTATGGACGAGCGATCGCGCGTACATAATTTAGCCGAACCGCCACAGTTGATTAATGGATACGGTCCTACTGAAGCAACAGTATTGGCAACAATGTGCGACTTATCGCAGTTCGTACTAGAAGATACACGACCAAAGCAACTGATTGGTAAAGCTTTTGCTAATGTGCAAACTTACATTTTTGATGGCAACCTGCAACCTGTCCCCATCGGTGTAGCAGGCGAATTGCATATTGGTGGTCTGGGTTTAGCCAGAGGTTATCTCAACCGCCCAGATTTAACAGCTGCGAAATTTATTCCTAACCCTTTCAATAAATTAGAACGTCTCTATAAAACAGGAGACTTGGCTCGTTATTTACCCGACGGCAACATTGAGTTTGTGGGTAGAGTTGACAATCAAGTTAAGGTGCGGGGCTTTCGCATCGAACTAGGGGAAATCGAAACCGTACTGATCGCACACCCGCAAGTATCAGAAGCAGTAGTCATCGACTCCGATGATATTCCGGCAAACAAACGCTTAGTTGCTTATGTAGTTACTCGCTCTAAGTCCGAAATCAAAAATCAATTGCGCTCCTTCCTTAAACAGAAGTTGCCAGACTACATGGTACCATCTGCTTTTGTGATTTTGGATGCCCTGCCCCTTACCCCTAATGGCAAGGTCGATCGGCGTGGACTACCGAAACCTGACCAAACTAGACTTGACCTAGAAGCAAATTACGTAGCACCCCGCACTCAGGTGGAACGAAACATTGCTGCTGTGTGGCAAGAGGTGCTTCATTTAGAAAATATAGGTATCCACGATAACTTTTTTGAAATCGGTGGTCATTCCCTGATCGCCACCCAAATCATATCTCGGCTACGTCAAGTCTTCCAAATGGATCTGTCCGTGCGTACCTTATTTGAAGCACCAACCATAGCTAGTTTTGCCGAGAGTTGTGAAATAATCCAGGGGACAGCGCAAGAACTACAGGGTTCTTTTGATACATCTAATGGTGAGTATGAGGAGATTGAACTATGAATATATACAGTTTTCTGTCTCACCTGCGTAGTTTAGATGTGAAACTTTTTCTTGATGGTGAGCGGCTGCGATGCAAAGCCGCCAAGGGAATTTTGACACCGCAACTCCAGGCTCAGATAGCTGAACGCAAACCAGAAATTCTGGCATTTTTACAGAAGGACACTGTTTCTGCAATTGAGCCAGTTAGCAGGACAGGAAACATCCCGCTCTCCTTTGCACAAGCTAGATTGTGGTTCCTTGACAAATTACAACCAGATAGTGCTCTTTACAACATCCCAATTGTCTGGCGTCTTAGCGGTCAACTCAACGTAGCTGCCCTACAGTCAAGCCTTAACGAAATTGTCCGCCGTCATGAAGCGTTACGCACAAACTTTGTAACACAAGACGATCAACCCGTTCAGGTTATTGCTTCAACTCTTTGTTTGAAACTGGAAATCGTGGACTTGCTTCATCTACCTCAAGGGGAGCGAGAAGTCGAGATGCAACGATTGGTTTCAACTGAAGCAGTGCAACCATTTGACCTAGAGCGAGAACCTTTAGTGCGTGCCACTCTCTTACAGCTTGGCTCTACAGAATACGTCTTTGTGCTAACAGCGCACCACACTATTTTTGATGGTTGGTCAACGGGTGTATTCGTCCAAGAGTTAGAAACACTCTACACTGCTTTCTCGACTAACACACCCCCCCAAAAAGTTTTTGAGCTACCTGAATTACCCCTACAGTATGCCGACTTTGCTGTTTGGCAGCGGCAGTGGTTCCAACAAGAGGGGCTTGCACAGCTATCCTATTGGAAGCAACAACTTGAGGGCGCTCCCACTTTACTGGAACTTCCAACCGACAGACCAAGACCTGCGATTCAAACAAACCGAGGAGCGCATCAACGATTTGTACTTTCTCTAGAGTTAAGTGAGGCGATCGCCAATCTCAGCAGGCGTGCAGGAGTCACCCTATTCATGACGCTTTTTGCTGCATTTATTACCTTGCTTTATCGCTATACAGGCGAAGAGGACATCGTAGTAGGTACGCCTATTGCTGGTCGCAACCGTCCGGAAATAGAAGGGATAATTGGTCTTTTTGTCAATACTTTAGTGCTGCGTACCGATTTGTCAGGCGACCCCAATTTTGAGCAGTTGCTGATTAGGGTGCGGGAAGTAGCACTGCAAGCTTATGCTCATCAAGACCTACCCTTTGATAAATTGGTAGATGCCTTGCAACCTGAGCGTTCCTTAAGTCACTTGCCTCTGTTTCAGGTCATGTTCGATCTCCTGAATGTTACCATACCATCTTTGGATTTGCCTGAGATAACTGTAAGTTCATTCCCTGTAGAAACGGGAACAGCAAAGTTCGATTTGGCTCTATCAATTGAGAATACCTCTTCTGGATTGATAACCGAATGGGAATACAATAGCGACCTGTTTGATGATTCGACGATCGCTTGCATGGCAGGAAATCTCCAGACTTTGCTGACGGCAATTGTAGCGAATCCACAGCAGCCCATCTCCCGATTACCACTCCTAACAGAAATTGAGCAACATCAATTGTTAGTTGAGTGGAATGATACACAGGTAGATTATCCCTGTGATAAGTGTATCCATCAGTTGTTTGAGGAGCAGGTCGAGCGCAACCCGGAGGCGGTAGCGGTCGTTTTTGAAAATCAACAGATGACTTATGGTGAGTTGAATTATCGAGCTAACCAGTTAGCCCAATACTTGCAGTCTTTGGGTGTGGGAGCAGATGTGCTGGTTGGGTTGTGTGTGGAACGTTCTGTAGAAATGGTCGTGGGATTGTTGGCAATTCTCAAGGCGGGTGGTGCATATCTGCCAATTGACCCAGAATATCCCCAACAACGTTTAAGCTTTATACTTGCAGACACTCAGGTGAAAGTGCTGTTAACTCAAGAGAAATTAGTAGAGTCTCTTCCTCAACATCAGGCACGTATCGTCTGCTTAGACACCAACTGGGAAAGCAAAACCCTAACAAATCAAGATAATCTCAACAGCACAGTCAGTTCTGAAAACCTATCCTATGTGATTTACACATCTGGTTCTACAGGAACACCCAAGGGAGTAGCCGTAACTCATCAAGCTGTAAATCGACTGATCTTAAACACCAACTACATACAGTTAACACCTGATGACCGCGTTGCTCAAGCTGCAAATATTGCTTTTGATGCTGCGACCTTTGAAATTTGGGGAGCATTGCTTCACGGAGCCAAGCTGGTTATTATCACTAAATCTTCATTGCTCATCCCAAAAGAATTTGCTGCAAATATAGGCTACTACAAAATCAGCATTTTATTTTTAACCACAGCTTTATTTAATCAGTTAGCTAGTTTTGTACCACAAGCATTTAGTTCTTTAAGATATCTACTATTTGGTGGTGAAGCAGTTGATCCCAAATGGGTGCAAGAGATACTAGATAAAGGCGCTCCCCAGCACCTGCTCCATGTTTATGGACCAACAGAAAATACTACTTTTTCTTCTTGGTACTTGGTAGAGGACTTACCAAATACAGCTACAACTATTCCCATTGGTCGGGCAATTTCCAATACGCAAATCTATTTGCTAGACCAAAACTTACAACTTGTACCGATTGGTGTACCAGGAGAATTGTACCTTGGCGGAGCAGGATTAGCACGCGGCTACCTCAACCGTCCTGAACTGACCGAGGAGAAGTTTATCCCCAACCCCTATAGCAATAAACTGGGCGATCGCCTGTATAAAACTGGTGATAAGGTTCGCTACCTACCAGATGGCAATATCCAATTCCTCGGTCGAATTGACAACCAAGTAAAAATACGCGGCTTCCGCATTGAACTGGGGGAAGTTGAAGCAGCGATCGCCCAGCACCCTAAAGTACAAGAAACTGTGGTCGTGGCGCGAGAAGACATTCCAGGTCGCAAATACCTGGCTGCCTACATTGTCCCCAACCAGTCTAACGCTCCCACCACCAGTGAGTTTCGACGAGCAGGAAAATTATATTGATGAGGTCGTAAAGCAAGATAGGCAAAATTTGTTCAAAGTTGAAAATTCCAATCAGGCTCTTTTTCGATTCTGAATTTTTCAGAAAGCAAAGAATAGAATTAAATTTTTCATGTCAATGCACCATGCAATTACAGATGGCTGGAGTAGTATTGAATTTTCCAACCAACTGTACGATTTATAGTCATTTCAAATAAAAAATAGACACTATTGAGCGCAGTAGGCACAGATGAGTTCATCTAAAGATGTGCCAGGAGGAGCATACATTCTGGGTCGCTTTAAGGCACTAAAATCGTGTTCAATATCGTTCAGGTAGGCGAGAATATTTTGGGAGAAAAAGAACTTGATGCTCCGTTTCCTCTACCAGTTCTCGAATGGCTGTTTTTCGATGAATTGGTGCATTATCCATAATTAAGATAGATGGCTTGGTCAGAGAGGGTAATAAATATAAAGATAACCACCCTTCAAAACCTTCTGCATTGAGGCTGCCCGTAAAAACCATTGGGGCAATTAAGTCCTTTTTTCCTTTCCTTCTTCCGGCTACTAAATTTTCTCTTTTCCCCCGTTTTCCTGACTTTTAACCCAGATTTTTTTTCCTTTTTTTGACCAGCCTAATGCACAATCTTGAAACTCTTCAAATCCGGACTCATCAATAAACACCAGACTTTGACTTCCCGATACTTTAATTAATTCTCCGAGATATCTGTAGTATTTCATTCTTGATTCTCGGTTTCTTTCCTGATAACGAAGTTGTTTTTTTTTCGAGTAATTTTCATTTCTTTAAGAGCATAAGATATGGCACTTGGTCTGACCCCAAACTTCTTGGCTCTGTCGATTAATCTGGCATCTGGGTTCTCTTTTACATCGTTTTCTAAGGCTTTCCAATCTATCTTTCTCTTACGTCTTTTTACCGGGAGTGGCTCTAAGGTCTGTCCGGCCCAGCCACCGATATATCGTTGCCCTTCCTACCTGAAAAAGTCCGGTTGCTTGAGCGATACGACCGCCATTTTCTACATAATCCACTACTCTTTTTCTCAAATCAATACTGTAAGACATTTTCCTAGCGAGTTCACTATTTTTATTAATCTTCCCTGAGTTTTAAATAGTCTCATACTTATTTGAAATGACTATATATTCTGCTCTCAAGAAAGGAGAAGAAATAACCGTAGTCCCTGCTGCCAATGTACACAAAGAATTTGTCGCTTTAGAAAAAGAGATAATTGGCTCACTAGACGCATCGAATTTCTGGAAGCTTCACTTGAGAAACTATACATATAAACCATTGAAGCCAGTAACCACTTCAGTGGCTCAAGTAGAAGCTGTTGCTGAAGAATACAACTTTGGCTCAAAAATCATTGCTAATTTACGTGAATGCTGCCGAAAATTTAAAGTTTCACCAAAAGCAATTTTCCTGAGTACCTACCTCGATCTCATTGGTACTGTGATGAAAGAAAATACAGTTTCTGTAGGAGTCCTCTCAAATGGTAGGACAGAAAGGTTATCCGATCCCTTCGGAGCCTTAGGCTTGTTCTGGAATATTATTCCGTTTGGTCAGCTAATTACAGAAGATAAAGGCATACAAATTAAAAATGTGCAGCAATCCCTAATTGATATTGAACCTTATGGTATGTATCCACTACTACAAATTTTGTCAGACCAGACAAAAACGGAGTTATTTTTCGCTACGTTTAATTTCGTGCATTTCCATAATGCCAAAAATATTTTCGAGCAGACTGGCTTGAAGGTGAATGCAAGAAGGTCTCATGACAAGTTCAACTTTCCTTTAAATTATGCTGTGTCAATGGAGTCATTGTCAGAAAATGTCAGCATACGGGTGGAATACGATCCAATGTACTTTAGTTGCAAACATATTCGCTCAATGCTTCAAAATTACATTGACATTTTAAAACATACAGTTTATACATGAGGATGGTGAACGACCTATCAGCCACTGGACTTACTGAGATAGTTGAGAAGTTAATTGAGAGGATTGCAGTGTGAAAACCCTGATTATTGACAACTATGACTCTTATACCTTTAATCTTTACCAATTAATTGCAGAAGTCAATGGAGAATATCCCACTGTGATTTGCAACGACCAAGTTGTATGGGATGAACTGAAACAGTGGGAATTTGATAACATCGTGATTTCACCAGGTCCTGGTCGTCCAGAAAACCCAAAAGATTTTGGCATCTGTCGTCAAGCGATTCAATATGCACAAGTGCCGCTTCTAGGCGTTTGCCTTGGACATCAGGGGCTTGGTCATGGGTATGGAGGAAAAGTTATTCATGCGCCTGAAGTTTGGCATGGTAGAACCAGTGAAGTCTATCACACGGGGACTGATTTATTTGTGGGAATTTCTTCTCCTTTCTCTGTTGTGCGCTACCATTCATTGCTGGTTTCAGGTGATCTACCAGACTGTTTAGAAAAAGTGGCGTGGACTGAGGACAACCTTGTGATGGGACTGCGCCATCGCTCTTTGCCACTATGGGGTGTGCAGTTTCATCCAGAGTCAATCTGCACTCAATATGGACAAACCTTGCTCAATAATTTTAAAGAAATTACTCTAAAATTTGCCCAAGAGCGAGGCAACAGTCCGACAAAAGAGTATTGGACAGAAAATAGCTACACTGCTGCTTTACCGACGAGTCCTTCTTGCCAAACACAGCAGCAGAAATTTGAACTTTGTACGCGCAAGCTGAATATATGTCCTGATACTGAGCAGATGTTTGTGCATTTGTTTGGGAAATCACCGAATGCTTTCTGGTTAGACAGCAGCCGTGTTGAACCCGGTCTTGCTCGCTTTTCCTTCATGGGAGATAGCAGTGGGGAAAATAGTCTGCTGATTCGTTATGAAACCCTATCCCAAGAACTCACAGTCGCAAATTCTAATACCGTCACCCGCAGGACAGAGGGGATTTTTGAGTATCTGAAGCGGGAACTGGAACAGCGCCGTTGTGCATCCGAGAATTTACCCTTCGATTTTAATTGCGGGTTTGTGGGTTACTTTGGCTATGAATTAAAAGCAGAATGTGGATCTAAATTAAACCACGCCTCTAGCCTACCCGATGCCATGTTTCTCTTGGCCGATCGAATGATTGCTATTGACCATGAGGAGCAAACACTTTATTTGCTGTGCTTAATTCAGCAGGGACAAAAAGCCTCAGCCGAAGATTGGTTTGAATCGATCGCACAGGAAATTAGGCACCTCCCCGCCCTGTCACCTATGGTGCCTGAAAAGAAACAGACACCTGTAATCTTCCGATTAAGTCGGTCAGAAAAAACTTATCTTCATGACATAGAGAAATGTTTACAGGAAATTCACGAAGGAGAAACCTATCAAGTTTGTTTGACAAACCAAATTCATACAGATGCGACTCCCGATCCATTGACATTTTATCGTACATTACGCCAGATAAATCCTGCCCCATACTCGGCATTTTTGCGCTTCGGCGATGTGGCGATCGCCTGTTCATCTCCAGAGCGATTTCTACGCATCGATCGCGAAGGTTGGGTAGAAACAAAGCCGATCAAAGGGACGTTGCCACGAGGAAAAACACCCGAGGAAGATTTTATCCTGTGCGAACGATTGCAAAACAGCGAAAAAGACCGGGCTGAAAATCTGATGATTGTAGATTTGCTTCGCAATGATTTGGGAAGGGTTTGTGCAGTCGGTACTGTCCATGTTCCTAAATTAATGGATGTGGAAACCTATGCTACAGTGCATCAACTGGTGACGACGATTCGCGGTCAATTACGTGCTGGTATGAGCGCCATAGACTGCATTCGGGATGCTTTCCCCGGTGGTTCTATGACAGGCGCGCCCAAACTCAGAACGATGGAGATTATCGATCGATTAGAGCAAGAAGCGCGGGGAGTTTACTCAGGAGCGATCGGCTTTTTGGGATTGAATGGTTCAGCTGACTTGAATATTGTCATTCGTACCGCTGTACTGACG
>Ga0247774_1001923_pt1 | contig 10367 bp, 8 predicted proteins | sample UWRJL001104B6_FD_179933 | JGI IMG/M metagenome (GOLD analysis project Ga0247774, IMG submission 179933) | Plant litter microbial communities from Arlington Agricultural Research Station in Wisconsin, United States - UWRJ-L001-104B-6 | ecosystem: Environmental > Terrestrial > Plant litter >... | reverse complement strand
CCGGCGCCGTTGGGCCCGAGGTAGCCGACGAACTCACCGGCGGCCACCGAGAAGGTGATCCCGTCGACCGCGGGAACGCGCACGCGGCCGCGGCGCAGCCGTCCGGAGCGGCGCCGTACGGTGAAGGACTTGGCGACCTCGTCCACCTCGATCACGTCAGCTCCCCGTGGACCGGTAGCGCCGCAGCCCGGTGCGCCAGGCGAGGGCGGCGAGGACGGACAACATCGCCGCGACGAGCGGCGCGGCGAAACGGAAGAACACCGGCAGGCCCAGCGGATCGGCGCGGCCGAGGACGTACAGCGCGGGTTCCCAGTTGACGAACGCCAGCGGCAGCACCCAGGTCAGCCCGCGCAGGGCGTCGCGGCCGAACAGGCTCAGCGGGTACTGCGTGAGATAGCCGCCTCCGTACGTGACCGAGTTGCCCGCCTGCTTGCCGTCCACGACGGCGAACTGCCAGGTGGCGGTGAGCACCCAGAGCGCGGCGAAGATCCAGGCGCCGCAGGCGAGCATCAGCGGGACGGTCGCGACACGGATCGGCGTCCAGGTCACCGGCAGGTGCACGAGCGACACCACGAGCACCGTCACGGTCGGCACGAGCTTGCCCATCCGGCGCGGGGAGAAGTCCTCGGTGGCGATCTGTACCAGCGGACCGACCGGGCGGACCAGCAAGGTGTCGAGCGTGCCCTGGCGAATGTGCTCGCCGAGCCTCTCGGCGGTGCCGAGGGTGACGTCGGCGACGGCGAACGACACGCCCGCCGTGCCGTACAGGAACATCACCTCGGGCAGGGAGAACCCGCCGAGCCGGGGCGTGTGCGCGAAGATGATCAAGATCGCGGCGAGGTCGAGCGAGGCCGCGACGGCCTGGGTGGCGACCAGCAGGGCCATCGACGCCGGGTACTGCGCCGCCGAGCGCATCCAGACGCCGGCCAGCAGGAGGTAGACGCGTACCGTCTCAACCACCGTTGACCACCAGCTTGCGGCGCGCGCTCCTCGTGAGCAGCCGCCCGGCCGCGAGCAGGGCCACCGCCCACGCCGCCTGGAAGGCGTACACATTGAGCAGATCGGTGCGCTTGCCGAGGTAGACGTCGGCCGGCAGCTGGACCAGCGCCGCCCAGGGCAGGGCGTGGGCGGCGGTGCCGAGCGCGCCCGGGAAGACGGTCAGCGGGACGATCAGTCCGGAGAAGAACATCGAGACGATCAGCGAGATCGAGTGGATCCCGCGGTCGTCGTGCAGCCAGAAGACGGCCAGCGAGACGAGGTAGCGCAGCGCGAAGCTCACCAGCACGCCGAGCAGCACCGCGCCGGCGAAGGCGAGCCAGGTCGCGGGAGACGGCCAGTGCAGGGAGAAGACCAGGGCGCCGCCGAGCATCGGCGGCAGGCCGCGTGAGACCAGCGCGAACCCGGCCCGGCCGATGTCGTCGGCCAGCCACCAGCCCTGCAGGTCGGCGGGCCGGTGCAGGTCGATCGAGACGTCGCCGCTGCGGATCCGCTCGGTGAGGTCCAGGCTGCCGCCGAAGATGCGTACCGGCTCGATCAGCGCCTGGGTGAGGAAGCTGAAGGTCACCGCGTCCGTGACGTCGTAGCCGCCGAGCGAGGGCCGGGCGTGCCACAACGTCATCAGCACGCCGGCGCGCAGGAAACCGAAGACCGTGTTGGTGAAGGTCGCCGACAGGGCCGCGACGCGATAGGTGCTGTACCGCCGGAACGCGTAGGCCGCGATCCAGGCGTAGAGCCGCATCCTGTCGCTCTCCTCACGGGGTGCCACCGGCGTCCGGCTCACACCGTACGAATGACATGCCACCGCCCGCCACCCATTTGCGGGTGGCGGGCGGCGGCGCGCCGGTCAGGTCAGCCCTTCACGTCGCCCTGCGGCAGGGCGGGCTTTCCGGTGGAGTGGATCCAGGTCTGGAAGAACGGCGTGAGGTCCTGGTGCGCGACCTTGTTCGCCAGCGCGGTGAACTGCTCGGTGCCCCCGCTGGCGTACTTGTGCTGCTCGAACCAGGTGCGCAGCAGCCGGAAGAAGGTCTCGTCGCCGATCTTCTCCCGCAGGAACTCCAGCACCATGCCGCCGCCGCTGTAGACGCGGTCGTGGAACATCGTGTCGCGCTGCGGATCGGCGATCACGACGTTCCACCAGGTGTCGGTCGTGCCGTGCCGGTTGTAGACGATGCGCGCCTGGTCGTGCACGGTCGTCCCGGCGTGCTTCTCGTTCCACAGCCACTGGGCGAACGTCGCGAAGCTCTCGTTCAACCAGATGTCGTTCCAGTCGTGCACGGAGACCGCGTCGCCGAACCACTGGTGGGCCAGTTCGTGCGCGATCGTCGCGGTGTTGCGGACGTCGGAGTAGAGCGGCCGGGTCTGGGTCTCCAGGGAGAAGCCGATCGTCTGCCCGTTGTAGGTCGCGAGGTCGCCGATGGCCCCGGTCGAGTCGAAGGGGTACTTGCCGAAGGTCGTGGACCACAGGTCCGTCACCTCGGCGGTGGTGTCCCAGAAGAACGCCATCGGGTCCGGGTGGTTCGGGTCGCGCCCGACCAGCTTCGGATCCACGGCCACGGTCTCGGGGATTCCGCCCGGCGTCCGGCCGCTCTTGAACTGCCACTGCCCGATGTCGGCGGTGGCGAGGTAGGTCGCCATCGGGTACTTCTCGTCCCAGACCCAGGTTGACTTGTCGCCCTTGGTCCGCTGGGAGACGAGACGGCCGTTCGCGATCACCGACCGGTCCTTCGGCACCGTCACGCGGAAGGTGTAGGAGGCCTTGTCCCTCGGGTGGTCGTTGCTGGGGAACCACGTGGAGGAGGCGTTCGGCTCGTCGCCCATGAACGCCCCGTCGTCGGTGTGCACGAAGCCGTACGGCGAGCCGAACACCACGGGCGAGCCGACGATCGTCTGGGGCACGCCGCCGTACGTCACCGCGACGACGAAGCGGCTGTTCTTCCGTATGCCGTGCCGCGGGGTGATCCGCAGCTCCTGGCCGTCCCTCGTGAACGTCGCGCGCCGCCCGTCGACGGTGACCTTGCTGACGTCGAGCTGCTGCAGGTCCAGGTCGAAACGGGACAGGTTCTGCGTCGCGCGCGCCGTCATCGAGGTGGTGCCGTCGAGGCGCTTGCTCGCCGGGTCGTAGCCGAAGGCGACGTCATAGTGCTGGGCGTCGTAGCCCCCGTTGCCCTCCAGCGGGAAGTACGGATCGCCGATGCCGGTGGCGCCGGGGGTGAACCGGAGGCGCGAGTCGGCGACGGCGGCCGGAGTCAGGGCGGCGAGGCAGGCGGTCGTCGTGATGATGGCCAGCAGCCGGCGGCGGGTTCTGCGCATGTGGGTCCCTACTGCTGAAGATCGAACAGGGTGGGTGAACCTGGGTCGATACTGCCCTACCTCCGGACTTATAGGTACAAAAGATCATTGGCCGGAAACTGCCGATATGAGAAGGTCCCCCGGGTGGCGTACCGAGGGACCTTCCTGCGACCTGGACGAGTGTCGTCAGTGAGCCCTGGCGAACTGCTCCTCCTCGGTGGAGCCCTTCAGAGCCACCGTTGAGGAGTCCGGCGAGATCGCCGTGCTGACCAGGTCGAAGTAACCGGTGCCGACCTCGCGCTGGTGCTTGGTGGCGGTGTAGCCGGCCGCCTCGTCGGCGAACTCCGCCTCCTGCAGCTCCACGTAGGACGTCATGCCGTCCTCGGCGTAGCCCTTGGCCAGGTGGAACATCGAGTGGTTGAGCGAGTGGAAGCCGGCCAGCGTGATGAACTGGAACTTGTACCCCATGTGCCCCAGCTCGCGCTGGAACTTGGCGATCGTGGAGTCGTCGAGGTGTTTCTTCCAGTTGAACGACGGTGAGCAGTTGTAGGCGAGCATCTGGTCGGGGTACTCCGCCTTGATCGCCTCGGCGAACCGCGCGGCCACCTCCAGGTCCGGCGTACCGGTCTCCATCCAGAGCAGGTCGGAGTACGGCGAGTACGCCAGACCGCGCGCGATGCAGGAGGAGATGCCGTTGCGCACCCGGTAGAAGCCCTCCGCGGTGCGCTCGCCGGTGACGAACTCCTGGTCGCGCTCGTCGACGTCACTCGTGATCAGGGTCGCGGCCTGGGCGTCGGTCCGCGCGACGATCAGCGAGGGTACGCCGGACACGTCGGCCGCGAGACGGGCCGCGTTCAGCGTCTTGATGTGCTGGCCGGTCGGGATGAGCACCTTGCCACCGAGGTGGCCGCACTTCTTCTCCGACGCCAGCTGGTCCTCCCAGTGCACGCCTGCCGCGCCGGCGGCGATCATGCCCTTCATCAGCTCGAACGCGTTGAGCACACCGCCGAAGCCGGCCTCGGCGTCGGCGACGATCGGCGCGAGCCAGTGCGGCGCGTCCTCGTCACCCTCCGACCAGGTGATCTGGTCGGCGCGCAGCAGCGCGTTGTTGATGCGGCGCACGACGGCCGGGACGGAGTTGGCCGGGTAGAGGCTCTGGTCGGGGTAGGTCTGCGCGCCGAGGTTCGCGTCGGCGGCCACCTGCCAGCCGGACAGGTAGATCGCCTTCAGGCCCGCGCGCACCTGCTGAACCGCCTGATTTCCGGTCAGCGCACCGAGTGCGTTGATGTAATCATCGTCGTGCAGCAGCTTCCAGAGGCGCTCGGCGCCCAGCCGTGCCAGGGTGTGCTCCTCCTGCACCGACCCGCGGAGCCGCACGACGTCCTCGGCGGTGTACTCACGGTGGATGTTCGCCCAGCGCTGGTCGGTCTCCCACTGATGCCGCAGCTCCTCGGCTGCGCCCTTGAGGCGACGGTCGCTCATTGCCATTGCCCTCCTATGTCGTCCCCTGGGTGCGTATGTCCTTAGTCTCCGGGCGAAGAGGGCGTTAGTGAACTGTCAAGTAACAAGAAGAACTTCGAAAGTTCTGTTACCGTGAACCTGTGACGGCCTTTCAAAAAGAAGAATCGCTGAACTTGACGAATGGTCTAGACCTTGTGACGTTCGGTCAGCGACTGCGACATCTCCGTCGTGTACGCGGCTACACCCTGTCCGACCTGGGGGAACGCGTCGGCAGAGCACCTTCGCAGCTCTCCCTGCTGGAGAACGGCCGCCGCGAGCCGAAGCTGTCTTTGCTCCAGGCCCTCGCCACCGCGCTCGGGGTGCCGATCGAGGAACTTCTTCGCAAACAGCCCCCCAACCGCCGCGCCCAGCTCGAGATCGCGATCGAGGAGGCCCAGCGCGACCCGCTCTACCAGAGCATGGGGCTGCCCCACCTCAAGATCGGCAAGCGGGTGCCCAACGACGTCCTCGAACACCTGCTCGCGCTGTACGACGAGGTCAAGCGGAGCCGTACGAAGCCCACCGCGAGCCCCGAGGACGCGCGGAAGGCCAACGCGGAGCTGCGCCACCAGATGCACGATCGCGGCAACTACTTCGGCGAGATCGAGTCGAGCGTGGCCAAGACCCTCGAGTCCGTCGGCTACCGGGCCGGCGCGCTCTCCCAGGGCATGCTGCTCTCACTCGTCACCCACTTCGGCTTCACCCTCCGCTACGTGCAGGACCTGCCGCGCTCGGTGCGGTCCGTCACCGACCTGCGCAACCGGCGGATCTACCTCGAACGCCAGCAGCTCGGCATGCACACCCCGCGGACGATCCTCCTGCAGACACTGGGCCACATCGCGCTCGGGCACGCGGTTCCCAAGGACTTCGCCGACTTCCTCCGCCAGCGGGTCGAGGCCAACTACTACGCCGCCGCGACGCTCCTGCCCGAGCGCACGGTCGTGCCCTACCTCCAGGAGGCCAAGGCCGACCGGGAGCTGTCCATCGAGGACCTGTGCGACGTCTTCTCGGTCTCCTACGAGATGGCCGCGCACCGCTTCACCAACCTGGCGACGCACCACCTCGAACTCCCCGTGCACTTCACCAAGAACGACGAGAGCGGCACGATCTACAAGGCGTACGCCAACGACGGGCTGATCTTCCCCTCCGACGAGCACGGCGCCATCGAGGGGCAGCGGATGTGCCGCGCGTGGGCCGGGCGGCACGTCTTCTCCGCCGACGACCGCTTCTCGATCTACTACCAGTACACCGACACGCCGACCGGGACGTACTGGTGCCTGTCGCACATCGACCCGAGCCACGAGCGCGAGTTCGCGATCACGCTCGGCGTGCCGTTCGAGCATTCGCGCTGGTTCCGCGGCCGGGAGACGAACCGGCGGGTCAAGTCGGCCTGCCCGGACGGCGACTGCTGCCAGCTGCCTCCGGCCCGGCTCGCCCAGCGCTGGGAAGGATACGCGTGGCCCTCGGCCCGTGCGCACTCCCACGTGCTCGCCGTCCTGCCGCGGGGCGCCTTTCCTGGGGTGGATGAGGCGGATGTGTACGAATTCCTTGATCAACACGCGTCGGGATGACGTTCCCTGAGTGTGACGCCGTCGAAACGAGGGTGAAACGGCGACGGGAGTCAATGGGCCGAGTTGCCAGCTGAGTCGCCTAGGAGGAGGGGGACCCCGTTGCTGCCTCAGGTCGAGGATTGGCTGCGCCGGCGCATGAGCTCCACCGCGGACTGGCCGATCGACAAGCTGCTCGCGGCGAAGGGCGACACGACCGTCAGCGTCGTGCTTCCCGCGCGCAACGAGCGTGAGACGGTCGGTGAGATCGTCGCCGCGATCCGCCGTGATCTCGTCGACGAAGCACCGCTCGTGGACGAGGTGGTGGTGATCGACTCCCGGTCGGTCGACGACACGGCCGTAGTGGCCACGGCCGCGGGCGCCCGCGTGGTGGCCCAGGACGCGGTGCTGCCCGGGCTGCCGCCGATGTCGGGCAAGGGAGAGGCGCTGTGGAAGTCGATGCACGTCGCCCATGGTGACGTGATCGTTTTCGTGGACGCCGACCTGCGCAACTTCTCGTCGTCGTTCGTCACCGGGATGCTCGGTCCGCTGCTGACCGACCCGTCGATCAGTTACGTGAAGGCGTGTTACGACCGCCCGTACGTGAGCGGGGGCACGACTGTCGCGCACGGCGGCGGCCGGGTCACCGAACTCGTCGCGCGGCCGTTGATCAATATGCACTGGCCCCTGCTCGCGGGGGTTCTCCAGCCGCTGTCGGGTGAGTACGCCGGCCGGCGCGAGGTGCTCGAACGCCTGCCCTTCGTCACCGGGTACGGCGTCGAGCTGGGCATGCTGGTCGACGTGCTCGAGCTCGCCGGCCTCGACGCGATCGCCCAGGTCGACCTCGGCGTCCGCGTGCACAGCCACCAGTCCGCCGAGGCGCTCGGCGGCATGTCCGGGCAGATCATGCAGACCGCCTGGTCCCGGCTGGAACGCCAGGGCCGGATCGTACGCCTGGAGTCGCCGTCGACCACACTGACGCAGTTCCGCCGGGACGGCGAGGGACACGAGGTCCGGATCAGCGATGTCGCCGTCGGCGAACGTCCTCCGGCGATCGACGTCCCGGACTACCTCGGCTCAACCGTTTGAGGGGGGCGACAGCAGCCCGCCGTACGTCGGGTCGGGGTTGTTTCCCCGGCTCTGTGGGGCCTTCCCGCCGCTGCCGCTGCGCGGCGGCGGGTTGGCTCCGTACGCGTCCGGGGGCGGCGGCACCACGTCGTAGTGGGTGGTCGCCGTCGTCAGGCCGGAGGCGTCGAGGCTGAGTTTGCTGAGCGGGACGCCGAGCGCGTTGAGCGGTTTGAGCAGCGTCTCGCACTGCTTGGGCGGTGCGCCGAGCGAGTAGGCCAGCGAGCACAGCCACATCGCGATGTTCTGCGACTGCTGGAGGTTGAGCCGGGCGTGCAGCGAGCCGTCCTGGGCGTCATAGACGCCGAGGGCGTTGGAGGCGGCCACCGGCGCCTTGTCCAGGAACTGCTGCAGCGCGGCCTTCTCCTTGACCAGGACGCCGGTGATCTGGGCGAGGCCCTGGACGTTCGAGGCGATCTCGGCCTTGTTCTGCTTGACGAAGTTGGAGACCTCGCGCAGCGCCACCGACAGGCTCTTCACCGCGGCCCGAAGCTCGCTCCGCTCGGCGTTGAGGGTGCTCGACACCGAGGCGAGGTTCTGGGAGAACGAGCGGATCTGCCGGTCGCTCGCGGCCATCGCCTGAGTGATCTTGGCGAGGTTCTGCACGGTCTGGGTGGCGTTGCCGCGGTTGTCGGACAGGATCCGGCTGACCTCGGACAGGTCCTGCAGGGTCTGCTTGAAGTTCGCGCCCTGGCCGTCGAGGGTCTGCGCGCTCGTGGCGAGCAGCTTGGACAGCGAGCCGTTGGCGTTGGCGCCCTGGGGGCCGAGTGCCTTGGTCAGGTCGTTGACCGCCGAGTTGGCGTCATCGAGCTCCACCGGCACGGCCGTGCTGGACAGCGACAGGGTGGCGCCGTCCCCGAGCGCCGCGCCGCCACGGTAGACCGGGGTGAACTGGATGTACCGGTCGGCGACCAGGGACGGCACGATGATCACGGCCTGGGCGTTGGCCGGCACCTTGTGCGCGGCCGTCCAGGCCATCTTGACCTCGACCATGTTGCCCTTGGGCGTGACCTTGGTGACCTTGCCGACCTTGACGCCCAGGATGCGGACCTCGGTGCCGGGATAGACGCCGGTGGCCCGCTCGAAGTAGTCGGTGGCGTGGGTCTGTGCGCCGCCGGGCCAGAGGATGGCGACGAGCGCGGCGACCATGACGACGACGAGCACGAGGGCGCCGTACGTCAGCGCGCGGGGAGCGCGGGCGTCTCGGCGGCGGAGCAGACCCACTCAAGCTCCCATTCTCTGGAGTGACCCTGGGCCACGGGGGGCGGAGCGCGAAATAAGTTACCTCTTACGTCCTGCCGAGGGTACCGGTTGTTACAGCCTCGTGACTGCTTCGCCGCCCGTCAATCGGCCGGCTCGTCCACTTGTGACACTGGCCACGATGTTACCGCCGGTAACGCCACCGGGTCTACGCTTAAGAGACTGGAAGTCCAATAGTCTGCCTGCGCGCCGCGGGCCATCTCGAGACGAGGAAACATGTCGGAAGACTCGCCCTTCTCCCTCGAACTGCCCGAGGACATACAGCAGGTCAAGGAGTGGGTGCACGAGTTCGCCAGGGACGTCATCCGCCCGGCGGGCGAGGAGTGGGACGAGCGCGAGGAGACGCCGTGGCCCATCCTCCAGGAGGCCGCCAAGATCGGCCTGTACTCGCTCGACTTCTTCGCCCAGCAGTGGTTCGAGGACTCCGGGCTCGGCATCCCGGTCGCCTTCGAGGAGATCTTCTGGGGCGACGCGGGCATCGGCCTGTCGCTGGTGGGGTCCGGTCTGGCCGCGGTCTCGGTCGCCGCCACCGGCACGCCCGAGCAGACGGGGGAGTGGGTGCCGCAGATGTTCGGCACCGCCGATGACGTGAAGCTCGGCGCGTTCTGCGCCTCCGAGCCGGACGCCGGCTCGGACGTCTCCGCCATCCGTACCCGGGCGGAGTACGACCAGGCCAAGGACGAGTGGGTCATCAACGGCACCAAGACCTGGGCCACCAACGGCGGCATCGCCAACGTGCACGTCGTCGTCGCCTCGGTCGACCCGGAACTCGGCTCACGCGGCCAGGCGAACTTCATCGTGCCACCCGGGACCCCCGGCCTGTCGCAGGGCCAGAAGTTCAAGAAGCACGGTATCCGCGCGTCGCACACCGCCGAGGTCGTCCTGGACGACGTACGCGTGCCGGGCGCGTGCCTGGTCGGCGGCAAGGAGAAACTCGACGAGCGCCTGGCGAGGGTCCGCGAGGGCAAACGCGCGGCCGGCCAGGCGGCGATGCGCACCTTCGAGGCGTCCCGCCCGACGGTCGGCGCGATGGCCGTCGGCATCGCCCGCGCGGCCTACGAGTACGCCTTGGACTACGCCCGCGAACGCGAACAGTTCGGCCGCAAGATCGGCGACTTCCAGGCCGTGGCGTTCAAACTGGCCGACATGAAGACGTCGGTCGACGCGGCCCGCCTGCTGGTGTGGCGCGCGGCGTGGATGGCCCGCAACGGCAAGGACTTCACGAGCGCAGAGGGCTCAATGGCCAAACTGTACGCGGGCGAGACCGCGGTCCGCGTCACCGAGGAGGCCATCCAGATCCTGGGCGGCAACGGCTACACCCGCGACTACCCGGTCGAACGCTGGCACCGAGACAGCAAGATCTTCACCATCTTCGAGGGCACGTCGGAGATCCAGCGCCTCGTCATCGGCCGTACGGTCACCGGGTTGCCGGTGCGCTAGCGTTTTCGCAGGCCGATCGACGGTCTCTACTCGGAACCGTGCTCCTTGGGGGCGGCTCGGACGTGCGCGCGTTCACCCTGCTTGCCGACGAGGCTGAGGAACTCCACGGGTCCTGAGCTGGTGGCTCCGAACCAGTGGGGAGTGCGGGTGTCGAACTCGGCGGCCTCGCCGGGATTGAGGATGAGGTCGTGCGTGCCGAGGACGAGC
>Ga0247774_1001922_pt1 | contig 10375 bp, 6 predicted proteins | sample UWRJL001104B6_FD_179933 | JGI IMG/M metagenome (GOLD analysis project Ga0247774, IMG submission 179933) | Plant litter microbial communities from Arlington Agricultural Research Station in Wisconsin, United States - UWRJ-L001-104B-6 | ecosystem: Environmental > Terrestrial > Plant litter >... | reverse complement strand
GGTTGGACTATGGTAGGTCCAAGGCCTACAAAATGGTTACGTGTCTTAAAAAGCCGACGCTCCTTACAGCGACAGACACAAGCATCAACCATTAATGCATTAGACGGTATGTAGCCGACGATAGTTCCGCCCCCAGCCCGCTTAACCTCTCCTACCCATTCATTAAGAGGCGAAAAAGACAAGACTCGTTTCCAGCGATCATTTACACCCCATCCACAGATTGCTACGGCGTATGCCTCAAGAAGGCTACAACCGCCCACGTACGTGGCTTCAGAACCCTCGTCACTCAGAAAACTGCCAACCTGCCCACAAATAGAGACAAAGTCGCCTTCCAACGGCTTGGATACTTCCTTCACGACCGCACATTTCACGCCCGTCACCACCAACGTATCGAGTTTCTTGTAAGAAAAGTGGGCTCCTGAGTAGCCAGCAAAGAACTGCCCTTTGAGACTCATAGAGTAGCCCGGTGGCTTCGACCAATTCAGCAACCATGACGGCCAGTCGAGGGCCTCGTCCGGATCGCGGTAGGAAACAAGCAAATCTAGCCGCCGGACATGTTTTGAATATTCTAGAAATGTCCTCCGGAACACTTCGACGGTGGAGGATGCGGCATTATAATCAGGCTTGATCAGATCTGCTATTTCCGGCGGCAACAGGCCCAGAATGCCAAACACCTTGTCTCTTGGGTCGGCGCATTGCCGATTCGTAGAAAGTCGCAATAATTCACCCAAAGGCAAGCCTATCATGACATGTAGCATCTGTGTCATTGGGCCTAAGCTTTCGGTTAAACCTTTAACATCTGGTAAGGTCCTCTTCTGATAAACGGTCCGTAACGCTCGAGAGAAGTCAGTGACAGAGACAACTGAATGACCCCATTGCATCACTGCCAAGCGATTTGCTAGCCCGACTTCCTGGACCGGCCAAACACGAAAGGTATAACTGTTGTCGAGCAAAGCCGCAATCGAACTCCAAGTTACCGAGTTGTACGGCAGGGCATGATCCGGCCTCCACCAAAGTTTCTCGGCGGCACCTGGAGAAGGTCCGTCGATAGTGCCGAATGTGACGACTTGGGCTGCGAGGTACTGGAGTGTTTGGAGCGTCTCTGCGGCATGACACTCATCCGGCAGCAGCCCCATCCAGACAACAACGCGGTGTGCAAGCCTGTAGATATCAGCCATGCGATGCACCTGTGTGCCTTTCTCGGAGTCGTCGTCTTGGTTAATGCAAATTGCGTCAATCCACAGAGTTCGAGTTGCGTCCGAATGTCGAAGGTGTTTGAGAGCCATCCACAAGTTCGATCGAACGCGAAATTTGCCGATGCCTCCACTCTGCTTGTTTACAGCCGGTGCGTGATTTTTGAAAGCCGGTCCAGTTTCTATGCGAAGATGAGACAGAGTGACGGGAATGTTCCGCGACTTTTCTGATGGAATGCGCGTACTTTCGTCCTTATTCTCGCCGATGTCCTCAACAGCAATGAGCTTCGAGAGTGCTTCAGTACCCCAGACGTATGACAGAGCCTCGTACTTTGGGTCTCCGCTGTGCACTTCGTCCGGAAGCAGATATTTTGCTTCGTCAAATTCCGGAACGGGATGTTTCCAAGAATAATGCCATTCATTGCCATTCCAAGTGGAAAACATAAATCTCTCGTCGGGAAGATGAAGATTAACCCGGTGGTAGTCGCTGGTTGGTAAAGTCTGCCTCAGCTCCATCAAGTTGAGCCGTTCGCTAGGCTTCCTAGGAGGTTCAACGAGCCGGGTATGACGAAGGCGAATACGGATATCGTCATTGAATTCTCCAGGGAGAAGCTCAATGAGTCGTATGTCGCGGTCGGGATCAGTCAGCACCGAGTGCTGATAGTCCTCGAGAGTGTGGAGGTTGATCAGAGATTTGTCAAAGGTCGTTGTAAGTTTTGACAGTGAGGTGAAAGTGAAGCTGAAGAGTCGACTCGGCAATCAATCAACCTCGATATGCCTGAGGCTGGCGGGCGATACATCTCCGGTTCAAACCAGGAGAGTCTCTACCTAGGCTTCGCATGAACGCGTGTTAGCGCCATCTGTACGCGTGCTGGAATTGTTGAGGGCGAGTGGAAGAGTGGAGTTATCAAACCTTTTGTTGCACAGTTGATTCAATGGTGTTTCTAAATTGGGCACTGTGAAAAAAGAAAGCCAGAAACAAAGAAAAGGGGTGAGAGCAGACTACGAGAAAGAGCTTCAACCCTCAATTCGAGGTAATTCTCAGAGCGAGCTGCGTGTACATTTAGGTGTTTGATAACGAGGCAGTAGGACGATGTGTTTGGGGTGAAGAGACTTCACGCATAACAAAGATATGACATATCCTTATCGTTGAATTCCAACTTAACTCGACATATATCCGAAACGTGGTGAAGGCTCTGGTTATCTAGGCAGTAATCCCTGCGAGCCACCCTGTGAGCTAAGATGAGATGGAAGTTTTGAGTGGAAGTCAATTAGATTGGTAGCTCGTTGGAATGCGAATCGATTCCGAACGCAGATCGTGCGACGAAGCGAGGAAAGGCGGCAAAATTAAACCAGGCCGCGAGGGAGTGAGCAGGTGGGCGGCCGAGGCGATCAAAAGTATTATACGAAGTAGGTTTTACTGCACCTCCCGATACCCGAGTTGCAGGTCAGAAAGGTGCATCACCATTGCACCCGCTAATTGGACGCGACTTCATAGCACTGCCTCACCGTCGCCGACCAGATAGGGAGACACGTCACTGGACTTCGGGAATCGCTTCTAACCTCTCGAGTTGGCACCGGAAGATGTATAAATGATATGTAATTCTTCTATGTGCAGGTTTGGCTATGCTAAACATTACTTCCTACAATCCCAACTTGCCAGTGCCTAATTTGCGGGCTTGCTGGCGCCTTCTTCCTCATCTGCCCATATTTTAGGCCGGGATAACGACGCCAAACTCCTGTTCCTTTGGGGATATCAAAAATGGTACCAACATAAAAACCATAATGCAAGTGAATACATCTTCTAGCCCTTTCACAGGCCGAAACTTTATCGTCCAAGCCCTTCTGTGAAGCCCGATTCTTTTTTCCAATCATGCTCCTAGTGATGCCCAACACCTCCCATTCCGATGATGCGAAGTCTGATGGATCAGGTCGTACGTAATAATAATGTGTTTTGGCTTCCGTATTTCGTAAGGGACAAGGTGTTCTACAAGGTGATGAGCTGAACGACAGCAGCAGCACCCAGAGCGAGCCACAAACTGCTCCCGGCGCTCAACCCTGGCGCCGCATCCTCGCTGCCCGACCCATCGGAGTTCGGGTCCGTAATCGCATCGTCGAGTTGCTTCTGCGTGCACTCGCCATCAAACTCGGCCGCCTTATTCAGTCCCGCACCAATGGTCTGTAGGTTGGTCCCACAGTTGACGTAGTGCGCAAAGTGGATGGCGGCGCTGTCCTGGTCGAAGACGGCGTACACGCTGCGCAGGAACGAATCTCCCAAGAGGTACGTCTGCTCGTCGGACGCGTCGGCGCCGAGCGCGCAAGTACTGCCGTCCTCGAGCTGCCAGATGAACTCGCGCAGGGCTACGTTGACGGTGAAGTTGTCAAACGTGAAATCGATGGTGCCTTCGAGGCCGCAGGGGACAATGTACAGGCCAGCGGCTTTGCTGTACTGGGCACCAATGTCGACGGCGAGGCTCTCGATGATGGAGCGAGGGAGGTAGGAGAGGGTGGCGCCGGTGTCGAAGAAGACATTGAAGGTGGAGCTTTCGTACACCTTTTTGGTGCCAACTGAGTCGGTCAGGCCGACCGAGTTAAGCGAGATCCAGTATCTAACTACTTGTTAGCATCCCTCTCTTCCAAGCTCACGGAACGCTGATTCATTGATCACTAACCTGTAGAGCCCATCTTCGTCGGCCTTGGGTTCTAATATGGGCGACGTGTGGAGCTTTCCAGAATACTTCTTCGTGTCAATTCCTCCGAAGGTGAGCAGGCCGCTATGCTCGTTCTCGTCCTTCGCACCGAGCGCAACGCCAAACGCTCTCGTCTTGGTCGCATTCTGGTTAACCAGCTCGTCCACAAAGTTGTTGTACTCCATGTTGAACCCATTGCCAAAGCTCAGACCCAATATCCCCAAGCTCAAATCCTGGCTGCTCGTTGCGGACCCAAACTGCACGTTCGATACGTCAATGTCCGACCCCGGAAGGGTTATACGGTCCTTGACGTATCGAAACTTCACCTCGCCGATCCCGTACTGCACGCTACCCCTTTGCCGCGTGACCGACACGGAGCTCGACTTGTCTGAGTCGTAGCTCCCATTCGCCTCGCATTCCGACTCCTGCTGCGGGGATTGCGCCTGCGAGCAATCCGGGTTCACCCACAACTCCGATGAGCCCGTGTCGATGGCCACCAAGGTTGACTGTCCCGGCGTGCCGATGGAGAGCTCGACCAGGTATGATATCGAGGAGAGGTTGTACACCTGCACGTCCGTATCGGCCAGCTGTTCCTGCCGTCGTTTTAACCGCGTATTGGTGGTCAGGTGCCTAGCCTGCACGACGTCGAACGCGACCACTCCCTCGGGCACGTCTCGCCTATCGAGACGTTGTCGCGGTGCTATTTCCTCCGTCTCGTCCCGCCGTACAGATGCGACTTCTGGTCCCGATACTGGTGTGTCCCGTAATTCAACTGCTACCGGCTGGATGGTGGCGGCCAAGGCGGTCGTGCCGCAGAGGGTAAATAATGTCGGCAGTAACCGCATTTTGATTTTTCGGGTCTGTCGATCGGGAGGTGGGGGGATTTCTCGTCTGAGAACGGGTCTTGTCGGCGTTCGACAAGCGCCGCGCTTTCACGAAGCTTCCCAAGTTTACTCGCTGTCGTTGCTGGGTTTCTCCAAGGTTCCAATGAGAAAGTCTCTCGCAGGAGTGGTGATCGATTCACGCGCAGCCTTTCTGCGAGTTCTTGCCGTCGGCCCCCCTTAAAAAAAATTACAAAGGTTCAATTCCGCCGAAGTGACGATGTTGAACCAGAAGAATGGCGATTTCCGCCGAGGCACAAAGAAAAAAAAAAAATTAAGCAACCGAAGTGGTATCACAGCACAAAGCAAAGAAAAGCGAATTGAGAAATACGACAGAAAATAGAACTGTCGGTCCAAAGTCACAAGGCAGCAACCGCCAGCTTTAGGGCGACTGCGACGATAGTAAAGGGTTCATAAGCTATTTAAAAAAGGAGATCTCTAGACCGCTGGGCTGGGCTGGGCAACGCCAAGACCCCCCCTGCAACATCGCCCCCTGCTGGTTGCGGTGGCTGTAGGCGTGCGCTCTGCGGTGGTAATCTACCGCGCATGACAGCTGCCCCTACGAGAAAGTCTCGCTCTTCCGAGTTCCTGCCATTATTACTTGGTCCTCGGTGGGTTTCCTAGCCCCGTTACTGGTTGGTTTTGGGACCAACCACCTAGCACCCACTAGAAAGAGGTAAAACCTGTAGTTGGGTGGTGGCGGCGGGGCGGAGCTATGGTGCATTGTTGTGCAGCTTCCACACCAAGAATCCCAGACGGGCAAGAGAAAGGGATGGGAGCTCCGATCATTACGCAAGTGGCTCTTCGATCCCGCTTGGCGCTTCTTCTCCTGGGCGTTGCGATGGTCGGATACATTTTCTATCAACCGCAGTTATCAGGCCCTGTGGCTGATGGCCAGGCCTTCAAACTGGTCCCAATAGAAGTAGAGGGTTCCGAAGTTTGAGACCGACCTCGAACACTCGTCGCAGTCCAATCTTGCCGCCGTTCGTTGCGGCTTCCGACTTTCCGGCGTCACCCAAGACACTTATGGCGCAGGATCGCAACAGAAAAGGCTGCCATTTTGGCCGCTGAGCCCGCCACTGGCGCTCGCTCGGTAAGTCCTTCAAAGAAGGCTAGCCACCTTTGACGCCGAGGAATGCTGGCCTGTCCAAAAAAAACCTCTCTCACATGTACTACCTAAAATCAAGATCATCCCGCATCCGGTCCGTTTCTACTCTTGTCAAGTTTCCGAATTATTACCACATGATAATAGGATCCGTTGGCTATCCCGTCACTTCTTCTCACCCGCGTGCTCGCGGCTGCCGCCCTTCAGATGCGGGACCAGCACACCCCTTGATGAGTAAGTTACGTGGCCTGCATCTCAAAATCGTAATGTGGGGAGCCAGGAGTTAGGGGGCTACGGAGCCAAACCTTCAAATGCACCAATTCCAGGAGGCCAACAACGCTAAGGGAGCCCAGAAAGCGCAAAGGCAGGGCGGGTAGCGGCTTCAACGCGTGTTTGCCGATCCTTGGAATATGCTATCCATTCCCTAAATGGCTCAATAACGTTGGTGCCTCGCAGGTACGAGGTGGCAAGAGCACCGCTTGGCGGGGCAAGCAGACGCGTGGCTCTCAGAAGTCTGCAGGCGGCGATTCGCACAAGAGAGGGATAGCTTCTCTGCAGTCAATCAGTTGCACCAAGGTATCCATTCTGCTGTTCTGTCACATTCGGGAAGGGTGGCTTCCTTGGGCAATTTTCGCTAGCGCCTTGATAATTGATTCTCTAGCTAGTAGTTGCCGCGTAAGTCTCCGCCGGGTCTGGCGTCGAAACCTGGAAATTTTCGCCGCTATGGCTCTGCATGTTCTGGATTCCCAGCTATTTGATGGCAGTGTTCTGCAGCTGAAAGCGGAGCCCCGCAGCTGCAGGCTTGACTGCCGAAGACTTCCTGCATCAATATTTCGAATATTTGACACTCATCTTCGTCTCTGACTCTGAAGTCGCTGCTGATTAGTAGAGACCGGCCAAACGCTGTACGGACGAGAAGCATCTAGTTCAAAACATTCAAGGGCTTTTCGAGGTTACTGTACGGATACAGAAGTAGTATTCGTAAGCTCCCACTGACCAGGTTGCTCGGAGAGATTGCATGATTGCTGATCATGCCCGGAGCCGCTCCCGCTCCATCCCTGCACTAGAGGAGCTGTGCCACTGCGGACGCTGCCAAGCTGGTCCACATCGCACAGCTGCACCCAAATGGCAGTTGCTAGTCGGGGCGTGCCGTCTCAGCCTCGACCAGCTGAAAAGACGACAAAATGGCCGGCTTCCGTTGGATCGGTGGGTTTTACATCCCGCATGACCAGAAGTCTAGGTTTAATTTACAAGAAACACCAGAACGGTATCGCACATTCCTTTCTGGATTCTTAACCTTGAACAGGTTGAAGAAGCCGTAACGAAGCCCAGGGTTTTGAGGACACTTCCTTGAGCTTCAAACATCTCACCACAATGAGATTTTTCACCAGTTTGACGGTGACGCGTGGCAACTCATTTGGTAGTTGACAGGGGTCTCACTGGAACTCCACGCTAACGGCAATGTTGTGCCGTACAGGGTCTGGCTCCACGGTCCGGACTGGTCGGCCCGGAAAATCGGCTCCTCGACTATCGTGACTTCGTGACGCAGAACTGAGTCGCGGGCAGTGCGTGTCTCGTCGAGTATTGTTGCTACGCTACATCATTCATGGGCAGGGGTTTGATACCTCAAGGCGGCCAACACCGACGCCGAAATCCGGGTTTGTGGAGTCGAAGGGAAATAACCCCCTCCGTGATGCTGTTGGTTTTCCCGCTCAGCAGCAGTCTGCACTCAATGCTCGTTGGGATCAGATGAACCTGACAGGTACCCTCTCGTGGCCGGTATCTGGCAAGCCTCACCGCGTATACCGATGAAATGATGTGTAGCTCATACAATGCACTCTGCTTTGAATCTGGGTTGATATCCTCATGGCTCCATTAGTATGCCCAACCGGAATCGAATTCAAAAACCGCGCAAGCCGTAGATCATTGCCATCATATCGCATCCACTATATTCCATGGTCAATGACCCTCGAGGTTTCCCTAAATCCCTTCCATGCCCAATGCCGATGATGCTGCCAAAGTCGAACTGAAACGATGCAACCGATGCCGCCGCTCGACCATCCACAGCGGACCGCCAATTCCCGCTGACTCCGACCATTGTCAACCATTCATACAGGGCGAGTCAGCGAGAGCAAGCGCATGGCGTCATTCCCGACGATACAACCGGAACTGGATGAAGATAATGCAGTCCTCCACAATCGTTCCCAACGACCCAGCAAGCCACGGGATCGCCTTGATTAGGTCCTCCCTCTTCTGGGAGAAGGCCAGCAGACTGAGACCATACGTGGTATTGCCAGTCAGAGACAGAAGGAAGAAGAGCAAAGCAAGACCTGGTCAGTCAACCATCAGCTGGAGTCCTTGCAATACACCTCGTATTAAGGCGCCTTACCTTCACACGACTTATCCTTCCAATTCTTGTAAATTTGAGGCAACCTCGCACAAAGATAGCACAGCGCGCTCAGATATCCCAAGCCCGAGCCAACCCAATACAGCGTATTGGCCTCATCCTCTGGCACATCCGGCGCCGGGGCCGAGTCCCACATGCCGTAGCGGTACGACACGAGCCAGCCGACGATGCCTACCGCGCACACGGCGAGGATACTCAGCGTGTTGTGCAGCCATGGGCTCGAGTCACGCGTCTGGTCCTCGCCCGTGATGACTTTCCTCAATGGCTCCAGACCGGATTCCTCATGGTGGCCTATGTGGCGGTGGGAGCCGGGCAGACCGATGGACGAGCTCCGCCGCAGCAAGGGCGACTCCTCAGACTGGTTATCGGAGGCGACAGACTCGCGTCGGTGGTGCTCACGCTCAGCGCGGAGCTTGCTCCTAGCATTATAATAGAGGCACTGGGAGATGAGGACGGCGTCGGCGCAGACGAAGTAGGAGCCAAGAACGATGGCGGTGGGGGAGAGGTTGGTGAGAAGGGCTCCTATTAGTTCCAGCCGTTAGCCCGTTGTTCACGCCCGCAAGAAGTCGACGCAATAACGCTTGCCCATCTTTGCCAGGGTCCGCCGGTGACGCAGAGCTCTCCGTATCATGAAAGCGGTGTGTACGAACCCGAGAGATTAGCTACATCGCCAGCTAGCCATATGAACAGGAAGCCCATAGACAACGCCTCGGCGTTCTTCGTCGCGTAGTTCGTTATCAGTTGCGGTAGCTACACACATTGAACCATCGTCAACCTTGATTTTCGCATGTGACGTAGCAGCTGCTCGAGAACTCACCAAGAGGCAAATCCATGCCACCAAGCTTACGCTCCCAAACACGCCACTAATAGCTTCATTGAGTGGCGGCGGGTCGACGACTGTCGAGCCAAAGAGGGAATTGAGCGATAGCATTTTAGAGGATCGGTGAGACGAGGGTCTCTACTAGGTTTAGTCGTCGCCCGCGACTTCGAGAGGCGGGGGATATACTGAAATACCAGTGAAGAATGACGACCAGCTAGAAACCTATTTGCTGGAGCATGATCTGCAGTCAGGCGGACGACTGATTCGAAGTTGAGGTGCAGCAGGTTCAGAAGTCACACGAGCGACGGACGAATGGGGGTTAGTGATAAGGTCAGCTTATCGCCAAGCCCGATCTCCATGATAAGGCCCCGCCGAAAGAAAATCGTCACCAAACGGATATTACCGGTGGTGGACCCTTGGGAAGCAAGCTCCCGTTCCCGCTGCACGCCCCTGCAAGGACACTCTCGAGCGGGGAACCCTCACTGAGCGCACCGGAACTCTCGCCAGATTGCTCCCGATCTTTGCTGTCAGGCACACGAGGACAAGGATTCGTCGGCTTGGGAATTTTTACACTTGCGATGTAGCCCCCGATCAGGCGATAACTCAGTTAGGCTTCCGCCTTGTAGAGTCACCATCAGCGCTAAAGCCCGTGACCGCGCTGCTCGACCGGCTAAGCGAATGGCTGACAACGAGAGCTTGGGCGTTTCACGTGGGGGCGCGACGAGGGAATGATTCGCTGCGGAGGTCGCCCAGTGGCATTGTTCCACTGCCAACTCAGGCAGAGCACCTGTGCGGCGAAACTTGAAGAAGCTCTTGGCTTGATCTCGAGAAGCAACCCGGATGCGCGGCCGTTAATGATTCTCACAGTTTAATTCTCGACCATCGTCAAATGCATTTCGGAAGTTTAGCGTGAACCTTGTCGACCTCTCAGCTGAAAACTCGTGTCGAACACAGCCAGACCGCACACCGAGCGACGTGAAGACGGATATCCATTTGATTCGAGATGAAGCTATCTACGAGCTTCGTCGCGGTTGGCGCCTCGTTGATACCTGGAGCGCTGGCTTGGGGGAGTATGTGCCGTACCAGTCCAGATGCGCGCTCGCGATTGTTCGCGACGGTGAGCAAGGACAAACAGCTAATGGAGGTCGGCGAACAGGTCTCGGACACATCACGACTGCCTACATCGCATCCCACTTCGTCGCAAACTCGACCGAAGCCTACCTCAAGTACCTCCTTTACAACGAAGGGGATGACTACATGGCCAAGATTGCCACCTGGG
>Ga0247774_1001921_pt1 | contig 10375 bp, 8 predicted proteins | sample UWRJL001104B6_FD_179933 | JGI IMG/M metagenome (GOLD analysis project Ga0247774, IMG submission 179933) | Plant litter microbial communities from Arlington Agricultural Research Station in Wisconsin, United States - UWRJ-L001-104B-6 | ecosystem: Environmental > Terrestrial > Plant litter >... | reverse complement strand
CCTCTTGGGCATCTGTTGGAGAAGTGGTCGAGGCGAATGGAGACGGCGACAAAGGCTTGTCACTGCTGCTTCCAAAAGGAATCATCAGCTACTGCTAAAGCACCTAATACATCATGGGAAGCGGTAGTGGGTAGTGGCATTACCTCTTACTCGCCAGCTGGCTATCCAGCCTGTTACCCGCCGTTTCTGGTGCCAATATGGGCAAAGCTGTTGAATCCTTCGCACCCTCACCACTTTGCCGGTTCTTGCCCTTGGGCGACGAGGACGTGAAGTCATCATCGAAGCCGCCCTGGTCACTATCGGTATCTGATTCGTCCGCCTCGAGTTCCGAGATTGGCGGGAATTCAGCGTTGAAGCCGGAGAGCTTCGTCTCTGTCGCCCTCTCGGCACTCTTGTTATGGGCCTTGGTGAAGCTGGCAAAGGCATTCTCAAAGTCGGCCTTGGCTTTTGCTTGGTCCATGGCTCCGAAAGGATCTGAGTTCCCGACCGAAGACTGTTCAGCCGGTGCTGCCTTGGCATCATCGACGCCCAGATCGTCTACTAGAGGCCTCGCGTCAGCGCCGTCAGCGCTGGTGGCCGATGTGGTGCTCTGGCCAGTCTTGTCGGCTTCCATGGCCGGCGGAGCTGGCTTGGGGCCCGGGGTTGCACTGTCATCTCCTGCGCGCGACATTGGAGGAGATACCTGGCGCGAAGACGTTAGAGACTCAGGCGGATCGGCAAAGGGAAGAAAGCTCGAGGTGATTTGTCGCGACTCGGGTGGGGCCGGTGGCTCAACAGTTAACGTCGCTTGACGGCTTACATTAGGGGTAGATGCAGCCGGCGTCGAGAAAGATGCTGCGCTCGCTGTGGATGCGCCTGTGTTTTGCGCTTTGAATGATGTGGCCGGCGGGGGAGTGCCCGTTGCAGCCGGGCCTGGCCCGAAAATGTCGTCAAACGAGGTATCCGATGCCTTTATGGCAGGCGACGCAAACGTGGCCATTATGTCCGTACTGGTGGTTCGCTTGAAGAAGGGATTGTTCCCGCTGCCGGTAGACGGGGTTGGGCTTCCTATTTGCGCCGAACTCGACCCCGTCGTCTGCTTGGCCAGCTCGTCCTGGCCCTTGGCAAGACCGTCTATCTCCGTCTTGAGCTTATTCCGCTCGCCTTCGTTGGTCGAAAGCTGCTTCTTGTTAATGGCCACGAGGCCTTTCTGCTGTCGTGCCTCCGACTTCAACTTCTCGATCTGCGGCTTCATCTGTGCAACATCGGCGTTCACGGCTCGGATCTTCTCCTTCAGGCTGGCATTCTCTTGCTGATCCGCCTGAAGCCCTGCAAGAACTTGCTGACGCTGATTTTGAAGGTCTTGGTACTTGCCCTCGAGCATGAGACACTCGCTCTGCAACTTCTTGGTCTCATTGCGCGCTGCTGTGAGCTGCTCTTCTAGTACTCGAACATCTTTGACCTCCTTCTCGTACATGGTGCGAAGTTGGGCAAGCCGCTGCTCGAAATTCTTCTTCTGCGCGTTTGTCTGATTCAAATCGTTCTGGGTTGATGTTCGCTGGCCCTGCACCGTCTGCATTTGCTTGGACAACGAGGCGATTTGGTTGGAGATGTTAGCAAGCTCCGTCGAGTCGTTTGTGAGTTTGGAGCTCATTTCCGGATCGGCGTCTCCAAGAAGGTCTTCAGTTACGGCTGCAGGCTTCGGTTGGGATGCTGGTTCTCCTGAACCTGTGGCGTGCTGAGCAAGCCCTCGTCCAAACGAGGAAGATGGGATAAACGGCTTAAACTGCGTTGCCGTATGTGACGGCGACAATTTTGACGGGGAGGTGGGGGCAATCCCCACCGATCCGCTGCCAAACGGATCACTGGCGGTAGACCCACCCGTAGGCATGGGTGCTTGAGCTGGAGCTGAAGGTACAGGGGCATCTAGGCCGAAGAGATCGTCGAGCGCAGACCTAGGGGCCGGCGGGGCCGGCTGTGCCAGGGCAGGGGCGGCTTGGGTGGGAATGTCAAAAGCCGAGTTGGCCGTGGGTGGGCGTACCTGGCTCCGCATGCTTGGGGGTATAAGGTTGGGTGGCAAAGTGGTTGGCAACGCCGTAATCCCATCGCGCCGGCTCCGCTGTTGACGGATTAGATGCATGGCGATCGCAAACTCGTCCCGATTCAGGTGCCCCTCCGAGTTAATGTCAGCCAAGTCCCAGATCTGTGCAAGGGCATCTCCGTCAAGGTTGGACATGCCGAAGAACGGCACCGCTTCTTCGCCTGTGATGAAGCCCTTGCGCGCCTTGTCCAGGTCTTCGAAAATGGTATCGAACTTGGCCTTCTCGGCCGGTGTGATAAGCCAATCACTGCCGCCAGCAGCCATGACCGTGGGTTGGCCGGTCAGCTGCCGGCCCAGGGGACTACCGGCCCGGAACTGGGCAGAGCCGCTTAGCTGTCGCGGAATGGCCGAGACGGGGCCGGTTGGGACAGGCGACTGTCTCGGAGCCGAGCCCACGGGACCCCGGCGTGTTGCTGCATCGTAGAGTCCGGCAGGCAGTATTGTGGGGAGTCCTCTCAACGATCCGGCTTTCATGGAGCTCAGCAGGTGCATGGCAATGACGAATTCCGTCTGAACCAGGGCTCCGCGTTGCTCCGTATCAGCCAGCTGCCAGATCCGTCCAAGCACTTCATTGGGCAGGCCCGACTTCTCAAATATTTGCTTGGCCTGCTCGCCGGGGAGCATATTGCCATCCTGCAGCGGCTGGCGTTCAAAGAGGCCGGCATATTGCGCTACCTTTTCGGGGGTAAGGGGGGGAATTCGGACAGGTCCTCCTCCGGTACCCTGAGCTTGCAGAGCCACGGGCGGAGGCGGTGATGCGAGGCCTGGCACTGGGCCGCCGAGGCCCTCAAATCGAGGAATGGGGCCGGTTTGAAGGGCGAGTTCTGCTGTCGGTTCGCGTCCAGCTTGCGCATGTCCGATGAGTCGCAGACCAATCGAGAAGCCGGCCGGAGTCAGGAATCCGCGATTCTCTTTGTCGGCAATTTGCCAAATCTGTGGCGGGAGAATGTTAGCAAATGAAGCCTTCGCTCGTTCATCGTTGTTGCTTCTCGCCGGCACCTTCGGTACAGGGGCATAGGGCATCGCTCTGCATGACGTACCTCGCCGAGAATGCGGGAATCTAGTCTCGTCTTCTCGAAGAACTTGACAGCTACCTCGCCGGTCACCACTCCGACACTATCGAAATCAGCCTGGCGGAAAAGCTGGCCATAGGCTTGTTTCTCCTCCTGAGAGAGGTTAAGCCTGGCAGCTTCACTGGACTGCTCTGCCGCCATGCTGCGACCACCACAAGAGTGCCGCTGTCGATCGGTTTCTGACGTGTTCTGTGCCCGACGTACAGAAGATATTCGAGCGTCGGTCCCTCTTTGCGATGGAAAATGCAGTGGATGGTGGTGATTAGTTCGCAGGAAACGTATTGGGTCGTCGACAAAGTGCCGCACCTCGCAAGGCAAGCACTGGCATGAGCAGAGTTCAAAACGGGTAGACGAGTTGAAAGAGGTTGGTGGTTGGACTTGATGTGGTCCAAGCTTCGGATTCGCATCCACTAATGAGCCGCCGTCGCGGACCGCGAGTCGGTATTAGCAACGACGAAGGCACGGCTTGTACAGGTACTTTGAAAGCCGGCCCAACAGGGCCAATGCACACCAGAGCTGCAGCTAACGAAAGTATCCGTACTTTTTTTTTTCTCTTCACGTTGCTTCGAAAGGAGCATCACGAAGAAGAAAATCACGCTTAGGTCACCAGGAGCAGCCGCGAGAGATATGACGAACAATCCCTAGCCATACGGGTCATTAAAATTGATCTGCTTGATGTTGATCCACAAAGAAATACATCCCATCTTTGATCCATTCCGGTCCTCATCAACTAAAGCAAGAGGTATAGCATGAAGAAAGGCAAAAGGGTATGATGGGTAGAGTCGTTCCTCATCCTCCAGTCGTGCTGTACTTTTAGGCCCTCGATATCTTAGCGTGCCAACCGTCTACAGACGTGGGAAACCACGAGCTAATTCCTCCATGAAAAGAGCCTCGCTTCCTCCAATTTCAGAGCTAATACTCAGCCTCGATTTCCTCTCCCTCTATCGAGTCCGTGGCCACCTCCTCGTAATCCCGCTCGAGGGCGGCAAGATCCTCGCGAGCCTCGGAGAATTCACCTTCCTCCATACCCTCACCCACATACCAGTGGACGAAAGCACGCTTCGAGTACATAAGGTCAAACTTGCTGGACAGGGCAGACCAGGCCTCGGCAATAGCGGTCGTGTTGGAGAGCATGCAACTGATGACTTAGGTTAGACAACCGGGAGACGTCGCCGAAGGCTAGGATGAGAGAAACTTACACAGCGCGGCTGACCTTGGCGAGGTCGCCGTTGGGAACCATCTGGGGAGCCTGGTAACAGATGCCGAGTTTGAATCCAGTAGGGCACCAGTCGACGAACTGGATGGTTCGCTTCGTTTTGAGCGTCGCAACAGCAGCGTGGGCATCCTTGGGAACGACATCACCGCGGTAAAGCAGACAAGTAGCCATGTACTTTCCCCGGCGAGGATCGCACTTCACCATCTGATTGTTGGGCTCGAAGCAGGACATGGTCATCTCTTGAACAGAGTTCGCCTCGTGGGCGGCCTTGGCAGCCGATACTACCGGAGCGTAGGCAACCAGAGGGAAATGAATTCGTGGATAAGGCACGAGGTTAGTCTGAAACTCGTTCAGGTCGACATTGAGAGAGCCATCGAAGCGAAGAGATGCGGTAATGGACGAGACGACTACAAACCCAGACCAGTTAGCTCACGGCCTGAAGTCACCAATTCTATGCGCAAGTGTCGACATACCCTGGGCGATGAGCCTGTTGAGATTCTCGTAATCGGGACGCTCAAGACCAAGGTTTCGACGGCAGATATCGTAGATAGCCTCATTGTCCACCATGAAGGAGCAGTCCGAGTGCTCCAGCGTGGTATGCGTCGTGAGAATCGAGTTGTACGGCTCAACAACTGACGTAGCCGTCTGGGGAGCGGGATAGACGCAGAATTCCAATTTGCTCTTCTTGCCGTAGTCGAGTGAGAGCCGTTCCATAAGAAGAGCCCCGAAACCAGAACCAGTGCCACCACCGAACGAGTGGAAGACAAGGAAGCCCTGAAGTCCAATGCAGTTGTCGGCGACGCGTCGAACCTTGTCCAGGACCTGATCAATCAATTCCTTGCCAACAGTATAGTGGCCACGGGCATAGTTGTTGGATGCGTCCTCCTTGCCGGTAATCATCTGCTCGGGATGGAAGAGGCTGCGGTAGGGACCGGTTCGGACCTCATCGACGACGTTGGGCTCCAAATCGCAGTAGATTGCTCGAGGGACGTACTTTCCCTGACCTATAAGATAAGGTATATGCATACCAGTTAGCAAATCCATCTCCTCTGCTGCTAGACAAATAAACCCCGGATTTTTCCATACCGGTTTCGGAAAAGAAGGTGCTGAAGCCATGGTCGGGATCGGCGGCTTTGCGCTCCTCCGTCAGATAGCCATCGGGCTAGAGGCTTTGTTAGCGACGGGTCCTTGCTTTGTCGCAAGGGAAACAAATGGTCCAAAGGCATACCTGAATTCCATGCTCAAGGCAGTAGAGCTAGAGAAGAGACATGGTTAGCCACAAGCCCGAAAAGTTGACTTTGCTCACAGCCATGTGCCTAGTGTAAAGCCAAAGAGCAGCGCATGTGGCATCATGCTCAGCAAATTACGCCAAACCCCTGGATATTCGACAAAGACCTACCTCCCAACACGAGTTGGCAATTTGACAGCCGGCCTGGCCGACTAGAAGCACAGAAATGTCAGCCTATCTTCTCGAAGACGCGATGCGGTGAAGCAGCACGTTCCGAAATTGCGGATGAACTCACCGTTGATACTAATGACCTCGCGCATTGTTGCTTTTGTCCTGAAATGTGCAGGGATGCCAAAAAGTTGCTGCTACCAGCTGGACTGCAGAAAAAAAAAAAAGTTGCCGCAGTGGTCGGGTCACGGCGTCGGTCGTGGAGTCGTGAGGATGTCGAGGGTCGAGCAGTTCAGGGTTTTTGGTTGATGTTGACGTTTGGTTTAATAATTTGGCGTGGTTCGTGCTCCTGCCCGGAAAATCAACACTGGGACCCCAGAAAAGTGGTTGCTGCCCCCTGGCTGCTGAACGGCACTTGAAATTAGGGTGCGGTCACCGCAGTAGTGATACTTACTTCATGCAGCGAAGGTCGGCCCTGCGCTGGAATTCCGGAGAGTAGTGGACGATAGAAATGTGCAATGAAACAGGCAACGGAACAAATCCAGAAATCTGCACTGGTCTGTAATAAAGCTGGAAGCTTGAGGTCGCCGAAGCCAGCACGAGTGCAAGAAAAGGAGAAATTGAAGACTAGACTCAAATTTGTTGACAGGGGCCGTGCTGCATCTCCAGACTACGGGTAGTGCGGGTTGATAGGTGACGGGTCAAAGTACAGTGGTTGAAGGTGCCTCTGAGTTTGGGCGCGTTTTTTTGTGTGCGACCTGTTGACCCGAGCTTTACAGGTGACTGATGAACGGTGAATGGTGTGGGGGAGGGGTACAAGTCTCTCACGTCCGCGGTGGTGGGAAAGATGCTCCATGCTCCTTTGTTTTCGGACGAATTACAGGTTGGTGGCGGGGTGGTACCTTGAGGCAGCAGGCACGTTGAGATTACCTCAACCCGAATGGGCCAATTGAGTCTCAATGCAGTCCACTCTGGTGCCGAGTTTGTCTGCGCCAGGCAAGTCGTCAATACACAATGTTTGGTGGCAAGGTACTTTTTTCATCATTTCATGTACTCTGTACAGAGGTACAGAGGTAGTACTTTCCCTTTGTCTCACGGAAGCAGTTTAGGCAGCACCTTTTCGCCCTCTTGCCACTGAAGCGGACTTTTCCGAGTTTAGCATCTGTTTGATCTGTTTCTTAATCAAGGCACCAAGGCATCCACCTGTAGGGCCTGCTCTATCGTTCCGAGCCGTCGTCCGCCCTATATCGGGTCCGGCGTCGGGAAAGGGGTCTGGAGGACTGAGGGAGCGTCAGAAGACGCGGCACCGAGAGCAGTTGCGGACCCTCCCGCCAACACGAACGGCTTGCATGGCCGGTCCGAGATAGGATGCATCGTCAACTTTGGTCATCATTGTTCGCCATACTCCTCCTCATACCATGGGCAGTCGCCAATGTCGAAAAGACCATATTTATTGCGCCAGATCCTATGCCGATCCCTCGTCATCATCTCACCTTGAGCGCTCCTAACATTCACTCTCTTGCCCACAACAACACATTCTTGAGAACACATATCAAGGCCGGACCTGCCTCGGCATCATTTTCGACTGGCATGGCGACGTGGCTGCTGCTTCGGGACTTGAATCCGGGCCAGCGTTATGAGGTTCGAGTATGTTGGGCTGCAACGGTATGTGTGTTCTTATATGCACTCCTGACATATGTATCCCCACCTTTTGGTTTCTCTGGCTGGAATCTGGATTCTAATGGTGTAACATAGCAACCTACTACCTTCGCACTAGACGCGTATGAATTAACCACAGTTTGGAATACCCCCGAGCTCATCACATCCCTGGCCGAATATGCGGCCTCCCGAGAACTCGGCCGGGATTCACAACCCGCAGAGGCAGCTTCTCAGCCGGCCCGGCCCTCCTCCGTTCTCTTCCTGCGGGTCCTCGCGGCTGCAGACTACTACACCAACGACCCTGTTCTCATGGAAAATTCACCATCGGTTTACGTCGACATCATCCTTGACCCTTTCCTGCTAAATGTTTTGCCAATGTCCCTGCTCCCAACCGTTGGCTACATATTAGCATTGCTTCCGATTGCATGGTTCACAGCCAAACGAGTGTCGGAGTGGACCGAGTCACTGGCAAGGAGGGTTCGAGACGAGAGAGGTGGGGAGAGCAAAAAGAGCATATAACATAATGCAGCAAAAGGCTAGAACTGCAGTAATAATTAAGGGCAAAGTGCCGAAGAACCAGCTGTGGAGTCTGAAGTGCTAACTGTGCTAACTGTCGTTGTCATGATCCCATTCCACATCGCAAGGCTAGTAGTGAGGCGCCCCGTACTGCCCAGGAGGCGGGCCTGGGGGTCCCGGATACTGCTGTTGGCCGTGGTGAGGCTGGCCTGGCGGGGGACCATGGGGAGGAGCCCCTCCATATTGAGTGTTATAGCCTCCGTATTGTTGTTGATTCGGGTCGGCGGATGGAGCTCCGTAAGGAGGACCCTGCGGCGGCGCCGAGCCATATGCAGCAGGGGGGTGTCCTGGAGGAGCACTGTAGTTTGGCTGTGCCGGGGGAGGGCCGTGTCCGGGGTAGCCACCCGCCGGCGGCGGATATTGTCCTGGAGGCGGGTGGTAAGACGGGTTTCCAGCCGGGGGAGACTGGTATGATGCCGCGGCTCCCGAGGTTGGCGGGCCTGAAGCCGGCGGTTGATATTGCGTGGGCGGAGCTTGACCTGTGTATGTTCCGCCCTGCCCAGAATTTGAATACCCATAGTTCTGGTTCTGGCTCTAAACGCAACTGTATCAGTAAAAAGCCCCTCGCCTCACTATCATGCCAACAAGACGACATTGCTTACCCCATGGCCACCGGCACCGTGGCCGGGCTTTCCTCCGAGAAATGAGCTTACGCCTCCCAGAACAGCGCCGGCCAGACCGCCGCCTGCATGCGAAGGGCCATGTTGGTTGCTGCCGCCATGGTAGTTTTGCGGCGGCGGTTGCGATGGCTTATTCCCGGACGAGAACAGACCCGAGGCCAATTGTCCCACGAGCTTTCCCGTCCCTGAGTTTTTCCCTCCGCCATGTCCACCCCCGTGACCGCCTCCGAGAAGTTGGCCCGCTAAGGCGAGAGGGTTTCCTTGGCCGCCGTGGCCGCCGTGGCCGCCGCCGTGTCCCGATTGCTTTCCTCCGAGGAGCGCATTTACAGCGATGTTCTATTTGGCACGAGACCCACACAAGTCAGATACGAGATACGCCAAACACGACGACCGTTGCCAAGCTTTGCTCGAGAGATATACATACCCCAAAGCCTCGATCGCTGCTCCCCCCCATGCCTCTAGATCCATCCGACGGCAGAACAGGCTCCATCGTGCCGTCGGGGTGCTTCCTCGTCTGGCTGCCATCGGGGTGGGTGATAAGCTCGGATTGCGGGGTGCCGTAAGGATGTTCGACGGAATGTCCAGGCGTGGACCCCGTCGGAACGGCCTCGGTTGGAATTTCCCACTGGGAAACACCGGTAGATAGCTGGACGTAGTAGTATTTCTTGCTCCCACCATCCCATTGAGCAATCCAGCCCGATGGTAGATGGGGAGGGGGGTACGTGGGCCCCTCGGTGCCCGGAGAGGTTGACCCTGCCATACGGATGTGTCGAGCGCGCTGGAACAGTAGTACGCTTGTCAGAATCGAGTTTACAGAAGCCGGTCGGCCAAATGCTTCGTATGCAAGAAGCGCTGTGTTGGAACTCAATTGCAAGGAACGAAAACAGGTCGGCCGGGAGGGAGGGTAGAGGGCGGAGGATGAGGTCGACTTTTATGATTTAGTGAATCGAGTGGCGTGGTAGTGGGGGTGGGCCGGGCAGTTTGACAGGAGGAGCAGTTACGCGGAGGGGTTCAGAATTCAGATACCACTCCGTTACCTCTGTACAGTCCAGCAGGTGCATTCGTACAGGCTTCGCGCGAGCTTTGTACCGTACAGTGATTAAGCCACGCGTGCACTCCCCAACTCCTCCATCAACACCTCAACTATCGTCTCTGGATTCACGGCAGAGGGAAGCTCGAATCACAGAACGGACCCAACGTTTGAACAGAATAGGGTCCCTGGACAGTGTGTGGCTTGCCTGGTTGTCGGCTGCAAACGACGCCAGACTGGCGGCCTGGCAATGCAAGGTGGCTTGTGAGGGCTCCGAGGAGCCCCGCCGCTATCCCCCAGACGGACAGACGGAGCGTGGTCACAGCCGGCCCACCAGCACGGATGCCAAAAATCGAGGCCTCTGAAGTGAGGAGCATGACTTAGTCTGCACTCTTGCGACATATTGGCATCCTGGTCCTGGCTTGCCGTACAAAAGGGTTGTGGTACTTCCGAGAAGCTCACGGGAAAAGGCCTTTGATATCCGGCCCACCCACCAAATCCAGGCTTGTAATTATTGACCTAACAGCAATCCATCCCATCATTTTCACTGCGCTTTTGTCTGATTGCCAGTGCGCTGAACAATGACAACCCGCCCAATGAGTTGGCTGCCGGAATAGCGGCAATTTTACATATCACCTACATCTAGTCTACGAATTAGTCGCTATTAGTTACAACCCCTGTCTACCAGCATCTTGGTGTCCTAGTGGACGGTGCGGACTAGTAGC
>Ga0247774_1001918_pt1 | contig 10388 bp, 12 predicted proteins | sample UWRJL001104B6_FD_179933 | JGI IMG/M metagenome (GOLD analysis project Ga0247774, IMG submission 179933) | Plant litter microbial communities from Arlington Agricultural Research Station in Wisconsin, United States - UWRJ-L001-104B-6 | ecosystem: Environmental > Terrestrial > Plant litter >... | reverse complement strand
AGTGGGTGGAGCCTGACTCGCTGCCTCTTCCGGCTTTCCTTTGGGCACTTTCGCCGAGAACGACTAAGTTGCCGCGGGTGGATCGTGGAGGACGAAGGGCTCAGCTGAGAGAAATGTGTGTGTGTGTGTGTGTGTGTGTGTGTGTGTGTAGAGTAAAATTCTTCTTCGGCTTCAAGAGGAAACAAGGTGGAAAGGGCAGGCTATTATCATCGTAGTATTGATGGTAGTTGAGCACGAACAATACTATTGCGATACAAGGGTTGCAGCAATATGGTATCAAATGGCCTAAAAGCCTATACTAGCAAAGTAACCCGAGAGCTTAATGATAATAAAAAGGATAGACGCTAACATGGGATGAGAAAAGATCATCCATGGCATCTCATCCCGCCAGCAAGATAAAAACAGTAGCTCGTCTCAACTCTGAGGACATTGAACAAGAGGATAAGACCATGGACAGAGAGAGCATAAAGTCCTACGATCTAAAGAACAAAACAACCCAAAAAACAAAAAGCCGCGAGGTGACACAAGAACCAAGCCAGCCATCATGCTCCCTCACTACAAAGAACTAAACATATCACATCATAGCTGCGCAAAAGGGTTCCTAACAATATCCATTAAGGAAAAGACCGTTGTCTCTTCAAACCTGGAGTGCGGTGCGGGCGTCGGCGGACCTTCCAGCGGTCTCTCTAGTATATCTAACAAATGGCCAATCCTTTCCTGTTTCCCATTCCTGACGGAAGAGTTTTTTTCCCTGAATCCGCCTCTCCTGAGCCGAAAAATCCATCTCTTCTCCTCATCATGCCTGAGGGACGAAGAAAAAAAAAAGCAACCAGACAGACCAACCGACCGACCTAACCATAGAGACAAAGGGAAAAGCGTTGTAACATAACACATACGGAGTGGCAAAACCACAAAGCAAACAAAAGCAATGTCCACTGAAGTGGGAAATGCCTTTGGGTATCTTCCATTTTCGCCCCTTCTCTCCCTAACGCCGACATGAAAAAAAGGTAAGCGATGACGTGATGAAGATAGAGTCGTTGTAGAGCAAAGAGAGGCCTCGAAGGCCCGCCCGCCCGTGACGCGTCTGGTCGCCAAAATCTGTCCCCGTACGCCGAACCCGCTGGAAGGCCGCCCGCGTTGCCGTGAGTTATCGTCTCATGTCGATTAGGACGGACCAGAGAAGGCCTGTCCGCACGCATGATCGGGGCGCTTAGTAGTGGTGACCCTCGTAGACCGAGTGCCGACGAACAACCTCGACAGGAGCCTCCTGAGCGTCATACGGTCCAGAGGCACGATGGGCAGACTCCGGAGCAACGCCCATGGCAGACTGCGTAGGGCGGCCAAACGAAGGGGCGGACGGATAGGTGCTAACAGTTGCTCGATAAGAGGGCGAGAAGTCAGCCGACTCGTGACGGGTGTGGGGAGGAGCTTGCTGATACGACACGCTGCGCGTCATCGAGATAGGAGCCGATGGCGTGAAAGAAGTAGGAGGACCAACTCGCGAGCTGCGGAAAGGCAGAGGGCCCATCTGGTGACCATGTTGATGTGTTGGGGGGGCGGTGCCGTAACCAAGGGCCGAGTGGTGGTGTCCGCCCATCGGCGCCATCTCGCTCCTAGATCGAGAGTGCGAGCGTTGGGCGGGTGGGGGATAGGAAGCCGTGGAAGGGTAGGTGCCCTCTTCAGGGATGGCGCGGAATTGCTCGTGGAGCTGTTGGCGGCGAGAATGGTTGACGCCAACGTCGGCATTGTCATCGTCCCGCTTGCGCTTATCACCGGGATGGTATTCATAACTCATCGGGCCACTGGGAGCGACAGGGCCACCGGTCGAGTTCGAGTGAAGCCCGAGAGCAGAGCCAGCAGCCGACCCGCCAGGAGCAAACACTCCCATAGACTGAGTACGACGGTGAGCAGCAGAAGGGCCGCGAGCAGAGGGGCGACGGCTGCGCTGGGGACGACGAGAGGAGTCGGTTTGGATGTTGGGCAGAATCTCGAAGTCGGGCATGGCAGGGTGCGTGGCCTGGCTGAGTTCCTCGGATAGGCGTTCCATCAGGGCGTGGATCTCCGCGGTAGACTTGCCGGTTCCGAGATGGGCAGCCAGCCAGTCCGGGACGGGGACGGCGGCACCGTTGGCATCATCCTCCTCTTCGTCGTTGCCGCTGCGCTCGCGACGCCGTTGTTCTCGCTTCCGGGGCGCAAGGGTCCAATCAATGATAACGCCATCTCCCTCGCGTCCGCTGTTGCGGTTGGCGTCGGACCAGTCACGAATACGTTCAATCTGCTGCACTACCTTCTTGGCCTGCTCCATGGCGTACTGCTCCTGGTTGCGGTATCGGCAGCGTTGATAATGTTTACGGCAGTAGTGAACCCAGACGCGCTCGGGAATTTGACGGGTGCACAGCTTGTTCCTGCCGAAGATGTGGGAAATCAACTTGCGACGGTCTGTATTCGTATCACAGTTTTCCATGTACTCGCAAGGGATGTCGAGATTCTGGTTGCGGCCGCCACGGCCGGAACCTGTAGCAGTGGCTGAAGAATCCTGCTGAGCATGTTGCTCAGCGGGAGCTGCGTTGTTGTCGTTGGGAGTCGACATGCCGAAGAGGTGCGGCCTTGAGAATGGTTGAGGCTGCGGGTGGTAGATAGGAGCTGTGAAGACGGGCGGCACAAAACCAGCAAAGTTGGGAGCAGAGATTGCTCGCTTGTGGCGTTGGGTTGGTTGCGGCGGATGCAATGAATTGCGGGAGATGGAAGAAATTGAGGGCAAAGAGGGGATTGCAGGTCCTAGTGGTGATGGATGAAGGTACGGGAAGTTGGCAGATCCGTGGGTGGGAGTTTGATTGTGTAGACTAAAAGTTGGAGATGGTTAGCAAAGCTGGTCCCGTTTCTGATGTTTAAATAGCAAAGCAAGGGGAAGAAAAAAGGTCAGAGGATTGCAAATGAATTGGACGTGAATCTGGGGACGAAGCGATCGTGGTTCAGCGACGGCTCGAACCCCGCTTGTCACTAACTCACGGGCCTCTTCAGTGGTTCGAGTTTGCTTGACTCAGGAACTGAAGGACGGTGTGACTTCTATTTGGTTCCTGCATTGCCCAAGGCAAACCTGCCGAGCAGCATTCGCTATATCACCACCTCGTGTGTTGTGCTGTATCCGTGGTGTCTCGGATGACAGGGGCTTTGCTTGAGGATTGTACAAGACAGAGAGAGGCTTCCTCGCGAAATGCAAGTGCTATTCATCAATTGTGCCTCTTGGCGATGCTAGTGTGGTGGTGAGGGAGTTGGATGAAGACTCAAATAATCGGGAGACGACCAGAAGGTTTGGGATGGCAGGAGCAAGCTTGCCATTGATCTCGATGTGGCAGGGTGAAGGAATGTACGTCATGAGCAAGGAACGAATGGAACCAGAAAACGGTCGCACTTGATACAAAAACGCGTCGCCATGCTAGTGAATGGGAGTATGCGAGTGAAATGATGGGGGGGCACTGAATGCTTTCTTGGGTTGCACCTCCGCTGAATTCTACTTCAAACCACAGCGGTGAAAGACCAGTGGTCATCGAAAGGACGAGGCGGCAGTCAAGCTACGCCGGCCCGAAACCACTACATCGAAGTAGGTGGCGTTGATAGGGTATTCCATGGCCTCCGGAAAGAAGCAAGCATACCAAACGCAAGAGGGTAAAACACATAGGTTCGGCAGCATCGGTTATTTCAACTTACTTTGCATTGTCGCTTGGGCTCGTGCGGCTGCTACCCCGGTTGATCAAAAACGCATCCGAAGGACTCCGAGACCGCTCAAGGCTAATAACACTGAGGCTCGGTAGTCTCGGCCGGGGCGCCTCGTTGCGTTGAGGGCTGGGTGACGGCGGGCGGGCGGCATGGTGCGGAGGGCTGGCCGAACTCTTCCCTTCCGCCTTCTCTTCAATGGGTGAAATGTCGCTCAGAAGCGAGCTCAGGGGCTGGATTCCGCTCACCGTCGACATGGACGATATCCGCGAGTGCCCCCCTGACTGCGATGATGACGCGTACGAAGACAGGCTGCTGTGGCTGTCCGAGAACTTGTGCTTCGGGGATTTGGGGCTCCCGGAAGCAGAAGTTGCTGCTTCATTGTTCAAGAAGCTGGGTCTTAGAGAGGAGTTAGCCGTGACATTCTATGCCCAGATCCCCAAGCCCAAGTCCAGTTTTCCCTCTCATTAGAAATGGAGTGTCGACGAACCTTCTCGCTGTGAGGAGAGCATCACCATCACTTGCGACGCTAGGTCTTTAAATGCGTCAGTGAACGTTCTTTCTCCATTGCCAGAGCCACCACTGCACCCCAAGTCCGCGGCCTCGCTCCCAGCCAGCACCCAGTAAGGTGTTCGATCACATACCTCCTATCTGTTGCGATCTCAAGGTGTGGTTCCGGCTCACCGAGAAAAGTGGGCCTTCACCGATGTCAGCCGCAATGCACTCCGGCTAACAACCATTGCCACCGAGAAGGCGGGGCCGGAATTGCAAAAGTAGAACTTAGCAAACATTTTCCCTACTTACCTTGAAAGCTGTGAATTTGTCATGGGAGATATGGCGGTCGATGCCACCAAGTCTACCGGCGAGGAGTCGAGCGAGTTTGACCTCGAATGATAGATAGACGCGGTCGACAAGGCCGAGATAGCAGAGGTAGGATTATCTAGCGGCGACTCGCTGTAGTACGAGGGCCTCGAGTGAGTGGGTGATAACTTCGTGTCCAGGCTCAGCGGAAGTGAATAGCCACCCGCATCCCATGGCGTCCGGTTCTTGTTGGGGGGAGCGCGGCCGTCGCTCAGCCGCCTCGCTGGCGACTTCTCCGGAGACGGCGTCGGCAGCGCCGTCGAAGGCACCGTTGAGATATCGATCGATGGTGTCGGAGTGTGTTCGAGACTCTCTCTTTCTCTATCTGGGTTGATTCCCGTCGAGGTGTTCAATAGCGATGTCAAATCCATCTCTTTCGTATAGTTCTCAACTTTTCGGGTTTTTCCGTGAGTGGTAATGGGGTGTCGTATGCCGACTATCGATTCGTCGTTCCAACGCTCCAAAGCTTCTCTTCAAGACTTCCAGATTCCTTGCCATGCACTTGCCTCCCGTTTCTCGATCTTTCTCTCGTCCAAACTCGTCCAAAAATCCACAGTCGTAGGTCCCGCAAGTCTTGGACTCTTTCTCTAGTAGATCCGATCGCTATTCGTGGTCTTCACCTCGTGCTCTTGCCTGTTCTCTGCCCTTGATATCACACCTGAGCTTCTGCGTCTCCGTGACGAATCGCTTCCCAAGATGGAGATGGAAGGATAGGCGTGACAGTTACGATGTAAGGCGGCACATCGGGTTCTGGTTCTTGTTGCTCAAGTTTCCGGAGCAAAGTTGTCGAGGTCCAAGGTGGCTTGAATGACGGCGATGCGACAAATGGCCTAGCAGAGGAGTATCAAAACCGGGAGAGGGTGGGGAGATCCCAAAGCCTTTTTGTGTCTTCTGGGGCAGCAGGAAGGCTGTGGGGAGACGACGGACCGGGGTGGATGGGGGTGTGGCAGCCAGGTAGGTAGGCTTATCGACGCGGACAAACGGTAAGGAAACAAAAGAACGTTAAGATTATCAAAGAGAGCCGGCCCTCAGGAAGATCGACGTGGAGGTTGTCGCACTGACAGGCACCTCGACTGGATCGAAACACCCGAAACGCCAGTGAGCCACCGAGTTTTGGTGGTGATTTGACTAGTTCGCCCAATATGCTCGAGCAACTTGGCTTGATCGCTTGTCTGCTGGCTCGAGTCGTCGGATCGTCGTCGACCCGAGAGACCAACACTCGAGAGGAAACAAACCCAATCAGAACAGATCTTTCTGTCGAAAGACTCGAGATACCTCAACCTTAGGATGGGGTCCCTTGTGAGAGTGGCGGTGCTTTTACGGATAGAGATCCGGTGCTGGTTGTGGAGACGCTGTCTCCGTTCTGGGACGATAGATGGACGAAGATATGCCTTTTCAACGATTCGACATACCCTTTTCTGGATCGTCTTGGTGCTGGCGAGATTCGGTCCGTCTGGCTAGTAGTTATGCCATTGAAGCTGGGAGTGTGCTATTCAACGACTCCAGCAAGCAAAGCTCGGCAGAAGAGATCTGTAAGCAGGGCAAAGCGTCCAAATGAAGGGTAATAGAGGCGTTATCCAGAGCAGGAAGAGGGGATCAGTAGATACATGCGTTGAAGAGGTGGGGTTATGTGAAGTTAGGACGAAGGTCGTTGACGGATGGCACAGAAAACAGGATCATGGCTGTGCCTGCAACGCATGAATATGGAAGACGGTGTTTGAGGATAGAGGCGTTTGGGAAAAGGATGGATGAGGGTGTGGCCAAAGAGGTATCGGCTTGGATTCGGTGCCGCTCAAGGAACGATATAGCATAGCAAAAAACGGTAGCAGTGGGGGAGAGAAATCTGTGGAGTGAAGGCACCGTGAGAGCCTCTGAACCTTAGTCCATTTGCACTCAAGAAAAACAGACCAGGTCAAGGCGAGAAGTGGCCGTCATTGTTTTACCTCGACTGCTGCGATGGAGCTGGGATAATGACGGTGCACGGGGAGCAGCGAGAGCCATTCTCCCAAACGGTACCCAGTCTGATCAGTGCACCTTAGAGACGCCCTGGGGGGGGACTGGTACGTCTGGCTGGGGCAAGGCGAGCCTAGCATTATGCATTGAGCTCCCGCCAGCAATCCATCACAGCATGCTACGAGGATACTCCGTATGTTGGCCAGCATTCCACTGGAGACTCACAGCCGGTGACTGCCAAGGGTACTAAAGGTGCTTGGTGTTTGGGGTGCTTGACCCCAACTGATAGGTGGGTAACTACGTATGCGGCATCCTGTGCCGTGGAAACCAGAAAGCAGTGTAACTGAAGGATCTATTGCCCGCTGCGGGAGGGTGGGCTTGTGTCTGGGTTTGACCGTAACGCTAACGAAGTCAGCTTCTACATTGCAAGGCCAGGTCCTAAGGACCAGCTATCGAGGGCACCCTGGACCGGTTCTTGGCTGCCGACGGTTCCAAGGATGGGGTTGATACGGTTCCGCATGCATGGCAGTCGAGGTGTGAGGATGTGGAGACGGTCGGGGGGTCTAACCTACCAGTCTCCACTGGCCAGGGCTCACGGGCCTCACTTGGTACATACCGAACGGGTCTCCTCATCTGAACCGATCGTCACAGGGGCGCCATGTCCCCTCGAGGTTTTAGGGCCATCCAACAACCCTCCTAGTGCTAAGATAGTGCTACCAAAACGTTGGGTGAGGATAGGAGAGGAGGAAGGATGCACAGCAAGGCGTGGTCCGAATTGCGGACGTATGCTACTTGAGGCAGATTTGCCAATCCATCAGCAGCCATCCTGAGAGCAGTAGAATGGGAAAATATAGCTGAAGGCTGCCCGATGTCCGGAATTCCATACATGACACGCTGTTGCAAACCGTTTTTTCGAGGCGCAGCCACAACAAAAAGGATCTGCGGGGCTGAGACGGAGCTGGGGCGTGAAACTTCACAGAGGGCTTCTGAATGTTTGATGCCTCAGGAAATGGGGGCCGCCATCAGGGCTGCCGGGCTGCCAGGCCCGTCAGCGCGGGGACGCACCACACAGGATCTGTGACCGGATTAGAAAACGCCGGTTGGTTACAAGCGAAGGTGCATCCCAGGCACTTCCCCTATCGAACCTGGCGCTACAACTGTGGACCTGCAGCGAGACCGGCCACACTTTCCGATTTCCACAACGGATTCGTGGGTCTTTTGGTTAGACCACAGAGAATCGAAGAAAGTGCTCTGATGCTAGTCTGTCTCGTCGCTCGCCAGCCGCCGACCAGCCTGGCCAAGGCGTACCGAACTAGTGGCCCTGGCGAAAAAGAAATATCCGATTGTCAGAGCCGCAAGTACCAAGCCGAAATGGGGACATTCTACCAGGTGGTGCAGTCGAGAGATGTCGGCTACGCCTCGATAAGACAAGATGTCGGCAAACAAATTGACACATGACGAGTCTTGTCTTGAACTGGATTATTACTCGACTTAACGCAGACGGCGTCGTCTGGGATGAGACCGTCACCGCCTTTGTAACCACCCATCAGACTTGGCCACCAAGCGACATGTTATCATTCTGAAATCAGAGATCAGTCTCATGCGGATAGTGCCTTGTTGCACAAGGCTTGTGGGACCGTAATAGCCTCGCGGGTAGGTATGGCGAGAGCTGTGCGTGCGGGGCCAAATTGGCCTAAATTTTGTTCCAACCTCATCTTCTACGGATGATTTATTTTGCGCAGCGTTTGCAGCGTTAGGAATATGCCGAACATATCTCTGTGCCAGCCTCGGAGATGTTGTTAAGATGCTTTGCCTTGGACAGTGCCGCGAAGAACGCCGTGCAGGCCAGAAACCTTGTGTGCACCCCTTTGGCACAGCTGCCGTGCCTCTACCTGCCTCTGCGTGCCACTTATGTCAACCCCTTAGGCCGAATGACAATATCGAGGAAGCAAACCATCATGCCGTGGATGCTTCTGCCGACGTCGAGTGACACGCAGCTCGGTGCACCTCATTTCCAGCTGTTTGGCCGGCAAATACCGTTGCATCCTCCCTGATGGGCAGCGTCAATTCGCTGCTCGTCTTGGTCTTGGCTTTGCCTGCCACTAGCCTCGACGTTCCTGCAGAAAAAAAAGACACTGGGCAGGCGACCAAAGCGCCGAGATCTGGCACGGACGCGGCAGCAAGAAATCAAATCTAGAGATTAGCACAAGGATCAAGAGGCGGAGGCGCCACCGAGTCGTAGCAAGAGGTTGACGGCAATCATAGTGTCATTTTGTTGCCTGGCTCTCGAAATGTTTCTAAACTCGTTCGATTATTTTCGGATCCGGGAAGCGGGAAAAAAAAAAGCCATCGAGGCTCAGATGTCGGGAAGAAACTTCGCCGCGAGCTCGGTCGAGTCAGAACATGACAGCTGCTGCAGGAGAATGAGTGAGGGAGAGGGGACGAGATGTCAAGCGATGTCAATTTTTTGTCCGATGGATTGCGATTGGCTCCGGAGGTGCAGGTTGGACGTTTCAAAATGGGGCGCGTTGCACCGCGGAGAGCGACGCCGAAGCACCCAGGTTTTTGCTAGCTTACCATAGGCTGCTGATGCACTTCTCCCTTGCGGCGTTAGACCTTTGCGAGCTGGGATGAGGGAATCGGGAGGATCTCCTTGTGTGGATGATGGATCGAGGCAGGGTAGATTCGAACAGACCACTCACCGTTGTGTGGGGAGTTGGGAGCTTGGGAGTAGGGAGTTTGGGGCGTGCCTGCAATCAACGTGAAGTGGCAGCAGATCGTTCGAGCGCTGGTGGGTTGAACCACGGCATTTACACCCTCTTGAGCAGCGGCAGGGTAGAGAACATCACCATCGCTCTTGATATTGTCTCAAAGATGCTGAGTGGGCGGTGTCAGCCGGTGGCTCCAGTAATCTGTGGACGACCCGCCAGGGCACGAAAGTCGGGCCTTGACGTTTCAGCCGATGTTGGGGAAGATGCAACGTCATTGGCACGTTCCCATTGATACGTTCATGCGGTCACTGTAGGAGAGGTCCACGGAAAGGGGTTCTCGGGTCAGGAAACCGGGCCATGATTCTCGGGAACCGCGCAATGGGGCATCAAAAATCACATCTACCATCTTTGTCGTAATCGAGAGCAAATTTAGCGCGGACTCTTGGCCTCGTCTTTCCTTCAGTCCATCCGCATGTCTGTCGCAACCCGGGAGGCGGCGGCAGGACCAGCCTCAGGCAGAAACACAGCGCACGGTCCAGTAGATGCTTCAAGACGGTCGCCTGAAGCCGCTATTAGGAATACGAGGAGCTTGAACCTCCGCCAGTGCACTTTGACAGGACTGACTAACAAGTCAACCCGCTATCTTGTGTCTGCAACAATCCAACACGAGATTAAAACATGTTTGAATATCTATTCTCTGTGTTGTGGAAATGAGACGCAAAGCGCAGACCACAACGAAAAAAGAGTTCAGCCATCTCGATAATCCATCCAATCCTGCTCCTGCTTGATGGGAGAGCGATCACATTTGGGCTGGCCAATCCACCTCCAGTATTGCCAGACCAAGGCTCGAAGGGCTCGAAGGATCAACAACAAGTCTTGGAGCGGTCCCCAGCAGCCAAACAGCCAACAGCTTACTCAGTTGTGGAGGAGCCTGGAATATGGGCTATAAGGCAGCCCCACGCCGTCATAATACCGGCATGACAAACCCTTCCAAATTCTGCAATAGCCTCAAAGCAATTGGGTGCCATCCTTCCCACGCGAAGGCCGGAGTCACATTCTAAGAATTCTCGTTTCTCAAATCCCTTCAATACCAACGCAAAGAAGGTATCAACGCCATTGGGATAGCATGTTTATGCAACACTGCGCCTT
>Ga0247774_1001916_pt1 | contig 10394 bp, 7 predicted proteins | sample UWRJL001104B6_FD_179933 | JGI IMG/M metagenome (GOLD analysis project Ga0247774, IMG submission 179933) | Plant litter microbial communities from Arlington Agricultural Research Station in Wisconsin, United States - UWRJ-L001-104B-6 | ecosystem: Environmental > Terrestrial > Plant litter >... | reverse complement strand
CGTCAGGACATCACGTGGTTCCATTCGAGACATCAGTTCTGACAACATGCCTATCCTCTATGGGGACGGTGCCACGGAAGCCTTTAAACGGCAGCAGCTGCAGATCATTCAACTCAATCCTGACCAATCCATTTTTGCCTTGAGGCCCGAGAGAAATGACAACGGTCTGCTCGCGAATTCGCCGGCCGATTTTACTGGCTCTCACGAAATCATGCCTAGCGCCAATCTGTCATGGGACCACACAATCCGGCCGTTTACAATGACGAACCTCGAACTCTTCAACATTCCCATCGCGAGGAATAAGGACAAGGACCTAAAGATAACTTTCTGTTCTTCGAGAGCATGGAAGAAGGACCAAGGGGATTTTCGGAGGATTGGGATATGGCTGGAGAGAGTAGCTAACACGTCGGATACGTCTACACTGGAGATATATCCGAGAATTCGTTGTCATGAATTTCAATTGACGGCTGTCCAGGACGATATCGGCAAAGCGAACGATATTTATCTTCTGGAAGACGAACAGGCCAATCTTATAAAGAGAGTCCAGAGGTTTCAGATGGCACATTTAACGGCTGGGAGTTGAAAACAATGTTACCTTTCCGCCTAGGCTGCATCTCGTCATGGGCGTCTTCTCAACTTTTCCCTCCTCAAATTCACTCGCACTAAACTTGAAGCAGAAAAGTCCACAGAAAAAATCAATCTAGACCTCCAGGGGTTCTGAGAGGAGGCATTCATTCTTCACCTCACACGGCTGTCAAATCAAGACAGTAATATGATGTCCCCATGCAAGAGGCTGCATGAAAACTTAGTAGAGGGAGCTAAGAATAAGAATAAAAGGGTGGTGGATCCGCTCTGCTTTAACACGCACGCATTCTTCCTTTCATTCCAGGAAAGCGAAAAGCACAACCAGCTCCGTCTATGATCTGTAGGTAGTTCGGTCCGAGCTAGTGAGCGAATTTGGGAAACTACTGTCGTGGTACCGGAACATCGATTTTCCCTTGACACCAGAGCACATATCATATCCATGCCCTCAGCGCTCCGAAATTAATACCACCGCTACACATTTTCAGTCCTAGAGGCGAGCTCGATATCTGCGCGAAGGATTTCGGCGGTAATTAATATGACTATATACGCTTCACTGCCGCCAACATGAACTTTTCTTCGTAGAGTGTCCAATGCACACACAGAGTTTGCAAATGAGAAGCAAATGTGTCCAGCTTAGTACAACCAAGGCTAGAGGGCCGTATTTATCAATCCCGTATATTGTAATTAGTTTAGTATACCCTCGCAATGGATCCCGATACGTCCCACTATCCGCGAAATCCCCGTGCCGGTGGGTCGGCTACGTAATGATGCCGATGAAAACATCTCTCTATTCAATTACAAAATTATAGCTTAATTTCTCGTGCTATTCTCCGCTGTGCCTGTCTTGGTCCGTCGGTAACCTTGAGGGGGCAGGCTCTCCTTGACAGAGGATATATTCTTGGCTGGGGGAGCGGACCTACCGCTAATGAGATGGCAATTCTCGGCGAAGAAGCTCCAGCAACAATGACGCTGTTACGACAGTTACGTCAAAATAAGCAAACCATGCATGCTCAACTGTAATTGTCATTGAGAGGCAGCGGTTCAACTGAGGGGTAGAAAATCTCGGTTCACTGTCGCCGGTGGCGTTCTAAATCCCCGGAATTTGTTGGCTAAAGTATATGGGCAATATCGAACCCGCGTCTCGGCGCGAACGAATGATGGGCGCAGCTGATTTCGGCCCCGCATATTCTAGCTGAAAGGTGCGTGTTCTTCTCAAGTACGCTAAGAATAGTGTAGTATTGTTCTAGAATGCAAGTCTTGGTGCGGGTACCGAGAGTTTGTGCGGATATTTGCCTGGCAAATTGGTATTTTTCTTCTTAAAACTGTACGACGACACCCTCTTTGGGCAGTTTTCGACCTTGACAGACCGGCAAGTGGGATGGAATCAATTTCTTTAGTTCCAAGACTCAACGCCCCATTATACCCTCACCCCAACACCGAGAGGTGCATAAGGTCTAGTAATACCGCACGTTGTCAAATGGAATCTCACTCAAAGGGGGGCATTAACGTCATAGAGATGAGAATAGATGGCCTGAATTGATGAATTCTCCGACGTGCCGGTGGGGTATCTGCCGCATCCAACCTTTTAATCTTCAATTGCATTGCATCCTCTCTCAAGTCAATGGGTCCTTGCAGGAATGACGCAGTGGTCTATGGGTTCCTCCAGGAACCTGAGGAAGTTGGGTTGCATTGCAGGATATTCGGCTCTTCGACCATTCTACGTACTTTAGAGGATCATGACTTTCAGGGGCCATCGGAACTTTGTGCCCGAGATCGATTGACGGATGTGATCAACTCGATATTTTGCAATATCGTTTAACCACATTTCATTTATTTTTGCCGATGTCATATTCCCCGCCTGATGGTATGAAGATAGAAACACAAGAATCAGGATTTCAAGAAGTCTTCTAGGCCAGTATGACGAAACCGAAACCGGGCTGATTCGGCGGAGTAATTCTACGGAGCACTCCATCAAAGGAGATATATAAAGAGGCATAACGTCCGGTCCGAGTGTCATGATATATCCTGTCTTTCCAGAGCAAGATACGCATACATCAACGAACACTGAAGCCAAAAAATCTTCTACCATCTCAGAACCGTAATCCTCATATCAACAAAGCACAAGTTACAATGAAGTTCCAGCTCGCCCTTTCGTCTCTCGTCTCTCTTGCCCTCGCCCTCCCCAACCCTTCGGCATCTTGCCCGGACTGCGAAGGCGGGGCAAAGGGACCGGGTCTCCCCGCTTTGCCGGGCCTCGGCGATTTGCCCGGTCTCGGTGATTTGCCGGGCCTCCCCGCCTTGCCGGGTACCGGCCCAATCCTCGGAGGAGGTGGCAGTGGCGGCGGAAGCGGCAGCGGCTTCAACCCTTGCCAAGGAGCCTTGTACAGCAACCCGCAGTGCTGTTCGACTGACGTGCTGGGTGTGGCCGACTTGGACTGTGGTAACGGTAAGCTTCACCCCTCCGGTCTATGCCTTCCTATATGCCTTCTACACGCACCCGCGTGAAATTAGGTTTCATGATATCTAACCAATTCGGTGCCAACTACAGTGGAGGTGGCAATCTCTAGTGCGAAGAACTTCCAGGATACATGTGCCGAGACCGGGCAGGCAGCCAAGTGCTGTGTTCTCCCAGTTGTAAGTCCCGATAGCCCCATGCGAAACACCATTTCGCTAGGGGAAATAGATGCTAACCACTCGGGAATAAAGTTGAATCAAGACGTTCTTTGCGTGACTCCCAATGGTGTAAACGACAAGTAAAGGCCGATAAACCGACCGAGATTTCTAACAGTCACCCGTCTGGAATTGAGATGGAAGTTGGAAGTCCGTAAAGTGCCTTCATAACAGACCTGGAGTACGTAGGAATGGTTTACTCAGGTATTGGGCTGCGAAGAAAGGACAATAGGTTAAAACTTGTTTGGATAATAATACACTCTGTTTTTCCATCAGAAATGCGGGCTGTAATCATCGCGAGGCCTACCCGACTTTTGTTTGTACCTACCAGTGTTGTTTTCGCCAGTATCCTAGTTATTAGCAGCACCTGAGAAAAGTCTCCGTCACGTGGACTTTCGAGTCGGTGGCGTTAAAATGACGTCCTCATACACTGATACAAACTACTCGAGCGTGAAGTTGGATCGTTAGGGTTCAGGTCCGGATCGGGAAATATTGCCAAGAATATGTCAGGACGGCAGGTGGTACCGATGACGCCATGGTACCGCGATCGCCAGTTTGGATGGTACCTGGGTGGAGCTTGACAGGCGCTGCTGTGCACACGATTGCATAAAGACGGCCAATTGCTATGGCCGCCACGCCACATCTCTAACATCGCGAGCCACAGGGAGGTTTCGACGCTCTTGTGACGGTGGGGGAATGTGGCCTGTCAGATATCGAGACCGCTCGAACCCGCGAGCCGATACAGAAAGCGCAAAGTGACACAGATCTTGCTACTGTTGGCACGTCCAGCCAGTGTATCGACTTTAGCCGTGCTTTATCCGGGGGAGGGATCCGAATACCAGCCAATCAGTCGGTACGAACCAGGTCGTCTTCAGGGCTGCCACTGTCCGTGTCGCAGGAAGGGCAGGGAAGTGGAAACGACCGGGCGCCAAACGACGCACGACATTCCGGAGAGTAAGCATCGGAAGGGTACCTTGGCCATTGAAAGTCGCAAGAACGGCCTCGTTGGCAATGGTCCGAGGCATCGTATTTTTTGGTAAGTGGCTGGCGCAATCAGAAGCTGAGAGACAAGAGCAGCTGATAAGAAACGAGACTAAGCCGCTAGCGTTCCGGATCTCGAGAGATTTTCGCCGTCAGAAGTTCTGGCTGCCATGTTAGTTGGGCGAAGCTGGCAGATCTGCATGTAATAGGTATCTTTTTTTTGAGGCCTTTGTTCGCAGCGGCGACGCTAGAGTAGACTTTGCGTCGTCATGGTCAGCCGCAGCTGCAGCTACCACCACATTCTGGTCTGCAGCAAGCACAAAGGCATCTCGATACCGGGAGGAGAGGTGCATGTATTTCAAGCTGCCTGCATTTACACAGCCGCCCTCTTTGCGGATGCAACTCGCTTCCTTTCCTGTGGTGAAACAGGAGAGCTGGTGAGACGGCTGGGCCAACCGAGGGGCACGACGAATTTTCCCAAAGTTTTGCCGTAAAGAACGGCTGCTCTATTCCAATTCGTAGGATCCGGCTCCACGGCCCTCTCACCAACATGGTGGGGGGATGGCGCTAAATGGAGCAACCAGACGCCACCCCTGTTTCCCTGTTCCCACCACCTCAGCGACCCCGATTGTCTTTTCCTGTTCAAAGACCCCAACTCCGTGAACGGAAACAGGACTGCTTGAGTTTTCACCCATTTTGCCTTTGCTCAATCTTCATTTCTAGAATTCTGCAATACAGTTTTTGCATAAAACCTCCCAGCAGTCATATTTGCTCGGTAGTCAGCAATCAATCTTGATCCGCATGCGCAGCGCTCGCCCGGACAACCCAACAGAAACGGAGGAAGGTTGAAAAACAGTGCCCCGCCAGAGCAGCCTGCCTCGGCAACCAGGTTCCTCGCACAACAAACGTCTCAAGACGTCGCTCTCTCAGCCCCTGCGCTGACCAGCCGAACCCAACACGACGACCCATTTTGCCAATCGAATTAAGAGGCCTTGCTCCTCGTTCTTTGCCGTGCAAATCCCCCGTTGACGATCCAAAACCCTGCACCTCGGTCCCCATTTGCCAAACAGCTCACAGCCCGGGGACGAACGACCGAAGCGGTGATCAGAGATCCGCCGAGCGAAAAAGTTCCGACCGTCTTTTGTTCCTCTTCCAACCGTCCCGTTTCCGCCCTCTCTCCCTCTTTTACCTAACCATCGAAATCTACGAAACCTCGAAATCGGGCGAAGTTCGTTGCCTTTGTAGGCAGCAAGTCGTCGAAAGGAGCACTAAAACCCCCCTCGCCGTTCCGACGACGAAGTTTGCGCCATTCCGAGGAGCAAGTATTCTCTAAGCGCAGGCGACTAGTCGCCAGCGCTGCCAACTCGGCGCCATGGACGCCTCGAACGAATTGATAACGCGAGCGACCGAAATTTATGCTCGCAATGGCGTCTCCGATCCCAACGCCGCCGAACGGCCTCCAGTTTTCAAGTTTGTTGGTATCATATTGGCGGTAGCGTCGGGTGCGTTCATTGGAGTTTCGTTCGTGCTGAAGAAGTTTGGTCTCCTCAAGGCAAACGAGAAGTACCAGGAGGCTGCTGGTGAGGGATATGGATATCTGAAGAATGCGTGGTGGTGGTCTGGCATGACCCTCATGATTATCGGAGAGATATGCAACTTTGTCGCCTACGCATTCACAGATGCCATCCTCGTTACGCCTCTCGGGGCGCTTTCGGTCGTCATTTCCACGATTTTGTCGGCTATTTTCCTGAAGGAGCGGTTGAGCTTGGTTGGGAAGGTTGGGTGCTTCCTCTGCATTGTCGGCTCGACCGTCATTGTGCTGAACGCGCCCGAGTCGTCGGCCGTGGCCAACATTCAGCAAATGCAGGGCTTTGTCATAGCTCCTGGGTTCCTGTCCTACGCCGGCGTTATTATCATCGGTTCTGCCATCACTGCGTTCTACGCTGGACCCAGATGGGGTAAGAAGAACATGCTCGTCTATATTTCCATCTGCAGCTGGATTGGAGGCTTGAGCGTGGTCGCTATTCAGGGGCTCGGAGCAGCCGTCATTGCACAGGCGGGGGGAACGCCTCAGTTCAACCAGTGGTTCCTCTACGTTCTATTGGTGTTTGTCATTTCCACACTTGTTACCGAAATCATCTTCCTCAACGTAAGCTTCATCCCCTGCCCCGTCTTCCAGTTTTCGCAGTTCAATTCTGTCCTCGCAGTCCTCTAACACCAACACACAGAAAGCACTTAACCTCTTCAACGCTGCCATGGTCACACCGACATACTTTGTCTACTTCACCACTGCCACAATCATCAGCTCCATTGTGCTGTTTCGTGGCTTCAAGGGAACGCCGATCCAAATCATCACCCTCGTCTTGGGTTTCTTCACCATCTGCTCGGGCGTTGTCCTTCTGCAGCTTTCCAAGTCCGCCAAGGATGTGCCTGATACGGCCGTGTTCAAAGGCGATCTTGACCAAATTCAGACCATTGCGGAGCAGGAGCAGCCTGAAACCGAACCGAAGGCCGACGCCATCCGCGGCACCGCGGCGATCGTTAGGAGACTGTCGCAGGCCAGACAGAAGATGGAGCTCGACGAGCTCAAGCGCTTGCAAGAAGAGAAGAGAAGGGCCCAGCTGGAGCCTGTCAGTGAGGAAGGACGGCCACTGTACGAATGGGATGGCCTGCGGAGACGGAAAACGATTTTGTTGAGCGGAGGCAACCTTGGAAGCGGCCGGGCACGATCGGCTACCTCGCCGACACCCTTTGGTGCATTTACGGAACCCGAGCCGACCCCGCACCCCCCTCTCGGCATGTCCCACTTCCCTAGCGAAGAAGAGATGGAAGATCAACACCGAGACGGACCAGGATTACTTGGTAGCATCGCTGGGACTATCCGAAGTAGGGCCCGGAGTGTCGTCTCGCCGATTCATGGCGCTTTCCCTCAGGACCAAAAAGTTCAGGTTCAAAGCCCGATGCACCCCGTGCCGCTGACTGAAATATCCGTACCGTCACAGAAGGGTGGAAGCGATGGCTATCAGCAGGACTATGGATTGGGATCGGGCGGAACCGAATACCACGGGTCCTCCGGCATGCGAAACGTATCCCACGGAAGCGGCTCCTCGGGTGTTAGGTCACCGTCCGGCACCGCATCTCGCCAATTCTCGTTCCAGAATCTGTTCAAGAGGCATCACGCCCACGCCAATGAGGAGGGTGCAGTAGCAGCAGCACGGGAACATCGTCACAGCCGACGAGGTATCGGCCCGCGCGGATATTCGTCCCCACTAGTCAAGGGAGCGACCGAAGAGGAACGGCTCGGCCTGGTGAAGGGCGACTCGCAGTCGATGCCTGCCCTGCCCCAGTACGATGAGGAAAGTGACTTTGATGAGGAGAAACGGCCGCCGTTGCCTTCCGCTAGCGAGGCGACCTCAAGGTACGGTCGCGGCATTACGACCCCGCCGCGGAGGGGCAGTGACGGGAGGGATGACGAAATTGCCGAGTACGATGCGCAGCGGCGGAGGTTCAACGAAAGCAAGGCGTCGTCATCACACAGCAACCGCTCCACACCGCCGCCGCCGGCACCGGCACCAGCTGACCGGAGTGGCCGGGGTGGAGACGGCGCGTTTATCTGAACCCTGGCCGCTGGCTCGTCTTGGGACTTATGATTGCGACGAACCTTTTGCGTGGCCAGGCTTGACCTCGAGCTGGTCTTTGTATTATAGTGTGCGGGACATTGTTTACTATCACTGTATGTTTATGAGCACACTGGCGAGCAGGCAGGGAAGCGATGGCGGATACTGTGCATCATACAGGCTTGGGTGGTTGGCCCATTGGGTCCATGGTTGGATCCATGGTTGGTTGGCATTAAAATAGGCTTGGGACCGATTGTACATTAGAAATGGGTTGGGCTATAAACTTCGTTGGTTTACAAAAGTATAGTTCCTCGATTGCTCGGTATATTCACTTGCAAGATCTTACAATTGCTGGTGTATGATACTATCTCTATTTAAAAGGTCCCATTCCCTCTAGGTTGTGTCTTTTTGAGACAGCTCCTGGATAGAATGGCCCAACGCCATGTCCGTTGTCCCCTAACCACATGCCGGTCACGATGTGGTGGATTCCATTATTTCGGCATGCTAAGTAATTACCCTCGAGTAGTTGATCCTCTCTATCGACCGTCGGGCGTCTGCATTGGTCCGACTTTCCTTCCAATCAATTGGGTTTTCAAGCCAAGGCCAAGGTCGTCTACCATGAACTGCGCTACGTTGTCGAACGTTGTCTCTATGTAAAACAAGCCGACGTACAATGCATTAAGATACCTCCCCAGCAAGGGCACCCAGAGCAAAGCCTCGTCCCAGTATAGATGCTTCGGTCCGACAAACACAACCTTCTTCGCCGCGACCTTGTGCGTCCCCGGCTGCAGCTGGCCGGGACACATCAGACTCCACGCGACCTCGTCGGTCGGCCGCTTCATCAGCAGCGCGTACGTCGTTCGGTGGACGGTGAACATGGGCGGTAAGCTAAACAACAACGGGACAAATGATTAAAATCACGCCGTAAATGGCCGCTACGAAAATACGGGCGAGGCTCCTTCGTAACCGCCTAGGACATTACAAAAGGGGAAAGGGTGTCCACTCACTATTGCCGGAAGAGTGTGTTCCCGTCGCCTTCATACGGCGAGTCCAGATTCGCCACATCGTTCATCATCCACGCTCGCAACCGCTTGTCGGGATCGACGCCACCACCGCCGCTCCTCTCCCTTGCAACCTTGCTCGCGGCATCAAGGGCCCTCTCGAATATAAGAGGCATGTCGGTGGCTACGCCGGGGAAGAAGGGCGTGTAGCCGGCCGCCTGGATGAGACTATCGCAGGCGTGATCGCGGAGGGCGGCCTCGAGCTGGGCCTGGTCCCGTGCGTCGCCTTCGATGACGGCTTCGCATTTTTGCTGCAGGGTCGCTGGGAAGGTCGTCTTTGTCCGCACAAAGGCGATGACGACGGCGCCTTTCTCGTGGAGAGCGGTCACACATGCTTTCCCCAGCCTGCCATTTGCTCCGATTACGAGAACTTTCATATTTAAGAACCGCGCAGGGGGTCAATAGAGACTGGTGATACGGCCTAGTAGACGGAACGAAGAGTGGGAGGAAAAAATTCAAGATTGCATAAGGGAGTATGAATATCGAGTGCGGGGCCGCTTGGGCGGTCCAAGGTTTTTGACTGTTGGTGTGAGCAGATCTCTTGTCCAATAACCGGTTGCAGGGGCGGTCACCACGCAGCTAGATCGGTCAGCCTCGGAGACATTCCCGCAGAGAGTCAGCAGCTACCATTGTACTAGGTATCTAGCAAGGCTATTGCATTGGAAGCATTTTAGGTTTTCGAAAAAAAAACAGACACACAAGTGCGAGGTCAATGGGTTTACACCTGGCGCCTGGTGCATGCAAAACAAGGCAAGGCCCCCTCCCCGAAAAAAATTTTTTATGATAAATTTGACAGGCCGCCACGCTGCCCCTTATCAGCCCCCGATCGACTCGCTCAACGTTTAACGTAAACCGCCATCCAACTATTAGTAGTCCACGTGAGACAAGTCTGGTGTTTTCTTCCTGCTGGGAGGTGGGACACGATTGCGGGTGGAGGGCTGGTTAGCTACGTCGTCAAAATAGCTGGGTGGTTATGAAAAAGTTGCTTGGACAATTCATTTATTCCGTCACTTTCCTGGGGTCGCTCCAACCTCGATCAATGGTGGAACTTTGCGCAGCAAAAGAAACCATAAGCCCGGCCAACTCAGTTGCAAATTTGCAATTAGATAGGTAGTGATATAGTTCGAGAACGTATAGTTCATCTGTAATATAGTAGGCGAAATCTGATTAGAGGTTCAATGGCTAAAAGACGCATTTTTCAGGAGTGAAGTAGTGTTCCAGCTAATCTGGTATTATGAGACGAAAAGTGCGCGAGATTTGGGTTAGCGCGAGTGGCCGCTTTTCGGGCCCCTGCCTCCTAGATCAACTTCTGCTCAGCCTTGCTTCGGACTTCATCAGTTTCGCCCGGCTTTTTCTGCCCACCCCTCTGGCTAAGCAACCCCTCCTGCCTTTTTCTGTTCCGAATTGTGGTCCCAGGGCCTCGTAACTGTCCCTTATTAGTTTCTGCTGTTATGGGGGCTTTATCTAGGAGGATAGCACT
>Ga0247774_1001915_pt1 | contig 10394 bp, 9 predicted proteins | sample UWRJL001104B6_FD_179933 | JGI IMG/M metagenome (GOLD analysis project Ga0247774, IMG submission 179933) | Plant litter microbial communities from Arlington Agricultural Research Station in Wisconsin, United States - UWRJ-L001-104B-6 | ecosystem: Environmental > Terrestrial > Plant litter >... | reverse complement strand
ACGAAGGTGAGAGGAGAGAGGGGAACGAATGACGTACTCCAGCTTGCCATGGATGGCGTATCCTTCGCGTTGCAATTCTTCGGCTAGCTCCACTTGATGATTATCCTTGAGCTGTTCGTTTGGGACCACAATGATCGGGATATCCACCCTCAAAGCATCAAGAACTGTGCCGGTACCTAGATGCTACAGTTAGCACATACACCATCATTCATCGAAACGTGCTCCCCGCTTGACCTAATGAACTGAAATAAATCTTACCGGCATGGCAAATCAAAACGCCGGTACATCGATTCCTCTGTATATCGCCCCTCAGCTCTAACATCGACTTGCTCAGATCATCGATGAAATCAAAAGCATCAAGCTGGAGGCTCGGGTGAATAAACTGGGCCGCAATCTTCGCAAACCTCTCGGAATCGCGCCCGCACTGCACCGTCATGCGCGTGTACTTCCGGTCGATGAGCGTCCTGATGAAGGCGTCGCTGAAAACGGTCTCCACGAGCGCCGAGAAGGTCGTCGTGGCACCAACAGCCACAAGGCAGTGTCGTGACCACAAGGGATGCCCGAGGCCGGTTTCGGGGATTGATGGGTACGCTTTCTCGGTCTTGTAAACGGCGACCTGGGGAAGCATTTCCTTGTGGGTGGACTTGAGGCTGGCGAGAAGTTCGGACTGCAGCTCGGCGGTGGCAGCTTGGAGGCTCGACATGGTTAGTGTTGAAGACGGTTTGCGTTTTTGAAAAGAATTGGCGGGCGTCTCAATCGGGGTTTGTATATTCAAGAGATACTATAGGCTTCATAGGAATTGAGGCGCTAGTGGTGAACAAAGATGTCTAGAAGACGAAACTTTTCTTCTCCGTCAAACCTGAATTGATCGACTCTTGTACTCTAGTCTCGGTTTATTAAATCCTTGGAGCTCACTGAGAGCTTGAGGAGCTAGTGAAATATGAGTGGGGCACTTGGAGCGTGCTGTTCCGTCCACACCAGAAACAGCTGGACCACTGCCGATATTTATCCGACACATTCACAAAAATTTAGACTGATCACGACTACATTCGTACATCGTCCAGAAACACCTCAATTGAAATGGAGTTGTGTGAGTAGAGGCTCTTTCTTTGTATACGCGATGGCACCGGGAGCTAGCACACTGCGGCTCTGTCTGCGGACATCACTCCGACATCCATCTTTACCAAACGTCTCAATTCGCCCATCACGAGCACGGGCGGTCAACATCACAGCATCAAGAAAGCTATCTATATCGGCGCCACGAAGAGCATTAGAGGATGAAGACGTCGGCCCAACCCCGCAAATCCACGACATACGGCGGAAGTTTGACCGCTTCCGTGCCGAACGTGAACGCGACGAGAAGCCTCTCACGCAGATTAACCAAGTCCAGCTCGACAAACTCGAACAGGACATGATCGAGGAGACCCGGATGTGGCCCATCATAAACTACGATCCAGCAAAAGACCCCGACCGCGAGTTTACGCGCCGCAAGTTCCAAAAGAACCTCCAGGAGATGGGCCGCAAGTTTACCGAGTCGGAGCTCGACGCGATTATGATGGGTCCGCTCAGGGCCACGCCGACCATCAAACACAAGGGACGGATGCCTGCCGATGCGCTAGAGCCGACTGAGACCGAAGGTATCACGCCCGGCAAGTGGGAAGAAGATAGGGATAGGTTCTTGCCCAACCCGGCGTCGCTGACGTACCGGGAGATTCGCGAGGTGCTCAGCGGCGTCGTCGATGGGGATTCGAACGACTGGACGAAACCGGAAGAGCCGAGGCTAGATCGCAAGAGTTACTGGAATGATGAGGACGATGATGACCCGCAGACGCACGATGTTGATGGGTGGGATACGTTTGATGAGGACGATATCTTGAGTGTTGCGCATGGGAAGCTGGATGAATTGAGGGAGCATAGACATTATGCGAGGTTGGCGGCGTGGGAGTTGCCGTTGCTCTCAAGTAAGTTTGTCTGGCTACAATGCGCAGAAAACACAACGGTATAAGAAACTAATGCAGTGAACCAGAACTGGCAAAGCCCTTTGAGCTGCCGAATCAAGACCAGGTGCTGCGCTTCAGATACACCACATATATGGGCGAATTCCACCCGGCCGAGCGGAAAGTCGTGGTGACTTTCTCGCCGGCCGACCTGGGCTTGACGGAAGCGGAGCAACTCAAGATGAAGAAGCTTGCAGGGCCGAGATATGACCCCGAGAAGGACTTTATCAAGATGAGTTGCGAAAGCTTTGACCACCAGGCTCAAAACAAGCGGTATCTCGTCGACCAGGTGGATCGGCTCATTGCGGCGGCAAAGGTAGGGCTCGTCTTGCTTTGGAGCGGGGAAGCTGTGACCCCGATAGAGATACAAATTTTGCTAACAAGTACCCAGGATCCGACGGACATGTTTGAGGATATCCCCTTGGATCTTCGACATCACCGTATCAAGAAGCATCCCAAGTTCCCGAAGGAATGGTACATGACGGAAGAGCGCCGCAAGCAGCTCGTTGACTTGCGAATCGATGCTAGGCTGAAGGATGGGGAGCGGAGAGAGAAGGGCCTACTGGTGGATGGGAAGGATGTGGTGCAGGGGTATCTAGGGTCGCTGTCGGCTTACGAAGAGGAGCAGTATGTGCCGCTGATGGCAAAGAAGTACGTGAGAATACGTGGCGGCAGGATGAAGAGCACCTAGGCGTAGTGGATGTACAGCTGCGTGATGGGTTTGGAACGACGACCGACCCTCGGCGGCCTTTTGAAGATATATGCGCGGACTTGTACACTGATGCTGTAATATACGTCATAGACTTGCCAATATAGAGCTCTACTTGTAGACAATTGAAGATATGGTAGCCAGGGTTCCCCCTTTGAGGATTGTCAACCTTTTTCACTCCAAATATTTGGGGATTGTCACGGTCGGGCGTCATTGGCTTCTAGGTTCCGACGGCGTCTTTAACTTGCTAGGTATCTAGATGGCACTCAAGTACCTACCCCATTCAAAAGTAACGATTCCTCAGGTTCCCTCTAAGGCAACTCTAGACATGCTGAGTTAGTCGAAGAAATGTCTAAGGCTCATGCCGCATAGGTGCATGATTATGAAGTCAAAGCAGGTCAACCCGATGTTAAACCCCCCGAGATCCAAAGAGCTGGCAGTAACCCGATAGGTGCCCGATTGGTCCTGATCTGGACTGCTGCTGGTCAGCACTCGTCGCTCTTATTTCCAAATGTGGAGTGACGTTTGTGCAGGGGAAGAGTGGTGAGCACGGTCCATATCGGGTTCAAGTGGGCCTCGGCACTGAAGATTTCAGCACTAAAAGACCCCGCTAGGCCAGCTGCCGCACGGCGGATTCACATGTCGAGACTCGAGGTGGAGGTGTATTGCATGAAATTGGAGTTCAGTTCCTGCGACTTGTACCCTAGCTCAAATCCTGTCATCAATTAAAAGCTGATCGAGATGGCCTACCTTAGCGATACATCTCTTCCCTCTTCATCTACCCCATGGACACAGTTGAATTCCAACTAGCTGTCATTGTTTTACTAAGCTTCAGAGACGCGCATTTCTTTAGCGGTTGGTTCTCTCTAGCAACTTAAGGTGGGCGCGTTCAGGCACGAGAGCATCAGCAAACTACACATTCAGGTTTGAGGTCGCTGCCGTCTTCCACTTCGAGCTTTCCGGTGCTTCCGCGACTCGACAAGTCGAGCTCATCTTTCAATTCCAGCCTACGCTATCTATCTATTCCTAAAGTCGTCATCAAGCTAGGGCTTTCTCAGGTGGCCCGAGCTGGCTGTTCATTACCCCATCCCAACAACAGCACCCAAAGGCTAGCACTGCCGGCAATCGTCATGGCAGAGGCAAAGTCCTCGTCTATCCCCGAATTTGAGGCCACGGGGCTCGATGAAATTCCCAACATCGCCGACACGTTGCGTACAACATTCAAAACTCACAAAACGAAAGATGTCGAGTTCCGACTCAAGCAGCTGCGCAAGGTGTACCACGCCATTGTCGACAATACCAGCCTCATCCAGGATGCGCTCTACCAGGACCTTCACCTATGCAAGTACGAAGCAGATCTCGTGGAAGTTGACGTCATCCTCAGCGACCTCCGCTTCGCTATTAAGAATCTGGAGACGTGGGTGAAGGACGAGCCCGTCGCTGGGATTCATCCCATGTTCTATGCCATGAAGCATCACACCCGGAAGGAGCCTCTGGGAACGGTCCTCATCATCGGGCCCTACAACTTCCCCTTCCAGTTGAACCTCTTACCGCTCTTCGGTGCCATTGCCGCGGGATGCACCGCCGTTGTCAAGCCGTCGGAGAGCGCTCCCAGGAGCGCCATGGTCCTACAGAGGATCCTTGGGGCCAGCCTCGACCCGACGGCCTACAGGATCGTCAACGGCGGCATAGAAGAGAGCAAGGCGCTGCTGGAGGAAAAGTGGGACAAAATATTTTACACGGGCGGCGCCGAGGTTGGGAAGATCGTCGCGATGCAAGCCGCTAAGACGCTCACGCCTGTTGTGTTGGAGCTCGGAGGCATGAATCCGGCCTTCGTCACCAAGAACGCCAGCATCTCCGTTGCGGCGCGTCGCATGATGTGGGCAAAGACCATGGTTGCTGGACAAGTGTGCCTCACCCAAAACTACTGCCTGGTAGAGAGATCTGTCGTCAAAGAACTCATCCTCGCCTTGCAAGAGTCGTACTCAGCCATGTTTCCTAAAGGGGCAAAAGAAAGCCCAGACTACGGCCGGGTCATCAACAAGAGGCAGTTCCTTCGCATCAAGAAGATGGTAGATGAGAGCGGCGGCAAGATTGTTCTGGGAGGCGCCATGGACGAGTCTGAGCTGTTCATCGAGCCCACGGTTGTCTTGGTCGAGTCGCCCGAGGACTCGCTAATTACGGGCGAGACTTTTGGTCCTGTCTTCTCTATACTTCCTTACGACAGCCTCGAGCATGCCATCAACACGGCCAACGAGATCTACCCGACTCCACTGGCTCTGTATGCGTTTGGCAACAGTAGCGAGTGCATGCAAAGTAAGCATACGCCCCAATGACGCTTAACATTTCTGCGTATTCTGCCTATTTGCTAAAGAATGCTTCCAGTCGTCAACAGCATCCAATCCGGCGGCGCCACAATCAACGACCTCATCCTTCACTCTGGTATCGTGCCCGCCCCCATGGGCGGTATCGGCATGTCTGGGCATGGCCGTTACCGCGGCAAAGCCTCCTTCGACACCTTCACACACTTACGTATTATGGCCAACAACCCTACCTGGACCGATAAGCTTCTGCGCGTGCGCTACATGCCCTTTATGAACAAACATCTCCAACGCCTGCCCGGCCGACCTCCACGGTCGGGACTGGGCTTCGACCGCCAGGGAAATCCCATCAAGGGCTTTGGGTATTGGGTTGGCCTCCTGGCGTCTCTGGGGGCGAAGAAGGCCGGAGGTACGTTGCTGCGGTGGATTCTGGTTCTGGTATCTGCTTACGTGTTGGCGAGGAGAAGGGCCATGATTGCATCGTAGTGGGGCCGTCGTGAGTAGCTTATCCGCGCTTGTTGTTCTCACCTGTACTATTTCATCATTGTTATCAGTCCACTTCCGCTACATATGTAGGTGATAGCTATACGCATGGTGTACATTAAATCAAAGGCGAAGGGTTCGGGGATTCCTATCTTGTAAGGCGTAAAAATGGTTCGAGCGCAGTTGAAGGAGGTGGTGTGTACCGTATAAAACAGTATCTTGTCTTGCTTCTCGTTTGTAGGCTAAGCAAGGCACTAGTTAAGTAGGAGTGAATGCACCATCCGTTCCATCAGGATTGGTATGGTAATTACTACTCTTTGGTCATTCCTCCTCCCTATTTTCCTTCCGCCCTCCACCGTAAGCCTTTGATCCAAATTCCATTGTAGCTTCAGATCTCTATGCCTTCGTCCACTCTTCCACGTTCTTCTCCGCTTGACATCCCTAGTCTCCTCTCACCATGGCAGCCAATCTCTTTCCTTTTGCCCCACCCAAGTACAACGAATCCTCCTCATCCAACGCACTTAGGTCCAAGGCAGCTGCATACCCCTTCGTCACCGAATTCTCATCAACCTTCAGCCCATTCTCGGCCAACGTCACAACAACGCACCTCACGCGTGTAATTTCCCTCCTCATCGGCACGTCCATCTCATCGTTCCGATTCGAGTACGCCTCCCAGCTGACACTCTCCTCAATCCGATTCAGCCCCGATGCGTCGGCCGAGGTTTCCATCTCGACGTGCTTGCAAATCCACGCATACCCATTCACCCCGCACACAACATCCACCAGACCCGCCGCCGTCTCGAGCGTCCAAATCTGCTTCTTGGACCGCGCCACGCCGCCCCCGCCGCCCACGCCGGACAGCGACACGAACAACCCGTTCCGCAGCTTCCCGTACCGCAACGACCGCGTGTGAAGCGCGGCGGCGCCGTCCTGGTGCAGCTGCTGGACCTCGGCCACGAGGAGGTCCCCCTCGGCGAAGAAGGTCCGGATCTGCAGCTCGTCCGTCTCGGTCCGCTTGCGCAGGATGCCGCCGGGGAGGTTGATGGCCGACAGCTGCAGCACGGCCAGCTGCGACGAGTTGACGTCGACGCGCCACCGTCGGGACTGCACCTCGATGATGCGCCCGACCACGGTGTCGCCGATCTCGGGCGTGTACCGCGCGCGGAGCGGGGTGACGGATAAGAGCTTGTTGGTGCGGGTTATGAGGCCCGCGAGAGAGGAGGTGATAGAGGTTGTGTAGGGAGGGACGTAGGTGCCGTGACCTCTGGATTCGGGTTGTTAGTGAGGGGTAGATGGCGACAAGAACAAAAACTATTATGGATATATTAAAAGGAGATTGTCTGTTACCTCATCCATTGTGGGTCGGAGGTGATTTCTTGGCCGGGGGTTACGAGCTTGCCTTCGTTGAAGGTGTCTCCTATGTCGATATCGGCGCCGCCCGAATCTGAGTCGGAGTCGTCTGAGGAATCTTGCCTTTGGCCTTTGTCTGGCTTGAGCTGGATGATTGTGATTGCCATTTTGAAGGGTTTAAAGAATATATCTCAGTGTGTTGTTCTTATTAGTGTACATACTGGACCAGGCGCCCCAGGTTGTGATTTTGCTGGATGCTGGCGAGTCTGGTTTGACGGAATGAGATGAGTATTGGACAGATGAAGACATGGGCAAAGTTTTCGTGGTCGACTTAGGGTTACAACATCCCCGCGTGGGTCCAAATACTTGGAGATTTAAGTATTGGGAATATTCCCTTTCAACGAAATCTCTCCCTGAAATAACGGATAATATTTAGCTGATTAGGATGTAAAGAGAAGACTCCATCACATCATTACTTGTACACCCATTTGTACATGGTTGGATTGCAAATGCACCCCTAGCCGCAACCCTAATATTGTCTCTCGGAGAAACCCGCTTTCTATCCACACCATTCCTTTAGCAGATTACCGAAATTTTCGATTGTTAGCACCATATCGTGTCTCATCCTAGTTCATAAGCCTGTATATCCCCATCCACATCAACCCAAGCGATATCCCCGCCACCCCCGCCCTCCGGCTTGCCATGCCAAACATGGACTTGCTCGCGAGGATCTTGGCCCGCTGGGATTCGAGGTGTGCCGTTCCGCTAAGGTAGTTGTAGCCAGCAAGGGTGAGGAATGCTCCGCTCCCTATAAAGTATGCAAATGTTAGTTTGGTGGTTGCCAGAGGGCAACGAGGTGGGACGAGGCTCGTGGGTACCTATTAACCGACAGGACAGACAGTCGTCCTTCGTTTCGCTCTTCAGGAGTGTCTGAAGGTCTTCGGGCTTGTCAAGCGATCGGATTGTTGGTATCGCGTCTTTGGCCATTTTGAATGTGGAGGGCTGGCGAAACTCCGTCAAAGGGTTGCAGATGACGAAGACGACAAAGAATTTTTAGAAGCTGTCGCGTGGTTTAGGTCCAGCTGTCGGGCTCTCTGATTGGCTGAAGCTTCACTAACATTTAATTCTGAGCCTGGCGCACTTAATCTGCGGGCTCCGCTGACGACACCAAAGCTACCCCACTAATCCTTGAACCACATTCAACCGCAACTACGATGATGAACGGCGTCATAGAAGCGCTTCACATCTATGATGAGCACAAGTATGACCCTTCTAGATCTCCTAGACTTCCTCTCGGACTCTGAGCTAATAGCAAAGCATAGCAACCCGATCCTCTCCCATACCTATACCGGCCGGCCCCTCCCCGCCTCGCAGCTCCTCCCCCTCTACCTCGAACAACCACCGCCGCGACCCAATGTCACGTACCTCCCCAACGCCAACCCTCCGACCTTAGTCTTCAGCCTCACGCACGCGAACCTCTTATTCCTCGTCGCCTCCTCGTCCGAGATCGAACCCCTCCTGGTCCTCGAGTTCCTCCACCGCGTGGTCGACGCCCTGGAAGAGTTCCTCGGCGCCCCCATCCTCTCCAGCAAGATCGAGTACAGCTACGATGTCGTGGCCCAGCTCCTGACCGAAATGTGCGATGCCGGCTCCGTCAACACCACGGAGCCAAACGCCCTCCGCGACGTGGTCGAGGTGGAAGGCTGGGTCGACAAGCTCCTGGGCAGCATCAACCTGCCCGGAAAGCCGGCGTCGTTTGGATCCGGTTCGGGCACGTCGTCGCCGGCGCTGCTCGCGGGCAGTGCGATTGCCCCGCCTTGGAGGAGAGCCAACGTCAGGCACACTTCCAACGAGCTTTATGCGGATGTGGTGGAGAGCTTGTCGGTGACGCTGGCGCCGTCGGGACGGCCGCTGGCGGCGTTTGCGAATGGGAGTATTGCCTTTACGAGCAAGGTTTCGGGGGTACCGGATATTACAATGACGCTTACGAGCCCGTCAGGAAAGCATAACGTTGCGAGCATTGTGGATTTGCCGGTTTTTCATCCGTGTGTGAGGTTGCAGCGGTGGAGGGAACGGCCGGGAGAGCTGAGTTTTATCCCGCCGGATGGGAGGTTCATACTTGCCGGGTACGAGGTTGACTTACTACCTTTTACAAATGGGAAGGCGGGAAATTTGTCTACGAATTCCTTGAAATTGCCGGTGCAAGTTGAGATTCGGACGGGACTGGGAGCTACGGGTTCGGATTTCGACGTCAGGCTTCAGGTTAATAGGGCATACGGCATGGGGACCGGAGCAAGTTCGGGCCAGGGAGGGCTTGGCAGTCGAGCCCTGCCGAACAAGCAAGGCACCGCTGCGGCCCCTTTGTTAGAAGATGTGGTTGTCCGAGTCCCCCTCCCGCCGGATGTTGGGAATCTCCCGGAGATGCGGCCTAGCAAAGGAGACGCAACCTTCAGCCCCAACGAGCGAGTTCTTGAATGGATAGTACCGTCCAAGGAGCTCAGCTCTGGGACCTCGCATTTTGCCCTGCGGTGCACTGTAGTTGGCCAAGTGGGACGCCACCTCGACGACGAAGAAGGCGACGCTGCTCCTGTCCTGGACTACGGTTACGAGGAGCCGTACCAGAGCACGCCGGTCCCGGATCCGGCTTCCAAGACGGCCGAACCTGCGATGGGAGATGCCGAGAAAGATGCGAGGAAGATGGCGCAGAACAAGATCTTGATGCCGAGCTCGGCATCGGTGAGTTTTTCGGTGAAGGGTTGGTTGGCGAGCGGGTTAAAGGTGGAAAGTATCATTCTTGATCCGAGGAGGAGTAAGGGTTTGGGGGAGAACGTGAAGCCCTATAAGGGTGTGAAGTATCTTACTGTGAGCAAAGGGGGGGTAGAGGTGCGGTGTTGAATAGGACCATGAAGAAGTAAATGACATTATTGTGTCCATAAGCATGCAAGGCACCCCCCATGAATCTGCTTTGATATGATTTCTACGGCCATGTAAAGTTGTTCTCGTGTTAGAGACGAAAAACAGTATTTCTTGTTTGTCTTCTGGCGAACTTGATTCGGCAGAGAATGGATATGTTTCCTTGCTAATCTAGCCATCTCTCCTCTACCACGGAGGCCTATAAAGCGCCTGACAATTTGAAATTTCCCACGTTATCCGTTTCCTATACCAGGCCGCACCGCACATCGTTATACGACAGGGACACTGCAACTCTTATGCGCGAGTTCTACACGAGAAGAGAAGCAGTGTCGGTTACCTCTGTTGGCCCACTCCAGACAAGATACCAGCTCGGAGTTTTCGAGAGTCTAGGAACCAGACAACTGGAAGTGAATAAGCAACCGGTGTTTTCCAGCCTAGGTCCCAGTAGCGCTTCAGAAGCTTAGACCCACAACCGCCGACAAACAAGATTTATGAGGTTAAGCCAGAGCCCGATCATATCGTTCCAACTCAGCCACCGGGAAGCTCGAAGCCGAATCAAGCATATACAACCGAGCAACGAGGAAGACGAAGTGACGCTGTCCGGCCACAGTCGTGGCGATC
>Ga0247774_1001914_pt1 | contig 10403 bp, 9 predicted proteins | sample UWRJL001104B6_FD_179933 | JGI IMG/M metagenome (GOLD analysis project Ga0247774, IMG submission 179933) | Plant litter microbial communities from Arlington Agricultural Research Station in Wisconsin, United States - UWRJ-L001-104B-6 | ecosystem: Environmental > Terrestrial > Plant litter >... | reverse complement strand
TAACTTTGATAATTATCGAGCAAAAGGCTATTGGTACAAGTTCTTAGTTTTTTGGATTTCTGCCACCCTTTTCTGTCGTAAGTCCCAAGGTAGAAGAATTTCGACTTTTGAACCTAAAGCGCGCAACCACCTCAGCGGGTAGTAGTCTGTCTCTCGGTAAGTGACTTGGTAGTAAGCATCGTCGGTTGGGCGAGACTGGAGGATTTGTAAAAGTGCCGATCGGTGTTCTGGGTTGGGAGTGTATTGTTTGATTAATGTGGCGGCGCGATCGTACTCTATGGCGGTACAGGTATGGTGAATGCTGATTCCCTGCATATAACTTTGATGAAAAGTGCGATCGAACCGCAATACCATCAGCGCAGTTTCTTTATAAAAATCGCATCCCCAAGCTTCCTTTAACATATCGTTAACTGTTTTGGGAGTTGGCAGGTTATTTTCCTGATATTTTTCCTTGAGTAATTGCGGAACCCGAGAATCTTGCCAATCCAAGGATTCTAGACGTTTTGAAATTATGCGATCGAGCCGATATTTGTACCAATTAATTTCACCTCTGGGGGTGCTGCCGTAGGCACACAAATATTTAGCTCGATCCATAAAGTAAATACAAACAGGATAAACAACGCACTCTTTAATCAGATCTTGATGAGCGCTGCGATAAGTTAATAGCAAAGGAGCGATATTTTGAGAATCCCACATTTCCTGCAATTCGCTCTGAAATTGATCGACAGCATCTTGCATGGGACTAGATTCGGGTACGAGATAATCAACGTACAAAAAGACGCGGTGATTGTCTTCATCAACTACCTCTTCGGAAAATTGGTCGGCTAATAAAGGCAAACTGGGGTCTAGAAAACTAAACATCCCCAAAGTAGCAGCGAGATAAGCCTGTGTTTTTGGAGTTAAATTGCTGTCTGGATTGGAGTTTTCTGTTTGACTGGAAATTGGCGGTATTGTGTCAACTCGGCGGTAGTTTTTACTTCTACCCGTCACCCTGGTTAACCGTTGCAGCAAATGCCGCTCCACCAATAAATCGAAGTCATTTTGCAGCGATTTTCGCACCTGAGCGAATAACTTTTCTGCTAAGAGCTTGTCTAAATCAGCATCGGCAATAGCTATTTGTTTTTGCAAAGAATGCCGCCAATCGTTTACAGATACATTCCATTTTGTCAACCACTGTTGCGTTGTTTTGTTGCAAGCACAATTCGGGTCTGAATAGTTAAGAATATCTTCCTGCTTTTCATCTTTGTAATTTTTGCCAAAGAAAGATTCGCGCCAATCAGCATAGGTAAAGGGGCTGCTAAGGGCAATATATCCCTCGTCGCTGTACAGCCAACTTACCAAAACCCACAACCTGATGGCGCGGGTGAGATTTTGAATTTGGTCGAGAGTTCCGTTGGCGAAATCCTCTAGGAGTCTCGGGTGTGGGGGATTGCGAAATGTTGGGTGCATGGTGGGTTGAGGGATTTAAATTGTGTTTTATAGCGTAAGGGCGATCGGAAGGGGGTGTTTCCGATAGTATGCAATAATCCGGGAGATTGAGTGGGAATAGCTGATGACTACTTACAAGATTGAACTTCAGGGTGAAGTGTTAAAAATTGGATTTGGAGAAGCTGCTCAAAACGACCAAATTGTGCGAGATGCGGTGGCTCGTTTGGCAGAAATGAGCAATTCTGGGGAATTGTCGGGAGGGCGGCTAATTAAAATTAATGGGCCGGCATCTGTACCTGTAGCTTGTGTTTTGGTTCACAAAGTTTCTCATCTTTACGGTGCAGTTGGAGTTTTCGATCCCAAATTGGGAAAATATGTAATTGCTATTACTCACAATCCCGAGTATAATTTGGGTGACTTAGTTGATTGATAGTTCGCTAGGTAATTGAGGAAGTTTTAGATATGACATCACAAGAAGTTGCTCTCCAAGTTATCCAGCAAGCTATCTGCACTTTAGCAGGTTGGGCTGACTCAAGTTTCCGCAATTGGTTTCCGCATCAACTTTCAATAGAATATCTAGCGGTGACTAAAGCAAAAAAATTATTATCATGGCATGACGAGCCGACAATAAGTTATTTGGAGTTGCTATTTGATGCGGTTAAGTTGTCAGAGGATAACAAAAAAAAGGAGCAACACTATTGTCCGGCTGTGGCGATCGACGCCAGCGATAATTCTTACCCGTCGATTCCTTATCCATTGACAGAACGTCCCGATTTAGAAGAATATAAAGAAAATGTCCAAAAAGGGTTAGCAAATATTGGAGAACAAAACTGGCAAAACTTATCGCTGCTAACTCTGATTTTAGAGAAGTACGGTTCTTGTCTCAGCTTTGGCGAGCGGAATATTGCTTTGATAGATATGGTGCGATCGACTGCTGCGGTAGCATCTGCTATGGTTGACAATCCTGATGCAACTGATCTCGGTTTAATTGCCGGTGACTTATCGGGAATCCAAAAGTTTATTTACACCATTGCTTCTGACGGTGCGCTGAAATCTCTCCGCGCTCGAAGTTTTTATCTCGAATTAGTCACAGAAGAAATTGTTCAGCAGCTTCTGGAAGAATTAAAGTTACCCCGTACAAATGTCATTTATGCGGGTGGCGGTAATTTATATTTGCTGGCCTCAAACGATACAATAAAAGTTCAAGCTGCTTTAGGTACAATTCGAGAGCGATTTAATAAGTGGCTAAAAAATACTTTTCAAGGTAAACTGTTTTTAGCAATCGATTATTTACCTGTGCCAACTACAGCTCTAAAAACTAAAGAATTTGCCGCTCTCTGGACACAAGTAACCAAAAACCTCGCCAAGCAGAAACTTCGCAAGTTTGAAGGTCACATTCATGACTTTATCCAACCCAAACCGAGTCATGAACCTTGCCGAGTTTGCAATCGCGATGATTTGCAAAGTCTCAAAATTTTAAATCGCTTTGAGCCTGATTCGTCTCGTGCTTGTTGGATGTGTCGCACTATGTTTGAGCTGGGCGATGAATTGTTTGATGTTAAGGCAATAGTGCGCTCTAAGCGATCAAATATTAAAGGCGGAGTCCAAAGAATTTATTTTCCAAATTTTTATTACTACTTTTTTCAAGAAGGCGAACTAGCCTTACAAGTAGCTAAAGATGATGAAACAGTCTTGCTCGTTAACAATTGGGACTTAAAAAAATATCACAAAAATAATACTGTACCGTTGTTATTGGGAAACTATGCTCAGCGAAACGAAGAAGAGTCGGGTTTTATCCGAGCAGGTGAAATGGCAGAAAAAGCCAAGGAAGCAGGAGCGATTCCTAGAGTTGGTTACTTGCGGATGGATGTAGATAGACTGGGGCGGATTTTTGCTGAGGGTTTGGGTGAAAATCAAACTTTACCAAGATTGGCTGGACTTTCTCGCCAAATGAGTTACTTCTTTAAAGTCTATCTTAATAGTTTGGCAAAAAACCGCAAGGAGAATTTCCTAGAAACTCGAAACAGTGTTAAAATCTTAGAGAAGGCAAAATGTTTAACCGAGGGCGATCGCCCAAATCTCCTGTTCATCTACGCGGGTGGCGACGATCTATTTGTCAGCGGTGCATGGAATGAAATAGTTGAATTTGCCTTTGACGTTTACCAGTGTTTCCGAGCTTATACGGGAAAAAATCCAGATATTACATTATCTGGGGGAATTAGCATTGATACTGCTAAATTTCCTCTCTATCAAGCGGCTAAAACATCGGGCGAGGCCGAAGAAGCGGCTAAAGGCAATGGTCGCGATAGTTTGGGTTTGTTTGGAGGTAAGTTTAAATGGGATGAATGGTTGGGAATTCAAGAAAACTGGGCTGTTATAGACGAGGAGATTAGAAACTACTTAAATCCCGAGCTTAAACCCGAGTTGTTTGGGATATTTCCCATTGTCGAGCCACTGAAAAATCTAGATATCAATTACTCCCGAAGTTTTATTCGCAACCTGTTGATGACTGCTGAAGCTCAAGAAAATATGCTGACCAAAATTCAGGATAAATCGGAAGAGCAACAAAGAGAAATTCGTTACTACTTACATTTGCCTAAAATAGTTTATACTCTGGCGCGACTTCCCAGTCAAGTCAGAGACAATGAGAATTTTGCCCCAGTGCGAACTTCTTTAAAAAATCCGTATAACGCGCCTTATTTTAGGGCGATCGCAACTTGGCTTGAACTACTAAACCGCTAATATCAAAATGCCTGAACCACCTAAAAAAGTCAATTCTCCAAATCTCCATAATCCTGCAAATATACAGGAAAAACAACAACTACACACCTCGGCAGACAAGACGGTTATGTCCACTGAACTGCCTTTAGAAATTACGAAAAGGATAGTCAAAACAATTACTGGATTAGAAAGTTTAAAAACTTATCCGATTCGTGACTTGGTTAAACACGCCGAGGAGTTTGGTCCTTATTTGAAGCAGCAACGATTAGAAACTAATCAGGTTCGCAAGTTCCTCGACGTTGTTAACCAGATGAAAGTCACTTTGGCTCAAACAAATGACTTTTCCAAGATAGAAACAGAAGTAGTTCTCCTCAAACCAAAACTAGCCTACGCCGCGGCCAGACAAAAAGCTGCAAAACCCATGAGTGATGTGATGTCAGTGGCGATCGACAAAGTACGCAGCACCGAAGATTTTGAGCGTCTCGTTCAACTGATTGAATCAATTATTGCCTATCACAAAGCAGAAGGTGGAAAATAATTATGCCTGTATCTCTTACACAAAAACCTTTACTCGGTAAAGTTCGCATTACCAGTACGCTGAATGTAGAAACCGGATTGCACATTGGCGGAGGAGGAGAAAGCCTGGATATCGGAGGACTGGATAAACCTGTCATTCGCGATCCTTTAACTCTGCATCCTTACTTACCTGGCTCGTCAATTAAAGGCAAACTGCGTTCAATTCTAGAACGATTGGAAAACAAGCCAGTTAACAGGCCAGGAGGAAGCGGTACTTATCGGTACGAAAGCGATGATTTAGTCGATGGATTTTCAGAAGTTAAACAGGGAAGGGAAAAACCACCTCTGCTAATTTTTTACGATGGCGCTCAAACTTGCAAAGTCTGCCGCATTTTTGGCTCTACGGGGGTAGATTGTTGGGTGAAAACTGATGCTGTTGAGGCAGAGCAATTAGAAGAAGTAAAAGACCCTTCCAAGCGAAGGATTGCTAAAGCTAATGATGGCAGTAGATTGGGGAGTTTTGTAGAGGAAAGGGAAGGAGAAATTGGAGAATTATACAGTAAAGTTAAAGGACGGAACGCGACAGCGCGTTTGATTGTTCGGGACTGTCATTTACAGAGGGAATCTGCGGAAAAACTGGAGAGAGTAAATACCGGACTCTACATGACTGAGTGGAAGTTTGAAAACGGTATCGATCGCATTACAGCAGCAGCCAATCCCAGACAAGTAGAAAGGGTTCCTGCTGGGTCAAAATTTCAGTTTGAACTGATCTACACGGTTGAAGATGCTTCTCAAGCTATTGAGGATTTGCAGAATCTGGCGATCGCACTTGCATTATTAGAAGATGATGCTCTCGGCGGACACGGTTCTCGCGGCTATGGCAAAGTCAAATTTGCGGATTTTCACTTTTCTTTTCGCAGTTTAAATCAATACCGTCAGATAGCCAGCGGAGAATCTGGTTTGCCCCCAATTCAACCCGTGGCTAATACAGAAGCACTTCTCGAAAACTTCGGCCGCTTCCGCGATGAAATTCAGCAGCGATTGCTGCCAGGAAATGGGGGCGAAGCATGAATAACTGGAGATTAGTTAAACTCAATTTTGGCAACTCTCCCGCTCATTTTGGGGAATTGGGAATTGGCATGGAGGAGACGAGCGATCGCGTGCGTTCTGACACTCTATTTAGTGCTTGGATTAGTGCTTGCGCTCGATTGTTTAAGAAGGATGACTTTGAGAAAGTATTGCAGCGGTTTCTCAACCCGCAGCCATCCGTAATGATGAGTTCGACGTTTATCTATCGCCATCACGACGATCGCGATATTTACTATTTGCCGCGTCCTTTAAAGTTTCCCGCTAACTACCCTGCTGGTGACGGAGACTTAGAATTTTTCAAGGCTTACAAAAAGATTAATTATCTGCCTTTAGAAGTGTGGCATAAATGGTATCAGGGAGAAGGGTTTACCAGTGAGGACAGACAAGAACTAATTAAGGAGACTAACAAGAAAAAATCTGATGGCTTTTTGCACGCACAGGGAACTTTTAGCTATAAAGAAGCCTTTAAAATCGGTCAAGAACCAAAAATAGCAGTAGACCGCGTTACCAGAGCAACCAACTTTTATCATACAGGTTTTGTGCAATTCCAATGGGAGCAAAATGGTAACGATATCAAAAGTCTATCGGGTTTGTACTTCCTGCTCAACTTTTCTGAGAAAGACGAAACCTTAGAAAATCAACTCTATGCTGCTTTACAACTGCTTGGTGAAGAAGGAATAGGAGGCGAACGCAGCAGCGGTGCAGGACACTTTGAGGTTGAATGGTTGTCGTTACCTGAATTTTGGCAAAAAGTAGTGGATTTCCAGGCAAGTCATTACAGTCTAATGAGTTTATTCTGGGATGATGATTTGTCAGCGCTAAAGCATTTGATAACGGAAGATAAAGATGCTTGCTATGAAACTATAGAGCGAGGAGGTTGGATTTCAGGGCAACAGTTGCGCCGCCAAATGCTGCGAATGTTTGTGGAAGGTTCGGTTTTTTCGTCGCCACCGTTAGGAAAAATTGCTGACGTTACACCTCATCAATTAATAGATAAACAAACTAAGAAACCTAAAAATCATCCGATCTACCGCAGCGGCATTAGTTTAAGTCTTCCTATCAAAGTCAAGAGTGAATAAATATTATGACTGCTACTTCTCACCTTGCCATCAAAAAACCTGAAGCTTCCGAATCAAAGCGGATTCAGCTAACAAGTCCTATTTTACATATCGGTTCAGAAGTCTCGCGCTTGAATCCTTTTGAATATGTCCAGACATCTAAAAGGGTATATCTCCCAGATCGGGAAGCTTTAGCAAAAGTGCTGTATCAAGGGGGTCGATTGGACGATTATATTCGTACTATTGAAGAGTCCAAAAATATTACTAAATTGCTTGAAGATGTCTTGGGCGATCAATGGTGGAATGCTACAGGTGAAAATGGCGATCGCATTTTTCCTGAAATTGCCGTCAGTCATAAATGGACTGAAAATTCGGTGACAGATTTGCGTCCGATGATTCGCAACGGCATGGGACAATTGTATATTCCCGGTTCCTCGATTAAGGGGGCAATTAGAACTGCGATCGCCTACCACCTCCTCAAACATGAAAACAAATATCAACTCCCAGAATCTGCTAGCCTTAGTGTCATAGAAATCCAATTACGAGAAAAACTTGGTAGAGGGGAAGTCGCAAATAAACACAAACAAAAATTTTTAGATGATGAACTATTCATGGATAGTTTATTCACTGATTTTGATCTATCATATCAAGGGCGATCGGTCAAAAGCAAGATTGGGCCTAACACGGACTTCATGCGAGCCATTAAAGTCACCGATTCTCAGCCTTTGCTAGAATTCAAAAAAGTCACTAAGCAAGGAAAAAATGTATTTTTTAACTTACCTATAGTTGCTGAAGTCATTGTCTCCAGCCGCTTCCCAGATTATAAAGCCAAATATCGCGCTTCCATTTATGCCGAAATGGTTCGCAACGTGCAGACTGAATTCACCCTGAGTCTGGATACGGAAATGCTGCAATGGTTCACTCATAATGAAGAGATGAAAATACCGTTTAAAAATCTGGATGAATTGCTGAAAATTTGTCAATATTTCGCTCAAGAGCAATGGGATGCTGAACATGATTATTGGGAGGATATCAAAAATAATCTATCTCAAGGCAAAGACTTAAATTTCAGCTATATCCAGGAATTATACGAACCGACAGAATGCCCTTATAGCTTAAGAGTTGGTTGGGCAAGCGGAATGTTGGGAACAACAATTGCTCTGTGTTTAGACGATCGCCTGACAGCAGAAATCCGCGATACTTGCGGAATCAAAGCACCGGGTTTTGAAGCACCAAAATCGCGGCGGACTGTTGTAGATCATAAGGGCGATATCAAATATGTACCTAGCTGGGTAAAGTTTAAGCCATGCTAATTCGTTCTACCTGGACATTAACTGTATCCGAACCCGCTCTTTTGCCGCGCGCTTACCATTTAGAATTGGTGAAGGAGTTGCATCGCCGATTAGGATTAGACGTCGGGAGTGAAGCTGTACCTTCTGTAAGTTTTTCAGGAATTCAGGGTTTCTACCAAGTTTCAAAAGATTTTCAGACGTTTACACCAGATGAGTTTTATAGCTTGTCTTTGTCTGGCTTGCAGGAAAATGCTGCCAAAGCGATCGCCTCCCTAAATCTCTCACCATCTCTAGAATTTCTCGGTGCTAAATTTGATATAATTAATCGAGAAGATGAAATTACCAGCTACGAACAACTTTACACAGAACTTGTAGCCAATGAACCAGAACCCGTCCGCCGCTTCGACCTTAAATTTACAACTCCGACTGCTTTCGCACAAGGTTCTACGCATTTAGCTTTACCCGTTCCCAATCTAATGTTTCGCAGTTGGTTAGAAAGGTGGAATCACTTTGCTCCCGTTTATTTGGGGAGTGATGAATTAATCGCTTATTTGAGTCAAGCTGTTTTATTGAAACACCACAAGATTCAAACGCGATCGCACCAGTTGCCGAGAGGATATGTAAACGGGTTTGTTGGCCAAGTAACGCTGCAAATTCCTTACCGCACTGATGCTTTGCTGGCTAATGTTGCTAATTTGCTGGTTCAATACAGCCATTATGCAGGTACGGGAATTAAAACCCGTTTAGGAATGGGTCAAACAAATCTAAAACAAGATATTTAAGGAGTAAATATGAAAATAATTTCCTTCCTCGGTTTGAGCAAATATGAAGAAACTACCTATGTCAGTCCGATAGGTTCTGAGAAAGTTACTACACCTTTTTTTCAGGAAGCCTTAGTTGAGTTTTATCACCCAGAAACTCTCTATGTATTGCTGACTAAAACAGTAGAAAAATTTATTTCCGAAAAGGCAAGCGAATCTAACTGGGAAGCGCTCCAAAAACGATTGAATGGCAAGGTAAGGCTGGAACCAATCAAAAATATTCCCGAACGCAACAGTCCAGAAGATATCTGGTCGATATTTCAACAGGTAACAAACTGTTTGCAGGATGGAGATAGCGTAATATTTGACCTTACTCATAGTTTTCGCTCAGTGTCTGTTGTTGCTTTAATTGCTGTTAGCTATCTGCGCGTAGTTCGTAAAGTAAAAATTAAGGGACTTGTCTACGGTGCATTTGAAGCTAAAAATAAGGAAACTAATGAAACTCCTACTTTCGATCTCTTACCTATTGTCAGTTTGTTTGAATGGACAACTGCAACTGACCAATTTATTAAAACGGGAAATGGAGAAGCTTTAGCTAGTTTACTGCATACTAATTCCACAACAGAAAATTTAGCAGCAAGTATCAAAGGGATTGCTCAAGGTTTACAATTGTTGCGACCAATGGATGTAATGAGAGAATCGGCTTTGTTGCCCGATCGAATTAAAGAAGCCACACCTATTGTTTCTCAATCTGTTCCCCCCTTTGAATCATTACTAGAGCGCGTAGAGAAAGATTATGGCAAGTTTGGCTTGGCAAACCCAGAAGATTACACTACAAATTCTAAGTTTTCTTTGATTCGCCAACTGAAGATGATCGAGTGGTATGCCGAAAAAGGTCAAACGGTGCAAGCTTTATCTTTGGCACGAGAATGGTTGCCTTCATTGCTCTGCTATCACTTTGAACTAGACCCTCAAATCGATCGACCGAATAGAGATGAAATGGAATTGCTTTTAAAAGGTGGTACTATTAAAGGCTCTGATGGTGTTCCTGATAGAAAATCGATTTACTTAGACCAATGGTTAAAGATTCCCAAGCAAACCAGAAAGCAATTGAACAATCTTTGGGGTGGTGAGTTTAATTTAGCTAACCTCCGTAACGATGCACTACACGCAGGTTTTAGGAAAAAGCCTAAAAGTGCAGAAGAGATTGTTCAACAAACCCATAAAATTATTGAAGAACTCAATGCGATAGCCATAGAATGGAACTTAACAGAAGATAATGATAATTGATTTTTCTCTGTGTGTTTAAACATTGTAAATTGCTGTTAAAGGCTGAGGTAAACAGTCAGAATTAGAGGTGACAAAGATGAAAAGCGATCGCACTTCCCAATCCCATCCACTCAAAACCGATCGCCCTTTCCCCATGCTAAAATCAGCTCAATAAAATACGCAACCTAAATTTGGTAAGTGATTATGCCTTTCAGCGCTTACAAAACCGTCAGTTCAGTCCTCAAAGAATTTCAGATTACCTACACCGA
>Ga0247774_1001913_pt1 | contig 10408 bp, 8 predicted proteins | sample UWRJL001104B6_FD_179933 | JGI IMG/M metagenome (GOLD analysis project Ga0247774, IMG submission 179933) | Plant litter microbial communities from Arlington Agricultural Research Station in Wisconsin, United States - UWRJ-L001-104B-6 | ecosystem: Environmental > Terrestrial > Plant litter >... | reverse complement strand
CTTTTTCTCAATAGGCAACTCGTGACACTTCTCTCCGAGTCCCATGCTGACTAGTCAATTCGGATCTGTCCTAATAATCGGCTGGTCATCTAACTCACCAGGGAACTGTGAGCCTCTACGCGCTGCCGGCAGCCTTTGCAATTCGGAACATAGTCTATGACCTGAAAAAGAATCATGGATTCATTCTCCCCGTGGGGGGATGGGTTCTGGGGAAGTATATGCAGCGGAAAGGCTCCTGGTATCATACATTTGTGTTTCTCCCTTCTCCCTATTCCTATCCAACCGGAAACCTTAACTAGTCCTCCGCAGGGCACACCTGCATCGTGCACACACCTCCGGGCTTGGTACATACTCCGCAGCTCGAGTTACAGCACACGTCGCCTTTCGCACAGGTCGTCTTTCCGCACTTAACTCCGGCCTCGCAAAACTGCATCGTGCACGCACCGCCGATTGGGGCGCATGTGCCGCAGCTCTCGTTACAGCAGAACTGACCCTTCCCACACAAGTTGTCTCCGCAGGGGATGGCGTCCGCCGGGAGCGGGCAGACGGCCGCGCCGTCGACGACTTTGCACGGCCCGTTGGCGCACTTGGCGGCCAAGCACGGATTCGGAGGGCACACGGCCGAGCCGTCGACAACCTTGCAGGGGCCGAAAGCGCACTTGGCCGTCATGCACGGATTGGTAGCTGGGGGGCAGACGGCTCTCCCGTCAACCACCTTGCACGGCCCGTTGGCGCAGCGCACCACCGAGCAGGCGTCAATCTTGGCCGACCTGGCGTCGGGGAAGGGGTTGGCGGCCACGAGGGTACCGAGGAGAGCGAGGGCGAAGAAGCGCATGATGGGCGGCGGCGGGTTACGGTCTTGCGACGTAGACTTTGACGGGACTAAATGGTGTGAAGACTAGTATCGAAGCTGTGAGGGGAGTGGGCAGAACGTTTGGTATAGAGTACGATTGGTCTTTATATATGAACAGAATGTCAGATGTCTGGCCTGATTCAACGTGTGCTAAACAAACAATTCTAGGCCCCTTCAATTTCCCAGCGACGGATGCCCCTGCCTTTTGTACCTCCCAGCTCAACGCGTTTTAGCGGGCGCCTCCTCTCGCTCCGGATGCCGAGAAAAACGCCTTCAAATCCGTACCAGGTCAGACCCTCAATCTAACGGGCTAACCAGCCGTTGCGTGAACCGTGGCTTCTGGGGCTGGACGGCAAACAATCCTAGTTCCCTAATGGTTCGGACGCCAAGGCGCCAAAAATAGCATCCTCGTACACGAATGGGAGAAAAAATTTCACGTTCGCCCGAGAAAGTTGGAGCGGAGCTGGTCAGGCCAAAGGAGCTGACAGCCCTCTTTCAGGGGAGTGCAGGGCGATCCCACCGCCCCATCAATCAGCGCTCGCCCCTGTGAGGGGCGCCCCTCCCGAAGTTTAATTACCTACCAGCATCGGCGGTTCCTGCATGCATCCGGTTGCGGGGTTGGCGGCGGGTAAGAAAATGTCCCAATTTTCCGGGTTACGTTCGATTTCTTGGCTGGATTCTGGACCCACATAGATGAAATGCGGCCGCTGCCCCCTTTCCCTGTAGATGATGAGGAAACTTCGTATTCGACATTCCAACACTCCAAAGGTCCAATCCTAGCAGTACCTACCTTGATCTATTTGCCTTTTTGATATTTTGGCTCCGTCACCAGTCGTCGACATTGGCCCGGAGAATGGGCTCAACATCCTGGATGCGCATTGTTAGCATTTTCTTGGTCAATGCTAATGCGTCAGTTCCGAGTCAGCAAGCTCCGTGCCTCTAGCAATGCCTCGATTTTGTCAGAGAGAACTCCCATATGCGTTGCTTATGCCCTCAACCTTTTCAAATTCGGTGACCAGAACCATGGGTCCAAAATCTCGAATGAAACATGTACAGCCCGGTCGCTGAAGGACCATCCGTTGCTTACTGAGTCAGACTTGCTCTTGTTTCAAGCCAATCAACTGAAGATGTTGGCCGGGCATAGTGGTATCTGGGAGATGGAGGATATTATGTCCGGCCTCGAGTTCACGCTCATAATCTCACGCGATGATTTGTTGGCATTTCGGATGCCGTGACAGACAATGTGGGCTGAATCTTGTCTGGTTACACAATACTCTCGGTGGCTTGGTATGTTCCCTGAATGCCGGAATTTTTTGCTTTGATTCGCTCCGAAAGACCAGTAAAATGTCGGCAATTTTTAAATTTTTATTTTACAGGACGCATAACTCGTGTTGAGACACGTTCTCGAATCTGTAGAGAACCGCTAGGCATAACCATGCCTGGGCCGAATTACCGCCATTTGAAATGCTGGGGTTTACATGCTTCCAACGAGACAAATATTTTTTCGGTGGAACAATCGAGTTGATGTTAGGTTTAAATTGATGGGTTCTCGGCAAACCGCAAAAAAGAGGAAGGTAGCACTAGGCATGCAGATTCTACTGCAAACTTGATCCAGCTACACGTCATTGTCATCCGTCGCCAAGGCTGTCCAAGTTGGAATGTAAATAAATAAGAGGGCCGAGGTTCCTCATAAATCGAAGCTGCTGAGGATATAAAGACACATGGAAATTTTCATTGATGCTGGTAGCCCTAACCTTAGCTCCGGTCTCGAAGCGGAGTTTCCATTTGCGGGTTAATCACGAGGGCGAGATTGGTTCAAAACTTTCCGATCAGATCCACCCCCCTTGCTGACCCGGATTTCCGGCCCGCGTTGAGCTTCCAACTTTTGGTGCCGCAGACCGCCAACGCCGGCTGATCATAAAGATCGCTGATGGCCCCCATTTCACGATCGATTGTGACTCAAGGACCGCCAGTTTAACACAACTTTCGGTGCTGCCACTACTTGCCCAGATTTATGGAAGTGGACGACGTTTTCGATGCCGCAGACCCCAATTGTTTCCGACACGCCCTGCTTCGTTGGGTCTCCCAGCCCGACACGTGGAGCATCGCCTCCAGCATCTACTCGACCCCGAGGCGGAATCGTTGTTTTTTCGGGAGGCAGCGCCGCCAATAATCTCGTTGATGTGTTTGAGCAACTTCGCAGCCAAAACCAGTGCACGCTGAGCTATGTGATCCCTATCTCCGATAACGGCGGTAGCAGCTCGGAGATAATTAGGGTCTTCGGCGGACCAGGTAAAAAAGTCCAAATAATTGATAAGCATGATACTGACACGACCATATAGGGATCGGCGATGTGAGATCACGGCTGGTCAGGCTCATCCCTGAAAATGATGATCCGGAAACGACCGCCACGCGGCGGTTCTTCAATCACCGACTACCAAAAGTCTACAAGGATGCCAGATCTGAATGGCTGGAACTTGTCGAGGGGACGCATACACTATGGGAGGATATCTCATCGCCTAAGAAGGAGCTGATTCGGTCGTATCTCAATCGTTTCAACCTCGAGGTTATCAAGCGTGGGAGACCGTCCAGTAGATTCGATTACTCGGGCGCCAGTATCGGAAATCTCTTCCTAACAGGCACGAGATTGTTTACAGGCAGCTTCGAAGCCGCCATTTACCAGCTCAGCACGATATGCAGCGTCCCTCCCAAGATTTCTGTCTTGCCTGCACTGAATACAAACTTTTCGCATCATATCGCCGTCGTGCTTGCCAACGGCGCTGTGATTGCCGGTCAGAATGACATTTCCCATCCCGGCGAGTCTGCAGCGGCTCTCCCAAGCATGCGAGTCATCAGTAATGTGGAGGAACACGACCTTGTGGAGGATGCGAACCTCCCCGGCAGCTTACCAGCATTGCGTAAGCCAGCAATCTCATTCTCGAAGGAGGAAGAAGAGGAGCTCCCTGCTCGCATTGAACGGCTCTACTACATCAACCCGTATGGAGAGGAGATCCGCATCACAGCCAACCCGCGAATTGTTGAAGCTATCGGAAATTGCGACACGGTCATCTACAGCATCGGCTCCCTGTGGACATCACTTATCCCAAGCATCGTTCTTCGCGGAGTTGGCGCCGCCATAGCGAGCCCAGCCATCCGGAACAAGATTTTCATCCTAAATGGGACTATTGATCGCGAAACGGGGCCGTCAACAGATCCTTTAACGGCACTCGACTTTGTAGCGGCCATTGCTAGGGCTTGCTCCCAGTCCCAGGGCCTAACACAGGCGATCAGTCAGGCCATGTACTCTCAATATGTTACTCATGTCATCTACCTGGATGGATTATCTTCTCCGCGCGTTGATAAATCAAAGTTTTCCCAGCTGGGGATAGAGACACTGAGGTTGTATGGACCAAAGGACGGGCAGGGGAAGGGACGGTACGATAACAAAGCCCTTCTGCAGGCTCTGGAAGCTATAATCGGACGGAAGGATACACGTGATAGAAGCCGAAGGAACACATTGGTCGGGTAGGAGGGATTATTAAAGTTGTCTGCGGTGAGATTCATTCTTCCTAAATTGGAATTTCACGCTATCTCCCATCTGTCCGTCTCCCTTTTCGACTTTTCTCAATATCCAACATCTTCTGCCCCTGCACTTTATCTTACCTCTTCTTTGGAAGCAAATTGAATTTTCTCATGAATAAATTACACATAACTCATTTCAAATCTAATCGCCACCGTTGTTGTTCGGCTTGCTCTCAGCGTTATTTAAACCTCTCAGATAGTAGCCGGCCCGCGTCTAGCATTACGCTTCCTATTATTGCTTCATTATGAACTCCAATAACTTGCCATCTTTCTTGGTAAACTTAGCACCTTGCAGCCCGGTAGGTATAAAGCGGTTTGCTGCAAACTTTGCCTAATTATTATGATAAGAGTTGAACCGCCGTCTCGACTTATTTTGGAACTACTTTATACTCCAACTTAATTCGGCCAGCGCATATTCCTTTGATCTCTTCACAATCCTAATAACTCCCAGCAAGGATAGCCACACACTATGTACTCACTGTAATCGCTCGATATTTGCAGCCACGTCGGGCAGGTTTCAAGTATGGAGCTATTCCCAACGGCTCGGGTGTAGTACCTGAAAATGACTATGAAATTAGGATATGCGCCTATTCCCCTCTAGTGCCCACCCTCCCATGCCACGACCGTAGATTCAGAGTACCTAAATAGCCTGATATTCTCGGATGTTGAGAGCATACCGAGAGCTTGACGCTACAGGTTCTCTCGTCGGCCGTTAAGGTTATGATTGAGGTCAGCTGGTTAAGTTATTGATTACCCCCAGCGCAATCGGGACTAATGATTGCTAGGCTTTCACTAAACTGAATTTGACGATGATATTCTAGTTATGTTGTGCGAACGCGTGCTGTCTGGGAATGATTGGCACAACCGAGTTCTCATGTGCCAGCTTTGCATCCAAGTTCATGTAGCTCCTCCCTTATCCTACTTGCGGTAACCAGAGGCTATGCATCTTGGTTCATGGGCAATAGGCGTTATTGGACCAATCTCGGAACCAATCGCGAATGACAACGCCGCAGCGCAAGGGGCCTGATGAGAGTTAGCTCGTGCGATTGCGGCAGACACAGAAGCACGGCAAAGCTGAGATAACAGATCGACCTGTATTATTTGTAGGAAAAACTAGCAGCGAGTGCGATGCATCACTGCCACGGCAAGCTAAAACCTCAGCTTGCCCATTCCGATAATCCGGGAACACCTGGAGGCCTGTTGTCGCGTTCCAGTTCCTGCAAACTAGCGGATCGTCCGGTGCATCGCCATTGGCGCTTGTGACGGTATTCAATGCTAGCTTGCCTGTAATACGTCGCCGCCATTGGTCTATAGAACGCCACAAGCGCCATAAATGAAGCGTCGGACGCACCTTCGACCCACCTAATGCACGACGCCACTGTCATCAAAGTGTGGCTGTTCCACTCTTGGCATTTGGGCACAACGACGCAAAGACAAGCTTGTGTACAAGCTTCCATCGCAATTCGCATTAGGTATGTGAGAAATCTGACGGTATTGGATATATAAGGACAGGGCATCATAAAGGGAGATTGCTTTAATATCACTATCATTCTCACCATAACCACTTATCATTTTAGCCTTGCCAACCCCCCAAATCACAGCAAAATTAAAAGCTTCAATTTAATTCGTTCCTTTTTTCATTCCTGCCGATAACTTTTTCATTCCATCTTGAACGCCCTGACACTCTAAGCCATGATTGCCATCAGCCTCCCTTTCGCCCTTCTCGTCTTCTCTGCTTCGGCAGTTCCTCTTGTCGCTCGCGAAGGCGAATGGTCCAGCAAGTATCCTGATCGCTACGACACGTGCCCGTCGGGCTTCGATCAATTCCGCGTTCACGGCGCCTGCACGAGCGGCTTCGTTGGCTGCGCGCATGCTAGCGATGCGGAGACTTGCGCCGGCAAAGAGCGCTTTGTGAAGAAGTGCGCCCGCCCCGAGTACGGAGAGTACTACGAGTGCCCCAATAATGGCTTTCGTGGCTGCACCACCAACCCCGATGTCTGCAGCTTGCCCGGGACCGATTGGGTGCCTGTTCCGCCCGTTCCCGGCGTCGAGAGGCCAGACCTCTGTCCCGCCGGCATGGAATACCGCGGCGCCGACAAGTGCAAGTCCGGATTCGTGGGGTGTTTGAAGGCCGCAGATGAAGACAGCTATTGCGGTGGTCCTACTATTAAAGGTAAAGACACTAGGCGCTACTGGGCCACTTGCCATGCCTACGGCAAGTATCGGACTTGTGACAACGGCTTTTACGGTGTAAGTAGACGACGGACTCCCACCACCTAAAGAGGCTTTGCTAACACGCTGCTAGTGCTCAACTGAAGACGCCTGCGCCAAGGCACCCGCCATCGAGAAAAAACCGAATACCCCTGCCCCTCCAAAGTCGGATACGAAGCCGCCCAAGTCTACTCCTCCTACGAACTCGGAGTCTCCCTACTGCCCTGCCGGTACTAAGTACTACATGAGGGGGGCTTGCGCTTCCAGCTTCGTGGGCTGCGGTACGGAATCGGTGTGCTCTGGCCCGAGGCTGTACTGGGGAGATTGCCCGGCAGGCACCGGCAGCTTCTACGTCTGCGGAGCGAATGGCTTTACGGGCTGCACTACGCGTTACCCTTGCTAAGAGGTTTGCGTATCCGGTGTCAGTGTTATTGTCCGAATTGTCCGGGAATCTAGATGGCGTTTGGAATGGGTATCATGCTCACCAATGGATAATGTGGAGTTTAAGGCGTTCGATTTCGTGTACGTTTTCATTGGAAAACTCGTATATACGATGAAATGAATCTATATAATAGTTCTTTTAATATATCCATGGACCGTCAATCACTTTCTATCATATGAAGTTCATCCAACAACACCTATGTTAAGCAAGATATCATTAGTTCTTTATAGCGTGGAATTAACCTTATCAAGCAGCAATGCGTCGCTGGAGACAAGCTACAGAACCCATAGCGCACCTTTCCGGGGCTATTGGGCTCCTTAGTGCGTTGCAAACCACTCCGGTTCGGTATCGTATATTCCAGAAGATAATGCTGACGGAGAACCTGTCCTAAAGTATGTGGACCCCCTCTGAGAATACCACCAGAAACTCAGACGAAAAGTGCGCACACCAAAGTCCATTTTCGGATTCAAAGCTGAGCTCTGGTATCGTCAAGGCTGAGCGATGACAAGGACAGCTGAGCGAGAGCTGAGCGAGGCTAAAAGCGAGAAAAGTAAACGGGAACCACTTTTGGAGGCATGGGTGCCCAAAACAAGGCCAAGGCACAGTGCCTCATTTTGACCACTATCTAGCGACTTTCACGAATGTCGTAAGTATGAGAGGGGGAAAAAAATAGCCAAGAAATTTTTGCGGACCCAGTTTTAGGCACACATCATCAAGACCACAATTTCATTGCAGACTGTTTGTCCGAAACGATGGAAGTTGATAGCTATCGACAGCTGTCAATTCCAGCTTTCACATCAATGGTGTCAGGGAAATTGTTAAGGAATACGAAGGCATGATTCTTCTAAAGGAATGTCTAAGTCTACGCTGCCGGATGCATCATCTTAAATACACCCTTTAGGGTGACCTGTGCAACCTGTTGGCAGGCAGCAACAGCAAGTGCTCTTCTGCCTGCAGCCTGCTACATCTGCCTGGCAGGCTCCTTCGTCTGCCTGTGTAGTGTCTTAACTAGCCCTGGATGCTGAGGTCTTACGGACCACCTTATACTAAATATCGTACTAAACCGTATCACGAGGCTACACACGTAACCTCAGTTTTAATAAGAATAGTTCTGGGACCATCTTGGATCAGACATAGATTATCTATATATATTTGCGTGCATCTGTTGCGTCGGTATTATCCTCGCCGTGTTTCTGATAGAACCCGTCCTTAACGAGATTATCGGGCTGTGCCTGCAAAATGACGGAAAAAGACGATTAACGTCCGTCCCTGCGTGCCGAAAATCCCTGCGAGCCGAAAAATATGGCATATACTTTGACTTTGAGCACGTCCAAAATTCCATACACCGCGATATCTTTTAAATTTTGATATAGACTATATTTTCTAGGCATTCTTAAGTATTCTAGGGATCTTTAAATTGAAAATTACCCTCTGGTTATTGTCATCGAGTCTGATCTGTTAAACGCTTCATTTAACATTAAAAGAGAGTTCTGTCCACGTGCTTCCACCATCAAGCTCTTATTGCCTAAAAAAAGCGTCAAAAGACACTATCCAAACTTCAGAGCCTTGGACCGACACTATTAATTTTCTCGAGCCTTGTGGCTGTTGTGGTGTCTAGATCTTTGTAAAATCGATGCGCCGATCGGTACCTCAGTCGCGAATAACTCAACTTTAACATAGGGCAGCGGCCGATTGGTATGTGGCTAGTGCGAGGGATTGTGATTACGTGATCATTTTAGCTGGACCCGATGTTCAGCCCAGTTGGTCCGACTTGACGTAACTTGTGAAGGCGTTAAACGGAAACCACTCGAACAATCTAGAATTGCAGCACAAAATACTATTTGGTTGCCCGTTGCTCTAAAACTCTCTTTTAATAAAGAGAGAAAAAATCAGGTGCAGTTAATGCGACACGACAGACCCTAAACGCCTATTTACTGCTTCGGTATTAAATCGAATGAAAATGACCCTTCCCGAATTACAACCTATTACGACCGTATATCCCGATACGGCCGACTAACCAGGTCGGAATTCGGCCGGTAGTCACAGCAACTTCTGTCCGTACGACGTAATCCAGCTTCGGTCTCGGCTAAAGCCGTAGCTAACGCGATTATCGTTCCTCAACTCAGCCCCGACGGGCGCTGCAGAGACAGGGCGTGCAGCAGCATGTCCTATGAAGGGCAACTTGGGTAGAGCAATCGCACCAAGACTGGTGAGCAGCCGTGAACCATCGGGCTTAAATGAGAGTGAGTCAATAACGGCGCCCATATTCTCCTCCTGCACGCACTCGCCCGTATCGCGGCGCCAGACCCGGACCGTCCTGTCGTAAGAGCCCGATGCCACGAGCGCCGAGTCGCGCGAGAACGCGACCGAGTTAACCCCCCAGCTATAGCCCATGAGTTCCTGTACGCACTCGCCCGTATCGCGGCGCCAGACCCGGACCGTTTTGTCTTCGGAGCCCGATGCCACGAGCGCCGAGTCGTGCGAGAACGCAACCGAGCTAACCACGTGGCTATGGCCCATGAGTTCCTGTACGCACTTGCCCGTATCGTAGCACCAGACTCGGACCGTCTTGTCGTTAGAAGCCGATGCCACGAGCGCCGAGTCGTGCGAGAACGCGACCGAGCTAACCCGGCCGCTATGGCCCATAAGTTCCTGTACGGAATTTGTGGCTGATTTAATATATCGCTGGAGCCGAGGTTTGCTTATATACATATGACTACGAAATCCACCATTCGAGAACCATCCAGTAGTCTCCATGGCCTTAATTCAAAATTCAAAATTTGCTGTCACCCCTAGGACCCTCTTTTTCCAAGAGAGAAAAAAATAGAGAGAAGAAATAACAGTTAATCTTCCCTTGCGTCTCATTTTGAAACACTCACTTGGCACCCGCGCGCAGTAGCCTCTCGACAACATCAAGGTGGCCGCCCTCCGATGCTGCTTGCAGAGCCGTCTTTCCGTCGTTCCCCGCTGCCGCCGCGTTAACGTCGGCACCCGCGTCTAGTAGCTTCTCGACAACATCAAGGTGGCCGCCCTCCGATGCTGCTTGCAGGGCCGTCTCGTAATCCCCCGCCGCCGCCGCGTTAACGTCGGCACCCGCGTCCAGTAGCCTCTCGACAACATTAAGGTAGCCGCCGCCCGATGCTGCTTGCAGGGCCGTCCCGTAATCCCACGTCATCACGTTAACGTCGGCACCCGCGCCCAGTAGCTTCTCGACAACATCAAGGTGGCCGCCGCCCGATGCTGCTTGCAGAGCCGTCCTTCCGCTCTCCCACGCCGCCGCGTTGACGTCGGCACCCGCGTCTAGTAGCCTCTCGACAACG
>Ga0247774_1001912_pt1 | contig 10408 bp, 9 predicted proteins | sample UWRJL001104B6_FD_179933 | JGI IMG/M metagenome (GOLD analysis project Ga0247774, IMG submission 179933) | Plant litter microbial communities from Arlington Agricultural Research Station in Wisconsin, United States - UWRJ-L001-104B-6 | ecosystem: Environmental > Terrestrial > Plant litter >... | reverse complement strand
ATATCGATATAGCGACAAGCACCGCCACCAGTAAGCGCCCGCCGCCAGTTGCGGACATCCGACGCCTGCGGCGCTCCGTTGCCTGTGGCGCCTTTGCCGCCGGCGCCGCACATCGCGCTACTCCACAAAGAACACGATCCGCGCAGCAAGGCCGACACGCTATCCCGGACGCTTCTCATGATGGCCCGCGAGGCAAGCCGTGAACTCCGCGCCAAAGAGAAAGATCGAAGAGCACGGCGGTGAGCACGCCGATGAGCCCCACGAGTGCTGCATACGTTCGGCGAACCGCTCGCGCAGATTGGCAAGGCCCGTCGAGATCGTCAGCGAGACGAGCAGCAGGAACCCGAGCGTCAGGATGAAGCCGAACGACAGCAGGCGCGTGCGCACCCATGCACGCACGCCTGTGGGAAGAAGCCTCTCGGTCTTCCAGATTTTTTCGAGCGCGGTCCGAAGAGCGCTGTGAGCTGCACGCGGACCTGCGCGTAAGCGCGCTCCATTGCCTGGCGGCGCAGGTGAGCAGGCTAAAAGATTCGCGTATCAAAGGCTTCACGCGCGGCTCGCTAATTGCTGAACGTTCCCGCGTTCGTTCAGTTTCCCCCGGAGTGATCATGGCGTCTGCCCTTACGTTCCAGCCCTCCTACGAAACACCCGAGAAGGACGAGGCACAGACCCAGTCCGAGCTGGTCGAGACCATGACGAAGATCCAGGAGAAGACCTACGCGGACGGCGGGCATGGCCTTCGATCGGTACATGCAAAGAGTCATGGCCTGCTCAAAGGCGAGCTGCGCGTGCTGTCGGATCTACCGGAGGAGCTCGCACAAGGCCTGTTCAGCACCGCCGCGCGCTATCCCGTCGTGATCCGACTCTCGACGAACCCCGGTGACCTGCTCGACGACAGTGTCTCAACGCCGCGTGGCATGGCACTGAAGGTCGTCGGCGTGAAAGGGCCGCGCCTGCCAGGAACAGAGGACGACGCCACGCAGGATTTCGTCATGGTGAACGGCCCTGCGTTCCTGAAGAAAGACGGCAAGAGTTTTCTCAGCGGCCTGAAGCTGCTGGCTGCTACGACAGATCGCGCCCCCGCGTTGAAGAAGGTGCTGTCGGCGACGCTGCGTGGAGCGGAAAGCCTCGTGGAAACGGCCGGGGGCCGCAGTCCGACGCTGATCAGTCTCGGCGGACATCCGGAAACCCACCTGCTCGGTGAAACGTTCTACAGCGCAACGCCGCTGCTCTACGGTCGCTACATGGCCAAGGTGTGCGTCGCGCCGATTTCGCCGTCGCTGACGGCCTTGACGAACAAGCCGCTCGATGTGAACGGCAAGCCCAACGCGCTGCGCGAAGCGGTAGTCGATTTCTTCGCGAGCCAGGATGCGGAATGGGAGCTGCGGGTGCAGCTGTGTACGGATCTCGAAAAGATGCCGATCGAGAACGCGAAGGTCGTGTGGCCTGAAGAGCTGAGTCCCTATCGGGCGGTCGCGCGCATCGTCGTGCCGCGCCAGGTGGGCTGGAGTGAAACGCGGTCGAAGCTGGTCGACGACAGGTTCTCGTTCAGCCCGTGGCATGCACTGGCTGCTCATCGTCCCCTCGGCTCGGTGAACCGGCTGCGCAAGGCCGCGTACGAAATGTCACGCCGTTTCCGAGCCGCAAAAAATGAGGTTTCCGCGGAAGAGCCGCACTCGCTCGAACGTTTTCCCGATTAGGACGAGGCCGCGCGGATGCTCGATCTGATTCAATGGCCGGCGATGGTCGTCACGGTCACCGCCGCATGGTTCGTCGCCTCGCGCAGCGCAGGCCGGCGCAAGCTCGGGTTCTGGCTGTTTCTGGTCAGCAACGTGCTGTGGGTCGTCTGGGGCATCCATACGAAGGCGTACGCCCTCATCACGTTGCAGTTTTGCCTGGCGATCATGAACATTCGCGGCGAGCGCCGAAACGCCGAGGAAGAGCGACGAGGCTGACGCGGTTCACGTGCGGAACATGCATCCGCACGCCCCGTTTTTTTTCTGGTGCCAGACGTTGCGATGAGCTCAACGCATGAGTGTCACCAAGTCGCGATCGACGGGACGCCCCGCAGCGTTTAGAGAGGCCATCCAGGTGCCAGGCAGCTTGCCGAACGGGCTCGCGAGGCGCTGAGAAAAGGCTATTTGTCAGGTTGGTTTCCGAAGCAGGGCCGGCAAATCAGAGTTGCCCTGGTTTACGATCTGGCCCAGGATTTTCCGCCGTCTCCGCGGGCCCCACATATTCGGGCGTCGCGCGCTCGTACACGTCGAGCAGCGGAAAGGCGATGCGGCTCAATCGATCGAGGTCGTGAATCGTCACGACGCCGTCACGAACGCTCGCAATCCCATCCTCGCGGAACACCTTGAGCACGCGGTTCACGTGGATCGCGGTGACGCCCAGATGATCCGCAAGCTGGATCTGCGTGAGCGGCATTTCGTAGCTCAATGCATCTGACGGAATCGTCCGCGATAGCGCCAGGCGGCCCCGAAAATCGATGAGCAGCAGCGCCAGCCGCTCATTGGCGCTCCCCAGGCCCAGGCCGGTCACCCAGCTGTGCAGGCGCCGCTCCTCTTCCACCACCTGCCAGATGCAGCGGTTGGCGACGTCCGGATCGGACTCGAACGCGCGATGGAGATCCTGGTAGTGGATGCGTTCGACGATCGCATCCGAAAGAATGATCACATCATCGATGTGTCGCTGCACGAACATGCTCTTCACCGCGAAGAGATCGCCAGGCAGGAACACGAGAATGCACTGATCCCTCGCATCCGGAAGCGTGCGGATGCGACAGGCCCAGCCGGACACGAGCCTGTACACATACGCGTGATCCGTGTTCGCCTCGATGAGGATCTGTTGCGCCGGGTGCTGACGAGCGGTGCCGCTCATCAGCCCGATGATCTTCTGCTCACCCCGAACGAGCGACTCGCCGAATTCCGGCCGATGCAAGGCAAAGCGAGCCGAGTCGCTCATGCGGGTGTCATCCTCAGACTGCCGGTGGATCTGTCTGCCGCGCAAAGTGCCGATGCAGGGACAACGCCTTGGCGAAGCTCAGTGCGACGTCGCCGGCCGGCTGCGAATCGAGCAGGAGCACGCCCGGATCCTCGCCGCCATCCGGCAATTCTGCAGTGATTTCTGCGGCCTCCAGCAGTCCCGCGCCGGTGCCGAGCGCCAGCAGCGTCTTGCAATGGCGGTACTGGTCCTTGAGGAACTCCAGCACCTGCCCGTTCGCCTGCAATGTTTCCGCGGCACTGGCGCCGTCCGGCACGATCACTGCGTCCCACAACACCGAGGGCGCGGTTTCGACCGTCACCTCGACATCGAGCGGCTCGCCGCCATCGGCCTGCACCTGGCCGAGCCGGATGCCCACGAAACGAGGCACCGCGCCGAGACCGAGAAGCTCGGTGTGCAAGGCACGGACCGCATCGCCGGCCACGCCATTCGCAACGAGGATGGCGATTCGCCGCGTGCGAATCGTTCCATCACCGGGTCGTGCCAGCAATGACAACGCCGGAGATTCCTTCACTTCGGATTTCGTCTTGCGCGTCGACGCGAGCGGCTGCGCCGGCGGCACCTCGATGCCGAGCCCCTCGGCAACGGCCGCGGCCAGCGCCGCATCCACGTTCACGAGCTGAGAAACCACCCGCTCGCGAATCGCCGGCGTCTGCACGCGCGTCAGCTCGAACCGGAACGCGCGGATGATGTGCTGTTTTTCGATCTCTGTCTGGCTGTCGAAGAACAGCTTCGCCTGACTGTAGTGGTCCGCGAATTTCTCGGGATTGCCCCGCACCTTGTCGTCCTTGATCGGCTCCGGAAACGAGACGAAGCCTTTCATGCCGGCCTGGAACGGGCAGCCTCCGCCGAGCGAGTTCGGCTCATACGCCACGCGTCCGCGATGGATCGCCTGGCGATGGAAGCCGTCGCGCTGGTTGTTGTGCACCTGGGCGACCGGCGCGTTGATCGGAATCTCGTGGAAGTTCGGTCCGCCCAGGCGCAGCAGCTGCGTATCCACATAGGAATGGATGCGGCCCGCGAGCAGCGGATCGTTCGAGAAGTCGAGGCCCGGAACGATATGGGCCGTGCAGAACGCCACCTGCTCGGTCTCGGCGAAAAAGTTGTCGGGATTCCGATTGAGCACCAGCCGTCCCACCGGGCGCACCGGCGCCAGCTCTTCGGGCACGAGCTTGGTCGCATCGAGCACGTCGAACGAGTAGCGATCCGCCTCGGCCTCCGTGAAGACCTGCAGTCCCAGCTCGTATTCGGGATAAGCCCCCGCCTCGATCGCTTCCCACAGATCGCGACGATGGAAATCGGGATCGGCGCCACAGAGCTTGACGGCTTCGTCCCAGTCGAGCGAATGCGTGCCCAGCACCGGCGTCCAGTGAAACTTCACGAACACCGATTCGCCTTCTGCATTCACGAGCCGGAACGTGTGCACGCCGAAGCCCTGCATCATCCGGTAGCTGCGCGGAATCGCGCGGTCGGACATGATCCACAGCTGCATGTGGACCGACTCCGGCATGAGCGACACGAAGTCCCAGAACGTGTCGTGCGCCGTGGAAGCCTGAGGCATGGCGAAATGCGGCTCCGGCTTGAGGGAATGCACGAGGTCGGGAAACTTCATCGCGTCCTGGATGAAGAACACAGGAATGTTGTTGCCGACCAGGTCCCAGTTGCCTTCGTCCGTGTAGAACTTCACCGCAAAACCGCGCACGTCACGCACGGTATCCGCCGAGCCGCGCTCACCGGCGACGGTGGAGAATCGCACGAACACAGGCGTGCGCTTGCCGGCCTCGGCGAAGAGCGAGGCGCGGGTGAGATCCGTCAGCGGCTCGTAGCACTCGAAGTAACCATGCGCGCCGGAACCACGGGCGTGCACGATGCGCTCCGGAATGCGCTCATGATCGAAGTGAGTGATCTTTTCCCGAAGAATAAAGTCTTCGAGCAGCGCCGGTCCGCGCAGGCCGGCCTTGAGCGAATGCTGGTTGTCTGCAACCGGAACGCCCTGGTTCGTCGTCAGCACCTGGCCACCGGAGTCCACGCGCACGCGTGTGAGCGGGCCGGTTGTCGGATTGAAGCTCAATGGCGGCACGCCGGCGCCTGTTTTCACAGACGCATTGATCTCGGTCAGCGTGCTGCCGGTGACTTCAGGGTCGGGCGGTGGAAGCGTGACGCCGACCGGAGGCTCCGCAGTCGCGCGGCCATATTCGGCGGCTTTGTTCGCGTTGAAGGGCATCGCCTTTGCGAGCGCCCCAGCTCCGAGCAACTTGCGCGCGGGAGCATCCGAAACCGTCATCGGCGGTGGTGGCGTCGACGGTCCGCTGACAGTCGAGCGTCCAGTCGATTTGGCGGCCGGCGGCGCAGACCCCGAAGCGGCTGCGGGAGACCGGGCACGCGGTGGTTTGGCGACTGCCTTCGGTATCGGCCGTGCCGGGGTGGGCTTGGCGCGCGGAGCGGGTGCAGCCGGACGCTTCGAACCGGAACGTGACGTTTTCTTACCGGCCATCAGTGCTGCCCCATGCGTGTTTGCTGAACTTTCGCGGCGGCTGCCGCGCTCTTCACATCCTGCTCTTCCTCGGGAGGTGGCAGTTGAGCCTGCAGGCCGAGCGACGCGAGCCACAGCTCCCGACACCAGCCTTTCGTGTGATACAGGTGCTCGTCTTCCTCATCTTCGACCTGCTCGTAAGCAGCACGCAGGGCTTCCCCCGCCGCGCCCTCACTGGCCCTGGCCACTGCACCGATGAGCTCCCAGTCCGCGTGATCCTTGGTTTCCGCCAGCACGACCATCTCGCAGGCCACGAGCTCGGCAGCCGCCGGATCTTCCATCGCGAGCCCCATCTCCATGGCGCGTACGAGTGCCAACCCGTTCTCATGAACGATCTGGCATCCGGGCGTCCGCACGCCCGGATCGATACCGAGTTTGGTGCAGGTCTCCGTCAGGATCTGCACGTGTCGAGTCGTCTGCTCGAGGTAGTGCTCCCATTCCTTGCGCAGGTCTGCATTGCGCGCGCATTGGACTGCCAACTTGTACACCAGCACTCCGCCGCGCTCGTGTTCGAGAGACTGGAGCAGCAGCTCCTGTAATTGCCTGGTGTTCATGATGACCTTCGGGAAGATAAAGAAAGAGTAGAGAGAGGGACCCGGCTCCGGCGCCGCAAAGGAGCAGGTTTTGTGCCGCGTGCGCCTTAACCTTGGTTAACGCGCAACCGAGGGAGCGCCGACTGAAGGCCAGCGCTCCCGGATGGACTAGCGATTACGATACTGATCGCGCAGATCGCGGATGCGATCGTGGTTCGCGATGACGCCCTGATACTGGCGCTCCACCAGCTCGCGAATCGCAGGTGGCAGATCGAGCTTCAGCGCCTGCACGTATCGCGCCTTGGCGTAATCCTCGCCGCGCTCGCATTCTTCGAGAACGGCCAGCGCATCGCGTGACGTGGCTGCGGTTTTGACGCTCACCCAGCCGCGATGCATCGCGCCTTTCACACTGCCGCCGTCTTCCGGTTTTCCCCCGAGCTGACGAACCTGTTCCTGCAGCTCCAGGGCGGCGGCGCGACAGGACTGTTCGCCTGCGGAAAAGATCGGTGTGAGTGCGGCATCTTTCGCATCCTGCGCGGCCAGGGCGAATCCCTTCTCGCCATCCTTCGACGTTTCGATCAGCTCGTTCAGCGCCGAAACGATGTCGTCGTTGCTGCGACCGAGCCCGCTGTCACCTTTGAGGCTGCGAACGTCGTTGGCTTCGCCGGCCGCAGCCGAGCTCTGGGTCACGGACAAGGGCAAATTGGGATTTTCCATGGGTGTCTCCGGTATCAGGTTTCAAAGCCGGGAACCTACTCGCGTCGGCGCGTCGGGGATGTAGGCGGATGCCGGGACATGGCGTACGCGGGGCATGTTTCGTGCTGGAAGCTGCGGGCCGCAGGAGAGATGCATGGCCGAAAAGCGCTCCAACCCACGCCGCCGCAAATCAAGACGCATTCGATATGCGGTGGTAGGTCTTGGTCACATCGCGCAGGCCGCAGTGCTTCCGGCTTTCAAGCATGCGGCGAGCAATAGCGAGCTCGTCGCGCTCGTGTCCGGTGAGCCGCGCAAGCTGAAGAAGCTCGGCCAGCGCTACCGCGTCCGCAAGCTCTGCGGCTATGACGAGGTCGACGAGCTCTTTCAGAGCGGCGAGATCGACGCGATCTATATCGCCCTGCCAAACGATCAGCATCGGGAGTACGCCGTGCGGGCTGCGCGAGCGGGGCTTCACGTGCTGTGTGAAAAACCAATGGCCGTTCGCGCGCGCGATTGCGAGGCGATGATCCGCGAAGCGAACAAGGCTCGCATCAAACTCATGATCGCGTATCGCCTGCACTTCGAACGCGCGAATCTCGAAGTGATGAAAATCGCCCGCTCCGGACGCCTCGGTGAGTTGCGCTTCTTCAGCTCCGATTTCTCGATGCAGGTTCGCGACGACAATATCCGACTGAAGAAGGCCAAGGGCGGTGGGCCGCTGTATGACATCGGCGTCTACTGCATCAACGCCGCGCGCTACACGCTCGGCGAAGAGCCGACAGCAGTGTGGGCGACGGCAACCCGCAGTCATGACCGACGCTTCCGCGAAGTGGAGGAATCGCTCATCGGCGTTCTGCGCTTCAAGGACGAGCGGCTCGCGAGCTTCACCTGCAGTTTCGGCGCCGCCGACCGATCGACGTACACGGTGACGGGTACGCGCGGCAGCGTCACGCTCGACCCGGCCTTCGAATATGCCCAGGGCCTCGTCGCAAATATCAGGATCGGCGAGCGCACGGAACGCCGGCGTTTCGCCAAGAGCGATCAGTTCGCGCCGGAGTTGCTGTATTTCTCGGACTGCATCCTGAAGGATCGGGATCCCGAGCCTTCAGGCCTCGAAGGAATGCGCGACGTCGCGATCATCGAAGCCATGCAGCGCTCGAGCCGCACGGGACGCTGGGTCACGTTGAAGCCGCTCGCGCGCAAGGCTCGCCCCAACGCGCGCCAGGACATTCGTCGTCCCGCCGTGCCTCGGGAACCCGCGCTCGTCGCGGTTCGAGCCGCGAGTCGTTGACGAAGGATTGCGGTGGCAGCAGTTGCTGGCCCGGTGATATTCGGGTTCCAGCGCGAGGGGCTTGCGCAAATCATCCGGGTTTGTAATACACCAGTGCATGCACCTGCTCAAATCGCTGTCGTTCCTGTATCCCCGTCTTTCACTCGCACTGCTGCTCGGCGCACTCGGCTGGCTCGGCGCCAATGCACCCGCCCGCGCCGCCGATAGCCTGAAGGTCGGGCCAGCACCCGTCATCGTCTTCATGACCGACTACGGAACGCTCGACGACTCCGTGGCGATCTGCAAAGGCGTCATGCTCAGCATCGCTCCGGATGCGCGCATCATCGATCTCACTCATCAGGTCACGGCGTATTCGGTTGCCGATGGCGCGCGATTTCTGGCGCGGGCGGCCCAGTATTACCCCGCGAATACGATCTTCGTCGGCGTCGTGGACCCGGGTGTCGGCACGGCACGTCGCTCCATCATTGCCCGATCCAGGCGCGGGCATTTCTTCGTCGTGCCGGATAACGGCCTGCTCACGCTGATTCAGGACCGCGACGGCATCGACAGCGCGCGCGAAATCACGAACCCGGCCTGGATGCTGCCGGGTCCCCACTCGGCCACGTTCCATGGTCGAGACATCTTTTCACCGGCCGCCGCGCATCTGGCCCGCGGCGACGATTGGGCAAGCGCCGGTCCGGTGTTGCCGCAACTCGTGCGCATGGCGGTTTCATCCGCGGCTGTGGACTCGGGCGGCATCAACGGCCACGTGGTCGCGCTCGACGGCCCCTTCGGCAACCTCATCACCGACATCAAGTCGGATCGGTTCCGTCTGCTCGGCTACCAACTGGGCGACAAGGTGACCCTGAAACTCGGCGAGAAGACGCTGACCGTGCCTTACGTCAGCACGTTCGGCGACGTGCCGAAAGGCCAGCCGCTGCTCTACATCGACTCCAGCAACCTGGTGAGCCTCGCCGTCAACCAGGGAAACTTCGCTCAGAGCTACAGCATCGTGCCGCCCACGACCCTGATGCTCCCGAAGAAATGAGGTTGTGCCTCAGCGGTACTTGAGCCCGGTGCCCGTGTTGAACACGACGACCTTGTCGTCGGCACGGACGAAACCGGACTCGCGCAGCCTGCCAAGTGCCGCCCACGCGGCGCCGCCTTCGGGACACACGTCGATGCCACTGAGTGCAGCCAGCTCACGAGTCGCGTGAGACGTGGCATCTTCCGGGATGGCGATTGCCGTTCCGTTCGTCTCGCGCAGTGCTCGCAGACAAATGAATCCGCCGAGCGGCGAAGGCACCCGTAGGCCGTAAGCGCGAGTGTGAGGATCGGCCCAGGGAACGGTGCGCTCGGCGCCTTCATCGAATGCCTTCACGACAGGCGCACAACCCTCCGCCTGCACCGAGACGAACCGTGGACGACGGCCCGCGCGGATCCAGCCCAGGCGCTCCATCTCTTCGAAGGCTTTCCACATGCCGATGAGGCCCGTTCCCCCGCCGGTGGGATAGAGGATCACATCCGGCACTTCGCCCTGCATCTGCTCGACGAGCTCGTAGGCCATCGTCTTCTTGCCTTCGATGCGATAAGGCTCGCGGAGTGTCGAGACGTCGAACCCATCCTTCGGTCCCTGCTCGCGCAGAAATCTGCCGGCGTCCGCGATGGTTCCTGCCACCCGATGCACAGTGGCCCCGTAGAGATCGCATTCGCTGAAGAACGGCGCGGGCGTGTCTTCGGGCATGGCGACCGTTACAGGCAGCCCAGCGCGAGCGCCATACGCAGCGAGCGCGCCGGCGGCGTTACCCGCAGACGGTGCAGACAACGCTCGCGCACCGAGATGCCTGGCCATCGAGATCGCGACGGCCATGCCTCTGGCCTTGAAGGAGCCTGTCGGATTGCGCGACTCGTCCTTCACCCACACGCCCGGCTGCACGGACAGCAACGGGGTGAAGCCCTCGGAGAGCGAAGTTTCATCGCCCTCTTCCAGCGGCAGCACTTCGCGATAACGCCAGAGCGAAGGCGGTCGGCCTGCGAGATCCGCCAACTTCACGCGCACCTGGGAAAGATCGTAATCCACTCGCAGCGGCATGCCGCAAGCGGTGCAGACCGTGAGAAGACCGCGAGGATCATGCGGCCGCTCACAGGCGAAACATTTGACGGCGGAAAGGTAGCGGGACAGTCGTGGCGAGCTCATGCGCAATCGTCGGCCGGATCGGGGCCGATAGACTAGTCCACGGCATCCCCGCTCGGGAAGTTCCGATTCTTCACCTCGGTCGACTACGCTACGATCCGCTGCCGGTGGGGCGCGGCATCACCGGAAAGCCCGCTCGGTCATATCCACGTCAATCCTGATTCCTCGACGCTTCA